>Ga0081539_10003018_pt1 | contig 21856 bp, 24 predicted proteins | sample TabmetS4T2R2_FD_71023 | JGI IMG/M metagenome (GOLD analysis project Ga0081539, IMG submission 71023) | Tabebuia heterophylla rhizosphere microbial communities from the University of Puerto Rico - S4T2R2 | ecosystem: Host-associated > Plants > Roots > Rhizosphere ...
ACGATCTCGCCGAAGTAGTCAACGACTGGATCAAGAATTTTGGTTGTCAAGCGTGTCAGTGCATTATAGGTCTCGACTTGCTGAGGGATATTCCCAAGGCCAGTTTTTGCTTGTGTTTCACCACACGCGACAAAATCGCGGAAGCAGAAATGTTGACCACATCTCTCCTCAAGCCGTGGCAGGGTGTCAGATGATTTCACGATAAATCCCTCAACTTCCACACGTGCCGCTTGCAATCGATCGTCGTAGACTTGAGCAGGAAGAGAGATGCTATCGTCCCGAGTGAAGAGGTTGAGTGCATCAAGTGCTTTCTCAAACGCAACTTGCTCTTCATAATGGGGAAAGTCTGCGGTGATGAACCGTGATTTTCGATAGATATACGGCGGCTTGTGTGGGCCACCGTAGGTAAAGCGGTCGACATCTCGGTCCCGGAAACGGATCGTAATGCTCTCCAGTAACCGAGGCAGCAGTGTTCCCGCAAAATCATCGCACGACAGAAGGGTAATCTTCGCCGAATCGATATGAACCTTGATAAGGTCCGCGCTCGTCACATCACCGAACACATAGCTCGCACATCCGACGTAGACACGCAGCACTGCAGGAAGCCGTTCAACCAAGTTCGTATGCAGATACAAAGCATGATCCTTTTCGAGCCAACCAAGGCCGTTGCCCGCCGCTTCTCGGCAGAGCTGACGAATGAGTTCACGATTTCCGGCAGAAAAAAGTAACTGTCGTGCTTCTTCTTGCGCATTCTGATACGTGCCGAAAAACGTCTTGATGTCTCGCCGCAGTTCTTCTGACAACGCCGTATAGCGCTGTCGCTGCTCGAACTGTTGTAAGGCAAAGAACACCAACAAATCTTCTTTGCGTGAGCGAAACGCCGCTGCTACCGCCTCAGTCCCGTGGAACTGTTCAAGAAATCGTAACGCCTTTGTCAGGGACCCAAATGCATGGTCGATTTCTGTAGGCTGAGCAACTTCACTTCGTTCCGGTTTCCGTCCTAATTCGAGCCAAGTCTCCCATAGCTGTTCAAGCACCACACGATGCGTATCGTACAGCGCCTGCTCTCGTTCTGCTGTCGTTGGCTTTGGCAGTCTGCGCATGAGTTGGTCGAGTCCACCACGATTACGCACGCGCTGAGTCAAGAAGCGCTCTTCCTCGGCCTCATCTTTGAAGACGAAATATACGCCTGGCCCAACCGTGACTGGCTCTTTCCTAAGCACTGACTGGATATACGCTTTCAGCTCACGTTGAGTGTAGTATTTTTGGAAGGTATTGCGGCGTGTACGGACACCATCGTTATACTGCTCTGCCTCGACCTGCACAGTGCGGGCAAGCATGGTGGCAACCGATAGTACACATGTAGTGAGTGCATACGCGCCACGTAGTGCTTCGGCTCGCTCGTCGGGATCTTCGATGACATTGATGACAAAGCCGAGATTGACAACCTCAGCTGGCTGTTTGGCAATATCGGGCGCGAAGTGCGGGTCCCATCCACTTACGGAGAGACCATTGTGATGCAGAATGCGTATGTCATCGCCCTTGCCACAACCATAATCGAAAATAGTTCGTATCCCATCTAAGTATCCATGGCGTTGCAGCGCTTGCATCGGGGTTGAGAGCGTATAGCGCTGCAGGGCTGTACAATGTCGGGCAAGCGTCTCTATCGATGGACTCTCTACAGGAATCAGTTGATGGTCTCGAACCTCGTATCCGGCGGTTTGCAAACGTTTCTGCCACTGCTGTGCAAACCCGATATGCCGGGAGTCATGAAAAAGTCCGCATGATTCCAGTTGCTGCGTTAAAGCGGTGAAGCGTGGCACTTCTGGATGGTCTGAAGGAAGCAACAACTCTTTGCGATGCAGGATCGGTGGATTCTTAGACACGTCGAAGTGTAGTTGTTTGACACAACCAGAGACCACGTCAACAACATACGAGCGTTGTAGCGCTGGAAACGGATTATCGAAGAAGTTTTCATAGAGGAGTAAAGAAATTTTCCGAGCTTCATCATCAAATTTTATAATGTTGAACTCAGCCCCTGGCTCTAGAGCTGCTTGGCGAACAGCCTGTTGCACCTGCTCGCGAATGTAAGGATCAAACTCTTCAAGGGCTGCGACGTGGAAGTATAGATTTCCGCTGACGCGTTTGCCTAATGCTGCAGGTGTTTGTATCTTCATGTCGCTCGCCGTAAAAATTGATTGAGAAATCTGTGCCATTCGTAAAGGACATCACTGAACTCTTGCTGATAACGACCGTTAGTTCTCCATCGGTGCATGAATTACCAAGACATCATTACTATCGAGCCTGGCAAGCGCAGTGGCAAGCCTTGTATCCGGGGGATGCAGATTACAGTCTACGATGTGTTGGAGTATTTGGCTTCCGGCATGTCGCAACAGGAAGTTCTTGATAACTTCCCTTATCTCACCGAAGAAGATATCCGAGCCTGTCTGGCTTATGCTGCCGATCGTGAGAAGCGCCTGCTCATTGTAACGGCATGAAACCACTCTTTGACCAGAACTTATCGCCGCGGTTTGTTACCCGACTGGCAGACCTGTATCCGGACTCGAATCATGTCTATCCACTAGGGCTTGATCGCGTACCAGATCACGAAGTGTACGAATATGCACGGCGCGAAGGGTTTTTACTCGTAACCAAGGACGCCGATTTCAGTGACCTGAGTGTATTGCGAGGCTTTCCGCCGAAGGTGATTTGGATTCGTCACGGCAACTGTACAACCGTGACGATTGAGCAAATTCTCCGCCGGCACTACGACGACATCAAAGCACTCGATGCAGATCCGTCCATGGGCGTATTAACGTTACTTTGAAAGATAGCCACCAATGGCTCCTCGTTAATGTTATCACACAGAGTTTTCTCAGAGATCTTCTCTAAAGTGTAGAATGGGCCTTCCTTTGTATCTAGCAGATGGGACTTATCACATGGTCAACCCCAGGACCGCAGTTCTTCTGACTACTCCTGGCACTGCACTAACAGGTGTTCCGCATGCTAGCCCTTTCACGGAACTGCGTACTCTTTATAGAAACCTTTGACAACAAACAAAGAGCTGGAATATGACCTTGGCTGAACTGCTGAATGGTCACAGCGTGTTTATTGATTCCAACATCTTTATCTACCATTTTGGTGGACCCTCACCGCAATGCAAAGCGTTCTTGGAACGTTGCGCATGTCGCGAGCTGCCCAACGTACCTTTTCCATTTATTCCAAACTGCTACTGGGCAGCCATACTGTGCAGCGTGAAGTTAGATCTTCTCAGTTTGGTCAGGTCAATTCCTCAAACAGCTCCATTTCCTTTCTCACTAGTTGATTCACTACGTCACTAAGTTCCTTACCTTCTGCGCAATCCGCTCAAGTTGGTTCTGGAGCTTCGCCTCAAGGTAAATGGGGAGTCGTAGTTCAGCTCCCTTGCGGTAAAATTTCCCTCGCTCCACCTTGGAAAAATCATATTCTTGTTTCATGGACTATTTCCTGCTGTACTGTTTCGCTTCATTCTTGCTGGCTCTACGTGCTGAGATCAATCGTATACGGGCACTGACCACTGTCTCTTCGCGGTACGTGTGACAGACCACCAATAAACTTCCCGTCCGATCTAACCAAGTGTGACCCATCGGTCCTCGTCGTGGCTATGTTCTTCGTCAAACTCAGACAATGCTTCTGGGTCAAGAAAGACGGTAGCCGCACGCTCGAAGGCAACGCCGTGGTCTTTGAGATTCCGTCGCGCTTTGACGAGGTCCCATTCGAATTGATACTGAAACGGTGTAATCACCTCGCGATAATTCCATGAAACATCTCACTGGCCAAGAGATGGTTCCTAAAGAATATCGCGTAGCAGCTCAAGCGTTGAGGCTTGCATAGCGCAAGGTAGGAAGGATGATTCGGGCTTTCCGTTCACTCAACGAGCCGTCAGTAACGAGATCGATAGGTCGGCCAAAAAGTCCTTGAAGCAGTTCATAAATGGCAAAGAAGTTGTCATAGTTCTTCTTGCCTTTAGAAAATTCCAGATAGACATCAACGTCGCTCTCTGCCGTGGCTTCTCCTTTAGCAAAAGAGCCAAAGATGCCGATGCGCTGTGCCCCAAGGGCACGCAATTCAGCCGCGTGAGCTTCGATGAGCGCCAAGGGGTTCATAGAAAGCTAGCCTAATATGCTCTCTCTCCCAAAGCAACGGTACAGTAAAGAACAATTAGTGAAAACTTAGACAGACTCAAACCCGTGATATCTGCGATGCCAAGCCAAGTGGGCTTTATCTGGCCAGTAATTCGGATCAGTAGGCAGGAGAATACGTGTGTTTGCCTTAAGTGACAAGAGAAGCGCATCTGCTCCAGATTCATCGAACCTCTTTGTTGCGATGAGAACACAGTAATTATCGTCAAGCGACCAAAGGCCCTCGTCAAACATCCAGTGGGCGTTCTTGCAAAGGGCGATGCCATTGCGAGGGTGGTTGTTGCGACTATCGGCAAATCGGTGAATATGCGCTGCATCTACGATACTACCACTGTCTACAGTCACAAGACGATATTGAGTGAGTGCGCAGGTGTAGTTGTATGCTGGTACGACGGTCAAACGAAAACGAGCTTCACGTCCTCGTTCGCGGGAGATTTCATAGAGTCGGGCATCCTCTTTGACAATTGGATCGGGCGGTACCGATAAGCCAACTAGTTGATATAGTGCCGCACGTTCGCCAGCGTCTACAAAATATTTTGCAATTAAGATACGCCGCATCTGAGCTCGAAAGTCTGGATCATTCAGGCAAGCTAAGAATGTTTCGTCAAATCGTACTGCAACAGCGCGCCGCTTTTCCAAAGTAGGTTGGCCGTTCTCGTCAAGCGGTGTCCAACAGCCATCGCTATGCATGTGATAAAAAGGCAAACGAATGTTGGGACGTTGAGAAAGCCGCTCGGCCACAATTGTCCCATAAGCGAGAAAGCGAAAGACTAGTTCGGCAGTGAGCGGATAAATTTTTTCGGTGAGCTTACCTTGCTCCGCAAGTTCAGCGAAGACTAGAAGCAATAACGGTTTGTGAGGGGCAATACCGCCTTTGCGGGAAACATTAAGGTTTGAGACAGCTGTCAGCCATTTCTCATGCAGAACGGCAGTAGACATCATTCGTTTACGGCTGCTCACACTAGTAAAATTTCACATTCCAAATCATCTTTAAGTAATTTTTCGAGCGTGTCAAAATATAGAGTACTACTGCTATCTTCCAGGTCTCATCACCCTGAGGAGACGACAACCGAGATTTGGTCACGCTCTATCGCAATGCCCAAGCCGGCGAGTGTCCACTCGTTGTAGACACGTCTACCCCATCGTGTGGCAACAGCCGCTTTGGCTGCTGGGTGTGTACTGTTGTCAATAAAGATAAGTCGATGGAAGCCATGATCGACAACGGCGAGGAGTGGATGGAACTACTCCTTGGGTATCGCGCGCTTCTTGCTTCTACGCATGATCCCGCTGTCAAAAGCCAAGTGCGCGGATATAAACGCCGCAATGGACGCGTGATGATGAAGCGCGACGGACAACCAGGACGCGGGCCGTGTAAGCTCGAATTTTGTTGGCAATTGTTACGGCGGTTGTTGGAAGTACAACAGCAGATCAGAACACACGGTCCGAATCCGCACGAGCATTTGATTCGTCCAGAGGAACTACAACACATTCGTCGCCTTTGGCGTTGGGAAGAACAAGACTGGGAAGATTCGCTACCCAAGATTTATCGCGAGGTTACCGGAGAAGATTTGGACTGGCTTGCAGATGAACAGCCAGTGTTCTCCGGGGAAGACCGCAATTTACTTGACAACATTTGTATGCGGTATGACATCCCAGCCAAACTGGTGGCGAAACTTCTGGATGTCGAACGCCAGTACAATGGCATGAGCCGTCGTTCAGCCGTTCATCAAAAGATTGCCGCCGCTTTCGATGAAGACTGGCGGATGGATGAAGAAATTGAATCCGCTCCCAGTACCACTGCATCATGATTTTGCTTTCGCTCATGCTCAATAACTTTGGCCTGTTTCGCGGCAGTCAGATGCTAGATCTGACTCCACGCCTTAGCCGCCCGATCGTTTTATTCGGTGGGAAAAATGGCGCTGGCAAAAGCACTGTTTTCGAAGCCATCCGCTTGTGCTTATATGGCCAAGCCGCGCTTGGCAGTCGCCTGTCCTATGAAGACTATCTCCATTATCTCGATAGTCGCATTCATTCGAGTCCAACGCTTCTCATTCAGCCAACTTATGCAGCGATTGCCCTTGAATTTCAGTACGCTGACGTTGAAGCTTTGCACACCTATCGGGTGACATGTTCCTGGAAACGGCGTAGTACGCAGAAAGTGGTTGAACATCTTGCCGTCAAGCGAAATGGCAAAGAGCTGGATGACCTAGCGACGGAGCACTGGCAAGACTTTGTACGTGACTTGATTCCGCCCGGCGTCTCGCAGCTCTTTTTCTTTGATGGCGAGAAGATTCAGCAATTGGCTGAGGATACCACCGATCAACCGACGCTAGCAGAAGCGATCAAATCCCTCCTGGGACTCGATGTTAGCGAACGACTCCAAGCCGACCTTGGCATCTATCTCTCGCGCTTAATGAAGCCGAGTCGCAATGGACACGCATCAGAGGCAATTGACCGCTTACAGAACGACATTGCTAACCTTCAGCAGCGTGTGCAGGTATTGCAACGTGAACGTGATCAGTCAGCGGCTCGGACACAAGAGGTACGAACCGCGATCGAGCGGTTGGAAGGAAAAATCACGGCAGAGGGTGGGACCTTTACTCGTAATCGTGAGAAGCTACTCCAACAACAAGTGCAACTCCAAGCACAGATCAAACAGCACGAGGATTTCATCCGACAACAGTGTGGAGAGTTACTCCCCTTTGCGCTGATTCCACAACTCTGTGTTCAGCTGAAAGAACAATTGCTGTTGGAGGAACAAGCAACACAACAGGAGGCTGGTCAGACGCTGCTCAAAGCAGCAAAGGCTGAAATACGTCAACGGATGACCAGCAGTGATTTTTGGAAGAAGCTACTAAAGCTGTCCCAAGACCAGAAAGCGAAAATAGAAGACGCGCTGGCCGAGGTGATCGATACTCCCCTGAGCGTTGAGCAGGGCAAGCAAACAGAAAGGGTGCATCAGCTCGCTAATCCACAACAGCGGCAACTGCTCTCATGGATTGATCAAGCGATACATGAAGTGCCCAATCGCGTACGCAATATCGCCGCTCAGTTGGAACGAGATTCGCGCGAGTTGCAGAAGACCGAAGAAACACTGCGCAAGATCCCTGCTGACGATGTTCTCAAACCGTTGTTGGAAGAACTCCACAGTCTTCACCAAGAGTTAGCCAACGTCAGTAAGCAAACGCTGGCAAAAGAAGAGCAACTAAAAGCTGTCGAAATCCAGCTCAACGAGATGCAACGGCAGTACGATGAAGCAGCAAAGAGAATCGGAGTGCTGGCGACACATACAAAGAAAATTGCGGTGGCTGAGCGGATACAGAAAGTTCTTGAAGAATACAAAGACGGCCTCATAGAAAAAAAGGTAGTCAGGCTGCAGGAGACTGTTTCTGAATGTTTCAATACGCTCTCGCGGAAAAAAGATGCGTTACGGCGAATCGCCATCGACCCACGCACGTTTGCGGTCACGTTATATGATCGACGCAATCAACCTTTGCCCAAAGCACAGCTCTCGGCTGGAGAAAAGCAAATTTACGCAATTTCCATGCTCTGGGCATTGGCAAAGATCTCTGGCCGACCACTACCGATCATCATCGATACTCCCCTCGGGCGGCTCGATAGTGATCACCGTAGCCTTTTAGTGCAACACTACTTTCCTGTGGCGAGTCATCAAGTGCTGATCCTGTCTACTGATACTGAGGTCGATCAATCCTACTTCGCTGCGTTGGAACGTGATGTCGCCCGCGCGTACCATTTGGAATTTGATCCAGTAGAGCATGGCACCACGGTATCATGGGGTTATTTTTGGAGAAGAAGTGATGAAGCTGACGAAGCTGCGGCTCAGTAAAGACGCGTCGAACCGGTTACGCTTCCTCGCTGGTCGCACTGGTCTTACGCCCAATCTTCTGTGCCGCATTGGGTTTTGTTTATCCTTGGCCGAGCCCTCCTTGCCAAATCCCGACGAATATCCGGAAGAGGAACGGGAGTTTAATCGTTACACCCTCCTTGGAGAGTACGACGACCTCTTTGTTGCCTTACTGAAAGAGCGCTGCCGACGAGATGGGGTCGATTTGATCAAGTTGCCTGACTATTTCCGTGCCCACATTAATCGTGGTGTCATCCTTTTCCAGGCGTGTGTGCGCAGTTTAGGGGACATCGCAGTTCTGTTGCCTCGCATAGATGTTCCCGTCGCTTCGGAGTCAACAGATGAGACAAGTGCGACGACCACTCATAGAGAAACCAAATGAGCGGGAATCGAGGCGTATCCTTCCTTTCTCTAATGCTCTCCTCGAATATCAGATTCACTCCTTGACCGAAGCGTTCAATCAGCCCCTTAACCTGGTACTTGCTTGAGAGCGTAGCCTGGCAAGAAGCACGCGAAGCAGGCAGAATAGCCCTTGCCAAAGTACAGGTGGAGTCAAAAGGATCATGATCTGTCGCGTCTGCTACATCCTGGTACTGTTGTGTGCTGTCCCATCTGTCAGTTGGGGACAATACGATGTTGAAGAGAAGTGGCCGGTCTGGGTTCGCGGTCTTGTAGATGTGCGTGTCGCCCGTAGCGGACGTGCCTCAAGCTGGACAGATCAGGGAGTGGGCATTGGTAAAAGTCGCTATGGCGGGACCGGTTCTCCCCTCGGAGGGGAACGGTCAACTCGTCTCGCGCTCTCTCAGCTCTCACTAGAACTTGGCGCAACCCTACCCTGGGGCATCAGTGCCCATGCACAACTTAATGCTGAAACTGACCTTGACGTCGATCGGCCTTTATTAATCGAGGCACTTGTTCGCAAAGAGTGGGGAGCCGCAGCGAAAGGATGGGGGCTTCAGGCTGGAGTGATGAATAATCCTTTCTCGCTCGAGCACGTGGGGCCAGCGTGGACCCCTCTATATACCCTGACTCCTTCGGCACTCAATACCTGGTTGTGGGAAGAAGTGCATGTCATTGGGCTAGAAGGAGAGTGGTGGCGAACAACACCATCCGGGTTGCGTTTTGGCGTGCTTGCTGGAGCGGGGTTTGGCCCCGACCAGATGGCTCGTCTGCTCTCACCACGTGGGTGGGTGTTGGGTGACTATCAAAGTGGGGTAAACAGTGACCTTCCGCACACGCCGCGTGGAACCGATGATACGTCTGTGTTTGACGAACGCGATCATCGCCCCGCCCTCTACACCCGCTTGAGTGTCAGTGACACACGCAATCGCGGAGAGTTGAGCCTCGGTTATTTTGACAATCTCGGCGATCAAAGCACACAAGGTGTTTGGAGAACGCGTTTCGGAGCAATAGGGGCAGTCTTGCATCCTTTGGCAAATGTCGATTTGCTTGCCCAATATCTGGGCGGTAGCGCACAGAGCCGTGCCAGTAATTGTGATATCCTTCTGCATGCGTTTTATGTGTTGCTTTCTGTCCACTACCGTGGACATCGATTGAGCACGCGTTACGACAATTTTCACACGGATGACACTGATGGTCCGCCGTCATATCGTGAACACGGCAACGCCTTCACCGTGGCATATTTGTTTGAGTTTGGCCTCTCCCATAGAGTCGGTTTCGAGTATATGTTTCTCGATAGTCACCGGACGACGCCTATTCGTGCTGACCCATCCGACGGTGGCTGGCAACTGAGTTACCGCTTTCGCTACTAATATGAAACAGCCTGCTAGATCTTCCACATGGCCCTGGAAATGGACCTTTTTTCTTTTTCTGCTTGTCATTCACTTTGTCGGTGTTGCGGCTGCTAACGAAGTGAAAGGCAAAGTGGTTGACGAGCAAGGCAATGGCATTTCTCAAGCGGTTGTTTTTGTTCAGACTCCAACCTCTGGAGGGGTGAAGTCAGCGGCTTCTCGCAAAGCGACACTGGACCAAATCGATAAACAATTTGTTCCAAATCTCTTACCGATAGCCGTTGGAACTGAAGTCCAGTTCCCGAACCATGATCAGATTCACCATCATGTGTATTCGTTCTCGCGGGCCAAAAGCTTCGATCTCCCGCTGTACAAGGGTGAGGCAACACCATCGATTGCTTTTGATCAACCAGGTGTCGTTGATGTCGGTTGTAACATCCATGATTGGATGTCGGCAATTATTCTCGTCGTCCCGTCTCCCTATTATGCGATTACCGATGCGAGCGGTCGGTTTGTTCTGTCCGACATGCCTTCCGGTACGTATTCCCTGGTGTCGTGGCACGAACGCAGCCGAGGCAAAATCGCTGATACTACCCAGCAAGTGCATATTGATGGAGGGACACCTGAGCTCACCTTCACCCTCAGTCTAAAACCTGCTCAAGTCCGCCCGGCAACGAGTGGGCAACGAGGGTCTCAATGACGTGCTGGACCCAGAGTCGGCTGCGCACGAAGATTTTTCTTGCCTTCTCAGGGCTAATCCTCTTGTTGTTGGTTCTCACCTTGTGGCTCACCCAACTGATGGTGAGTCGCCAGGTCCAGTCGATCCTCACGCGTGAGCTGCAAGTCACCGATCAAGTCTTCCGACGCGTCATGAAAGGACGCGCTGAACACATGCTTGAAAAAGCGGAGTTGTTGGCTTCTGACTTTGCTCTCAAAAAAGCCTTTGCGACACGAGATGCTTTGACGCTCCTCTCGGTCGCGCAGAATTATCGCGCTCGCACCGGCGGCGACGTTCTCTGGATTACCGACGAAACTGGCGTTCTGTTCGCTGACTCTAGCGGCAAGTTCGCTAGTGGCAAAGAACTCGCCATTCTCCCTGCTTTCGAAGAAGCATTTGCGGCGGCTACCCCCACCGTCCTCGTCATCGAACTTGACAGTGAACTCTTTCAGTTCATGGTTGTGCCGATTCTCGCCCCGCGAGTGATCGGTTTCCTGCTGTTAGGCACGAGTATCGGTGATATTACCGTGCAGCAATTGAAAGAAGAGACCGGGTCTGAGGTTTCGTTTCTCACACAGGCCCGACTGTTTTCTTCCTCGTGGCCACTGACAGAGCGACAACTCCTGACGCCAGACCAACGCCCCACGACGGAGATTTTTCAACACCCACCAGATCAAACGTTTCTCCTTTCTCTCCATGGAGAACGATTTTTGTCACTGTTGGTGCCAATTCACTCTCAGCTCCCCTCACCACTCTACGCCCTGGTGCAACGTTCGTACGATGCTGCCCTTGCACCGCTGGCTGCGCTGCATTGGCGCATTGCTGGAGTCGGACTTGTGGCACTGCTTGGTGCGTTAGTGCTCGGTGGTGGTCTTACGACTGGAATTACTGCGCCAATTCAGACGTTGGTGCAGAGTATGCACCAGGTGCTCGAGGGAAACCTCAGCCAGCGCATCGCCGTCAAACGACAAGATGAAATCGGTTTTCTTGGTGCCTCCTTCAATGAAATGGTCAGCGGCTTGGAAGAGCGAGAAAAAATCAAAGACACGTTCGGTCGTTTCGTTTCACAAGATGTTGCCAATGCCGTACTCAATGGACATGTACCGCTGGCTGGGGAACGCCGCGAGGTCAGCATTCTTTTTCAGGATATTCGTGGGTTTACCACTCTGAGTGAGCGAACTGACCCCGCTGTATTAGTCCGCATGCTCAATCAGTTTTTCACGGAGATGGTCGCCGCAGTCGAAGCTGAAGGTGGGGTCGTCAAACAATTTACCGGTGATGGCGTAATGGCCCTTTTCGGTGCGCCGAACCAGTATGCCGATAGCGCCGCACGGGCAGTGCGGGCAGCATTAGGGATGGTACAGCGGCTTTCGTCACTCAATGTTCGATTACAAGAGCAGAACTTCCCCGCCTTACATATTGGCGTTGGGATTCATACCGGTGAAGTCGTTGCAGGGCTAATTGGCCCGGATAAACGTGTCGAGTACGCGGTAGTTGGCGACCCGGTCAACTTGGCAAGTCGTATCGAAGGACTGACCAAAGAACTGCAAGCGACGATCGTTATTTCAGAAGTGACCGCCTCTCGTTTAGGTCCGGACTTTAAGCTCGGGCGTACGGCGACAGTGGCGGTCAAAGGGAAAGAGAAACCCGTACAGGTGGTAGAGGTATTGGGATGAGAAATAGTTTCTAGTTTCTGGTTTCGAGGCCCTGGTTCTGAAGAGGCCGTAGCGTGCGCTGTGCGCACGAGAATCAGAACGTATTGGTCATTCGTGCGCACAGCGCACGCTACTCTAGGTCCAGCAGCATTCATTGTTCATCGTTTTTGCAAAGTGGGGCGACCGAGACGATCGCGCTCCCGAGAAAAAAGTTACCGCCGTATTAGTGGCGGCATCTCTCCCATTGGCGTATACGCATCGCGTAACAGCGGCGCACTTTGACGATACGGTGCGCCAGAAGCTTCGCGGCGCGCGAGTTCCGGTAAAGCAAAATTAAATCCGTACCGTTCTTGTACAGCAGCGATACGTCCGCGAATCTCTGGTAACGGCAGTCGCTCAGCTTCGCTCCCAACCACCACGACATTACCGCCAAGCAAACGAAACGCGGTAGTCGAACGGAACGACAAAGCAAAAGTTTTGCGGATCGAGTCGTAAATCGAGGTAGAGGCATGAAGGTTCGTAATGACGATCCCACTAGGAGTGAGGTTATCACGGCACTCGGTAAAAAACTCGCGTGTGCATAGATGCACGGGAATCCCACTCACTTGAAAGGCATCAAGCAGAATTACGTCGTACGGTGCTTCAGTAGGAAAGCTACGCAGATAATCGCGCCCGTCTTTGACAGTGAGATGTTGACGCTCATCTGGCTCCCAAGCGAAAAACCGCTGCGCCACTTCGACAACCAGAGGATCGAGTTCCACGGTATAGAGTTCGAGGTGTTCAAGATAATGATGCAGCACCATCTGCAAACGGCCACCACCAAGGCCAAGGAGCAGAATCCGTTGGGGTGCAGGTTGCCACGCCAAAGCCAGCAACATGGCCTGGGTATAATCTGACAGCAACACAAGCGGATTCTCCGGATCAAGCCGTGACTCCACTTCCTCAGTACGGTGCCGGTCGTGACGATAACACAGCAGCAGTTGATTGGAGGTCTTACGGATGACGATGTGGTTGTATTGCGATTTGCGTTCGAAGATGATGCCAGTCGGCAGGCGCTTCACAACCGCTAGGCGCCGATTGATCAATTCAATATTCTGCGTTTGCCATGGAGTCATAATCAGGGGGACATGGCGAAAAAGAGAAAAAGAATTACCCTGCTTGCTCTTCCGTTTCCCCTTTTACCCATTTCTCCTTTTTACCCTTCATCTAACGTGCTTGCGCCCCAATTGCGAGCTTATTCAGTCCTTCATTGCGAGCAATATCCATGACCTCGACCACCCGACCATGCTGCACCTCTTTGTCGGCTCGCACCACGAGCGTCACTTCCGTCCCTTGGCTCTTTTCTTCTTGCATGCGAGTTTTGAGTTGCGCAAGGGAGACTGGCGTATCGTTGAGGAAGAGGCCACCGTCTTTGGTCAGACTTACCGAGAGGCTTTTGCGCTCTATCGGCGGAGAGGCTGAAGTTGCTTTGGGCAGGTTCACATCGACCTGGCCTTCTTTCGATTTATTGAATGTTGCAAGGAAACTAAAAGTGATGAAAAAGAAAATGAACATGTTCATGATAATGTCGGTGATTGCCACCGACTCCATACTGAACAGAATCTTACTTTGCCGCTTAAAGCGCATGGCGAATCGGCTCCTTGACGTTGGTCTGCGTCACGAGATCAACAAATTCCTCTGTCCGTTCTTCGGTCAGCCGCGTCAGGTGGCCTATCTTGCCGACCAAATGGTTATAAATCAGGTAATAGGGAATAGCGACAATGAGTCCCGCTGCGGTGGTAATCATCGCTTGATAAATCCCACCAGCCAGAACGTTGATCGTGATGCGATCGCCCATCGTCTCCCAATTCATAAACGCCTTGATAAGACCGACAATCGTTCCGAGAAAACCAAGCATGGGCTCGACACCAATGATCGATGCCAGCGCATTCATGTACGATTCCAGGTCGGCAACCACATCAGCACCGAGCCGTTCGAGCCGTCGCGTCAGGTCGATTCGCTCTTGGGTGCGATGCATAACCGCGCTCTCGAACACACGACCAAGCGAGGTCTCCTCTTCACGACTGGCTTGTAGCGCACCTGAGATATTTCCCTCTTGCATCAAAGCGTAGAGCTTAGTGGTCAACTTGTTGAGGCGTGCGCGGAACCGCCACAGTTCCCACCATTTGGCAAGAATAATCGTGAGCGCGACGATCGACAAGATGATGATCGGAATCATCACCGGCCCGCCTTTGATAATGAAAAACCACAATCCCCCAGCGATTGGTTCTGTTGACATAGGGCGTATATCTATAGGAGTCGGCGGAAGAGGGGAAGAGACTACAGGCTATAGGCTGTAGGGGAAAATCAAAAAGCAAAATTAGTAGTTAGTAGTCAGCATTCAGTAGTCAGTAGAAGGGAAGGAAAAAGAAATATATGGAGAAAGCGACAAACGGAGAGCATACTGGCTACTCTGCTTTCATGCTGGCTACTGGCTACTTCTTCATGCCGACTACTTTCTTCATTTTTTGCAGCTTTGCACCGACAACTCTTGAATTCGTTTTTTCAGACTTGCATCTCTGAGTTGGCCAATCCGTACAAATGCCTCACTAATAGTTTTGCAGGATTGCTCTTTGTTGCCTTGCTTAGCTTGGAGTTGCGCCACGCCATACGTACCACGAAACCAGGCAGGCTCGTCAGGTTTTGTTTCTTTAAGTAAGTCTCCCCACAAGGCAAAGGACTTTGCGGAGTCTCCCTTAACATCAGCAATCTGTGCTAATCCTGCCAGTGCGGCAAGAGGATATGGCCCTTGTCGGAGTTCTTGGTAGATGGTTTCAGCCTTGTCGTACTCTTTGATATCAAGGTAGAGTTGCGCTAAGTCGTATTTGAATTGTTCCGGAGACTCGTCTGGACCGAAGGCATCGCCACGTCGAAGACGTTCGGCTTGCAAGCGCGCTAAGGTACGTTTAGCAATCAGCACGTTGTCTTTCTCTTTGTCACCGCCTTTTTCCAACCGCTTGATGTCCGAGGCCAGGACCTGGTTCAATCCTTTCAGCAATTCTTGTTGCTGCTCGCCCTTATAGGTTGCAATGATGCGGTCGGTCTCTTTTTCCAGATCAGCGTACCGCTCTGTTTTTTGCAACACAATGAGACGTGTACGGGCAACCGACTCAAAGGCACCTTTTTGTTCAGGATATTTTTTCTCAAAGTCTTGTAACAATGTAACCAACGCAGCCGCATTCGCGTCCATATCTTTGCCAAGATAGACAGCGTTCATGAAGGTGGCTTTGCCCCGCCATTCTTTGAGTTCCTTGATCTGTTGCGCTTGTGCAGGGTTTTGATCGAGAAGTGCTACGTTTTTCCAGAAGGATTGGAGAGCGGCACCAGCTCGGGCACGCAGATCTTTCTCACTCAGGTTGACAGGTTTCTTCTCATCAATCGCCTCTTGCAACGCCGAGTAACTCTGCAACGTCGCATAGTCTGCCCGCACGCGAAACGGAACATCGCCTGTCACTTTTTGATAGTAATCTACTGCAGCCAGATAGTTCTCTTTACTCTGCTCATACTCGCCGAGGCGGAAGTACGCCTCAAAGATTGACTTGTGAGTAGGATAACGACGGATGAAATCCTTGGTTGTAGTCAGATAGAGTTTGGTGTTTTCCTCTGTCGGCGGTTTGCTACTGGCATAGATTTTCTCAGCAGCTTTGAAACGCAAATATGCGGCCTCAGCGCCATAGCGCGCCGGGGCACCATCATTACTAAAGAATTCGTCAATGCGTTCGATACTCTGGCGATACTCACCTTGCTGGAAAAGACCGGCGCTGAGAAAATACAAAGCATCGCGACGATGGGCGGTTGCTCGCGGATCACCCGATGCTACCACCTCTTTGAGAAGAGGAACTGCTTGGGTGTAGTTATTCGCGCGCAAGAGCTCGGTCGCCTCCTTCCACTGCGGAAACGGATTACGATCCTCCTCAAACATGGCGGCTTCATCAGGAGTTAGTTCTTCCTTGATCAAACTATCTGCCGGACTTTTCAGCTTGTCACTTTTCTTTTTTGCTTCCTCAGCATAGGCCAATGCTTCTAAGAGGGTTTTCTCGCGCGTCGCCCCAGTTTCTTTGCGGCGACGTTCAAACAAGCTTCGTGCTTTGTCTAAGTAGGCCTTGGCGATCTCCTCAGGGGTCGGCGGCGCTGGAGTATTATCCTCCTCGTCCTTCTGACTGCCGCCGCGTGCTTTTCTTGACTTGGCGTCGGCGAGACTCGTACGCACCTTGCGCTCCATGTCATCAGGAAGGCCAGGCTCCTGCAGAAGCAACTCAAGATCGCGGATCGCCCAATCAAACTGACGCAGTTCTTTTTCTGCCAGTGCCCGACCAAAGAGGCTCTCACGTTTGAGCTGCGAGCCTTGCTTACCGACGGCAAACTCAGAAAAACCGTCGGCCGCTTTCTGCAGCATCTCTTTCCGTTTTCCGCCATCGGCTACAAAGGAACAGATGTAATGTAGCCAGTTGAGAAAATAGAGCGACTGTGACCCCACTAGTTGGGCGTCTTTCCACGGTCTCGTTTCATAGAGCGCTTCAAGGTCGCCATCACGATCCATTACATCTTTACTCATGCGGTTGATGTCAGCAAAAGCACTGTTGTAAATGTCTTCGAGTGGGTCATTGAGGGTATCGCACAGCTCCCGGACTGTCCCGCGTTGTGTTTGCGCAGCGTTTGCCAGGTCGGAGGCTCCTACAACTCCGAGAACCACAGGGCCAAGAATCTGAATCGCTTGTTGCTTGTCACTGACATTGCCTCTTTTGAGTCCGCGCACCTGTGCGCTCGCATTATGCGCTTGCCCCAGTAAGCCTGCGATGGTGTCCGCGTCACTCGTTTGTGGAAACGAGACGATCTCCACCAGTGAACACAGTAAAGAAAAAATCACTAACCGTCGCACTACGACTCTCCTTGCCGAAACTCGAAGCTTGTTACACACTCTTCAGAAAGAGTAGGGGCAGGTTACAGACCTGCCCCTACGTGAAGCTACCGGCGCTCGCAACTGCCCTACTCTCATTCTAAATCGCGCAACCACTTTGCCATCTCCGTCTGCCAGCGTGAACCAAACGTCATGACGATAATCTGCTTCGTCAATGCCTTATCCTCGGTGAGCGGGATAAACTCTCCACCACCCGCCTTAGCAATCGACGACATAGTGTTACGGAATTCTTGGTAGAACCCAGGGAGCGGGCTCGGCCTGAATTCACTGCCCACAAGTTGTGAACTGGTTTTATAGACGGCACGCTCAAAATCTTCGTGCATTTTTTCGGCCAAATCGAGAACACTCACCATCCCGCCTTGAGATTGAAAATTTTGTACGAGACTAAGTACATTGCTCACGGTGTCTGGATGTGGAGGCGATCCAGCAACAAGAACGATGACGCGTTTGGAATTTTTCCGCCATTTGAGATCATTGACTGCAGCTTCGAGTCCATCAAAAACCGCTTCTGGCCAATCGCCTCCGCCACCGGCCTGCAGGTTCGAGACGAAGTATTGTAACTTGCTGGTCGAGAAGCTGAGATCGGTCCATTTGGTGACGTACTCTTCACCCTTGTCACGGTAGGCGACGATACCGATACGGGTCGTCGGTACCATCTTGTGGAGAGAAGCGATAAGTTTGAGAAGCCGTGATTTAAGCGAATCAGCCACAAACTGCATACTGTCGGTTGCATCGATCACTAGCGCCACGTCAAGCCCGACTTTGCGTAGCCCGCCAACGTAATCACCACCCTCACCACCAAGACCGCCAATGGCACCACCGATTGCACCGATCGCGTTGAGGTTAGAAAACTGACCGACACTGTTGTCACGTCCGTTGTTATTCACTTGAATAACGCCTGGTCCCAATCCTTCAATCACTGGAAGTGCTCTTGTTGTCGGTGGCGGAGGCGCGACGGGAATCACCGGCGCGCGTACAGCTTGGACGTTTCCTACTTCTGGTGGCGGCCCAGCCGGCGTCGAAGCCTTCTTCGGCGCTAGTTGCTCCATGGTCAACACGCCCGGCAGGTCCTTAAGTGAAGGCTCACCTTCCCAATCTTCGGGTTTCTTGTCCTCTGCCTGCGCCTTCTTCATGCGTTCCAGTTCTTCGAGCGACGGTGCCAGGTCTTGGACTTTCGCCAGTTTGACGAGTTCATGCCGTTTTTGCACGATCGTCATCGAGATTGTCGCAAAGAGCCCAAGGAGGAGCACATGCGCTACAGCAGAGATAGCAAACCAGCGAGCATTCTTACCGAACCGCTGCCCACGATACAGCCACAAGTCCTCTTGTAACTCTTGTTGAATCGAGGTCAGGGTCGGCGCTTGTTTTTGTTGTTCAGCCATAGGTCACCTGTTCATCGTTCTGACGAAATCGGCGTCAACTCGCCTTTTTGTCAGAAGCGACAGCAATAGTTTTTGCCCCGGCCTTTTGGGCGACAGCGAGAATCTGCACCGCATCTCCCATTAACACTTCCTTATCTCCTTCTAATACGACCGGGATGTCTGGTTGTGCGAGGATGAGTGGGCGGAGAAATCCTTCCAGGTCAGCCAACGAGACTGGCGTGTTGTTGATAAACACCTCTTTCTTGGGCGTGACCGTGATCACAATTTGTCGTGGTTCTGATTTGGTCTCTTCCACCTCTGGCAGATTGATGTTGGCACCAGATTGTACCATCGCCACGCTGGTGACCATAAAGATAATCAACAGTACCAAGAAGATGTCAGTCAGGGGAGTGATGTTAATCTCGGCCATGATTGCCGAGCTACTGCCTTTTTTCTTGCGCGGACTAGACATTCCCATGAGCTTTCCTCCCCATGCGAATTGCTTCGAGCACCCGATCAGACGCGATTGTCATCGCCGACTCAATGCGTTCGAGCTTGGTCTGAAAATAGTTGTAGAAAATGACGGCGATAATAGCGACAGCCAACCCGAGGGCAGTAGCGATCAAGGCCTCAGAAATACCACCAGCGACCACGGTGAACCCGCCACTGCCAGTGACCGACATGTTGTGGAACGATTTGATAATACCGATCACGGTGCCTAACAGTCCGATAAACGGAGCGCTGACAGCGACGGTACCAAGAATCCAAATTGCTCCCTTGAGTGCATCGATCTCCTCAAAGCGGCGGTCTTCGACAACTTCGGAGAGGTATTCAAGCGATTCCCCGTCTTGCTGAGAAATCACGTCGCGGAAGATTCGCGCCGCAGGCGCGGTTTTGTCTTGCTGTGCCGTCGTTAGTGCTCCTTTGAAATCGCCTTTTTGCAATCGACCGACCAGCCCCCCAGCGACTCGTAAGGTACCACCAATCAACCCTCGCAGCGCCCAGAGCCGCTCACAAATCACAGTAATGGTGATGATCGAGACCACGATTAAGGGATAGGTGATGTACCACCCCTGTTGAATCATATCGAGTACGCTTAAGCCCGCTTGACTTTCCACAATAAGTTCCTCCTTCATTAGGACAAATTTGCTTTTCTCTCTCTAAGAGACGTTGACTCTGGGCTCCCGCTTTAGTGCCTTGGGTTCACGGACCTCAAGGTCACGCAGAAAGCTCCGCAACCAGCGAATTTCTGCTTCAAAGTGCGCGAGTCCATGCTCGATTATTTTTCCTTGCGCAAACGAGATTTCTTGCGATTGCCAGAACTCTTGTTGCGCGCGAATCCATGCCGCACGCTCTTGCGCCCATTTGAGATGAACAGTCACTGCCTCACGTAGTTCCTCTTCATCGACAAAATGGCCCAAGGCTAGGGCGGTATTAAAAGGGTCAAATACCTTTTCTCGCCCCTCGACGTCAAACAAAAGTTTGCGCAGTTCGCTACGGAAATGAACTGTGCCGTCCGGGGTGATCTGATAGATGCGGCGGGCAGGGTACCGGCCTTGCTGCTCAACTCGGGTTTTTTCAACATATCCAGCCCGTTCTAACTGGCCGAGGTTGTAATAGAGCGAACCGCCGCTGAGGTTGATGTAGGTTGCATAGAGTCGGCGTTCAACTTCTTGGCGAAGTTCGTAACCGTGGCGGGGCTTTTCCGACAGCAGACCAAGAATGACAAGTTGAACGCTCACTGAATACTTTCTTCAGAGTAGTTTAATTTGACTACATAAGCTGTGCTTGAAATGAAGTCAAGAAAAATTTTTGCGGTTATTACGCCTGTGGGTGGAAGTTCAGGGGCTGGACTGCTGCGAAATTACAGGATCACTAAGAGGTTACGGAACGAGAGAAGGAATTGGGCGATTGGCATGGAAAGCCCGACAGCAGGCGGTGAGATACGCCAAAGCGTTCCGGTGTTGTTGCTGGCAGCTCAGCAACACCGTCAGGATCGACGCGACAAAGCGACTGCCGCGCGCACTCTGCGTACCAAAGCTCACTTTGCGCCACAACACTGCCCCACGCAGACTGCGCTCTGAGGCATTGTTCGTCGGTTCAATCCCTTCGACGCGTACGAACGTCCACAGCGCCGCTTCCCAAGCGAGGAATTCTCGACACGTGGCCGCGGTCTTCGGACAGGCGTTCTGCATGCCCCCTTCTAACTCCATTTTGAATGAAGCCCGTAACGTACGCACATAGGATTGAAAGGTCGACCTCGTCCAAGTCCCATCCCGCACCCCATGCCACCAGGCAAACAGCACATGCAGATGTTCGAGTAAGGCTTCGCCTACTTGCCGCCCGGGCTCTCGGCGATCAATCATGGCCTGGAAATCCCGACATAAATGCGCGAGGCACAGCTGGCGGTGCCGCAAGGGGTAACTATCATACACTTTGGCCCGATCACTGGTCAGAATGCTGCTATACCACTCGCCCACTAACTCCTAGAGTACAGCTACGCTCCGGCCGCTGGTGATCGCAAACACACTGAGCTGGGTGGTGACCATCGTCCACAACGTGCGCCGCTTCCCGCGTTCCTTCCACGGCGTCTCATCGATATTGAGAGCACAGCTTTGTACGTACACCGCCGCTTCTTCGACCGCTGGCGCCACTGCGTTCGTCACCGTCTGTTCAAGCTGACTAATCTCGCCCACCGAGAATTCGATGCCCAGCACCTCACGACAAAAGTTGGCCGCCATCCGTTTACTCATCCGGTAGCCACCCGGACAGAGCGCCACCACACTAGCCAAGCGCGGCCCATAGCACGTGGACGCGACGCCGGCTGGGAGCTCGCCACAGGTCGTGATCCCACAGTGCGCACACTGCAAGCGATGTCGTTGGTATTCCGTAATGTGCGGGCGCACTGGCGGCAACTCCACTATCTGCTGTCGCCACGGGGCCGGATCACTCCCCGTTAACCGCTCGCCACAGCGCCGACACTGCTCCGGCTTGCAGGTGATGACTTTATCAACATCGCCCACTGGGACTAACGCCCGCTGATACGGCGGATGTCCCAATTGCCCACCTGGCTTCCGTCCCGAGGGCGGTTTCGGTGGTTTCCGCTTGACGTGGGGTCCATCACTCGACGGCGGCTTGGAGGAGTTCTGTGAGTTCTGATTAAGCCGCGCGGTTAACTCTCGTACTTCGGCTTCTAATTGCGCAATGCGTTGCTCATAGGACGCCACCATCGCACTCATCACCACTTGTATAGCTTCTGGTGCCTGCTCCCAGACTTCGACCGGTACGATAGCGGGTCGCTTCGGCGTCACGCCACTCCCTCTATCTCATCCCTCATTTCTCCTCAAGTCTACGAGCTGAACGGTTAC
>Ga0081539_10003019_pt1 | contig 21854 bp, 18 predicted proteins | sample TabmetS4T2R2_FD_71023 | JGI IMG/M metagenome (GOLD analysis project Ga0081539, IMG submission 71023) | Tabebuia heterophylla rhizosphere microbial communities from the University of Puerto Rico - S4T2R2 | ecosystem: Host-associated > Plants > Roots > Rhizosphere ...
GAACGAACGCGCCGGTGTGCGACTGCCAGAAGTGGCCGTGCCGCTGGCGACCTACACCGGTTGGAACTTTCGCGACGCGAAGACCGGAGGCGTCGATCTGCTGCGGCCGCTGATTGGCTCGTACATTCCGTTTCCCGCCACGCGCGAGCAGCGTGAGCGCGGCCACGATCCACGTGCGTCGATTGCCGAACGCTATGCGGATCGCGAGGCGTATCTGGCGCGCATTCGCGAATCGGCCGCTGGTCTGGTTCGGGCGCGCTATCTGCTCGAAGACGATGTGCCCGCCATCGAGGCGCGCGCGCTCGAGCACTGGCGATTGGCGACGACACCCGCCGCCTCGACGGCGGCCAGGTAAAGTCGAACTGTTGACGTCGGGAAATCCGATTCCGATCCCCCCACGTAACCCCAAACAGGGATTGGACTCTCCGCGCTCCCCCCGAGGATGTGGTCCAGCAGCGAGCGACGCGATCACAATGCAAAGATTCACAAGTTTCCTCGGGTTTCTTTCGCGGGTAGCACCTAAGGTTTATCCGCGATGACCGAAACGCACGATCAGCTGGCCTCGCTGGCGTCAGCGTACGCGCTTGGCGCCCTCGACCCGGAGGAGCGGCGGAGCTTCGAGCGTCACGCGGCCGAATGCGAGACGTGCACGGCCGAGGCGCGGGCGTTCTCGGGCGTCGTGGCCGCGCTGGCCACGTCGGTCCCTCAGGTCGCGCCACCTCCGCAGATTCGCGATCGCGTCGTTGCCGCTGTCAGCGGGTCCGTGACGATGCCGGCGGTCGGGACGTCGACGGTGCTGCGCGCGCCGGCAGGCGCGAGAACATCTCGCGCGACGCGCTATCGATCGCGGCTCGAATGGCTGCCGTACGCGGCGCTGCTGGCGGTGACGGTCGGACTGGGCGGCTACTCGCTTTCGTTGCGGGCGCGGGTTTCGGAACTGGAAGTGCGGCTTGCCGATGCCACGTCTCGTACGCTGCTGGCCACGCGGGCAACCGCCGATGCGCAGCGTGTCGCGCTGCGGGCGCAGTCGACGGTCGACGTGCTGACGGCGCCGGATGTCGCGCGCATCGATCTCGCCGGCCAGCCGACGGCACCGTCCGCGCGAGCCCGGGCGATGTGGAGTCGGGAGCGCGGCATGGTCTTCACCGCGTCGAACCTGCCGCCGCTGCCCGAGGGACGCGTCTATCAGGTGTGGGTCGTGACGGCCGATGCGCGCATCAGTGCCGGTCTGATCATGCCCGATGACGCGGGCAACAGCGCGAGCATCTTTACCACGCCGCCGGACATCCCCACGCCCGTGGCCGTAGCGGTCACGCTCGAACCCGCCGGCGGCGTAACGCAGCCCACGGGTGCGTTCTATCTCCTCGGAAAAGCCTGAATGCCCGTAGGGCGGACCTTGTCAGGTCCGCCTTACCGTCGCGGCACGATCGCAATCGCCCGCAGCGGCGCTCCCGTGCCGCCGCCGATCTTCATGGGCAGCGCGACAATCTGCGCGCCGGTGACGGGCAGTCGATCGAGCGCGTCGAGGTTCTCGAACGCGGGAATGTCCTGCGCGTGCCGTTCGGGAACGCGCCTGATGGTTCGGGCCGCTGCGTGCAGGCGCTGATGATGACGCCGGCCAGAATCAGGGCGAGCGCTCTCATGATGGCGTGCGGGTCACCGCGCGGCCGCCGTCGCCATCGCACGGAAGCGCTCTCTCAGCGCGGCAAGTCGCTCCTTGGCGTCGGGGATCTTCATCACGAGCTTTTCGAGGCTGGCGAGATACGCCGGGTTGCCCATCTTCACCCGGTACTCGGCGAGAAACGGCTCGAGCTTCGCAAAGACGACGACGTGCTCGCCGTTGGCGTCGGCGAACATCTGCTCGTCGATCGCGCCGTGGAGCACGAACGCGCTCGCCATGTCCCAGTAGCTGGTCACCATGCGGAAGTGGGCGCTGCTGGGTCCACTGAGGGCCTGCATCACTTCGTCGAGGGTCGTCGGATTGAAGCTGCGCGCGTACCAGTTCCGCGCCTCGCGCATGGTGGTTTCGCGGCGCAGCTCATAGAGTCGAATCAGGAGAGTGGCGCTTTCGTACGGTGTGCTCACGAAATTCCTCCGTTGGATACTCATCACGAACCACGGAGACACGGAGTCGCGGAGAACAAATGGGCCAGGAGGACTCCGTGTCTCCGTGCCTCCGTGGTTCGTTGCTGGGTCCGTGTCGTTTCCTCTCAAAGGATAATCAGCGGCATGGAGCAACGCCAACTTGGACGCAGCGGTCTGCGCGTCTCCGCCGTCGGGCTCGGCTGCATGGGAATGTCCGCCGCCTATGGCGTTCCCGACGATGTCGAATCGATTCGCACCATTCATCGCGCGATCGACCTCGGCGTGACGTTCGTCGACACCGCGGACGTCTATGGCGGCGGCAAGAACGAGGAGCTGGTCGGGCGCGCGATCCGGGACCGGCGTGATCGCGTCGTCCTGGCGACGAAGTGCGGCATCGTGACGAGCGGCGGCGTGCCCACGGACGTCAACGGCACGCCGAAGTACATCCGCACGGCATGCGACGCGAGCCTGCGGCGTCTCGGCGTGGACGCCATCGATCTCTATTACCTGCATCGAGTCGATCCGAAGACCCCGATCCAGGAATCGGTGGGAGGGCTGGCGGATCTGGTGCGCCACGGCAAAGTGCGGTTCATCGGCCTGTCCGAAGCCGCCGCCGCGACCCTGCGCAACGGGCACGCGGTGCATCCGATCGCGGCGCTGCAGAGCGAGTACTCCTTGTGGGTGCGCGATCCGGAGACCGAGATCCTTCCGACCTGCCGCGAGTTGGGCATCGGCTTCGTTCCATTCAGTCCGCTCGGCCGAGGGTTCCTCGCGGGGGCGGTCACGACCGTCGACACGCTGCCCGCCAACGATTTGCGTCGCAGCCTGCCACGTTTTCAGGGCGAGCATCTGTCACGCAATCTCGAGCTGGTGACGACGATCGAGGACGTGGCGCGCGCGCATCGATGCACCGCGGCGCAGGTGGCGCTGGCGTGGCTGCTGGCGAAGGGAAAAGACATCGTGCCGATTCCCGGCACGAAGCGACATACATACCTGGAGGAGAACGCGGCGGCCGCCGATGTCGTGCTCAGCGCGAACGAGGTGGCGTTGCTGGACGAGCGCTTTGCGCCGGACGCCGTGTCCGGCGACCGCTCTTGGCCTTTGATGAAACAGTGGATCGACCGCGGCTGACGCGCTTCTGCGCCGGAGCCTTCACCGTCGTCGACCTGGTGGCCAGATTCAGGCCCATGCCCGATCCGCCCGGGAATTGATCCGCGAGGATGGCAACCGTCAGCGCGTAGTAGTGAGCGCAGTTGTAACCGAGGATCGCGTCGTAGTTCGGATAGACGAGAAACTTGCGCTCGCCGACGTCGACCAGTCCAGCGATCGCATCGAGGGCAGGAACCGGCGAACCGTCCATGCCGGTGACGCCCAGGCCGCCCCAGATGGAGAGCGGTCGGCGCTCGGTCATGTTGCGCCGGGCGTAGCAGCCTTCCGTCCGCCGCGGTACGAGGTCCGCGATCTGCGTCTGAACCTCGGGACCCATCTTCACCTCGCGGCCCCAGGTCCAGTCGCCATCCCACCCGTAGCCTTTCAGGTAGTTGGCGATCGACGCGAGCGCATCGGGTGTCGATTTCCAGATGTCGCGATGGCCGTCGCCGTCGAAGTCCACCGCGTACTGCATGTAGCTGGACGGCATGAACTGCGTCTGCCCCATGGCACCGGCCCACGATCCGGTCATGGCAGACGCATCGATATAGCCGCGATCGACCATCATCAGCGCCTGGAACAGCTCGCCGCGGAAGAACTCGGCGCGGCGCGGTTCCCACGCCAATGTCGCCAGCGCCTGAAACACCGGCGTTCGTCCCGTGATGCGTCCGTATCGTGTTTCCATGCCCCAGATCGCGAGCAGGAACCTCGACGGCACGTGATAGGTCGCCTCGATCCGCCGCAGCAGATCGCGATGTTCGGTTGCCAGCTCGCGGCCGCGTGTCACCATCGCCATCGATAGATGAGCGGAGAGATAACGCGCGAAGCCCGGGTTGAGCTCGGCCTGGTTGCGATCGCTTTGAATGACGCGCGGCAGCGGCTCCAAATCGTCGAGCGTCTGATCGATGACCGCGTCGCTGAACCCGCGCTGTTTCGCTTCGTCCTTCAACCGCGCGAGCCAGTCGGGAAACGACTCAGCGGGTCCGGCAAGTTGTTCCTGCGATGGCGATTGAGACGGGTCTGCGTGACTCGTCTGTTGGATGAGGGCACAGAAGCCAATCAGGAAGACGACCCAGCGGGCCGGCGGCACGGCCCATTATCGCTTGCTTTTCGCGGCGCAGTTTCTTCTAATACTTGAGCCCCTTTCCGGCGAACTCCCTTTCTTTCTGAGAGTTAAACCCTATGCCGTTCACATTGAACATCAACGGAAAGACGACCACGGTCGATGTCCCCGGTGACATGCCGCTGCTGTGGGTCCTCCGCGACGTCGCCAACCTGAAAGGCACCAAGTTCGGGTGTGGCATCGGCCAGTGCGGCGCCTGCACCGTGCACCTGCGCGGACGCGCGGTACGGTCCTGCCAGACACCCGTGTCCATGGCGGCCGGTGCGGCCATCACCACAATCGAAGGGCTGTCGCCGGACGGCTCGCATCCATTGCAGGTCGCGTGGCAGGACATCGACGTGCCGCAGTGCGGCTACTGCCAGGCCGGTCAGATCATGTCCGCGGCGGCGCTGCTGGCGACCACGCCGAAGCCGACCGACGCCGACATCGATCGGGCGATGAACGGAAATCTGTGCCGGTGCGGCACGTATCTCCGCATCCGCCAGGCGATTCACAAGGCCGCGGGCACACCGTCGCGTGCCACACAGACCGCGCAAGTGGGCGCGGCTCAGGAGTAAGGAGGAGCCATGACCAAGATGCTTTCTCGTCGCTCCTTCCTGCGTGTCAGCGCCATGGCCGGCGGCGGCCTGATGGTCGTCGCCCACCTCGACCCGATGGCCGAACTGCTCGCGCAGGCGCCTCCGGGATTCGTCCCGCCGGTCTTCCTGGCGACCGCGTTCGTCAAGATTCAGCCGGACGGCAAGGTCATCATCGTCTCGAAGAATCCGGAGATCGGTCAGGGCATCAAGAACGAGCTGCCCATGATCATCGCCGACGAGCTCGACGTCGATTGGAAGGACGTCACACTCGAACAGGCCGACCTCGACCCGACCAAGTACGGCGGGCAGGTGGCCGGCGGCAGCACGGCGACGCCCACCAACTGGAACCCATGCCGGCAGGTCGGCGCCACGATTCGCCAGATGCTCGTCACCGCGGCGGCGCAGCAGTGGAACGTGCCCGCAGCCGAGTGCACCACGGCCTCGGGTCGCATCACGCACGCGAAGACGAACAAGTCGATCGGCTACGGCGAGGTCGCGAGCAAGGCCGCCACGCTGCCGGTGCCCGAGATGGCGAGCGTGCCGCTGAAGGATCCGAAGGACTACAAGATCATCGGCAAGCCGCTCAGGGGCTATGACACCGTGGCCGTGACCACGGGCAAGCCGGTCTTCAGCATCGACTTCACCGTGCCGGGGATGCTGTGGGCCGTCTTCGAGAAGTGTCCGGTGTACGGCGGCAAAGTCGCGTCCGCGAATCTCGACGTGATCAAGGCGCAGCCGGGCGTGAAGCACGCATTCGTCGTCGAAGGCGGGAGCGATCTGGCCGCGCTCGTCGGCGGCGTGGCGATCGTGGCCGACAGCTGGTGGCAGGCACAGTCCGCACGGCAGAAGCTGCAGGTCACGTGGAACGAAGGGGCGACGGCGTCACAGAGCAGCGAAGGCTTCGCCAAGCGTGCCCAGGAGTTGTCGGCACAGGCGCCGGAAACGAAGCTGCGCACCGACGGCGACGTGGACAAGGCGTTCGGCGAGTCGGGAGTGAAGGTCGTCGAGGCCGCTTACACGTATCCGTTCATCCCGCACGCGCCGCTCGAGCCGCAGAACGCTGTTGCCTCGTTCAAGGATGGCAAGCTCGAACTCTGGGCGCCGAGCCAGACACCGCAGGCGGGACGTGCGGTGGCCGCGCGCGTCACCGGAATTCCCGAGAGCAACATCACACTGCATCTGTACAAGGTCGGCGGCGGCTTTGGTCGTCGCCTCACCAACGACTTCGTGGCGGAAGTGGCCTACATCGCCAAGGAAGTCGGCGTGCCGGTGAAGCTGCTGTGGACGCGTGAGGACGACATGCGTCACGACTTCTATCGTCCCGGCGGGTTCCACTTCTTGAAGGCGGGCGTGGACGGCTCCGGGAAGATCGTGGCGTGGAAGAACCACTTCGTGACCTACGGGTCCCTCGATGGTAAGGCGTACGCGAATTCCGCGGCGATCAGCGGTGAGCAGTTCCCGTCGCGGTTCGTGCCCAACTTCTCGTTCGGCGACTCGAAGATCCCGCTCGGCGTCCCGACGGGCGCGATGCGGGCGCCGGGCAGCAACGCCTTCTCCTTCGTGTTCCAGTCGTTCATCGACGAACTGGCGATCGCGGCGGGGAAGGATCCGGTGCAGTTCCGCCTCGATCTGCTGGCGACGCAGCCGCTGGCAGCGGCCGAACGCGGGGCCGACGGTTTCGACGCGGGGCGCATGGCGGCGGTGGTCAGGGAAGTCGCGAAGCGCTCAGGGTGGGGCCGCAAACTGCCATCAGGCACGGGTCTGGGCATCGGCTTCCAGTACAGCCATCGCGGCTACTTCGCCGAAGTCGCGGAAGTGGCCGTCGACGGGCAGAATCGCGTGAAGGTCAACAAGGTGTGGGTGGTGGGCGACATCGGGAGCCAGATCATCAACCCGCTCCACGCCGAGAACCTCGTTCAGGGCGGCGTCATCGAGGCCATGAGCCATTTGATGGGCATGGAGACGACGTTCCAGAACGGACGCGCCGTGCAGGCGAACTTCAACACCAATCCGCTGGTGCGGCTGACGCAGGCACCGCCGGAGATCGATTCGTTCTTCCTGAAGACCAACAATGCGCCCACGGGTCTCGGCGAGCCGTCGCTGCCGCCGGCCATTCCGGCGGTGGCCAACGCGATCTTCGCGGCGACCGGCAAGCGCGTGCGCTCGCTGCCGCTGGCGAAGCTCGGTTATCGCTGGGCGTAGATCGATCATCGCGGACCATAAAGGTCCGCGCCGCATTACACGGCGGGCCCCCGCACTTTGGGCCCGCCAGTTTTTTTGTACGCCCGCCCAGAGCCCAGAGCCCAGAGCCCAAAGTCCACAGACGAGAGACGAGAGGCCCGCGGCGAGCGCCACGATCGCGTATTCACCACATTTGTGTGATCGTTTGCTTCGCGATCGACAAAAACGTCGCCTCTGGGGGGCTTCCTTTCTCGCACGGCTTCGCGTAAAAAATGCCTCGGCTCGTGCGTACCGCGTCCGTACGCCTTTCAGAGGTGAAGCGATGATCGATGCTGCTGATACAGCCTGGATGCTGATTGCTACCGCGCTGGTCCTTCTGATGACGCCGGCACTGGCGTTCTTCTACGGAGGACTGGTTCGTTCGAAGAACGCGCTGAACACGATGATGATGAGCGTGATCTCGCTCGGCTTCGTCGGTGTGCTGTGGGCGCTCATCGGCTATTCGCTTGCCTTCACCGCCGGCAACGACTGGCTTGGCGACTTCTCGAACGCGTTCCTGAACGGCGTCGGCCTCGACGCGCGCGACCCGATGCTGGCGAAGATTCCCCACGTGCTCTACATGGCGTTCCAGGGAACCTTCTGCATCATCACCGCCGCGCTGATCTCGGGCGCCATCGTGGAGCGCATGCGCTTCTCGGCCTACGTGCTGTTCATCTCGCTCTGGTCGGTTGCCGTCTATGCGCCCATTGCGCACTGGGTCTGGGGCGGCGGATGGCTCGCGAAGATGGGCGCGCTCGACTTCGCCGGCGGCACGGTCGTGCACGTCAACGCCGCCGTGGCCGCGTTGGTGGCGGCAATCGTCGTCGGCAAACGCCGGGAGTACCCCTCGTCCTCGCTGCTGCCGCACAACGTGCCGTTCGTGCTGCTCGGGGCGGGTCTCCTCTGGTTTGGCTGGTTCGGATTCAACGCCGGCAGCGCCGTCGCGTCCAACGGCATCGCCGGCCTCGCGTTCGTGACGACGATGCTCGCGCCGGCCGCGACGCTGGTGATGTGGACATTCCTCGACGCGTTCCGATCCGGCAAGCCGACGGCTGTTGGCGCGGCAACCGCGATCGTCGTCGGACTGGTTGCGGTGACGCCGGCGGCAGGCTTCATCAGCCCGATGGGCGCCATTGCCCTCGGTGCGATCGCCGCCATTCCGAGTTACATCGGTCTGGTCGTCCGCGCCAAGACATCACTGGACGACTCGCTCGACGTCGTCGCCGCACACGGGTTGGGCGGCACTACCGGCGCGCTGCTGACCGGTGTGTTTGCGGTGAAGAGCCTCAATGGCCTCCAGGACGGGCTCCTGTATGGAAATCCGGGCCAGGTGCTCATCCAGGCAGAGGCGGTGCTCGCCGCCATCGTCTACAGCGGCGTGGTGAGCTTCATCCTGCTGAAGATCGTCGGCCTGATCATCCCGCTGCGGGCCACCCCGGATCAGGAGACCACCGGCCTCGACATCACCCAGCATGGCGAGGAGGCGTACCTCCAGGCCGAGGGCCAGCGCGGCCTGGCTTGAGAACGGCGGACGGGTCAAGAACACGACCAGCCCTGCCACCCGTCAACTCGCAACGCTTCGACGCGTGTCCAACTCCCAAAAGATTGGGAGTTGGACGCCTGAGCAATGTCGAAGGCCAAAGGGGGTTGCGAGCTGGTAGTTGAGTTCCCTCCTGCATGCAGCCCTTCATTGGACCGCTCACATTGACTTCTCCTGAAGGCGGTCTCTAGCATTACCTTCCCTGTCAGTTCCCGATTCGAGGAGAGGAGAAGGCATGCGTGGATTCGCACGGGTGACCAGTGCTCTTGCGGTGTTGGTGATCTTGCTCCCGGCGACCGTGTTCGCCCAGGCGACGCTGTCCGGCGTCGTCAAGGATGCATCGGGCGCGGTGCTGCCCGGTGTCAGCGTCGAAGCCACCAGTCCGGTGCTCATCGAGAAGGTCCGCTCCGCGACCACCGATTCGACCGGCCTCTACCGCATCCCCGATCTCCCTCCCGGCCTGTACAAAGTGACGTTCACGCTCCAGGGGTTCACGACGGTCATTCGAGACGCCGTTGAAGTGACCGGTGGCGGCGTGACCAGCATCAACGCCGACCTGCGGGTTGGGGCTGTTACCGAAACGATTACGGTGGTGGGCGAAACGCCCGCCGTGGACGTGCAGACCAGCACGAAGCGGCAGGTGGTGCTGTCGAACGAAGTGATCCAGGACATTCCGGCCTCGCGCGGCTACGGCAACGTGCTCGCCACCGTGCCCGGTATTCAATCCACGGCTCTCGACATCAGCTCGGGCGTGTCGACGAACTTCTTCACGGCGCGCGGCGGCCGCGGCAACGAAGGCACGATTCAGATCGACGGCATGAACGTCGGCTCGTCGTTCAACGGCGGCGGTGTTGCCGGTTTCGGCTACCCGATTGGCGAGGCGTCGGAAATCCAGGTGACGATCGCCGGCGGCCTCGGCGAAACCGATCGCGGAGGACCGGCATTCAACCTCGTGCCGAAGACCGGCGGCAACACCTTCAGCGGCACCGGATTTCTGAGCCTGGCGGGGAAGTGGTCGCAGGGCGACAACATCGACGACCGGCTGAAAAGCTTCGGTCTGACCAACCCTCCCGACCTGGTGAAGAACTGGGACACCAACTTCGCGCTTGGCGGTCCCATCCTGAAAGACCGGATCTGGTTCTTCAACAATATCCGCAGCTACGGCAACCATCAGGACGTGCCCGGTCTCTTTGCCAACAGGAACGCGGGCGATCAGTCGAAGTGGGTCTACGACCGCGACGAAACGGTGAAGGGCCGCGCCGCCGCGGCGAAGATGATCGAAGCCATTCGCGTGACGTCGCAGCTCACGCCGAAGAACAAAGTGGGCTTCTATCTCGATTACCAGAAGGTCTGCAACGGATCCGCGTATGAAAAGGGCGGCAAGCAGTGTCGCGATCGCGGTGACGACTGGGTTGCGCTCGGCAGCGTCGGCGCCGGATTCTTCGGCGCGCTCGCGCCCGAGGCCGGCAACGTGTGGGACGACCGCGAAAAGATTACCCAGGGCTCGTGGACGTCACCGTACACGAACAAACTGCTGTTCGAAGCCGGCATTTCGCAGTTTGCGAGCCGGTTCGGTGGAGATCCTCCCGGCGGGGCGCTGACGAACTTCATCCCGGTGCAGGAGCAGGTCTCCAATGCCCTCACCGGTACACCGATCGGCAATTTCACCTACCGCGGGTGGGCGTCGGCCGGAGCCATCGAGCAGTATCACAACGTGTGGCGTGCGTCGATGACCTACGTCACCGGTGCGCACAGCGCGAAGATCGGCTACCAGGCTGCCTATCAGGTGCAGAAAAGCCTGCAGCAGGTCGGCAGCCAATTGAGCTATGTGTTCAACAACCGCAATCCCGTTCAGTTCACGCTGCGGGACGGACCGTTTTCGCAGAGCAATCGCACCCGGTTCGACGCGTTCTACGTGCAGGATCAGTGGACGCGAGGGCGATTGACGCTGCAGGGCGGCCTGCGTTACGAGCACGCGTGGAGCTGGTTCCCCGAGGGAGAGAACGGGGTCGTCGAGGACAACCGGTTCGGTGCCAGGTTCATCTTCCCCGAAGGGAAGGGCGTGACCGGATACAACGACATAACCCCGCGCATGGGCGCCGCGTACGATCTGTTCGGCGACGGCAGGACGACGGTGAAGGTGAACGTCAGCAAGTACCTGCAGGCCGCCAACAACGACGCGCAGTACACGATCGCCAATCCCGCGGTCACCTTTCAGCAGACGACCAATCGATCGTGGACCGACTCGAACCGCAACTTCATCGTCGACTGCAACCTGACGAGTCGAGTCGCGGAAGACAATTCGGCAGCCGGCGGCGACGTCTGCGGTCCGTGGTCGAACCTCAATTTCGGCAACCCGTTCAGCACGACGACCGTCAACCCTGATGTCCTGCATGGATGGGGCGTGCGGCCGTACGACTGGCAGTTCGGCGTGACCTTCCAGCGCGAGATCGTGCCGCGTGTGGCCGCCGACGTCAGTTACAACCGTCGCTGGTTCGGCAATCACTTCTTCACGGACAACCGCGCGTTGACGACGGCGGATTTCGACATCGCCACCATGACCGCCCCGAGCAATCCGAACCTGCCGAACGGCGGCGGGTATCCGGTGCACTTCTACACCAGGAATACGCGTTCGGCGCTCGGTGCGGTGGACAACTACTACACATTCGCGAGCGACTACGGCGACGTGACGACCTACTGGCACGGCTTCGACGTGTCGGTGAATGCGCGCACGTCGAACGGAATCACGTTCCAGGGAGGCACCAGCACCGGTCGCGGCGTCCGCGATTATTGCGACGTGACGTCGCAGCTGCCGGAAATCAACCTGACGCCGCTCTCGCTGCTCGCCAACCAGCAGGTCGAGGCGTGCGCGGTGACCGAACCGTGGCTGACGACGTATCGCAGTCTGGTCGCTTACACGATTCCGAAGGTCGACGTGCTGGTGAGCGGCTCGATGCGATCGACACCGGGTGTGCAGCCGTCGACCGTCAACACGTTCGTCGCGACCAACGGCACGCCGGTGTCGGCCAACTACAACGTGACGAGCGCGATCCTCCAGCAGTCCAGCCTGGCGCGTCCGCTGGCGTTCAACCAGGCGTTCCAGACGGTCGATCTCCTGTTGCCCGGTCAGCAGTATGGCGACCGGGTCAATTCGGTCGACATGCGTGTGGCGAAGGTCCTGAGGTTCGGACGCTATCGGACGGACGTCGGCTTCGACTTCTACAACCTGTTCAACCGCAACACGGGCACGGCCTTCAATCAGGTGTATGACGTGGTGACGAACGGCGCGACCTGGTTCCGGCCAACGCAGATCCTGACCCCCCGGTTCGCGAGGTTCAACGTGACCGTGAATTTCTGAGCGTTCGACGACCGCCTCGACTCCCGAGGCGCGTCCACAACGCAGGACCCGCCCTACAACGTTCGTAGGGCGGATCTTGGTCTTCAGACCCGCCGCCGTAGTACCGTTTCCCAGTGGCCTCGCCCAGTTTCCAGAACCTGCGCGTCCTCGTGCTCGAGAGTCGCCGCGCGCAAGAGCTCGCCTCTCTCGTCACGACCTACGGCGGCAATCCACTCGTGGCGCCATCGATGCGGGAAGTGCCGCTCGAGTCGAACACGGAGGCCGTGGCCTGCGCGGATGCGCTCGAGCGCGGCGAGTGCGATCTGCTCATTCTGCTCACCGGTGTCGGGACGCGGGCGCTGGCCGACGCCGTCGAACGCGTCAGCGGCAGGCGCGAGGCGCTGATCGAGGCGCTCCGTCGGACCCGGATCGCGGCGCGCGGGCCGAAACCTGTGGCCGTGCTGCGCGAGTGGAATGTTCCCGTGTGGCTGATGGCGCCGGAGCCGAACACGTGGCGGGAGCTGCTGGCGGCGCTGGACGTACGCTCAGCCGAGATGCCGCTTGCCGGAGCACGTGTGTTCGTCCAGGAGTACGGCGCGTCGAATCCGCAACTGCTGGCTGCCCTCGAGGCCCGCAGGTCGCGTGTGACGCGAGTGCCCGTGTATCAGTGGTCGCTGCCCCAGGACCTGGAGCCGCTGCGCTGGGCCGTGCGCGAGCTTGCCGACCGAAACATCGATGTCGCGCTTTTCACGACGGCGACGCAGATCGTTCACCTGCTCCAGGTCGCTGATGCCATGCAACTGCGCAACGCCGTGGTCGCCGGCCTGCGGCACGCGGTCGTGGCGTCGATCGGTCCGACAACCTCGGAAGAGCTCCGCGAGCAGGGCGTCGCCATCGACATGGAACCGTCGCACCCCAAGATGGGATTTCTCGTCAGAGAGGCCGCCGAACGCGCGCAATCCTTGCGCGAGGAGAAAGCGTGAGGCCGATCCGCTTATCGCTGGGGTGGATCAGGCCGTTTCACACCGGGCGATAGTGCCAGCCGGTGTCCACCGCAGAAACGACGCGTTCACCAGCACGTCGATCACCTGTTTACACGCGGCGACGTCCAACCCGAAGAGCCGCGCCGCCTGCGCGAGCGACAACTGCATGCCTGGCATTTCGAGGAACTCGGCGCGGACCCGTTCTATGAGCGTCGGTGATTGCATTGGGAACATTTCCACTCGGTACGTTAGCAAGTCCCGAGCCGCGTGGGGCCGGCATGGCACGGGACAAAGGGCGCGATTTTTCCCGAGTGAATCGGGTGACTCGTGCCACGATCCGCGCCGGAACGTTCCGCTGCCCGCGCGACGTTCGTGTCGAGAGTGGTGGCACCCGTGACACCCGCGTAGGAATAGGGTGGCGCGTAAGATAAGACATGCCCACTTCAGACGAGCTGCTCGAGCTCGCGGATCGGTGCGCGGCCCGGCTCGAGCTCGATGGAAAGATGCGCCACGTCCCGTCGTTCTCGGACGCCGAGGACCAGTGTGAGGACGAATACGAGGATCTGCTCCAGGCGATCCACGAGGACGAGTTGTTTGCGCCGGTCGACATTCAGCGCCAGGAGCAGCTCGTCGAGCAGATCGCCGCCGCCCTGCCCGAAGACAAACGCACGCTGATCGTCGAGCTCGCCGACAACCACGCTCGCCACGTCTGGCTGCAGCAGGAAGGCGCATATCACCTGGGCCTGGCCGTCGGGCGGCGCCTTCGCACGCGCCGAGACTCCTGACACCTGCAGGGTCTTCTTGTCTCGCTGACATTGCCGCGTCCAAGTGATCTAAAACCTCTGTGTCTCTGTGCCTCGGTGGTTCGTTCGGGGTGAACGTCGCCGCGGGTCGGGGCGCTGGGGAATGATGTGAACCGCGAGTACCTCCACTACGACGTCTTCACCTCCGATCCGCTCCTCGGCAACCAGCTCGCCGTCTTCACCGACGCGCGCGGACTCGATACGGCCGCGATGCAGAAGATCGCGCGCGAGATGAACTATCCGGAGAGCACGTTTCTCCTGCCGGCGGAGCAGACCGATACCGACGTGCGGATGCGCATCTTCACGCCGTTCGTGGAGATGCCGATCGCCGGGCACCCGACCATCGGCAGCACCTTCGCGCTTGAGGAGCTCGGCCGCATCTCCGCCGGAGCCTCGCGTGTCGTCTTTGGCTTGAACGTCGGTCCCGTGCCGGTCGATCTCGAATGGCGCGACGGACGGCTTGCGTTCGCCTGGATGACGCAAGCGCTGCCCGAGTTCGGACCCGTCGTCGAGGACCGGCGGACCGTCGCCGAGACGTTGGGACTCGCGATCGACGATCTCGCCGAGCGGCCGATCCAGCGGGTATCGTGCGGTGTGCCGTTTCTGTATGTGCCGCTGCGCGATCCTGCGGCTGTGGATCGAGCGGCGCCGGACGCGTCGGCATGCCGAAAGCTGGCTGCGGCGACCGGTTTGTCGCTCCCTCTTTTTGTGTTCGCACCAGCAGAGCGCCGAGACGGCGTGTTCGTTGCCCACAGCCGGATGTTCGCGCCGGAGTTCGGGATCACAGAGGATCCAGCGACCGGGATTGCGAGCGGGCCACTCGGGTCATACCTCGTGCACTACGGCATCGCTGAAGCAGGATCCCCGGCGCGCATCGAGAGCCATCAAGGCGTCGTCATGGGTCGGCCCAGTCGCATCTCGATCGCGATCAGCGGCACGCGCGGGAACATCACGGACGTGAAGGTCGGTGGAGAAGCGGTGCTCGTCGGGCGCGGTGAATTGTTGCTGTAGCGGCCTCAGATCATGTGCGATTCATGATTCGTGCTCTCTGATTTGTTTGCGATTTGTGATTTGCGATCGGGTGAACTATTCGTGAATCACGGATAGTTCACAAATCAACATTCGAAGATCGCCAATGAATCACAAATCACAAATCACGAATCGCAAATGGATTCATCCCGCCGCCGGCGTCGGCCCGGTATCGACCTCCGGCTGCGGTACCTGGATGATGCCGCGCTTGATGTAGATCGGCCGAATCACGGCTCGTAGCGCCGGCAGTCTGTAGGCGAACCACGCGCCGCTCCCGAGACAGATGATGGCGCCGATGCGAACGGTCATTGGCGCGCCGACGCGGTCGGCCGCCAGGCCGGCGAGCAGGCTGCCGATCGGTACCGTTCCGAAGAATGCCATCGTGTAGAAGGCCATCACGCGGCCGCGGAACGACTCGTCGACGATCGTCTGGATGATCGTGTTCGTCGACGCCAGCTGCACGATGAATCCGCCGCCGGCGAGCGCGAGCAGCACCGCGGCGATCCACACATTCGTCGTGACCGAGAACAAGAGCAGCGTGCCGCCGAACGTCAGCGTCCCATACAGAATGACTCGTCCCAATCCAACGACCGTCTCGCGACTGGCCAAATACAGTCCGCCGACGAGTGCGCCGACGCCGCTCGCGCCCATGAGCAAGCCGAGCGTGTTGGGTCCACCGTGGAGGTGTTCCGCCGCAATCGCCGGCAGGAGCACCGTATACGGCATCCCCGCGGTGCTCACGATAGCAACCTGTGTCAGTGCAGACCTGATTGGCACGGAGTCGGCGACATACCGCCAGCCGGTCCGCATGTCGCTCAGCATCGGCGGATGCGCCGCAATCGGCGGCCTCGATTTGAACCGCATCAGCGCGACGCAGGCCACGACCGCGACGTACGAGAGCGCGTCGAGCGCGAAGCACCACCCTTCACCAACCGCCGCGATGATGACGCCTCCGATCGACGGCCCGATGATGCGGCTGCCGTTGACCATCGACGAGTTGAGCGCGATCGCGTTGGGCAGGTCGTTGCGATCGTTGACCATTTCGACCACGAGCGACTGCCGTGCCGGCGTGTCGAACGCGGTGACCACGCCTTGCAACAGCTGCAGGACGATCACCTGCGGCACCGTAATCAGATCCGTGAGCGCCAGCACCGCGAGCGCCGCCGACTGCAGCAGCAGCAGGATCTGCGTGCACAGCAGGATGCGCTTCTTGTCGCCGCGATCGACGACCACCCCGGCGAGCGGAGTCAGCACCAGCGTCGGAATCTGGCCGAAGAAGCCGACCACGCCGAGCAGCAGCTCGGATCCGGTCAGGCGGTAGACGAGCCAGCTCGTGGCGACGCGCGTGACCCACGTGCCGACGAGCGAGATGCTCTGGCCGGTGAAAAAGAGGCGGTAGTTGCGATGGTGCAGGGCGCGAAGGAGGCGCCCTCGCTCAGGTCTTGGCAATCGCGCGTATCCCCGCCAGCGAGAAGCACGTGATGTGCCGGGCCAGGTCGTCGATGCCCTTCGGTGCCGGCGTGGGTCCGAACCGCAGGCGAGCGGCCACTGGGTGATCGAGCAGCGCCAGGACCTGCCCGTTCACGCTGAGAAGACAATTCGCGACGCGCGGGTCGTCTTCCGCGCAGCCCAGCAGCCTGACGATGATGCCGGTGAGATACGCCAGACGCGGCTGAATGACTTCGTCGGCCACCATGTCGAGCGCGTGCGTCGGATCGGAGAGCTCCCGCATCATCAGTTGGTGAATCCAGCTGTCGCGCGAATGCGCCGCCACCCGTTGCAGGAAAATCGTGACGTACGCTTCGAGCTGCTGCTCCGGCGAGCGGTTCTCGCCCGCTTGTCGCACCGCCTCGGTCGTGCCCTGCATGATACGGATCGCAACCCTGAGCACGGCGTCGTACAGCCCGGCCTTCCCGCCAAAATGATAGTTGACCGCCGCCACGTTCGCGCGCGCCGTGCGGCAGATGTCTCGCACCGTCACCTTGGCAAAGCCGCGCTCGGCAAACAGATGCGTCGCTGCGTTGAGCAGCCGCTCATGCGTCTCCCGGTCGTCACCAGTCACGGCCTTCGTCGTTGAACGACCGCGGAGGCGTCGCTTGGTCACAGACACGGAGGCCACGGAGATCGGCTTGTCTCTCCGCGTTCTCCGTGTTGGTAAGCGCCTCCGTGGTTCCAACGCAGCCAGTCCTCGATTACAGCGTTCGCTTGAACAAGCGCGTCGCCAGCGACATGCAGATGATGCCGAACCCCATGAGATACAGCAGGTCGTAGCCGATCGCGTCGAAGCCCGTGTTCTTCAGGATCAGGTTCTTGAAGGCGTGCACCGAATACGTGAACGGGTCGACGACGGCAATCGCCTGCATCCACGCCGGGAAGCCCTGCTGCGGGTACACCGCGCCGCTGGGGAAGTAGAGCACCGTATTCAGCACGCCGAACATCATGCGCGGCATGAGCGGGTCGTTGACGCGCACCATCAGCAGGAACATCAGGCTGATGAGCGAAAACGCCGTCGCCGTGATGAGCACGAACATGCGCACGATTCGCATCCCGTCGAACGGGTCCGGCACCCCGGCGACGAGCGATCCGAGAATCAGGATCACCATGCCGGCGATCACCGCCTTGACCGTTCCCGAGACGTTGAATCCTGTGATCAACTCGAGTTTCGAGATCGGGGTGACGAGATAGCCTTCGTGTAGCCCGCGCGCCTTGTCGTCGATGTAGATGATTCCGCCGCCGATCATCACCATCATGAAGATCGACATCGTGATCGAGCCGGGCAGCAGGTATTGGATGTACGGCACGTACGGGTACACCTCGACGACGTCGAGCATCGCCGCACCCGGTACGCGCTCGACGGTGATGGGCGCGTTGAACGCGCCGACAAGACTGTTGACGGTCGCCGCCATCGACGCGGAGACGAAGTTGTCCGTGTTGTCGGCGATCAGCGCTACTCGTGGCTGGTTCTTCGACAAAGCGCGTCGCGAGAAGTCCGGCGGAATGGTCAGCACGCCGTTGACCCGGCCGTTGCGCAGGTCCGTCAGCGCCACGCCGGGGTCGGCGTAATCGACCAGGTCCACCGTGCGCGCGCCCGAGGACACCGCATTCGCGAGCTCGCGGACGCGTACCGCCGGCGTTCCATGGTCCTGATCGACCACGGCGAGCTTCAGGTGCTTGACGTTGCCGCCGAACGCGTAGCCGAGCACGAGCAGCTGCGCCAGCGGCATGATCATCGACATCACGATGACCATCGGGCTGCGACGGAACCGGCGCATTTCGCGCTCGATGATGGCCCAGGCTCTATGCATGGTTACCCCCGCCGAATCATGAATGGGCTGTCGGCCGCACTTGGCGCCTGGATGGCATCGCGCAGCGCGTGTCCGGTGTAGTGCACGAACACATCGTCCAGGGTCGTGCTCTGGACCGACAGCGACTGAATGGTCGTTCCCGCGGCGGCGGACGCTTCCATCAAGGCCGTCGTCGTCGCCGGACCGTTGCCCGACGCGATGCGGAACACCCGGCCTTCGCTGGTCACCGCCTCGACGAAGGGAAGCGTCTTCAGCCGTTCCTCCCAGTTGTCCGGCGTCGGCGAGAAGCTCGCCTCGACGAAGTTCTGGCCGGGGACCGATGCCTTGAGCGTCAGCGGCGAGTCGAGCGCGACGAGCTGACCGTGGTCGACGATCGCGATGCGGTCGCACAGCTTGTCGGCTTCGTCCATGTAATGCGTGGTGATGAGCACCGTGAGATCACGCTGCTGCTTGATGCGCTGCAGCATCTCCCAGACGTTGGTGCGCGACACGGGATCGAGACCCGTGGTCGGCTCGTCGAGGAAGAACACCCGTGGCTCATGGACCAGCCCACGCGCGATCTCGACGCGCCGTCGCATGCCGCCGGACAGCATCTTCACCGGCTTGTCGCGCCACGGCGTGAGCTCCACGGCCTCGAGCAGCTCGTTCATCAGCCGCTTGCGCTTGTCGCGCGGCACGCCATAGAGCTTCGCGAAGATCAGCAGATTCTCCTCGACGCTGAGCTCGAGGTCACTGGTCATCGCCTGCGGGATGACGCCAATCGATCGCCGCACGTCATCTGCGCGCTGTTTGACGTCGAAGCCATTGACGAGCGCGGTGCCCTCCGTCGGCGGCAGCAGCGTCGTCAACATGCGGATCAGCGTCGACTTGCCGGCGCCATTGGGGCCGAGCAGGCCGAAGATTTCGCCGGCTTCCACGGCGAAGCTGATCCCCTTGACGGCGGTGAAGTCGCCGAACTTCTTGACGATGTTCCTGACGTCGATGGCGATGCTCATTGGAAACCCTGGTCCGGCTAGAGCCGGACACTACATCGCGGACCTTTCGGGATGTGGCGCGGACCTTTATGGTCCGCGTTCTCCCGGTGTCCGCCTTCAGGCGGCCGTCAGGACAGCGACAACAGCACGTACGCCGTCATGCCGACCGCCAGCTTCCGATCCTTGTTGTCGATCCGCAGGCGGATCTCGAACGTCTTGATGTCGCGTTTCGTGCGGCTGACGTCGCGCTGTGTCGCGTATCCGGCGTCGGCACCGCGATAGAACACCGTACCCTCGCGCTCTTCGCCCGACGGCAGACGGACCGTCAGCTTGTCGCCAAGCTTCACGCGGTCGATGTAGGTCTCCTCGACGTCGGCGCGCACCCATAAATCGTCGAGATTGATCAGCGTGATCACCGGCTGCCCGGGATTGACGACCTCGCCCGGGCGCGCGGCACGCACGTCGACGAGGCCGTCGATGGGCGCGTGGATTTCGGTATAGGTGAGCCGCACGTCGGCCTTTGCACGTTGCGCGGCGGCGGCCGCCTGCTGCTGGCGATTGCCGGCGAGCTGACTGCGGCGGATGGCGATCTGCTCCGCGTTCGATCGGGCGAGCGCGACGGCGGCCTTCTGTGCGTCAATCTGTTTGACGAGCGCGGCAATCTTCGACTTGGCGACCTCGTGGCCGGTGCGCGCCTGATCGAGCTGCTCCATCGTCCCGATCCCTTCGCGCGCCATCCGCTCTGCGCGGTCGAGCGTGACGCGCGCATTTTCCAGTTCCGCCTGCGCGGCGGCCTGCTGCGATTCGGTGGCCGCGAGCGTCGCCTCGGCCTGCGCGATCTGATCCTGTGTCTGCCGCTCCTGCAGTCGCAGCGCCGCCTGGCTCTCGGCAACCTGCGAGGTGACGCCCTCCGCGGTGTAGGAGTAGAACTCGCGCTCGTGCATCAGTTCGTCCGGCGCCAGGACGGCGACGAGCTGGTCCTTGCCGACCGTGTCGCCCTCATCGACCAGGAGCTTGTCGATCCGCCCGGTGATCTGCGGACTGACCACGATTTCGTGGGTCGTGACGATGCCGGTGAGGACGAGCGCGTCCGGCGGGCGCGAGGTGTACCAGTAGATGCCCGCGCCGGCGGCGGCGAGCACGAGCAGGACGACAGCGCGGCGTAGCATGGCGTTAAACAATCATTTAAAACAAACGTTTGACTCCTGTCAACAGCCTCGCGGCGTGGGTGATGCGGCGCGCGAGACCTCGTGAGATCGGCGCGGACCGTTATGGTCCGCGAAACGCGCGTCAGCGATAGAGCGCGCGCAGACGGGCCGTGTCGTTATCCGACACGCCGTTGAACTTGCTGATGTCGTCGCGTGTTTTCAGCTGCCGACGGTAGCGGCCGAAGAACTCCGGGATATCGCCGCCGAACCCGAAGAAGAACATGATGTCGCGGAAGTCGGACGTGTGGCTGAGACCCAGGGCGTGACCCAGCTCGTGGACGCAGGTCAGATACACGACCGTATCGCGCATCAGCGCGTCCGACCTGGTGGCGCGTGCGATGTCGGGGCCGAGGGCGGACGTGTCCGGCCGGATGTAGACGGCTGCGCCGCGTCGATTGCCGACGCGTAGCGGCCGCGCCTCGCCGTACTGACCATCGGCGGCCGCCACCCAGTGAATCTGGATCAGCGCATCGGATTCATTGGGCGATGGTTGAAACCGCAGCGGCCCGCCGGCGATCCGCTCCCACGCCTGCAACGCCCAGACGGCGAGCTGGCGATCGGCAGGCCGATACTCGGATCCCGCCGTGCCTTCATGAACGAAGTAGGGAATCGGCGTGCTGCTGTCGAGCGGCGTAAAACCCTGCGCGGACGCCGAGACAACCGCGGCCAGCAGCGTGAGCGTGGCAATGAGAGCGCGCATAGTTATATACATATCCGATCGTTCGGATCGTTCGGATCGTTCGAGTCGTTCGAGTCGTTCGAGTCGTTCGGGACCGCCGGTCAGTGGACGGGCCCGTGTCGAGAGGCGCCGCTATGAAGCGTACAAGGGTTGGATCAAATGCGGCGCGGAGCGCCGCCTGGGTCGCGATCGTAGGCGCCGCTCTCGTCATCGTCCTCCGTGCCCAGCAACCCGCGCCGCTCAAAGACGTGACCATTTCCGCGATTCCCGGGGTCATCGCCGCCGGCGCGACGTGGACGCTCGTCTGGGCTGGGGCGGATAACGCGGACGGTCTGGTCGGGACTGCCGACGGCGGCGTGCTGTTCGCGCAGGAGCAACCGCAGCGCGTCAGCAAGATCGACAGGAACGACAAGGTCTCGGTGTTCGCGGAGAACACGCACGGTGCGGGATCGCTGGCGCTCGATCGGAACGGGCGACTCTTCGCCGTCGAGCGCACGTGCACCGATCCCGGGCTCAACGCGCCGTGCTCGGAGCCGACGCGCATCGCCGTCATTTATCCGGAGCGGGACCGCAGAGTCCTGGCCGACAGCGTCGATGGCAAAGGCCTCGGCCGCCTCAACGACCTCGTTGTCAGCCGCGACGGTCACGTCTACTTCACCTCTGGCGGCGCGTTTCACCTCACGCCGGCGGGAAGAGTCGAGACGGTCGGCGAGAACCTGCGTACCAACGGCGTGATGCTCAGCCTCGATGAGAAGACGCTCTACGTCACGAACGGAGCGACCGTGGTCGCCTTCGACGTCCAAGCCGATGGCAGCGTGAAGAATCAGCGTGAGTTCGCGCG
>Ga0081539_10003020_pt1 | contig 21846 bp, 26 predicted proteins | sample TabmetS4T2R2_FD_71023 | JGI IMG/M metagenome (GOLD analysis project Ga0081539, IMG submission 71023) | Tabebuia heterophylla rhizosphere microbial communities from the University of Puerto Rico - S4T2R2 | ecosystem: Host-associated > Plants > Roots > Rhizosphere ...
CCGCGGGGTGGGGGGCGCGGCGTTTCCCCCAGACCCCCCCCGACTCCCCCTGCCACTTGAAGCGGCACTGGAACTCCGGCGTCTCGATGTGGCGGTAGAGCATCTCGAGCAACGCGTCGCTTTCATTGCGCTTGAGCTGGGGGATGCGAAGCGTGAAGCCGCGATTGACGTAGAGCCCCTGCCTGCCGGTCACCGGATGGGTGCGCACCACGGGGTGCTCTGCGTTGGGGAACTTGATGTCGTCGCGGTCCTTGGCCTTCACGCGGTAATAGTGCGCCTTGGAGCTGTCGTGGAGCGCCGTCAGGCCCTGCAGCAGCTGCTTGATCGGCTCCGACAGCGTCTCGTAGGCGCGGTACGTGTTGGCGAACAGCGTGTCGCCGCCGTTGGGCGGCACCTCGGTGAGGTAGAGGATCGAGCCCATCGGCGGCTCCGCATCGCAGCTCACGTCGGAGTGCCATTCCTCGCCGGCAACGTGCTTGGACTTCTCGTCGGCCTTGATCACCAGGATCTCGGGATGGTCCTTGAACTCGATCGGCGCGTTGGGATGGACATGCAAGGGTCCGAAGCGGCGGCCGAAATCCTTGTGCTGGTCGATCGTCATCTTCTGGTCGCGGAAGAAGACCACCAGATTGTCCATCAGGGCATCGTGCACTTCCTGGAACTGCTGGTTGCCGAGCGGCTTGGCGAGATCGACGCCGAAGATTTCGGCGCCGATGGTCGGCGTCAGCTTGCGCACCTCGATCGTCTGATAGGCCATGGCGTCCTCCGGTTTTCAGCCTTCTATGCCCGCAGGCCGGCCGGTGCACGGCCCGAGTCGCCAAACTCCGTATTACGGAGTGACACAACCCCTCACTTATTCTTGGCTTTGGGCTTCTTGGCTTTGGGCTTCTTGGCTTTGGGCGCCTTTTTCTTCGCCCTGCTCTGATTGAACGCGATGGCGGCGCGGACGAGAGCCTTCAGGGCGCGCTCATTGACCTTGTCGCCCTCGAAAAGGTCGATCGCCCGTCGCTGGTTGCCTTCGAGGCCGGCATTGAACAGCTTGTCGGGATCGGGCAGCCGCGCCCCATGGTCGAAGGTGACCTTCACCTTCCCTTTGTGCGGGTTGGCGAGCGCGATGATGCCGTCGCGCGACCACACCGGGCTCCCCATCCATTTCCATTCCTCGACGATCTCGCGATCGGCCGCGAGGATGGCCTTGCGGACAGTGGCGAGGGTCTTGCCCCGCCAGTCGGTGATCTCCGCGATCATCCGGTCGATGCGTTCCGATGGGGTCATGACCCCATTGTGCCGCCATCACTCCATCCGCGCCAAGACCTGTTCCAGGCTGGCAAAGAACCGCGGCCACCCGGCCTTGGCGCCGCCATACGCCTGCTGCTGGTCCGGCCGGAAACCCGCCTGCTCCATGCGCAGATGGGTGCCTGTACTGGTCGGCGTGAGCGTCCAGGTGACGACGCTCTCCAGGCCATAGGCGCCCCAGGTGTAGGCGAGCGTCTTGTTCGGCTCGACCGTCGTGACGCGGCATTCGACGGAACCCCAGTCGGCGCTGAACTTGAAGTCATGGCCGACGACCGGCACGAAATCGTTCTTCATCAGCCATTCCGTGATCAGGTGCGGCTGGGTGAGCGCGCGCCAGATCTTCTCCGGCGGATGCCCGATGTCGCGTTCGACAACGACGGAGCGCAGTTGGGTCGCAGGGGCAGCAGCGTTGCTCATTGGTCCATCCTCTTCAGAAGATCTTCGAGATCGTCGAACCGGTTCTGCCAGAAGCCGGTCATCTGGCTCGTCCAGTCGATCAGCGGGGCGAGCGCGCTGAGTTGCGCGCTGTAGTGCGTCTGGCGGCCTTCGTGGCGATCGCGCACCAGTCCGGCCTGCTTCAGCACCCCGAGATGCTTCGAGACCGCCGGCTGCGAGATGCCGGCGCGGGCCGTCAGGGCTCCGACCGTCTTCTCGCCTTCCCGGCACAGTCGTTCGAAAAGGGCCCGTCGCGTGGGATCGGCGAGCGTCCGGAAAAGCATGTCGTGGCTGTTCGGCATCTTTTGATCAATAACCCATTGGCTATCGATTAACGTATAACCATCGAGCTATGCGTTGGTCAAGTCGCAATCATGAGCCCAGGATTTCCGCTGCCGCCGCAATCAGCCGCTGGATGTCGTCTTCCGTCCCGACGGTGATCCGCAGCCACGGCTCGGTGCGCGGCTTGTTGAAATGCCGCACCAGCACCGCACGATCGCGCAGTGCCGCCGCCAATTCCGTCCCGCTTCGCCGCGGGTGCCTGGCGAAGACGAAATTCGCGCTCGATGGCAGGACGACGAAGCCGAGCTTCACCAGTTCGCGCGTCATCGCCTCGCGCGCGGCCATGACCAGGCTGCAGCTCTTGCGGAAGTAGCCATCGTCCCGCAGCGAGGCCGTCGCGCCCGCCTGGGCGACACGACCCAGCGGGTAGGAATTGAAGCTGTCCTTCACGCGGCGCAGCGCCTCGATCAATCCCGCGTCGCCCAACGCATAGCCGACGCGCAGGCCGGCCAGCGCGCGCGACTTCGACATGGTCTGCACGACCAGCAGGTTCGGATGATCGGCGATCAGCGGCGCTGCGCTCTCGCCACCGAAATCGACATAGGCCTCGTCGATCAGCACCGGTATGTCGCGATGGTCCTCCAGAAGTCGGGCGATCTCCGCGCGCGGCAGCGCGATGCCGGTCGGCGCGTTGGGATTGGCGATCACGATCGATCCCGCCTCGCGGCGATAATCCTCGATGCGCAGGCGCATGCCGTCGTCCAACGGCACGATTTTGCAGGCAACGCCGAACAACTGCGCCCACACGGGATAGAAGCTGTAGGTCACGTCCGGAAACAACAGCGGCTTCGGCTGTTTCAAGAGTGCCACGAACGCATGCGCGAGCACTTCGTCGGAGCCATTGCCGACGAACACCTGGTCGGGCTTCACGCCGTGGTGCGCGGCGAGCGCCTGGCACAGCTCCGTCGCCTCGGGATCGGGGTAGAGGCGCAGCGTGTCGGCCGCGGCGTCCTGCATCGCCGCCATCGCGCGCGGCGACGGGCCAAAGGGACTCTCGTTGGTGTTGAGCTTCACCAGATTGGCGATACGCGGCTGCTCGCCGGGCACATAAGGCGAAAGCTCGCGCGCGATCCGGCTCCAGTACGGGTTCATCAGGACGCCTTGAGGTAGATCTCGGCGCTCGCGGCGATCTCACGAGCCTTCGCTGCAGCGGCGCCGGTGTAGGCCGCGGGCTTGCTCAGCATCTTGATCGTCTCCGGCGGGATCTTGCCCCACACCTCGCCTGCCGACTCCTGCCGAAGCGCCCATTGCGTTGCGTCAAGAAGCGAGACTCCACACTGTCTCGAATGTGGCAGGGCGACGTGATTCACCAGCTCGTGCGCGTCTCCTTCATAGCCTGCCATCTGGAGGGCAATGTAGATCGGCTCGGCAAGGATGGCATCGCCCTGAGCGTCGAAGTTTCGCTTGAGCGACGCCTCGTCGACCGAAATCCGCGAGATGAACGGTGTCCCGTCCGCTTCGCGCAGCAGAGTGTTGAGCTGATTGACCAGGTTGATCACGATCACCGGGAAATCCCGGGCGAGCGAGCTGCCGACCAGGTCACGCTGGTGCTCGCTCACCATCGTCGCCAGGACCTTGCCGAATTCGACCTGGTTCTTGATCCATGTCCCCTCGAGGTTCTCGAAATTGATCGGGTTCCTCTTGTGAGCCATGGTCGACGACCCGACTTGTCCTTTCTCGAAGGGTTCGCCGAGCTCGGCAATCTCCGTCCGCATCAGGTGACGGCCGTCGCGGCCAAACTGGCCGAAGGCAGCGGAAAGTTTCACGCAGGCGAACAGGTAATCGGCAAGTGGCTCCGGCGGAAGGACCTGCGTACTGATCGGCGCGGCCTTGAGACCGAGCTTTTCCAGCACACGTTCCTCAAAGGTCCTGTCACCACATCGCGCGGCGATGCCAAGGCCCACTTGAGCGTTATAGACGCCGACCGCGCCGGAGATCTTCCCCACCAGCTTTTCCGCAGCACCGTTGGCGCTTTGGATGTTGGTGAGGATTCGGCTGAGGATCGTTGCCAACCAGAAGCCGACCGTGATGGGCAGCGCGTGCTGTCCGTGCGTCCGGCCGATCTGGGGCTGAAGCGCGAATGAATTGACCCGCTCGACGAAGAGACCGATCACCTTGTCGGTGAGGCGCCTTACGACGCCGTGTCCGCGCACGAACTGCAGGGCTCGAGCCGTGTCGAGCGCATCGTAACTCGTCAGCGGGACATGGATCCAACGGCGAAGTCCCGGGTCCACCTTGCCCTGCGCAATCCGCACCCAGGCGCGAATGTCGTGCCTGGTCACCTTGCGTTCGACGTCGTCGACTTCCGTCGTCGCAATGGCCAAGAGCTCCTGCTCGACGGCAGGCGTGAGGGAGGCGATGTCGGCCTCGGGAATGATCCCGATGTCGGCCAACGTTTTCATCGTTGCGATTTCCACCTCGGCAACAGCCCGAAACAGGTTGTCGTAGCCGAAGACTGATTGCAGGTCCGTCGGCTGATATCGAGGATTTCCCGGGAGTGAGAGATTTGCCATGAGGCGATCATAGCTCAGGAAGACCGTGGTTCTTGTCCGCTATCCACAATGCCTTCCGCGCCGGGAAGCCCCTGAAATCAGTCGGTCGGCGTTTGCGGCCGCAAGGTTGGCGCGCGTGTGATAGACTTCGAGCGGCACCATGGGGATAGACCATGAAGACCTTCACCGTGACCTACAACGTAACCCTGACGATCGAAGTGCAAGCCGACAGCGCGGACGAGGCGGAGCGACTCGCAGATCGTGAGCTACCCTTGCATTGCGACGTCAACCGCGCCGTGAGCTGTCACCGCATTGCGGCGTCGGCCGCACGGACGCGCGATGACGACAGGAGCATCGCGAGTTGACGCAACTCCTGCTTCACCTACAAGGGCAGGCCGGTGCCCCTGAAGCAGATCGGCGAGGAGCTGGGCGTCGGCTACCTGGTCGAGGGCAGCGTGCGCAAGAGCGGCGAGCGCGTGCGCATCACTGCACAGCTCAACGAGGTCGCGACGGGCAAGCAGCTATGGGCGGAGCGCTACGAGCGGCAACTCTCCGACGTCTTTGCTATCCAGGACGAGATCACCGACGCGGTGGTGGCCGCCATAGAGCCCCAGGTCTGGGCCAACGAGAGCTTCCGCGCCCAGCGCAAGTCGCCGGACAGCCTCGACGCCTGGGACCTCGTCATGCGCGCCCTGCCGCACTACTGGAGCGTCACCAAGGACGACCACCAGGTCGCCCGGCAACTGCTCGAGCGGGCGATCGCCATCGACCCCAACTACGCCCAGGCGCTGGGGTGTTCGCGGTCAGCATCATGTTCGGTGGCCACATGGGCTGGGAGGACATCGCGGCAGCCGTGCCGGAGGCCGAGCGCGCCGCCCTGGGCGCGGTCCGCGCCGACGACGAGGATCCATGGGCGCATCTCGCCCTCGCCACCATCCATCTGCACCGCGGACGTTTCGACGATTCGCTGGCCGCGTTCGAGAGGGCGCTCAGCCTCAACCCGAACTTCTCGCTGGCGCTGGGCTATTACGGCCTGGTGCTGTCGGCCGTCGGGCGCTGGCAGGAAGGCGCCGACGCCGCCCGCCGCGCGCTGCGGCTCAGCCCGCGCGATCCGTTCGCGGCGATCTTCTGCAGCGTCGCGGCCTATGCCGAGTTCGTCGGCCGCAACTACGAGGAGGCGGTGCGGCTCGCCCGGGAGGCGTCCGCCAGCGCCCGGAGTTCGTCGGCGGCTACCGCGTCCTGACGGCAGCCGCCGCCATGGCGGGCGACCGGGAGCTTGCCCGATCCGCCCCTGCAGGCGCTGCGCCGGCCCCAGCCCGATATCTCCCTGGCTTGGGTCGAAAGTCAGATGCTGGTGAAAGAGCCGGCGGAACGGACGCACTACCTGGAGCGTTCCGTCGCGCGGGCCTTCAGTAGACATGAGCCGCGCGATTCGGGTGGAAGTGTTGCACGTTGGCAACACTCAACCCGTTGTCCTGTGGCCTTCCAGTGCATTGAGCTGCGAAGCCCCTCCGCCTGGAAACTCCCACACCCGAGTCGACGTTCGTGACGGTGGGTGGTGTGGGAAAGGATGACCGGACAAATGCCTGCGACGACTTGGGAGACTTCGAACAACCGTGTGCTGCTCGTCGACGATGACGAGCTTTACCTCGAGACCATGATGGCAGAGCTGGAGGACCGAGGCTTTGCCGTGCGCGGCTTCCCCGACGGCCCTTCCCTGTTCAAGGAGCTGGATCGGGTACCCGAGGCGGACGCCCTGCTGCTCGACTGGACGCTGCCCAGCATGTCGGGCATCGACGTGCTGTCGGCGGTGCGGGACCGGGGCATCGACGTCCCGGTCGCCTTCCTGACCGGCCGCGCGCTGGTCGACTACGAGCACATCGCGTTCGGCCGCGGCGCCATCGACTTCATCGACAAGATGCGCGGGGCCGACATCATCGCCCAGCGGCTCAACCGTATGGTCGTGGGCCACCGCCGCCGGCCCCCCGTCGCCCCCCCTGAACGCGAAGCACCGACGGTCTGCGGCGCCCTCAGCCTGTGGCAGCGCAACCCGCGCATCCAATGGCGCGGCGCGGACGTCGGCCTGACACTGACCGAGTACAAGATCATCAGCCAACTGGTCGCCAGCGCCGGCAAGCCGCTGACCTACCGGGCGATCTACGACACCATGCACTATGCGGGCTTCATGGCCGGCTTCGGTGCCGACGGTTACCTGGTGAACGTCCGCTCGGCGATGAAACGCATTCGCAAGAAGTTCCTGGCGCTCGACCCGGGCTTTGCCGAGATCGAGAACTTCGCGGCGGTCGGTTACGCCTGGCGCAAGCCCTCTCCGGACGCCGGGTAGCAGCCGGGCTTCCCGGCTGCGGGCCACTACATTCGTCGTGCAAACCGCCGCAACGCGTTCTCGGTCGTTGCGGTGGTGGCCTCATCAAGGGCACGCGCCATCGTATCACGGTCGTCGACCGCGAGGGTCTTCTCGGCCTGGCCAAAGGTCTCTACGGCGCGCATGGTTTTCCCGCCAACGCTCGGCTAACCTCGGCACACGGCCAAATCGCGCGGGGCGATTTCCTTTTGACAACTCCTGTATCAATCCATGCGTACAATCCCGAGGAAGTCGTGCGAGCCGCCGTTGCGGCCGTCGCGAGCAGAACGGGGCCGCATTCCGATGCACTCGATGATCTTCCCGGCGCCCTGTACGTCACCGATTCCGAAGGGCTGATCACCAGCTACAACAAGGCCTGCATCGATTTCGCCGGTCGCGTGCCGACGCTCAATCACGACCGCTGGTGCGTCACCTGGAAGCTTTTCCGCGAGGACGACAGCTTCCTGCCGCACAGCCAATGCCCGATGGCGGTGGCGATTCGGGAGCGCCGGCCGGTTCGCGGGGCGACCGCCATCGCCCGCAGACCCGACGGCACGCAGGCGAGCTTCGCGCCCTATCCTACGCCCGTGTTCGACGGTGCCGGCGCCTTCATCGCCGCGGTCAATCTCCTGGTCGACATCACCGGCTGGCCCGAACGCGAGCAGTCGCTGCAGGAGGCGCGCCGCTGCCGCCGCCTGGCGCGGACGGTATCGGATACGCAGACGATCGACAGCCTCGAGACCATGGCCAAGGAGTACGAAGCCAAGGCCAGGGCGTGCGTCTTCGAGGCTGCCTAGGGGCGGCTAGTCCTTCGTCTTTTCGGCTGCCGCACGCCGCTCCCAGCCGGCCGCCTCCGTTTCCAACTCCTGCGCATAGTCCTCCAACCGCAGCCTGTCAGACTCGATCGACAACTGGCCGGCCATGCGACGCGCGCGGTGCGCCATATCCCGCAACCTCGCCGCCTCCTTGAGGAAGTCCGACGATCCACTCATACGCTTCTCCGGGTTCACTTCGAGAACGAGGCGACTGAGAGCCAGTTGCAGTCCCAGGAGCGGCCGTCCGGAGCCGCCGCCGCGGAACCGTTGCTCGCGAGCCCACGTTTCTGCCCGACAGACCGGAGGTTCCATGGCAGCGAAGAAGAAGGCGGGCGCCAGGCGCGCGGCGAAACGCGAGCTGATCGACACGGGCACCAACAAGCTCTATGTCCGGCGCAACGCCCGCGGCACGTCCTTCAAGGAAGTGGAGGATGTCGGGCGATCGCTGGCCCAGGACCGCCGGCGCAAGGCGAAGGCGGTCGCCAAGCGCGGCCAGGGCGACCGGGGAGACCGCCGCCGCTGAGGTCGAAGCCCAGCGATCCACAAGGTTTCGGGTACTTAGTCGGCCGGTGGCATCGTATAATCGGCCGGCAGCCCCGAGGCTTGATGCCGCTCAACTGGACGATCGATCACGACCTGCGCCTTGTGATGGCCCGCGCCGAAGGGGCCCTTTCCGGGGAGGACATCAAGACCTACCTGGGCAGCGTCGCGGCCGAGGGCGCCATGCCCTATGCCAAGCTGTTCGATATCTCGGAGGCGGATGCCGCTCTGACGGTGGCCGACCTGCGGGCGCTCGGCCGCTCGATCCGACAGTATGCCGTCGACGGCTATGGCCCGCTCGGCCCGCTCGCCATCGTCGTCGGCCAGGGTCAGTCGCATTTCCAGGCGGCATTCTTCGCCGACGCCTCGCCGACCAACCGGCCCCTGCGCATCTTTCGCGACCTGCGGCAGGCGCGCGAATGGCTGGTCGGACTGCGGCGGCCCTGAGCACACAGCCTGGCCCTGCGACACATCGCGTCGATTACGGCGCGCGCCCGCTGTGCGACGCTCAAGGTCCCATCAACTTTGAAAGGAGGTGATCCTGTGACGTCCACCAATGCGACACCGACGAGCTTCGCAGCAATCGCCACCGGGATCTTTCCTGCACTGGCGGCTCGCTGCCTGTAAGATCGACGGTCGTCGGCGCAAAGCCGCCTTCGGGCGGCTTTGTTGTTTTTGGGATGTCGCTTGCATCCGCAGCACAGGCGGTCGAGAATCGTCGAATGAGCGACTTCGGCTCGAGCGAGAAGCATGGCCTCGCCCAACGAATCGACCGCTTCATCAAGGGCCTCGAGCGCGCCAAGCGCGCTCCCAACCGGCGCGAAAGCCATCACGTCGTCGCGGCCCTGCGCTGCCTTCATGACGGGCGGTACGAGGAGGGTCGGCTCGCCATGATCAATGCCGAGCGCGTCGCCCCGCTTCCTCCGGAAGCGGCCAACCTCGTGCAAAGCAATGAGCCGGAGTCGGCGCCGGAGCTTCGTGCGGCGCTCGACGCCATCCTGGCGGGGAAAGCCTAGCGCCTCCATCCACAGATCCTGAAGGCCAACGACAAATATCGTCTCCCAACTGTAACCGCGAATGTTCATCATTCGTTTGTAGGGGCAGCTATCGAGGGGAACGGGGGCGATGAAAAACATCAGGGGATCGATGCTCATCGGCTGCGAGATCGTCGGGATCGGGTCCGCGCTGCTGTTGCTGCCGGCTGTTCTGGTGGATCTGGCCTTCGCCACCGGGATTGCCGACATCGTGGTCAAGGTGGCGCTGTTTGCCGTGGCTGCCACCGTCCTGCTGATGGCCACGGGCATCAGGAACGACCTGGACCTCGGCGAAGGCCCCCGAGAACCCCGATCAAGCGATCGGTGAATAAGGCCGGCGCGCCGCGCCCGTCAGCCCTTCGGACTGCAGCTCCCGCAGGAAAGCTTCGCCGCCGTCCTGCGCCCGTCCTTGCGCGGCCGCGTCTCGGCATGCCCGCACACCGAGCAGCCGTCGATCTCGAAATGAACCCAATGGGTCGGCTTGGCGCAGACCTCACACGGCAGGCCGCGGCGGTTGCCGATCGAGCCAAAGCCCGGCGCATCGCACTTCGGGCAAAGATGCTCCAGCCGCCTGGCGAGCTTGTAGGACAGCGCGCGCAACACCCGCATGCGCGTCGGGTTGCGATGGGCGCGCATGTCGGCGATCAGCACGGCCATGCCGTCCTCCGACCGCCGAGCCTCGTGGTTCATCGCCGAGACGACGTCGTCCAGGGTGTCGAGCCCGGTCTTGATCGGATGGGCCATGTCGCTGCTGCACAGCACGAACACGCCGTAGCGCGGGAAGCCGATCGCCTTGACCGCCTTCGCAATGTTGGGATCGCCCGCCTTGAAGCGCAGCAGGCGCCAGTTGGTGCGGTGGGTGCTGAGCGTCTCGATGATCTTGATGCCGCGCTTGCGGTCGAGGAAGGCCATGATCTCGATGCCGCTCGGCACCAGCGGCACGGCGTCGATCGGTCCGTAGCTGCCCTCGTTGGCGATGGCGCAGTCGACGTCGAGCGAGCGGAAGGCAAGCTCGGCCTTGATGGCGCAGGTCTCGACCAGGGCATCGGGCCGCGGCACCTCGCCGGAGAAAGTGCCGAGCTCGTCGGTGTCGAGCTGCGGCGCCACCACGATCTCGGCGTCGAGCAGCCGGCGGAACGGCGGCGCCACCGCCAGCTCCTTGGCGTGCATGGTCGCAAGACCGATGCGCTGGCCGGCGTAGGGATGATGTCCAGTCAATGCCACGGCACCACGGACGACGACCGAATCGATGGGACTTACTCCGCCGGACTTAATCCGCCGCCTGGGGCATGGCCTGGCGGGCGAGCTGCTGCTCGACCAGCGTCGCCCAGTACGACGCGCCGATCGGCAGGATGTCGTCGTTGAAGTCGTAGCCCGGGTTGTGGACCATGCAGCTGCCGGCGCCATCGCCGTTGCCGATCCAGATGTAGCAACCGGGCTTCTTCAGCAGCATCCAGGCGAAGTCCTCGCTGCCCATGGCGGGCGTCGGGTTGCGGTTGACGTTCTCCAGCCCGACCAGGGCGGAGGCGGCATTGGCCGCGAACTCGGTCTCCTTCTCGCTGTTCACCGTCGCGGGATAGCGCCGCTCGTAGCGCCACTTGGTGACCTCGGCGCCGAAGCCCGCGGCGACGTTGCGCGCGACCTGCTCGATGCGCCGCTCGATCATGTCCTGCACCGGCTTCTTGAAGGTGCGAACGGTGCCGCGCAGCACGCACTCCTGCGGGATCACGTTCCAGGTGTCGCCGGCATGGATCTGGGTAGTCGAGACGACCGCGGTGTCCATCGGATCGACGTTGCGCGCCACGATCGACTGCAGGGCGGTGACGATATGGCTGCCCACCACCACCGGGTCGATGCCGTGATGCGGCATGGCGCCGTGGGCGCCGACCCCCTTCACCACCACCTCGAAGATGTCGTAGGCCGCCATCATCGGGCCGGGGCGGACGGCGAAGCGGCCGACCGGGATGCCCGGGATGTTGTGCATGCCGTAGACGCCCTCGACCGGGAACTTGTCGAACAGCCCCTCTTCCACCATGACGCGGCCGCCGCCTTCGTTCTCCTCGGCCGGCTGGAAGATGAAGTAGATGGTGCCGTCGAAGTTCTTGGTCTCGGCCAGGTACTTGGCGGCGCCTAAAAGCATCACCGTGTGGCCGTCATGGCCGCAGGCATGCATCTTGCCGGGGATCGTCGACTTGTGGTCGAACTCGTTGGTCTCGTGCACATCGAGTGCGTCCATGTCGGCACGCAGGCCGATCGCGCGCTTGGAGCTGCCCGAACGCAGCACGCCCACCACGCCGGTCTTGGCGAGGCCGCGGTGCACTTCGATGCCGAAGGATTTCAGCTTGTCGGCGACAATGTCGGCGGTCCGTACTTCCTCGAAGGCCGTTTCGGGGTGACTGTGAATGTCATGGCGCCAGGCGGTCATATCCTTATGGAACGAGGCAATACGATTAATGACCGGCATTCCGCTCTTTCTCCCAAAATACGGCTGCGGATCGTAAGGGAGCGCGGCGACGGGTCAAGCACGGCGAGCATGCGCCGACGCACATCAGGTATCGTGCAGGAAGTTCGGCGCCAGCATGAAGGGCGCGATTGCTCGCTGCGGCAGCCGATGCAACCATGTGTAGAGCGAGCCGGCCGAGCCGTGGGAGGGTCGCGAAATGTCCTCGATGCGGTCCCTTCTCGGGGCCTGCGTGGCGCTTGCCGCCTTCCTGGCGTGCTTGACGGTGGCGCGTGCCGACCCCGATGAGGCGAAGCCCGGATCAGGCAATCGGCGCCCCTCCGTCGACGACATCTGCCGCACCTTGGCGCAGGCGGCGGCCGACAACGAGCTGCCCGAGGAGTTCTTCACCCGCCTCATCTGGCAGGAGAGCCGCTTCGATCCCGCGGCAGTGAGCCCGGCGGGTGCGCAAGGCATCGCGCAGTTCATGCCGCAGACTGCCGCGATGCGCGGGCTCGCCAACGCGTTCGAGCCGCTCGAGGCGTTGCGCGAGTCGGCGAGCTACTTGCGCGAGCTGCGCACGACCTTCCGCGGCAACCTCGGTCTGGCGGCGGCGGCCTACAATGCCGGGCCCGGCCAGGTCGAAGCCTGGCTCGCCCGCCGGCGGCCCCTGCCGTTCGAGACGCAGGCCTATGTCCGCATCATCACGGGATACGGCGCCGAGGCCTGGGCGTCGCCGACGCCGCCGCAGGTGCCGCCGAGCACGGCGTCCTCGACCGCGGCCAGCGGCGTGCGCTGCGTCGAGCTCGCCAAGCTCTTGATCGACCGCCCGCAGCGTCGTCGCCATCTCGCGTCCGATCCGGCCTGGGGGCCGTGGGGCGTCCAGCTTGCCGGCACCTGGTCCGAAGGACGCGTGCTTGCCACCTACGAGCAGCTGCGCCGCCGCTACGACGCCATCCTGGGCGACCGGCTGCCGCTGGTCATGGACGCACAGCGGCGGGCGCCCTCGCGCTTCATCGTCCGGGTCTCGGAAAGCAGCCGGAAGGATGCGGACACACTCTGTGCCAAGCTCAAGGCTGCGGGTGGCGCCTGCATCGTTCTCCGCAATCCGCGAGACTGAAGCATCGCTTCGTCGCCGACGCTACGTCGCGGGCCATGACATCTGATCTTTCGGCAGCCTGCCGCTGGGATCATGGACCTCGACATGATGCGGAAGAGCGGGTCCCCATTTCCAGAGGACGAGATTGGTCATGTCCGGCTTGGCCCCACGCGCAAAGGAGGGCACGAGCACGCCGGCCCTGCCCCGCGCGATGAGCCGATCGGCAATGCGCCAGGACGCAGGATATCGTCGGTTCGCGACGTCATCCGCCCAGGCACAGCCGAGATCGGCCAGGACCACACCGTTCGCCTTGCGGCCGTCGTCGTCCCGGAGATCGACCACGTCATCTACATCGACTTGATAGGAGCAGATGGTCAGCGGATCGAGCCGATGCGCAAACCCGTGCGTCATCTCGACGATCATTCCATCGATCGTGAGAGCGAGATAGAGAGCAGGCACGCCCTTGGGATTGAAGCGGCCGCCATGTGTCTTGGCGCCATCACCGGAAAGCGGCGAGAAAGCCCATTTCGGATCGTGCGCGCGATAGCACGTGCCTTGAAACCTCAAGAAAATCCGCCCAAGGCCACGTGATCGAGGTAGTCGCGCACGGCAGTCGCCTTGCCGTCCTTCACGAGAGATTCGGCGGTTCGGCCGCCGAATGCCGCTATCGGCTCGGCCCGATACCAGGCCATGGCCTGATCCTTGCCGCCCGCCCAATCGGCGACACGACTGACAATCTCGAGCATCTCCTTCAGTCGTGCCTGGGTCTTCGGCGCCGCCATGCGATCCGGTCGATAGAGTGTTTCGATGCTGAGGCCGGCTGTTTCAGCGAGCTGAGCCTTGGAGAAGCCAAACGACTTTATGACGCGATCGACAGCGACCTTTCCCTTGGCGCCAATGAGTTCGCGGCTGAGGGTCCGGACCTGGACGCCGGCAGCGCCTTTCAGTCGCGACTTCTTCGCTCCCATTTGCCATCTCCACTACACATACAATATGGCAATTAATATGGCATGTGGGCCAAAATTTACCAGCCCCGTCCAAGCCGCCCGGCCCGGGCCTACACTTTCTGCATAAGTAGATCGTGCTGATAAACGGCATGTGTACCAGGGAGGGACAAAATGGCTCGTGTTACGCGTCGCAAGTTCCTGAAGGCCTCGGGTACCGGCATGGCCGGCATTCTCGCCGCCGGCCAAGCGCCCGCATTTGCGCAGACCTCGACCTTGCATTGGCTGAAGTGGAACGACTTCGTTCCCGCCGGCGATCAGATCCTGCGCCAGTCGATGCTGGCGGAAGCCGAGAAGGCGCTCGGCTTCAAGATCAACATGGAGACGATCGGCCTCAACGACCTGCAGCCCAGGGCGACGGCGGCGATCCAGGCGCAAGGCGGCGCCGACATCATCATGATCTTCGACAACAAGGCTCAGCTCTATGCCGACAGCGTCGCCGACGTCTCGCCGGTGTGCGAGGCGCTGGCCGCCGAGCAGGGCGGCTACTACGACCTCGCCAAGGCCAACACGCACGACGGCAGGAAGTGGATCGCCGTTCCCTACTGCATCATCGGCGCCATGGTCGCCTACCGCAAATCGTGGTTCGACGAGATCGGCGTCACCAAGTTCCCCGAGACCTGGGAGGAATATCGGGAAGTCGGCAAGAAGCTGAAGGCCAAGGGCCGGCCGCTCGGGCAGACGCTCGGCCACACGGTCGGCGATGCCCCGGCCTTCGCCTATCCCTATCTGTGGTCGTGGGGCGGCCGCGAAGTCGAGGAAGACGGCAAGACCGTCAAGCTCAACACCAAGGAGACGATCGAATCGGTGAAGTTCCTGACCGCCTTCTGGAAGGAAGCACACGACGAAGGCGGTCTCGCCTGGGACGATTCCAACAACAATCGCGCCTTCCTGTCGGGCACGATCAGCGCCACCTTGAACGGCGCGTCGATCTACATCGAGGCGCTGCGCAAGCCCGACCAGTACAAGACCGACAAGGGTGCGCAGCTCAAGACCGACATCCAGCACGCGCCATTGCCCAAGGGACCGGCCGGCCAGTTCGGCGTGCATCCCTTCCAGTGCATGATGGTGATGAAATATTCGAAGAACCAGAAGCAGGCGATGGAGTTCCTGAAGTGGTTCCACTCGACCAAGGTCTACGACAAGTGGTTCAACGTGCAGAAGGGGTTTGCCACCGGTCCGACCAAGCAGTGGGAGAACCACATGATGTGGGAAGAGGATCCGGTGATGGCGCCCTACCGCGTCGCGCCCCGGCTCGGCCGCGTCTATGGCTACGCCGGACCGGCGGGACCGAAGGCCGCAGAAGTGCTCTCCAAGTACATCATCGTCGACATGTACGCCAAAGCCGTCCAGGGCATGCCCGCCGAGGACGCGGTGAAGTGGGCCGACGGCGAAGTGCGCAAGGTCTACGGCTAGAAGCTTTTCGAGACGCGTAGCGTCACTGCGTTCCTCGGTCAGGAAACGCAGGTGCCCGTGCTTATCGGTGAATCGCTCAGCGAAATTCCGTTGCGCGACATTACGCTCATGCCTAGCATTCCCGAAAGGCCGCAAAGGCCACGCCTCGCGACCACGCGAGCACCAATCAACAAGGAGGAACGCTCATGACTAGGAGGACAATCGGTCGGCGTCGCTTCGTCAAGAATACAGTCGCTCTTTCGTCGGCCATGGTGGCCGCCCCGTTCGTGCGCGGCGCCTATGCCGCGGGCAAGCTTACCGTTGGCCTGTGGGACCACTGGGTACCCGGCGCCAACGCCGGCGCCGAAGCCGTCGCCAAGGCATGGGCGGAGAAGGAGAAGGTCGATCTCCAGATCGACTTCATTACCTCGCAAGGCAACAAGCTGATCCTGACGGCGGCCGCCGAGGCGCAGGCGCGATCAGGCCATGACGTCCTGGCGCTCGGCAGCTGGGACTGCGCACGCTACGCCGATCAGCTCACGCCGGTCGACGACGTCATGGCCTCGCTGGTCAAGCAGAACGGCAAGGCGAGCGCGATCACGACCTACCTTGGCGTGATCGACGGCAAGTGGCTGGGCGTGCCGGGAACGCCGGGCGCGCAGTTCAAGGGGCCGGCGTCGCGCATCGATCTCCTGAAGCAGCATGCCGGCATCGACATCCAGGCCATGTACCCGGCCGGTGCGCCACCCAAGGCCGACAGCTGGACGCTCGACGCCTTCCTCAAGGCGGCGGCGGCCTGCCACAAGGCGGGCTTCCCGTTCGGCATCGGGCTCGGCACGACGGCCGATTCGGTCGATACCTGCGGCGGCATCTTCCACAGCTTCGATGCCAATCTCGTGGACGCCAAGGGAGAGATCACGGCAAGAAGCGACAACGTGAAAAAGGCGCTCGACTACATGAAGCAGCTCGTCGCCTACCTGCCGCCGGATGCGCCGTCGTGGGACGACGCCAGCAACAACAAGATGTTCGTGGCCGGCAAGACCGCGCTGATCATGAACCCGCCCAGCGCCTGGGCGGTGGCGCGGCGAGATAGGCCGGAGGTCGCCGAGCAGACGTGGCACCACGGCATGGCCGCCGGGCCCGCCGGACGCTACGGCCCGTTCACGACGCCGTTCTGGGGCGTGTGGAACTTCGGCAAGAACCAGAGCGCGGCTAAAAGCCTGCTGACGGCGCTGTCACAGCCGGATGCGATCGAGGCGATGGTGAAAGCGAGTGCGGGCTACGACATCCCGGCCTTCGCCAACCTGACGACCCTGAAGGTGTGGGAAGAGGAGGGGCCGCCCAAGGGCACGCTCTATCACTACTCCAACCCGTACAACCATCAGATCCTGTCGATCGCCGCCGCGCCGGCGCCGCACAGGATCGCCGTCCAGATCTATCGGCACGGGCTGCAGACCCAGATGGTGGTGCGCTACGCCATCAAGAACGAGCCGATGAACAAGGTGCTGGACTTCGCGGTGAACGAGCTCGAAGGCTACATGAGAGTGTGAGCAGCGGTTCACCTCCTCATGCTCCTCTCCCCCGATAAGGGGGAGAGGATGGGCGAGGGGTTACACACAGCCTTCGGGCCCCCTCACCCAGTGGCTCTGCACAGTGGTTTTGACCAGTTGGCTGTCGTTTGGGTTTGCGCAGTTCCCGCAGTTTGCGACTTGAGAACCCAATGACGTGCCGTTGCGCATTTCATGGGACTTCTTGAGGTTTGCGCAGTTCCCGCAGTTTCCGCTGGCCCTCCAATTTGTCCTCGACGCCGTGGGCCGCAGAGCGCGGCCCGTCTGAATGCAAGCAGCCGGACGGGCCGCGCGCGGTGCCTGCCGCGCCGTTTTGGTATCGGATGAACGATGCAAAGAGCAAGAACGCGGGAAGCAACGCAACGCGCCCATGATATAACTCGGGTCACTTCCTGTCAAGAACTGAAGTTCATTGCGACTTTTGCGGCTCGTGGCGGGCCATAGCCGGCGGGTCGCGCGGGCAACCGCCCCATTCCTTGCGTCGCTCGGCGCGAGTGCCAACGGTGCTTTCCCGTAGATCACGACCTTCGTCCCGCCGTGCGACCTGCAACGCCTCGCGAGCCTCCACTCGAGCCGTCACAACCATTGTGCAGAGCTACTAGCCTCTCCCCTAGCGGGGGACAGGAACATGAACGGCGCGAATCAAGCCCTAAGCCGCGGCTCCGGCGTACGACCGTTCCTCGACGCCGAGCCGGCCTTCCTCGATGGCGTGACACGCGACCGTCCCGCCCTCGATCGGCAGCGCCTTCGGACGCTCGACCTTGCAGCGCTCGTTGGCGAAGGGGCAGCGCGGATGGAAGGTGCAGCCGGTCGGCGGGTTGATCGGGCTCGGCACCTCGCCCGCCACCGGCGCACGCTGGCGGCCGGTCATGTCGAGGTCGGGGATCGTGTCGAGAAGCATGCGCGTGTACGGATGCTTGGGGCGCTTGAACAGCGTGTCGGTCGGCGCCACCTCGACCAGCCGGCCGAGATACATCACGCCGACACGCGTCGAGATGTGATAGACGACCGCGAGATTGTGGCTGATGAACAGGTAGGTCAGCTGCAGGCGGCGCTGCAGGTCGACCATCAGGTTCAGGATCTGCGCCTGCACCGAGACGTCGAGCGCCGAGGTCGGCTCGTCGCACACCAGGAATTCCGGATGGCTCGCCAGCGCGCGGGCGATCGAGATGCGCTGGCGCTGGCCGCCGGAGAATTCGTGCGGGTATTTGCGGCCGTCGGCCGGCGTCAGGCGCACCTGGCGCAGGCGCTCGCCGACCTGGTTCTCGAGGTCGGCCTTGTCCTTGGCGAGACCGAAGGCGCGGATCGGCTCGGCGACGATGTCGAACACGCGCCAGCGCGGATTGAGGCTGGCATACGGGTCCTGGAAGATCATCTGCATGCGCCGGCGCAGCGCCGCCATGTCAGCGCGGCTGCGCGGGCCCGCCATGTCGTTGCCGTCGAATTCGATCGAGCCCGCGGTCGGCGGATAGAGGCCGACCACCAGGCGCGCCACCGTCGACTTGCCGCAGCCCGATTCGCCCACCAGGGAGAAGGTCTCGCCCTTGGCGATCTCGATGTCGATGCCGTCGACCGCCTGCACGATCTGGCGCGGCCGGCCCTCGAGCGTGCGCACCAGCCACGGCGCGGACACGTCGAAGTAGCGCTTCAGCCCCTCGATCTTCACGAACTGGTTCATCGAGCCGTCAGGCATCGACCAGCTCCTTGGCCCCGTCACTGGGAATTGGCGCGCCGACGCCACCGCGATCGTGCAGCCAGCAGGCGGCGCGGCTCGCCCCCGCGCTCATCAGCTCGGGCCGCTCGACGAGGCAGCGCTGGCCGCGGAAGGTACAGCGCGGGTTGAAGGCGCAGCCCGGCGGGATCTCGGTCAGCCGCGGCATGGCGCCATCGATCTGGGTCAGCTTGTCGTGGCGCACGCCGAGGCTCGGGATCGAGCCCATCAGGCCCTTGGTGTAGGGGTGCTTCGCCTGCTTGACCACGTCGCGCACCGGGCCGATCTCGGCGATGCGGCCGGCATACATGACCGCCACGCGATCGGCTGTCTCGGCGATCACGCCCATGTCGTGGGTGACCAGCATCACCGCCGTGTGGTGCTCGCGGCAGAGCCTCTTGAGGAGCGCGATGATCTGCGCCTGGATGGAGACGTCGAGCGCCGTCGTCGGCTCATCGGCCACGATCAGGCGCGGATCGGCGCACAGCGCGAGCGCGATCACCACGCGCTGGCGCATGCCGCCGGAGAACTGGTGCGGATAGTGGTCGATGCGGTTCTCGGCGCCCGGGATGCCGACCTCCTTCAGGAGATCGAGGGCGCGCTTGCGCGCCTGGCTGGCCGAGAGCGGCAGATGGGTCTGGATGGTCTCGACCAGCTGGCGGCCGATCGAATAGAGCGGGTTCAGGCTGGTCAGCGGATCCTGGAAGATGGCGCCGATCTTGGCGCCGCGCACCTTGCGCATCTCCTCGTAGGGCAGGTTGTCGATGCGCCGGCCTTCCAGCTTGACCTCGCCGCCGGCGATGCGGCCGGGCGGCTCGAGCAGGCCGATGATGGCGTTGCCGGTCAGCGACTTGCCGGCGCCGGATTCGCCCACCACGCCCAGAACCTCGCCGGGGGCGATGTCGAAGGAGACGTCGTCGACGGCCAGCAGCGTGCCGCGGCGGGTCGGGAACTCGACCCTGAGGTTCTTCACTTCGAGAAGCGGCGGATTATTTGAGGAGACGGCCATCACATCCCCGCTGTCACGAGAAGCGCCCCGTCTGTCATCCCGAGCGCAGCGAGGGATCTTTCCTGACCCAGTAAAGGTCCCTCGGCCTCCGGCCTCGGGATGACAGCTATGGTGCGGCAGCTACCTTGAGTCATCACGGTCATCGCAGCTTCGGATTGAGGGCGTCGCGCAGCCAGTCGCCCAGAAGGTTCACGGCGAGGACCAGAGCGGCGAGCGTGATGCCGGGGAACACCGTGATCCACCAGTCGCCGGACTGCAGGACCTCGTTGCCCAAGCGGATCAGCGTGCCGAGCGAGGGCTCGGTCGAGGGCAGGCCGACGCCCAGGAATGACAGCGTCGCCTCGGTGATGATGGCGAGACCGAGATTGATGGTGGCGATCACCAGCACCGGGCCGGTGACGTTGGGCAGCACGTGGCGGACCATGATCAGGACGGGCGACAGGCCGATCACGCGGGCGGCCTGGACGTACTCCTTGTTCTTCTCGACCAGGACGGAGCCGCGTACGGTGCGCGCGTACTGGACCCAGAAGCTGAGCCCGATGGCGCCGACGATGACGAAGATCGCGATCTCGTCGTGGCGCTGGACCGAGATGATGCCGCGCACCACGCCGTCGATCAGCAAGGCCACAAGGATCGCCGGAAAGGTGAGCTGGACGTCGGCGACGCGCATGATCACCGCATCGACCACGCCGCCGAAATAGCCGCTGACCAGGCCGAGCGTGATGCCGATCAGCATGGCGACGATCACCGAGGCGAAGCCCACGATCAGCGACAGGCGCGTGCCGTACATGATCGAGCTCAGCACGTCCCTGCCCTGGTCGTCGGTGCCCAGCGGGAAGGTCCATTCGCCGTCGGACGAGATCAGGACCGGCGGCTTCAGCCCGTCGCTCAGGCTGAGCGTGGCCGGATCGAACGGCGTGTGCGGCGCCAGCAGCGGCGCCAGGAACGCCATCAGGAAGATGAAGAGCGTGGCCAGTGCCGCGGCCACGGTGGTCGGCGAGGATTTGAAGCTCCACCAGACGTCGCTGTCGGTCACGCGATGGAGCCAGCTGGTGGTTGCGGGTTGCTGCATCGCCATGTCAGTGGCCCGCGACTCGCGCCGCGCCGCCCTGGCTGCGCAGGCGCGGATCGACGACGAAGTACAGCAGGTCGACGATCAGGTTGATCACCACGAACAGCAGCGCGATCAGCAACAGGTAGGCCGCCATCACCGGGATGTCGGAGAACTGCACCGACTGCAGGAAAAGCTGGCCGACGCCGGGCCAGGCGAACACCGTCTCGGTGACGATGGCGAAGGCGATCAGGGTGCCGAGCTGCAGGCCCATCACGGTGATCACCGGCACCAGCGTGTTCTTGAGCGCATGGCCGAAGTTGATGGCGCGGTTGGAGAGCCCGCGGGCGCGGCCGAACTTGATGTAGTCGGTGCGCATCACCTCCAGCATCTCCGAGCGCACCAGGCGCATGATGAGCGTGAGCTGGAACAGGCCCAAGGTGATCGACGGCAGGATCAGGGCCTTGAGGCCCGAGATGGTGAGGAAGTTGGTGGTCCACCAGCCGATCTGCACGGTCTGGCCGCGGCCGAACGAGGGCAGCCAGTGCAGCATGACGGCGAAGACCAGGATCAGCAGGATGCCCAGCAGGAACGGCGGCAGCGACACGCCGAGCAGCGACACCGTCTGCAGCAGCCGGCTCGACCAGTGCTTGGGATAGAGGCCGGTATAGACGCCCATCGGCACGCCGACGAACAGCACGAAGATCGCGGCACAGAAGGCGAGCTCCAGCGTCGCCGGCACGCGCTCGAAGATCATGCGGCCGACCGGCTCGGAGGTGCGGTAGGAGAGGCCGAAATTGCCGCGCGCGGCGTTCGAGACGAAGCGCAGGAACTGCACGGGCGGGGAATCATTCAGCCCCAGCTTCTCGCGCAAGAGCGCCCGGTCCTCCATCGAGGTGTCCTGGCCGACCATGGCGTTGATCGGGTCGCCGACATAGCGGAACAGCGAGAAGGCGACCAATCCCACCGCCAGCAGCACGGCGATGGATTGCAGCAGTCGTCGCAGGATGAAGGCAATCATGATGGATCGGGTCGGCCCGGCGCAGGCCTAGCAGGAAAGACGCCGGAACGGAATGTGCGTTTGGGCGCTCAAACCACGATCATCCACCTCCCCCGTCACCGGGCAGGGCTATCGCATATGGCTCCTACATCCCGTCATCCCGACCGGAGCCGAGCGCAGCGAGGCGTAGCGGAGGGACCTTTTTTGTCGATGCATCGACAAAACAGGTCCCTCGACTGCGCCGCCCTTCGGG
>Ga0081539_10003021_pt1 | contig 21840 bp, 21 predicted proteins | sample TabmetS4T2R2_FD_71023 | JGI IMG/M metagenome (GOLD analysis project Ga0081539, IMG submission 71023) | Tabebuia heterophylla rhizosphere microbial communities from the University of Puerto Rico - S4T2R2 | ecosystem: Host-associated > Plants > Roots > Rhizosphere ...
CTATTGGGGAGCGCTACGTTTCCATGCGGCAGGACTTGCGTTATCCGGGCTTCCAATCTTGGAAGAGATAATAGATATCCTCCTGGGTCTCCGTGCTGAGCGATTCTGTTGGCAGGTTGCCAAGTGTCTCGATCGTGATCCTCATCTGATCAACATAGATGCGGCAACCCGGACATATATATAGATGCTCCTCGAACTGCTTGCGCTCTGCCTCGGGCATGCTCCCCTCAATGTACTGTACTACATCCTCCACCAATTCCTTGCAGGTAAGCTCTTCACCAGTACTCGTGTTCACCTCTTTATTGAAGTGCTGCTCAAGCTCGTTTCGCAACTTCGACCGAGCGCGCTGTAATAGCATTTCCTGGTTGGCCTTGGTAACTCTGAGAAGCTCGGAAACCTCAGAGGGTGTGCAACCCTCGATGTCACGCAAGATGACGAGCTCCTGCCAACTCGCAGGTAGGGCTGCAACCACGCCCGCCAGGTAGTTCTGAGTCTCTGGTGAGTGCAGATCTTGGCGAAACCTATCGTCCCAGGCGGACGGGTCTTCCTCCCACCAATGTGAGTACCTGGGAAAGTCGGCCGACAGGAAACGGTCTGGATCAACGGCGGGTTCCGCTGACTCGTGATCGGGGTTCCATCTAGCCGCGAAGGGTATGTTGCGGCCGAAGGTCGCAGCCCGCGACTTGGCGCGGTCGATAAGGATTCGGAAGAGCCAGGTTTTGAGGGAAGATCGTCCGTCGAACTGATCGAGACGTTGCAATGCAACCGCCCACGTTTCCCGGACAATCTCCTCGGTTGTCGTCCTGTCCGAAGCATAGACGGCCGCAAGGCGCATCATCGGCGCTTGATACCGATCCCGCATCGCCACAAAGCCGACTTCGTCGCCGCTCTGCACAGACCGTACCAACTGTGAGTCATCCGAGAATACCGAAGATTCGTTTGAGTCATCTTCCAATTGGCCGCCTTCAGGTATGTTCATGATGAAACCCCCACAATGCCTGAATGGCAAATTGCTGATTCGCGGAGTTAAAACTCTTAAGCATCGTTTCAAAACGATACCATAGGCTGCGGACCGGGTCTATCTCGCGGCCAGTACAAGTGGTTCTGAGCGATGCGAATTGGCAAAGTCGATAGCACACGCGTGTGAGAGGGCGCTAGTATTCTCTGCTAAGCACTTTCTGACTACATGGCTTGTGCTCAACAAGGCGAGTCCCATCCGACAGGTGTGGAAGGACATTGAGCCCGCCCCTTTGGTGGCAGGAACGTCGAGGCACTGACTCAAGAGGCTACTTCACCTTATTACATATTCCTCATTTTCACGAAAGTGGCTATAATGAAGGAAGTGAAGATTCATCGCCGATTCATCGCCGTCTGCTAGTAGTGGAGCGGTTTGTGGATCGGAAGAGAGTCATCAAGAGCACAAGAAGGAGGAATCATGGACCCTATAAGCATTATCGTCATCGCGCTGGCCACCGGTGCTGCCGCCGGGCTTAAGCCTACAACCGAAAATATCATCAAGGAAGCCTACGAGAGCATCAAATCGCTGATCAGTAGCAGGTACGGAAGCGAGGAGATCAACTCACTAGAAAAGGATCCCGCCTCCAAAAACCGACAGGGTGTCCTTAAGGACGAACTCCAGAAATTGGAGGCCGACAAGGACAGAGAACTTCTCCGCCAGGCACAAGAATTGCTTGACGCCGTCAAAGAACATAATCCTAATGTGGCGACGGCCGTGGGCTTCTCCGTGGATGAGTTGAAGGCTGCTTCCTTGATACTAAAGGATATATCTGTACATGGCCGCGGCTCTGCTGCCGTCAAAGGTGGAAAATGGGATATCGGCGGGGTGGTCGATGTGGAGAACATACAAGTAGAAAGCGGAGAAAACGACCCAAAAGCCTAGAGTCGCCAAGGGATTCTTCAGTAGGGACAGCCCTTGGTCTTAATGGCATAAGCACACAGGGTGACTTTAGCATACATGACGTCATCATTATCCAGAACTCAGAGATAGTTAAGCAGGTTACTGCGACCGGTGAAACTAGGACTCGGCCGTTTCTCGTACCGCGTCGCTCGCCAGTACTGCCCTTCATTGGCCGGAATAAGCAACTCTCCAAACTGAAGCAGCGACTCTTCGAATCCAAATCCACGAGAGCCGCCATTATACACCTGCCAGGTGTCGGCAAGAGCGCGTTAGTCCGACAGCTAGTCGAGGATAAGGAGGTTCTGAAACAGTTCTCCGACGGCGTGCTCTGGGCCGACCTTGGTCGGAACCCAGATGTGTTAGTCCAGTTGGGTAGATGGACTCTCGCTCTTGGCATTCCAGCTAACGAAATTGCCGACCTGGAAACCGTTGAGGAAAGGGCAATGGTAATTGGAGAAGAGCTATCCGATCGCAGGATGTTGCTTGTGATTGATGATGCCTGGATGGTTACCGATGCCGAACCTTTCCTCTTGGGTGGCACCGACTGTGCACACGTGGTCACCACACGTCAGGTGGAAATTGCGGTGGGTGTAGGTGACATAGAGCCGATATCCATTCCCCGACTGAGTGAGGATGAAGGTGTGAAGCTCCTACGCGTTCACGCACGCAAGGCGGTTGAAGCTGAACCGCAGATGGCACGGGAATTGGTTCAGTTAGTTGGTGGACTGCCTTTGGCCCTCGTTCTGATGGCTAATTACCTTTCGATAGCGGATATTCATGGTGGCCCTGAAGAAGTACGCACCACGCTTAGGAGACTGCGGGATGCTAAGGTGCGGATCGAAGAAGTGGACCAACCACAGTCGCGGTTTGAGGGATTTCACGGCTTATCCCACGATGAGCGGCTATCACTGCAAGCCGTGTTCCGGGTCTGCGAGAAGGAATTGGATGGACAAGAACAGCAGACTCTACGAAAGCTGTCGGTGTTCCGCCCCCATCCCAACACATTCTCGGAAGATGAGGCCAAAGCGGTCACCCAAGCTTCGGGGACGGTACTACGCAGGTTGAGAAAGCATGGGCTCATAGAGGGTGTACAGGAGCGCTATTGGTTGCAGAAGGTAGTCGCCGATTACGCGAGATTAGATCTTGAAGATGAGGTCGTCGAGAAACTCCACGCTCGGGCGGTCACTTACTACGAAGACTGTCTCGCCAAGTACGATGACGAACATGAAGAGAAGAGTTCCTACCAGCGCTGGTACCGTTACGAAGATGCAGAGTGGCAAGATACCAATGTGGCCTGGCTATATCACCTGAGCCAGCTTCATGACCGGGCTAAGGCATGCCTGTCCCTTGCTCATCTCTATTTTGATGCTTTCTGGTGGTGGGGATGGTATACGACGTTTCCATTCTGCGAGCGCCTGCTTTCAGATTGGGACCGGACGCAGACGGCGCCGGAGGATCGGAAATGGTTAAGCTTCCTCCGGCAGTTCCACGAATCTTATCCAACGGGTTACAGCAAGCACGATAAGCCCGGCTGGGACCGGGTCGAGGAGTCGCTGCACAGCGTGCGCAGGTCGGGGGGCCTAGACGCCGACTTCTCCACCCTGACCGTTCCGAACCTCCGGCACCTGAGGGCGATAACCGATCTCTTTCTGGCGCACGCCTACCGTTATCGACAGGTCGAGGATAGGCGGGCCGACAAATATTATCAGGAAGCGTACGATTTGCTTGAGGGACTCGAAGGCGACGAGTGGAACATCCCATGGATCCTGTACGAGCAGAGTGACCTCTGCCTGGAGCGAGGACAACTCAAGGAAGCTGTCGAGAAGTGCCGCGATTTGTTCATGCGGGCCATCGAATCTGAGGAGCAGCTTCTAGAGCGGGACTGCGAAGTCATAAGCAACAGCTATAGGGTTCTCGGGGATGTGTTGTGGCAAACAGACGATCTCGATGGTGCCGTCCGGAGCTATGCGCTTGCCATCGTCTACGCGTACGTACTCCAAGGGGTAAACGGGCCAGACCCCTATACGCTGGATTTCTACCGCGAGATGAAGGAGCGGGCGCTTGACCACCTGGAGGCTGTGAGGAACGTCCGCTCAAGGGATGAAATTGTGAGAATCGCTCGCTATTTCCGCGACTTTTATCCCTCCCACCTGCGCCGGACAGGAGATCCGCAGCCACCCATGAGCTGGGAGGATATTCTGGTGGAATCGGGCGATGAGTTGGAGGATCACCTATTCCCCATAGAGCCCGAAGAGGACAGACTCGATGATTCTGGCTACTGTGAAGAGTACACAGGCAAGGTCCGGGCTGTAGTGGGGGAAATGGCCGACCGGATTGAATCGGCCGAAGAGATAGTCAGGAGGCAATATGAGTAGGGGCTTTTGTGCTCTTGGTGTTCTCTTTACCCAGGAGCTTAGGCATGAGTGGTCCAAATTGGGCCGAAATTCTGAGCACCGTAGCCGCCGCTGCTGGTAGTGTTGTCACCACAACCGGGTCTATACCATTGACTTCAGCCAGGAGCAGACGGTGGTACGGCTGTGGGAGCTTTGGGAAGGAGGGCGGCAGGAAGAGGCGGAGTTTGCGGGCGCCTGCGCGAGTTCTGGCGGCGGTATTGGGGGCGCGGCAAACGTCCATAACTGGGGACGATGGGGATGAGTCGGATGGCCATCTCTTCTTCCTGCCTGCTGAGGAGGAGGGCGAGGAGAACGAGGAATTAGGTTACTATAGAGGTTGGTGTGGAAGATATTGGAGGCTACAGTGGGTAGTCTGTGACACCAAGGAGGATTTACGTGTCAGAGGATAACAAGGCAATAGTTCGCCGGTGGGTCGACGAGATGTGCGGTCAGAGGAACCTTTCTGTGGGTGACGAGATCTTCGCCGCCGATGTCGTGGATCATGATCCTATACCTGGACAAGCGCCCGGAGTCGAAGGTCAAAAACAAGTTCTCAGAGAGGTATTCGCCGCCTTCCCGGACTTTCATTCGCGAGCCGAGGAGATTATTTCAGAGGGCGACAGGGTTATGCTCAGGTGGACCGCAACGGGCACCCATCAGGGTGATTTCTTTGGTGCAAAGCCCACGGGCAAGCGGATCACCTATAAGGGTATCGACTCCCTCCGGATAGCGGACGGGAAGATCGTAGAGCGCTGGGGTGTCTCGGACGATCTAGATCTGCTACAGCAGATCGAGGCGATTTAGCTAGATGGTAGTGGGTGCGGGGTGCCGGCGAAGGCACCCCGCCGGAGCCAACTTGGAGATGGATAAGCATCCAAGATAGTGCTAATGGTATTGGATAGCCATCTCTTCCCACCCACCGGGGAGAAGATCGAGGAGGAGCAATCAGGTTCCCAGCGCTGCACACCGCTCATTGCAGTACTCGGTTTGCCGAGTCTACCGTGTTTAGTAGAGTACCTTCTGTATGACGATCCGACAGTGTAGCGGATACAAGCCCGAAGCGGTCCCTCGGTCCTGCGAAAACGATGCGACCATGTTGGCCAGCGCGCCGAGCCGTTTCTGTAACAACCTCGCGTAAGGGGCTAGTATCGTAGTCGAAGTGAGCTCAGGTTATGTTCTTTTGCCATTCCTGCACAGTGTACCCAAATGTCTGAGAGGGCAATAATGGAGTCGAATATGCTTCGCTTCGTGGAAATCAACGACATAAATGATGAGTTCTTATTACCCTGGCTCGACTTGTACGAAACGGCGTTCCTGCCAACGGAGAGGATATTGGTTTCAGGCCACCTGATGTTACTCAGGCGCAAAGCGGCAGGTGAAGTGCGTCACCATCACATGCTGGCTGCGCTCAATGCGCACAGAGCTGTAATCGGGCTGCTCCAGTATGAGATCCTCGCGGAGACAGACGCCGCCTTCTTGTGGTACATGGCCCTCCAAGCCAAGGAACGGAACAAAGGCCTGGGCACACGGATGTACAGCGAGCTATGGGATAGGCTTGACGTGGAAGCGTGTAGAGATCTGGTATTCGAGGTCGAGATCCCGGAACTGGCCGAGTCATATGAGGATCGCCGTCTGGCCGAGCGCCGGATCACCTTCTACCGGCGGCAGGGGGCTCAACTATTAGGAGGCGTACAGTACATACAGTCCGTGGGCTGGCACCAACCTCCCATACCTATGCACGTGATGGTTCATCGCCGCGATCGGAAAAGCCCGCAGGACGCCTATAACCTTGCTAAAGCCGTGTTCGGGGATTCGATCACTCAGGTTGGGCGGCTCTCTCTAGAATAGACCGAGTTTCGTTGCAGTAGTGGGCATCTCGGGTGGGTATGCTGAGATGCGGGCGCCTGGGGCGCCGTCCAGAAATAGGTTTCGAGGCGGCAACTGGGTAAACTACCGCATATGTACATGAGAAGATTATACCCTACGCCGCTTGGAAGGTAGCCCCGGTTCTAGCAGCGGGAAACGCCGCCATCCTCAAGCCCTCGGAGGAAACACCTCTGGCGACGCGACGGATGGCGGAAGTGATCGAGAGTCTCCCGGAAGGACTGCTCCAGGTGGTGTACGGGGCTGGCGACGTGGGAGACGCGCTCGTCAGGCATCCCGGCGTGGGCATGGTAGCGTTCACCGGGAGTCAGGAGACGGGCCGCAAGGTCGGCGTGGCGGCGGTGGAGCGCCTGATGCGGGCGAACCTGGAGCTCGGCGGCAAGGATCCGTTCATCATCTGCGACGACGTGGACGTGGAGATAGTCGCCCAGGGCGCCGTATGGGCCGCTTGCCTGAACGCCGGACAGGTCTGCACGTCGTCGGAACGCTTCTACGTAGAGAAGGGCATCGCGAGCGACTTCGTGGAGGCATCCAGGGAGTTCGTCGAGAGCCTGAACGTCGGAGATCCCATGGACGGGAGCACGGACATCGGGCCTATGATCAACGGTCCAGGCCGCGAGAAGGTGGAGCGTCACGTCAGCGAGGCTGTGGAGAAGGGCGCGAAGCTCATCGCTGGCGGCGAACGGTGGGGCGAGAGCGGCTTCTACTACAAACCGACCGTGCTCACGGGCGTCACGCCTTCCATGACCGTGATGCGTGACGAGACGTTCGGGCCTGTGGTCCCGATAGTCGAGGTGGATAGCCTGGACGAGGCCATCGAGCAGGCAAATTCCGTGCCTTTCGGGCTCGGGGCGAACGTGTACACGTGGGACTTCGAGAAGATGCTGCGGTGCATGAGGGGCATCCGGGCGGGGACGGTCTGGATCAACGACCCCCTAACAGACAACGACGCAGCCCCCTTCGGAGGACACGGCGGTAGCGGCATCGGGAGGGAACTGGGACGCGAAGAGCTCGAAGCCTTCCAGGAATCCAAGCACGTCCACATAGACCTGAAGGTGGAGAAGAAGGAGTGGTGGTACCCGTACGGCAAGGGTGATCCCGACGACAACGCCGGACAGAGGGTGATGTAGTGGTGAACCCGGACATTCCAGAACTTGTCGCACCTGGCGTGTACCGTGTGGACGCCTTCGCCATCCCGAACGCCATCAGCGTGTTGTTGCTGGAGAACGATGACGGCTGGACACTGGTAGACACCGGCCTGGAGGGCAGCGTGAGGCGCATCCAGGAAGCTCTGACCGCCCTGGGATCCGGGCCGGACGACCTGAAACGCATCTTCATCACCCACCAGCACGACGACCATGTGGGCGGCTTGCGGGGCCTGGTGGAGTGGTCTCCCGAAGCCGAGGTTGGCGCTCCGGAGCACGAGGCGCAGGTGATCTCGGGCCAGCTTCCGAGGGACCTGCCAAGCAATCCGGTCTTCCGCGCGCTGCTCCGCAATGCGAAGTCGCCGGGAGTTCCAGTCGGCAAGACGCTGAGGGAGGGAGATCTGGTATCGGGATTCCGGGTCGTCTCCACGCCGGGCCACTCGCCCGGCCACGTCTCGCTGCTGCGCGACGAGGACGGCCTCCTGTTTACCGCCGACGCCTTCGGACAGCTTCGGCGGAAGCTACGGGTCGGCGTCATCAAGCCGTTCTGCGCGGATCCACCGCAGGCGAGAAGATCGGCGGAGAAGCTGCTTGCGGAAGACTTCGTCACGGTCATTATGTGCCACGGTCCGGTGCTGCGCGCGGGCGCGAAGCAGAAGCTGCGCGAGGCCCTGGCCAGGTGCCGGTACTGATGGCCGGCTCATCGAACGGCCGCTATGACGCAATCGTCGTTGGATCCGGCCACAACGGGCTCATCGCCGCCGCGTACCTGGCGAAAGCCGGCAAGAGAACGCTTGTGCTGGAGCGGCGCGGGATCATTGGCGGCGCCACCGTGACGGAGGAGCCGTGGCCGGGGTACAGGATCTCGACCTGCTCCTACGTCTGCCAGCTACTGCTGCCCGACGTGATAAGCGACCTGGACCTCGTCCGCAACGGCTACGACGTCAGGCCGCTGGACCCGCAGTACTTTATGCCCTTCCCCGACGGACGCTACATCGCCTCCTTCCTGGACGGTGGGAAGACGGCGGAGCAGATCGCCAAGTTCTCCCGCAAAGACGTCGCCGCCTACGGCGCATACTGGGCCATGTGGGACCGCATCATCGCCCGCATGAAGCCGCTGACGGATGGCCCGGCGCCAACCACGGAAGATCTGGAGCGCGCCTTCGACGGGCCGGATGGCGAGAAGGACTGGAACACGCTCACCCGAAAGAGCATCGCCGAGGTGCTGGACGAGTACTTCGAGTCCGGGGAGATCAAGGCAGTGCTGTGCGCGGGGGGTGTTATCGGTACGAACGCAGGCCCCCACACGCCGGGCACCGCATACGTTAAGTACCATCACATTCTCGGACAGGTCTCGGGCCATCAGGGAGCCTGGGGCTACGTGCGCGGCGGCATGGGCGCCGTCTCGCAGGCCATAGCTTCTTCCGCCCGTGAATCTGGAGTCGAGATCCTCACCGACGCTGAGGTCGCCGAGATAGACATCCGGGACGGTACGGCGAAGGGCGTACACCTGCACGACGGACGCTCCTTCGAGGCGGAGGTGGTTCTCTCCAACGCCGACCCGTACCGCACGTACCTGGGGATGGTCGGAGAGAAGTACCTGCCGGAAGATCTCGTCTCAGGCGTGAAGGGGATACGCACCGAAGGTTCGGTGGTGAAGGTGCTGCTCGCGCTCGGGGGGTTGCCTGACTTCACGGCGCTGCCGGGGAAGAAGATAGGACCCCAGCACACCGGCGGCATCGTCATAAACCCTTCGGTGGACGCGCTCCAGACCGCGTTCGAGGAGAGCGAGCGGGGAGAGCCATCCCGGCGGCCTTTCATAGACGCCTACATCCAGAGCGCCACGGAAGACGGTCTCGCGCCAGCGGGCAAGCATACCATGAGCCTGTTCTGCCAGTACGCCCCATACCACTTGGCAGAGGGAACCTGGGAGGAACGGCGGGAGGAGATCGGCCGCAACATCGTGGAAACCTTCGCGGAGTACGCGCCCAACCTGCCGGACGTGATCGAAGGCATGGAGGTTCTCGGGCCGCCTGATATCGAGGCGAGGATCGGGATCACCGGCGGCAACATCTTTCATGGCGAGATACTACCCGACCAGATGTTCGGCAACCGCCCCGTTCCCGGCTACTCGGACTACCGGACGCCCGTCGAGAACCTGTACCTGTGCGGCGCGGGTGCCTGGCCCGGCGGCGCGGTCTACGGCGCTCCTGGCCGCAACTGCGCCCACGAAGCATTGGCAGATCTAGAGGCGAAGACAAAAAGCTGACTGGCAGATTGGCTGAAAGAGAAAGGAGACGCCATGGAAACCAAAACCGTAGTACGCAACTTCATCGGAGGGGAGCACGCGGACCCTGCCGATGGGCAGCATTACGACGTGGTGAACCCGTCTACCGGCGAAGTGTACGCTGAGGCGCCAGCGTCAGGTAAGGAGGATGTGGACCGGGCTTTCGAGGCCGCGGAGCGGGCGTTTGAGAAGTGGCGCGACGTGACGCCATCCGAGCGTCAACTGGCGCTGCTCAGGATCGCCGACGCCCTGGAAGAGCGGGCGGAGGACATCGTGCGGGCCGAATCCGAGAACACCGGCAAGCCTTTCGGGCTCACGATGGAGGAGGAGATTCCGGCGGCGGTAGACCAGATCCGGTTCTTCGCCGGCGCCGCCCGCATGCTCGAAGGCAAGTCCGCCGGGGAGTACCTCGAAGGCTACACCTCCTTCATCCGGCGCGAGCCGGTCGGCGTCATCGGGCAAGTCACGCCGTGGAACTACCCCATGATGATGGCCGTGTGGAAGTTCGCCCCCGCCATCGCCGCCGGAAACGCAATAGTCCTCAAACCGTCGGACACCACGCCGGTGACCACCGTGATGCTCGCGGAGATCGCCGCCGAGTTCCTGCCCGACGGCGTCTTCAACGTGGTCTGCGGCGACCGCGATACCGGCCGCGCTCTGGTCAGCCACCCGACGCCCCAGATGGTCTCCATCACCGGCTCCGTCCGGGCGGGGATGGAGGTAGCCGAAGCCGCCGCCCACGACCTCAAGCGCACGCACCTTGAGCTGGGCGGCAAAGCGCCGGTCATCGTCTTCGACGACGCGGACCTAGAAGCCGCAGCCGAGGCCATAGCGGGCGCCGGTTACTTCAACGCCGGGCAGGACTGCACCGCCGCCACCCGCGTGCTCGCCGCACCGGGCATCCATGACGACTTCGTGGCAGCCATCACCGAGCAGGCGAAGAACACCACCACCGGGGTCCCCAACGGTTCGGGGGAACCCGACTACGGACCGCTCAACAACGAGAACCAGCTCGCCCACGTCTCCGGCATGGTGGACCGTCTCCCGGACCACGCCGAAGTCGTGACCGGCGGGCACAGGTTCGGCGACCGGGGCTACTTCTTCGAACCGACGGTCGTCTCCGGTTTGAGGCAAGGTGATGAGGCCTCCCAGACCGAGATCTTCGGCCCCGTCATCACCGTTCAGCCGTTCTCGGACGAGGACGAGGCGGTAAAGTGGGCTAACGGCGTGAAGTATGGCCTCGCCTCCAGCGTGTTCACCACCGATCACGGTCGCGCGATGCGGGTGAGCCGCAGGCTTGACTTCGGGTGCGTCTGGATCAACACTCACATCCCGCTCGTCGCCGAGATGCCCCACGGCGGCTTCGGACACTCAGGACACGGCAATGACCTCTCCATGTACGGCTTCGAAGACTACACACGCATCAAGCATGTCATGTCGAGCCTGGGTTAACGGATTCGTACGACCGGAGCGGAGGTCTCTTCGGAGACCCCCGCTCCCCTTCGCATCAGGTCTTTCAGTTGTTCGCCGCGTTCGCCGTCCGTGCTGCGCGGGCCCCAGACTTCGATGCCGAGCGCCGGATGCGGCTGAAGACAAGAAGGTTGAACAGGTGCATGACGCCAAGCACCAGCAACACCAGCCCCACCTTGCGAGAGAGGATCTCGAAAGCCCCCTGCAACGTCGTTACGTCGCCCCCGATCTTCAGCGCCAGGCTGACGTAACCAAAGTTGATCAGGTAGAAACCAACCACCAGCAACCGGTTGACCGAGTCTGCGATCTCCCCGTCTCCACCAAACACATCGACCAGAAAACCCCGCCCATTACTCGACAAAACCCTGGCCACCCATACCGTCAGCGCCACGCTTATCAATAGGTAAGCCACGTAGGTCAACACTGTCGGATCCATCGCTACCTCCTTTTAATGAACATGTTCATTAAAAGGGAGTATGCCCGAGCAAGGGCGGTAGGTCAAGAGCTTTTTATGAACGCATTCACCTTTAGCCGGGTTCTACAAGAAGATTTGATTACAGCGTTTCTCGAAATAAATGATCCCATAAGCGGATCAAGAGACCACCTCCTCCGGGTTCCCGGCACTCCCGAACCGAGAAGCTGCAATGCGCGATTTGTGGAAGGTCAACCTTTTCGAGAACCGCTCTAGATTGCAGGTCGCGGGTGAGGATGGATCTCATGGAGCTAGATCTTGGCGCACCACATCGGTCACCCATCCCCACCTTTCCGTGGCAAACGCTATGTTTGTGCGACCGCTTCGCCGATCTACGTCTTGACTTCTCTCTCAGCTGAGTTGAATACACCACTTGCGACCGAGGCCATCTCATCACCAATTCTGAAGAGCTCGGCATGATCTCGGGCGAACCGGGCGAAACCGTGAGGCTCGCGGCCGACCAGGCCGCGCACTGAGTCGGTGGTCTGGTTCTGAAAGCCCCGACGAAGGAACCCGAACACCGCAACGATCTGCCCCGCGACGAACTCTGGCATTCCCGCTTCGATCATGCTCTGACGCGCCGCCTCGCCGGGAACGGCGACGAACTGAACGTGCCGGCCTGTCACGGTGGAGAGGTCTTCCGCCACGCGCTCGAAGGTGATCACCTCTGGTCCCGTGAGCGTGTAGGTTTTCCCGGCGTGTTCGTCACCGGTGAGGACCACGGCGGCGGCAGAAGCCACATCCCGGTGATCGATCATCGCAACATTGGCCCCATCAGCGGGCAAGAACAGCATGCCGGTGTGCTTGATAGCCTCGGCCGAGCCGCTCAGGTTCGTCATGCTGAAGGTGGGTCGCAGGATCACAGAGGGAACACCAGACGCCTGCAGGTGCTCCTCGATCCTTCCGTGCCAGTCCCAGAATGCCACAGGCGATCCGACCTCCGCACCCAGCGCGGAGAGTTTAACGATCCGGCGCACGCCCGCAGACTTCGCCGCATCAATCACGCGTGTCTCGTACTCCACCTGCTGGGGTTGGTTGGAGCACGCCAGGAAAACGGCATCCATTCCATCCATAGCCCGGCGTACGGACGCCTCGTCCGAGAAATCACCGGACGCAAGCTCGACGCCTTCACCGAAAATCCCGGCGGCTCTGTCCGCATCCCGCACAAAAGCGCGTACATCCTCGCCCCGAGCTTTCAACTCTGGGATCACCTGCGACCCCACGTTACCGGTCGCCCCGGTCACCAGTATTCTCGTCACTGTTTTTCTCCTTTACTCGACGGTTTGCTCGTGTATTTTTGGAAGATGTTTATGGTTACGTTGCGCCCTTTACCGCAGCCGGAGAGGGCGGAATGTTGCGGTTGAAGCGGAAGAGGTTTCGCGGGTCGAAACGGCGCTTGAGCGCGGCCAACTGCTCCCAGTCATCGGATGGGTAGGCGGCGCGGACCCGGTCCTTGGAAGGATTTACCTCCATGAAGTTGAGGAAGGTTTCGCCAGTTCCATAAGGTCTGGTTGCCTTGATGAGACGGGCTACGTGGGTCTCCACACCCTGGGTCATTTCGGGGGTGAAGGTCGCGCCGATGGCGTTGAGCGAGTAACGGGCGTCACCACTGCCCATGGGACTCAGGTGCTCCAGGGTGCGCGTGAGGGCGCCGCCGAGCTGCCGGATCTCGACGCTGAGAAGGGGGGATCCCGAGCCCGCGCCAGCGACTTCGATGATGGCGTCTATGACATCCGGCGAGAGGCCGGAGAGCAGTTCGGCGTGCTGGACGATGCCGAGCGGGTCCACCGGGTCCTTGCTGATCGTATCCATCGCCGCCGCAGGCATCCTTCCGAAGGTGTCCACGATCGGCGCGCCCAAGCTTCCACGCACGGGCCGAAACAGCTCCCCACCAGCTTCCAGCACGTTCTCCCCGCAGTAGCAACCCTTCACAACAATCACAGATTTGCCGCGCAACGGCTCCGGCAGATGAGGCAACGGCGGGATGTTCATGAAAGCCACGGCCGTGGTCATCTCGTCCGGGAGCCCCGCGCTCCAGCGGGCGTAGCGACCGAGCACGTCGTAGGCCCTCTCCATCGTATAGAAGACGGCGCCGCCGAAGATGCTTTCCACCGGGTAGAGCCGGAACGTGAGCGAGGTGACGATCCCGAAGTTACCCCCGCCGCCCGTGAGGCCCCAGAACAGGTCCGCGTTCTCTCCGGCGCTCGCGCGAACCAACTCGCCGTCCGCGGTGACGACGTTTGCCTCCGTGACGCTCGTCGAGTTGAGGCCGTATTTGCGACCGAGCCAGCCGAAACCTCCCCCCATTGTGTAGCCCACGACGCCGACGTGGGGCGCGGAACCAGCCAGTCCCGCAAGGCCGTGCGCATGGGCAGCGGGGATCACGTCTTTCCACAATGCTCCGGCCTCTACCGTCCGGGACACGGGGTCTACCCAAACGCCCTGCATCCGGGACGTGTTCACGAGCAGGCCACCGTCGCACGGCGTCCCAACGCCGTGCCCAGTCGCCATCACCCCAGTGCCAATACCCTCGTCCCGCGCAAAACATACCGCCGCGAGCACGTCGTCCACGCCTTCGGCCACGACCACCAGGGCGGGGCTCTGGCGCACGTTGAGGTTCCAAGCCGCACGCGACTCTTCGTAGCCATCCTCACCAGGCCGCAGCAACGTACCCCGCAGGCGCGCACGCAACGTTTCGACCTGCTTCTTATCGATCGTCTCGGTCTGTGCCGTCATCCTCTTCGTTCCTTCCACACCCCGCCAGGGCCTTCTTGGCGTCTGTTGCGCGGCTGTGTCCTCTACGCCGCCTCCGGTTGGTGGCCCGCTGCAATCTCGAATGTGATCCGTCTGGCTTCTTCGGGGAACCAGGCGAGGCGGTCGGCGTGGCCGCGATCTGGACACCTCAGCGTCCGTCCGCTATCTTCGGTGGCGACCGGCTCGCGGTTCTCGATCTCAACCGTCCTGACGCAGTAGCAGGTCTCTTGCATCTCTGTCACCTCCTTTGTTGGCAACGCTCTCTGGACAAATTTCATCGTGTCCCCATAATGCTTTCGGCGTCCCGCCGCTCCCAGCGACAAACCCAAACAACAATCCAAACAGTCTTCTGATCGGGCCGTGTTACGATGCAGTCGGGCGCGGGTTGAATGGGAGCCGAAGGGTGAGCGAATCAGGAACCGGCATGGGGCCAATGTTCGGTGATCTGCTGCGGCGGCATCGCGCTTCGGCTGGCTTCACGCAGGAAGATCTGGCGTACAGGACCGGGCTCACCCCGCAGGCTGTCGGCCTGTTGGAACGTGGAGAACGGCGGCGTCCGCACGCCTACACCGTACAGAAGCTGGCGGAGGCGCTCGGGCTTGGGGGGTGGGATCTCACGCAGTTCGAGGCGGCGGCCCGCAGGCGATCCGGCCACCAAGTCCCAATGGGACCCACCCACCCCAACCTTCCTACGATCCTGACACCGCTGGTCGGTCGCGAGCACGAGGTAGCCGCCGTCACGGATTTACTCGCGCAAGAAGACGTGCGGCTGCTGACCCTGACCGGCCCAGGCGGCGTCGGCAAGACCCGGCTGGCCATCGAAGTGGCCGGACGCTCGCGCGGCACGTTCGTCGATGGGCTCGCGTTCGTACCCCTGGCATCCCTTGGAGACACGGCCGTGGTTCCTTCCGCACTCGCCGGGGCGCTCCAAATCGTCGAGAGAGCGGGGCAGCCGCTGGTAGAGACACTGAAGAATGATCTGCGGGACAGGCGGATGCTGGTGGTGCTCGACAACTTCGAGCACTTGCTGGAGGCTGCTCCCCTGGTTGCCGAACTCCTGGGCGCGTGTTCGGGTCTGACGGTGCTGACAACGAGCCGGGCGCCGTTACACCTGACGGGCGAACGCCAGTTTTCCCTGCTGCCCCCTCCCTCCACGGGACACCCTTCGATATTGGCGGACGCATCGCACCAACCCGCGGCCGTGGAACTCTTCTGCCAGCGCGCCAGGGCTGTCGCGCCCGCCTTTGCGCTCACCGCCGGGAATGTGACCACGATCTCGGAGATCTGTCAGCGGCTTGATGGGTTGCCGCTGGCGATAGAACTGGCCGCGACACGCATCAAGCTGTTCCCGCCAGGGGCACTGCTCGACAGGCTGGACCATCGTTTGCAGCTGCTTTCGGGCGGAGCGCGGGATCTCCCCGAGCGCCAGCGAACGCTGCGCGACGCTATAGTCTGGAGCTACGACCTCCTCGATGCTGACGCGCAGGTCCTGTTCCGGCGGCTCTCCGTCTTCGCCGGAGGCTGTACGCTGGATGCGGTGGAGAACGTCTGCGGGTCCGAGACAGACGAGAACTTACTGGAGGCGCTGGCGTCCCTCGTGGATAACAGTCTGCTCGTATCGAGATCCGAAGATTCTGCGGGCCGGGGGGACGAAGAGCCGCGCTTCGTGATGCTGGAGACGATCCGGGAGTACGCGGTCGAGCAGCTCTAGTCGAGCGGTGAGGCCGGGGACATCCAACGGGCACACGCGTTCTACTATCTGTCTCTGGCCAAAGCCACGCAGCCAGAAACCCTCGCACACGCAGCAACAGTGGTGGTGGACGCGGCTGGAAGAGGAACACGACAACCTGCGAACGGCGCTCCACTGGGCGATCCAGAACAGGGAGGTGGAGATCGGGGCGCGGTTCGGGACGATGCTGTGGCGCTTCTGGGCCACGCGCCATCCTAGCGAGGGCCGCCGGTGGTTGGAGGCGGTGCTGGCGCCAGGACAGCCAGATGGTAGCCCGTCCCGGGACAGGACCGGTCTACCAGGGCGCCGGAGGGCATATCTACTGCTGGTTTCGGGGATGCTGGCCGCCCGGAACGGAGACTACCATCATGCGTCCACGCAATATGAGGAGAGCCTGGCCCTATACCGGAGCGTGGATTACAGAAAGGGTACGCATGGCCCGCTGCGCGAGCTGGGGGTCGTGGCATACCTCCAGGGAGATTATGAACGGGCGGTGCAATTGGGCGAGCATGCCCTCGCCGTAGCCAGGGAGTTCGGCAGCGTTTTTGGCTCAAGTCTTGCGGTCTGCAACCTGGCGGATGCCCTGCGTGCCCGGGGAGACCTGGAACGCGCCCGCACGTTGCTGGAAGCGAGCCTCGCCACGTTGCGGCGAGAGGAGCAACGGGTGCTCGTCGCCAACGCGCTGGTCAACACGCTGAACAGGCTTGGGAGCATACAGTGCGCGTTGGGCGAAGACGCGGTGGCCGAGGAATCCTACAGTGAGAGCCTGGATCTTATCTGGCGATCCGTGGGCAAAGCGTTCGAGGCCGTGGCCTGCCTGGAAGGGATGGCCCGTGTGGCGGCCACCCTGGGGCAGTCAGAGAGGGCGGCAAAGCTTCTGGGAGCATCCGCCGCATTGCGAGACGAGATGGGAACGCCCCTCTCGCCCATCGTTCGGGTGGATCACGCCCATGCCGCAAACACTGCCCGTGAGGCGCTAGGAGAGCAGGCGTTCGAGAACGCATGGACCGCTGGCCATTCCACACCCCTCGATGAGTCCATCGCCGATGCTCTTGGCGGCTTCTGAGGAGATCCCGCGTCACCCGATGTAGATGGGGAACCTGCCCCGGTCAACGCATCTGGCGCACGGCCTGTTCGTAAGCATGGCCGAAGCGGTACAACGTGGCTTCGTCGAACGGACGGCCGATGATTTGCAGTCCGACTGGCAGGCCAAAGCCGGTGAAGCCGCATGGTACAGAAAGGCTCGGGAGGCCGTTCATGTTGGTGGGGCCGGTGAAGCGGGTCAGGGACGAGTATACAGCCTCCTCATAGCCGCCGATGTTCGTCTGGCGCTGGCCGATCTCCGTCGCGGGGACCGGGACAGAAGGGGTGAGGAGTACGTCAACGTCTCGAAGCACCTGGACGAACTCATCCCGAGAGCGCAGTTTCCTCTGCTGGGCGTTGGCGTATCTGTAGGCTTCGAGGTCCTCACCATTGAGGAGGCGTTCGATCACGTGGTCGTCGTACTTCTCCGGCTCGGACTTCAGGCGATCTCTATGAACGGCGTACGCTTCGGCCGCCAGCGTCAGCCGCTGCGCCTCCAGCGTCTCGCGCAGGTTGGGGACTTCCACCTCCCGCACCTCCACTCCGAGGGAGCGGAAGGTTTCCACAGCTTTGCGCACCCGCGTCTCCACTTCGCCTTCGACGTGCTCGAAATAGAAATCTTGCGGGATACCGGCGACGGCGCCTCTCACCCCGCTTCGCAGGTCGCGGGCAAAGTTCTCCGACGGCCGGTCCACAGAGTAAGGATCTCTTGGGTCATATCCGGCGATGACGCTCAGGAAGTGGGCGTTGTCTTCGACGGTGCGGGTCAAGGGGCCGACGTGATCCAGGGTCCAAGAGAGCGGAAAGACACCGTATTTGCTCACGCGCCCGAAGGTCGGCTTCATGCTTACGACGCCGCACAGTGCGGCGGGTATGCGGATCGAACCTCCAGTGTCGGAGCCGAGGGCGCCGTAGACGAGGTTCGTTGCTACTGCGGCCCCTGAACCGCTGCTGGAGCCGCCTGTGATCCTGGCGTGGTCGTATGGGTTCTTCGTGGTTCCGAAACGCGATCGGTCCCCTGTCGGGCCGTAGGCGAACTCGTGGGTGTTGGTCTTTCCGATCAGGATCGCACCGGCTTCTTCAAGCTTCTGCACGACAGTTGCATCGTGGTCAGGGACGTAATCCTCGAAGAACGTGGACGCCATCGTGGTGCGGATGTCTTTCGTGAAGATCAAATCCTTCAGCGCGATGGGCACGCCATGCAGCGGACCGCGATACCGCCCGGCCTGTATCTCACGCTCCGCTTCTTCAGCCTCCGCCATTGCCCGCTCCGCCGTCACCGTGATGAAGGCGTTGGTCTCGTCTGCTTCGATGCGCTTCAGGCAAGCTTCGACGGCCTCGACCGGGGAGATGCTTCGTTCCTTCAGGTTCTTGGCTAGCGCCGCGATGGTTTCTGGTGGGTCCATCATGCCCGTATCTCTCATGCGAGATCCCCTCCCATCCGGCCACGGAAGTATCTTACAGTTTTCCTGTAGCCTCACGGTATCATCGGCCGGATGTTGGATCGCATGAACAAAGCTCTCGGCGGGTTCGACGTACGGGTATGGCTGCTTCTCTTCGCGATGCTCGTGTTCCGGTTCGGGCAAGGGCTGTATTACCCGTTCTCCACGATCTACTTCCACAACGTTCTCGGCATACCGCTACCGCTCGTCGGGGTGGGACTTGCCTCCCTGGCCGCGGCGAGCGTGGTCTCCGGCCTCGTTTCTGGTCCGCTGGCAGACCGCTTCGGGCGCAGGCTCCCGATGCTCCTCGCGCTCGGGGGCAGCGCGGTGTCTTTCTTCCTGTTCTCGGTGGTTGATAGCTTCGCCGGATATCTGGCCGTCTCCGTGGTCGCCGGACTCCTGGGGTCCGCGATGTTCGACGCCGCCAAGAACACGATGGTCGCTGACGTTACCGGGCCGGGGCGCCGGTCGCGGGCATACGGCCTCGTCCGGGTCGGGGGCAACGTCGGCTGGGCGCTCGGTCCGATGACGGCCGGGCTCGTCTCGGCAGCGGCGGGCGGCACCGGCGCGACGTACAGGACGCTCTTCACCGGGACCGCGATTCTCGCGGCGCTGGTCATGGTTGCGCTGGCTATCAGGGTGAAGGAATCCTTGCCCGCTACCGCGGCTGCATCTGGAAGGACTCCTGTCTCCGGTCTGCGGGAGGCACTATCGGACACACGGTTGCTGGTGCTGCTCGGGTCTGGAGTCCTCCTGTACTACGTTTTCACCCAAGATTGACAGACGCTTCCGATCTACGCAAAGAACTTCGTCGGCGTGCCTGACGGAAGGATCGGGCTCTTCCTCGGGGCGAACGGGATGATGGTGATCCTGTTCCAGCTCCCCATCTCCTACGTTATTGACCGCATCTCCAAGGTATTGGCGCTGCTCGCCGGGACCGGACTGTTCGCCCTCTCCTCGAGGACGCTACTCCTTACCGACTCGTTCATCGGGATACTCGTCGCGTTCGCCGGTTTCTTCACGCTGGCGGAGATGATCCTGGAGGTCGCCGGGCCCGCACTCGCCGCCAACCTCGCCCCGATCAGGCTCCGGGGAACCTACTTGGCGTTGTTCGGGAGTTGCTTCGGAATTTCATACGGCATGAGCCCTATCGCCGCCGGGGCTCTCCTTCAAGCCCGTCTCCCCGATGTGATCTGGGCTATCCAGCTCGTCGCGGCGGCGATAGCAGTTTTGTGTCTCGGTTCGCTGGCCGCTTTCGGCCTCCGTGTGACGAAAAACTGACGACCGCCGCGACTACTCGGGAACGCGCAACACAAAGATAGCAAGATCGTCGTGCTGTACACCCTCCTGGAATTCCAGCGCGGCGTCCCTGACTTTTCTGGCGATGGATGGGGCGTCGAGGCCGGCGAGCGCTCGAAGCACGGAGTCCAGTCTCTCTGTGCCGAAGAGCGCGCCGTCCGGGGAACGGGCCTCGACAACGCCGTCGGTGTAGAGGACGAGGGCGTCACCGGGTTCGAGGCGCCCGGAGCTCTCGACGAGGCCGGCGTCCGGGAACACGCCGAGCGCTTTGCCAGGGCAACCGATCTCCTCGACGGAACCGTCGGCATGCAAAAGGAGCGGGACGGGATGTCCGCCCCGGGCAACGGTCAGGTCGAGGCCGCCATCTCTGGAGCCGAGCCGGACGCAGGCGGCGGTGCAGAACTGGTAGTCCGAGAGCTGGCTGAGCATTGCGTCGTTCAGGCCCGTGAGGACGGAGGACGGGGAATCGCTGCCGAGGGCCATGGCCCTGATGGTGTAGCGGGCCAGGGCCGTCACGGCGGCCGCCATCGGACCCTTGCCCCGGACGTCTCCTATGACGGCCAAGCATCCGCCGTCCTGGACCTCGATCAGGTCGTAAAAATCCCCGCCGACCTCGGTTTCCTCGCCCACCGGCAGATACTCGGCCCCGATCTCCAGGCCGCGCGCCTCTGGAAGGGTGGGAAGTATGCTGCGCTGCAACGTGCGGGCTATGAAGTTCCGCTCGCGGTACAGGCGGGCATTGTCCACCGCCAGGGCACAGCGGTAAGCCAGGCTCTCCGCCAGTTCGAGATCATCCTCGTCGTAGCGTCGCTCCGGGTTCGAGGAGACGAGCGTCATCACGCCGAGCGTCCGGCCCCGCGCCAGCAGGGGAACGGCCATCAGGGAGAGGGGGTGCAGTTCGAGGATAAGCCGGCGGTGCTCCCCCTCTTCCAACTCGTTAGCGAGGTTTTCCGAGACTTTGGGCATCAGGACCGGACGCCCACTTCGCAGCACGCGGGAGGTACTCCCCGGATCATCGTCCCCGAACCGCCTGTGGTCCGAGAGCTCGTGCAGCAGGGACTCTCTCTCCGAGTCTATGTGGGCCGCAGCGGCCTGAACTACTTCTCCCTCCTCGTTCACGAGGTCCACCACGCACCAGTCCGCGAGCTCTGGTACGGTGAGGCGTGAGATCCTCTTCAACGTGGCCTCGTAATCGAGCGAGGCCGAAGCGAGCGTAGTCCCCGCCGCGGCCAGCATGGAGAGCCGCCGCCGCGACTTAACGGCCTCGGCCCGCGCGAGTTGTTCGCGGGCGAGCAGGAGGTCGCGCTCCTCCTCCGCCCGTTTCCGCTCGGTCACGTCGTTCTGGACACCGACGAAGTTGGTCAGCCTTCCCTCCTCGTCATGGACCGGAGAGATGTACAGCTCGTTCCAGAAAAGGGAGCCGTCCTTCTTGTAGTTCCTCAGCACTACGCGGCACTCGGTGCCAGCGCCTATGCATTCACGCAACTCTTGTACGGCCGGCTGGTCACGGTCGTCGTTCTGCAAGAAACGGCAGTTGTGTCCTATAACCTCATCCCTCGAATAGCCCGTTGTCCGCTCGAAGGCGGGGTTGACGTAGATGATCGGACCGTCAGGCAAACTGGGGTCGGTGATGACGATGCCGTTGGAACTGGCCGCGACGGCCCGATCCAGCAACCGGCGCAACTCGTCGGAGCCTCCCCGAGACAGAGGTTCATTGTAACGAGCGTCCGCAGAAGACTCCACGAGACCATTCTACAGCCCCCGTCACCCCCGCTCACCTCCCCAATAGACGTTATAAAACGGCGCTCCTGGGTAAAGAGTGACGCGGAGTAGAAAGCCAGGAGAGGAGAAGAAGTGGCATACGAACTGCCATCCTTGCCATACGGCTACGACGCCCTAGAACCAACCATCGACCAACAGACCATGCACCTCCACCACGAAAAACATCACAATACTTATGTGAC
>Ga0081539_10003022_pt1 | contig 21833 bp, 26 predicted proteins | sample TabmetS4T2R2_FD_71023 | JGI IMG/M metagenome (GOLD analysis project Ga0081539, IMG submission 71023) | Tabebuia heterophylla rhizosphere microbial communities from the University of Puerto Rico - S4T2R2 | ecosystem: Host-associated > Plants > Roots > Rhizosphere ...
TCCGGAACAAAAAACCGAGAACCCCCGCTCGCCCCGCGAAGGCGGGGGGCGCCGCCCCGGCAACAGGCGGCCGGCGACGGGGGAAAACGTGGTGCACGGGATCAAGATCACGCATCCCGAGCGCGTCGTGTACCCGGATCTCAACTTCACGAAGCTCGATCTCGCGCGCTACTACGACAGCGTGGGCGAGCTCATCGTGCCGCACCTCGCCGGGCGGCCGCTCACGCTGGTGCGCTGCCCCGACGGCGTAGGCAAGGAGTGCTTTTATCAGCGCCATCTCGCCATGGGAGCGAGCCCCGGCGAAGTGAAGACGGTGAAGCGCGAGCGCTCGAGCAAGGGCTATTACATCTACATCGACTCGCACAGCGCGCTGATCACGCTCGTGCAGAACGGCGCGGTAGAGATGCATACCTGGGGCGCGCGCGTGCCCGACACGCAGCATCCGGATCGCATCACGCTCGATCTCGATCCCGACGAGGGCCTGCCGTGGGAGACACTGGTGCGCGCCACAGAGATGACCCGCACGGTCGTCGAAGCGCTGAAGCTGCGTTGTTTCCTCAAGACGACCGGCGGCAAGGGATTGCACATCGTCGTTCCCATCACGCCGAAGCTCGGGTGGGCGCAAGTGAAGGAGTTCTCCGGGCTCATCGCGCAGTTCCTGGTGCGCGCCGAGCCCGCGCTCTTCACCGCCAAGGTCGCGAAGGAGCGACGTGAAAACAAGGTCTTCGTCGACTACCTGCGCAATTCCGAAACCGCGAGCGCCGTCTGCGCCTTCTCGGCGCGCGCGCGGCGCAACGCCGGCGTTTCAGCGCCACTCGCCTGGGACGAGCTGACGCCGGAGGAAGACGTCCGGCCGCTCTATACCGTCCGGACGTTGCCCGAGCGCCTCGCGAAGCTAAAAAAGGATCCGTGGGCGGACTACGACAGGACCAGACAGAGCGTCACGGACGCGATGTGGCGCGCGCTCGGTAAGAAGTAGGGCGGGGAAAAGCCGAACCGGGCGTGCTCGCGGTGGGGAGGGAGGGTAGGGTGCGCGAGCAGCGCCCGGCCGGACGATCGTCGGATGCACGCGGCGTGCCATGCGTAAAAAAGGCAAGAGACTGACGCCGTGAGGCGACAGTGGCGCCTGCGGCTCGCTCAGCAAGGGCTTGAGCGCGCGAGGGAAAGCAAAACGCGTGCGCTTGGTATGCATTTTGCGGACGGTATCGCGCTCATATTTCCCGGAGAGACCAGTGCCGCATCTGCTGCTCGTAGACGACGACCCCGAAGCGTTGGAGTGGCTCACCGAGCTCGCCAAGGGCGAGGGATTCACGGTGGCACAAGCCGATTGTCTGCGCGCGGCGCGCATCCATATGTCGCGGCTGCAGCCCGACGTGCTGCTCACCGATCTGCAGCTGCCCGACGGCCAAGGGATCGAGCTCGTCAACGATCTCGAGGCGCGCGAATCCACCGAGGTGGTGCTGATTACCGGTCATGCGAGCGTCGAGAGCGCCGTGCAGGCGCTGCGCCTGGGCGCCACCGACTACATGGTGAAGCCGGTCGATGTCGAGCGGCTGCGCTCGATCCTGCGGCGCGTGCCGCGCACCGGCGAGCTGCGCCAGGAGATCGGCGAGCTGCGCGAGGAGCTTCGCAAGCTCGGCCGCTACGGGCATCTCCTCGGCTCGAGCCCGCCGATGCAGAAGCTCTACGATCAGCTCGGTCGCGTCGCGCCGACGTCGGCGACCGTGCTACTGGTGGGCGAGTCGGGCACCGGCAAGGAGCTCGCGGCGCAGACCATCCACGAGATGAGCCGCCGAAAGCGCGCGCCGTTCCTGCCGCTCAACTGCGGCGCGGTGTCGCCGCAGCTGATCGAGAGCGAGCTCTTCGGCCACGAGAAGGGCTCCTTCACCGGCGCCGACCGCCAGCACAAGGGCTACTTCGAGCGCTGCCATGGCGGCACGCTGTTCCTCGATGAGATCACCGAGATACCGCAGGAGCTGCAGGTGAAGCTCTTGCGCGTGCTCGAGACCGGAACCTTCATGCGCGTCGGCACGACGACGCCGATCTCGACCGACGTGCGCATCATCTGCGCGACGAACCGCAACCCCGAGTCGGCGGTGACCGACGGCAAGCTGCGCGAGGATCTGTATCACCGGCTGAACGTCTTCCCGATGGCCATGCCGCCGCTGCGCGAGCGCGGCACCGACATAGAGCTTCTCGCGCAGCATTTCCTCGAGCGCCTGAACCAGCAGGAAGCCGCCGCCAAGACCTTTGCCCCGGCCACCATCGCCGCGCTCTACGCCCACAGCTGGCCGGGGAACGTGCGCGAGCTGAAGAATTACGTGCAGCGCGCCTTCATCCTCGCCGACGAGGTGATCGATGCGAACCTCGCCCCCGCGACCGTGACGCAGCCCGAATCGGCGCCGCTTCTCTCGGTGCGTGTCGGCAGCACGCTCGAGGAAGTGAGCCGGCGCCTGATCGAGGCGACCCTTGCCGAGTGCGGCTCGAAGAGGAAAGCGGCCGACATGCTGGGCATCAGCCTGAAGACGCTCTACAACCGGCTCGCGGCCTACAAGAGCGAGGACACGGGCAAGCGCCGGCCGGCCGATAACGACTTCGACGACGAGCACCGCGACGCCGCATGAAGGCGCACAAGCCCCAGTACGCGCCAGCCAAGAGCCGCTTTCTGCGGCGAAAGCGCATCCTGAAAGGGGCGCACGACGTCGAGCGCGGGGCAAAAGATACCGAGCGGCGAGGCACGCCGAGCGACCTGCCGGCGAGCGCCGCGTCGCGTAACGGACGGGTATAGACGTTGCTTTTCCTTGAGCGGAATTATTAACGGAGACATCGGATGGAAACGACCAAGCGGCAGAACGACGACAACATTGACCGGATGAGCCAATCGGCGCACAAGGCGATCGACCGCGCCGCCTCGGTGGCATCGGATTACGCCGAGCGCGTGAGCGCCAAAGGCGAGCAGCTGATGGCGATGCACGAGGACTGGCTCGACACGGCGCGCGAATACGTACGCGAGAAGCCCTTGCAGGCGCTCGGCATCGCGCTCGCCGCGGGCTATCTGCTGCATCTCATCACGAGCCGCGACTAGAGCGCCGTGGCGTTCACACAGCCGGCGGTTCGGCGCATGCAGCCGAGCCTCGCCGATGTCGTGGGGCGCCTGCTCGGCGAGGGGCGGCAACTCGTCGCCGACTATGCCGAGCTCACGGTGCTCGATGCCCGTCGCGCGGCGATTCGTCTCGCGTGGATCCTCGGCTGCGTGCTGGTAGCCGCGGTGCTGATCGTCACGTCGTGGATTGCGCTCGTCGCCGCGGCGATCGTGTTCGCCTGGGGCCATGGCGCGTCATGGCCGATCGCGCTCGCCATCGCGGCGCTGCTCAATATCGTCGCCGCGGGGGCGCTTGCCTGGTTCACCCTTACCCTTGCCAAGGAGCTGCCGTTTACCGCGCTGCTTCGTCAGTTGCGCGGACGCGAGCCCGAGCCACCGCAATGATTCCTCCCGACCAGGAAATCTACGAAGTAGAAAAGCGCATTGCCGAGCGTCGCCACCGCGTCGAGGCGGCAGCACGCGCGAGCGCCCGCCAAGCGATGCGCGCGCTGACCTCGCCATGGGCGCTGGTCGGCGCCGTGGCGATCGGCTTTCTCGTTGCCGGCGGCGTGCGCCGCAAGCACGATGAAAGCGGTCCCGCTGTTTCGCGGGAGACGAAGGAGAAGGCGAAAGGCGGCGTCATTGCGAGCCTCGGCATGGCTGCGGTCACCTGGTTCATCAAGGCGCAGTTCGGCTCGCCGGTGGCGATGGCGCAGTACTTCCTCGCCAAGATCCAGAAGAGAGACAAGCTGCCCGCAGGGCCGCGCCCTGCGTCGTCGGCATCGTCGCCCCGGCGCGACAGGGTAGTCGTTACGACGCAACGGTAGTCATTCGGCTGATAGAAAGCGGCGCGCGCGGCCGCTAGGCTCGCGTTTCGAATGCAGTCGTTCACTTCGCTCGTCCCGCGGCTGGCGCGGCTCTCGCGCGTCGCCTACGGGATCGTGGCGACGCTGGGCGCGCTCGCCATCTGGGGCTGGGCGCTCGGTGTGCCCGTGCTGCGCGATCTCGGCGCCGACTTCGCGCCGATGTCGCCGGGTGCCGCGCTCGCCTTGGTCCTTCTCGCGACGAGCTTCTACGCGGCCGAGCGCGGCCGGCGCAAGGGCGCGATCGCCGCGGCAGTGCTCGCCGCGACGATAGCTGCGCTCACGCTGCTCGAGACGCTCACCGACCTTCCGCTCGGCATGACCTTCGCCTGGATGGCGGCGCCCGGCGGCGAGACGCCGGCGCGCCTCTCGGTGGCGGCCTGTCTCACCCTTTTGCTACTCGCGCTGGTGACGCCGCTCACCAAGGATCCAAAGGTGTTCGGCGCCCCGGCCACGAGCGTCGTCGCCGCCGTGGTCGGCACGATCGCCTTCTTCGCGCTGCTGGGCTTGAGCCTGCGCGTGCTGCGCTTCGATATCGCCGCGCCGCTCTTGGGATTTTCCGCGCCGGCGGCGGTAGCGACGATGCTCGCCGCGATCGCGCTCGCGGCCGCGCGGCCGAGCGCCTGGCTGCTCGATACGCTCGCGTCCAAGCGCACCGGCGCGGTGGTGACCCGCTGGCTCCTGCCGGCGGCGTTCGTCGTGCCGATCGCGGTCGGCTGGATGCGCCTGTATGCCGAGCGCGAAGGCCTTTTCGGGGAGGCCTTCGGCATGGCGCTCTTCACCATGGTGATGATCGCCTGGTTCAGCTCGCTCATCATCTGGGTGGCGCGCACACTCGATCACGCCGCCGCGCAGCGCGCACAGGCCGAGGGCGCGGCGAGCGAGCAGCGCGAATGGCTGCAGGTGACACTCGCGAGCATCGGCGACGGCGTCATTGCCACCGACGCCTCGGGACGCGTGCGCTTTCTCAACGCCGCGGCACAGCGCCTCACCGGCTGGCGCGCTGCAGAAGCGGCGGCGCGGCCGCTCGATGAGCTGCTCTCGCTCTACGACGAGCGCGACGGCAAGGCGTTGCGCAACCCGCTGAACGTCGCGCTCGAGACGCGCGCCGCCTGCGCTGCGGGCGGCGAGCCGGCACTGCGCGCGCGCGACGGCGCGGTTCATCCGGTGAGCGCCAACGCGGCGCCGATTCTCGACGGCGAGGGACTGCTCGGTGCGGTGCTGGTGTTGCGCGAAGTGGCGGCGCAGCGCCAGTCCGAGCGCGCGATGCGCGAGGCGTACACCGAGCTCGACCAGCGCGTCGTGCGCCGCACGGCGGCGCTCGAGCGCGCGAGCGCGGCGCTGCGCGAGCGGAATGCGCTGCTGAACGCCATCACCACCAGCACGCCGGATCTCATCTTCGCCAAGGATCGGCAGGGACGGCTCCTGATGGCGAACCCGGCCTGGAGCAAGGCGGTCGGCAAGAGCGCCGAGGAGGCGGGCGCGCTCGACGACAACGAGCGCCTGGTGCTCGAGGCAGGCGAGACGATGATCGTCGAGGAGCTGCTGCACACGCCGAGCGGCGAGCGCACCTACCTTACGACCAAATCACCGCTGCGCGACGAGCAGGGCCGGGTCATCGGCCTGATCGGCGTCGCCACCGAAATCACCGAGCGAAAGAACGCGCAGCGCGAGCTCGAGAAGCTGGTGGTGGCGGAGCAGCGGCTGCGCGCCGAGGCCGAGCGCGCGAACCGGGCGAAGGACGAGTTCCTGGCGATCGTCTCGCACGAGCTGCGCTCGCCGCTGAATGCGTTGCGCGGCTGGAGCCACCTCGTCGCCACGACGCGACCGCTCGACCCGTCGCTCATCGAGCGCGCATCGAAAGCGATCAAGCGCAATGTCGATCACCAGACGCGGCTGATCGACGATCTCCTCGACACTTCGCGCATCGTCAGTGGCAAGCTGACGATCGAGCGGCGCGTCGTCAATCTCGTCGATACGGTGCACGGCGCGCTCGACGCGGTGCGGCCGCTTGCGCAGGCGAAGTCGATCGAGCTGCGCTTCTCGCCGGTCGATACCGGGACCATGGTGATCGGCGACGCGGGGCGTCTGCAGCAGCTCGCCTCCAACCTGCTCTCGAACGCCGTCAAATTCACTCCGGAGCACGGCGCGGTCAGCGTGCAGCTACACAAGAACGCCGAGCGGGTGCAGCTGCAGGTGAAGGACAACGGTATCGGCATTTCGCCGGAGTTCCTGCCGCACGTCTTCGACCGCTTCACGCAAGCCGACACGTCGGCGTCGCGGCGCGCGGGCGGCCTCGGCATCGGGCTCGCGCTGGTTCGCCATATCGCGCTTCTGCACGGCGGGCAGGTGCGCGCCGACAGTCCCGGCGCGGGCAAGGGTGCCGTCTTCACCGTCGACCTGCCCGGCGCGCCCGCTTCCGCCGTGGCGGCACTCGCGAAGCTCCCTTCCGGCGATCGCCGCCGTTCGACCGCAGGAGCGCTGAAGGGCGTCACCGTCTGGGTGACCGACGACGACACCGACGCGCACGAGGTTCTGCAGCTAACGCTGCGCCAAGCGGGCGCCGAGGTCGCCTGCTTTGACGCCGGCCCGGCGCTCGGCGCAGGCCTCGAAGCGGCCGAGCCCGGCAAGGCGCCGCACGTGCTCCTCATCGATCTCGCCATGCCGGGCGAGGACGGCTTCGCCGCGCTGCGCCGCGTGCGCGCCATCGAAACGGCGCGCGGCGCCGAGCAGTACACGCCCGCGATCGCGCTCACCGCCTTCACGCAGATCGAGCGCGAACGCCTGATGGCCGCCGGCTTCGTCGATCGCGTCGACAAGCCGGTCGACGCGGAGAAACTGATTACCGCCATCCGCGCGGCCCTCAGGACCGAGCAGCGCTCGCGCGCCGCCGTTTAGGCACGGGCATTGCTCGCGCGCCTCTCATGGCGAAGCGAGCAAAGCGCGCCAAGCGGTGGTCGGCGCGTGTCATGCGCACGAGCGACGCGCTCGATCTCGAGCATGGCGTCTTTACCCAGCGCAGCCCGCGCGCCGTAGCGCGCTCGCTCAAGCGATCGGCCGAAGGTAGCAACCGCCGCAAAAGCGCACCGTTCCGCTCAGCGATGTCGATGCTCAACTTCCACATCAATCGCGCCGGCCGCCAGCTCTCGGCGAAGCAACGCAACGTACTCGAGCGCGCCAAGGACGAACTTAGAGATCTTTACCATCGCAGGAGACCCCATGCCCGAAAAGCGCACGCTACAGCGCGCACGGCGAAAAGCGCGCGCCGGTAAGTCCGCGAGCACCGTTGCGGGCGAATTCGTCCGCGAGGAGCTGGAAGATATCCGCAAGGGCAAGCACGGCGCGCGCTCGGCGCGCCAGGCGATCGCCATCGGCCTCGCGAAAGCGCGCCGCGCCGGCGTGCCGCTCGCGGGCAAGGGCAAGCGCACGAAAAAGCGCGCCAGCGCTTCGCATATCCGTGCACGCCCCGTTTCCCGCAAGCGCAGCCGCGCCACGACGCGAGCGCTAAAGCGCGAGCCGCGTCGCGCCGCTTCGCACCGCGCGCTCTCGCGCCAGGCGCACCGCGTGGCTCGCCGCCGCAGCGCCGCCGACCGGTCGCGCTCGGCGCGCAAGGCCGCGCGCAGCCGTCAGGGGCGGCGCTGACGGCGCGGCAAGGCACCCGGCCACGTAGAACAGCGCGGCGGTGAAAGTTAGTCACGAGCGCGTGGTACTGCGTCGCTCGTGAAACAGTTTTACCCGGCGCCGGCCCGCCGGATGGCACGATGCGCGGGCCCCTATGAGCGAAGCGCTGTCGAAAACAGTACCGAAGTTCACTGCCAATAAAGGCATGCGGGTCTTGATCGCGGACGACAACCGCGACAACGTGCTGATGCTCGGCATTCTTTTGCGCAGCGAAGGCTATGAAGTGCGCCTCGCGCACAGCGGCCAGGAAGCCATCAGCGAGGCGACGGAGTTTCGGCCGCACATCGCGCTTCTCGATCTGCAGATGCCCGACTGCACCGGCTTCCAGGTCGCCGAGCATCTCTCGCGTCAGTACAACGGCCAATGGCCGGTGCTGATCGCGGTCACTGCGAGCACCGATCACGCGGACAAGCACAAAGCCGAGCTCAGCGGCTTTCACCAGTTCATCTCGAAACCGTACAAGCACCAAGCCCTGCTCGCGCTGCTGAACGCGCTGCGGCAATAGGTTTTCGGCGGCGCCGGCGCTGTCAATACCGGCGCCGCCGCTTTTATTACCGGAATGTGACCGCCTTATCCACAGCATTGTGTGCATAACGCCGTGGCTCAGGAAAAAAAGCCCGGCGCAACATCGTGTAACGCTCGTCCGCAGAATGATTACTGATTAGGCAGCCCTGAAATAATCCTGTTGCCGTCGCGGGCCGCGCGACACTAAGATGGTTCAGCATGCGGCTCGTCTAGGGCACGGGCCTTCGCACCACCTCCATGAACGTCCTATTCGTCTGCGAAGACTGTTCGCTCGGCCTGATGGCCGAGTCGATCCTGAACGCGCTCGGCAACGGCCGCTTCCACGCGTATAGCGCCGGCCGCGCGCCGGCGCAGGCGGCGAGCCGGGCCGCGATCGACTTCCTGGCGCAGCACCACATGCGCGTCGATGGCTTGCGGCCCAAGAGCGTCGAGGGGTTTCGCGCCGGTAATGCGACGCGCATGGACTTCATCATCACGCTCGGCGAGCTGGACGAGAGCTTTGCCGATTGGCCGGGGGCGCCCTTCGTCGCGCACTGGAATGTGCCCGATGACTGCGACGTCCGCGAAGCGACGCAGCGCGATGCCTTCTGGACGCTGATGCGGCGCATCAAGATATTCGCCAGCCTGCCGCAGGGCTCGCTCAACCGCCGCGTGCTCGAGCGCCGCGCCATTACGCTGCAGCCGAGCTACCTCTAGCTACAGCAGGTCGGGCGAGACCACCGCGCGCACGACGACCTGCGCGTCGCCGTCGCGCACGCGGTTCGAGATCCACCAGAAGGCGCCTTTTTTGATGCTCCAGGCGCTGCTCGCCCCGCAGACGAGTTGTGCCAGCGCGCGTCCGAGGTCCGGCTGGTGGCCGACCACAACGACGGCGCCCTTGGACTGCGGCCAGCCGCAGGCCGCGATGATGCTCTTGGGAGTCGCGCCGGGCGAAAGCGCTTGATCGGCCTTGATCGGCACTCCGAGTGCCAGCGCCGTCTGGTGGGCGCGCGTCGCCGGACTGGCGATCAGCGTGAAGCGCGCGGGCAGCCGCTGCAGCAGCCACTCGGCGCCGCGCGCCGCCTGCTTGCGGCCTTTGCTCGTCAGTCGCCGGCGCAGGTCGTCGGCGTTGCTTTCCTCCGCCTCAGCGTGGCGCCAAAGAATGAGATCCATTCAACCGAAGCGCCCGGTGATGTAGTCCTCGGTCTGCTTCGCCTGCGGTTTGATGAAAATCGAGTCGGTGTCGCCGTACTCGATCAGCTGGCCAAGGTACATGTAGGCGGTGTAATCGGAGACGCGCGCCGCCTGCTGCATGTTGTGGGTCACCAGCACGACGGTGTAGTCGTTCTTCAGCTCGCTGATCAGCTCCTCGATGCGGGCCGTTGAGATCGGGTCGAGCGCCGAGCAGGGTTCATCCAGGAGCAGCACCTCCGGCTTGATGGCAATGCACCGCGCGATGCAAAGCCGCTGCTGCTGACCGCCCGAGAGGCTGTTGCCGCTCTGGCTGAGCTTCGCGCGCACCTCGGTCCAGAGCGCGGCGCGCGTCAGCGCCCATTCCACCCGCTCGTCCATCTGGCGTTTGGTCAGGCGCTCGAACAGGCGCACGCCGAAGGCGATGTTGTCGTAGATCGACATCGGGAACGGCGTCGGTTTCTGGAACACCATGCCGATCTTGGCGCGAATCAGCGGCAAGTCGCGTGCGACTGCGATGATATTCACGCCGTCCATCCCGACCTCGCCCTCGGCGCGCTGATCGGGATAGAGCGAATACATGCGGTTGAAGGTGCGAAGCAACGTCGACTTGCCGCAGCCCGACGGCCCGATGAACGCCGTCACGCGGTGCTCGGGAATGTCGAGCGTGATGTCGTGCAGCGCCTGGTAGGCGCCGTAATAGAAGCTGAGGTTGCGAACACGCAGCTTCGCCGGCAACTCGGCAGCCGCCGGCGCCGGCTCGCCGCCGCGTACCGCGGTGCGAATCAGAGGCCGGCTGGTCGCGGCATCGGTCGTAGCCATGGTCTCAGTCCTTCCTTGCGAAAAGCACGCGCGCCATGATGTTCAGCCCGAGCACTGCGAGCGTAATGAGCGCCGCGCCGCCCCAGGCGAGGCGATGCCAGTCGGCGTAAGGACTCATCGCGAACTGGAAGATCACGGTCGGCAGATTGGACATCGGGCGATTGAGGTCGAGCGACCAGAACTGGTTGTTGAGCGCGGTAAAGAGGAGCGGCGCCGTCTCGCCGCTGATACGCGCCACCGCGAGCAGCACCCCGGTCAGGATGCCGGTGCGAGCGGCGCGATAGGTGACCAGGACGATCATCTTCCACGTCGGGCAGCCGAGCGCCACTGCCGCTTCGCGCAAGCTATTCGGCACGAGCTTCAGCATATCGTCGGTGGTGCGCACGACCACCGGGATGACGATGAGCGAAAGCGCGATAGCCCCGGCCCAGCCGGAGAAGTGCTTGGCGCGCGCCACGTACACCGTGTAGACGAAGAGGCCGATGACGATCGACGGCGCCGAAAGCAGCACGTCGTTAAGGAAGCGGGTCGCGGACGCGAGCCAGCTCTTTTTGCCGTACTCCGCGAGATAGGTGCCCGCGAGGATGCCGACGGGCGTGCCAAGGAGCGTCGCCATGCCGACGATCACGACACTGCCGGCGATCGCATTGGCGAGGCCGCCGTCATCGCCGGGCGGCGGCGTGGTCTGCAGGTAGAGCTGCGCCCGCAAGAGCGCCGCGCCGCCTTCGTAAAGGAGCGTGCCGAGGATCCACGCGAGCCAGAAGAGTCCGAAGCCAAGCGCCAGGCACGAGATGAAGAGCATGAGCGCGTTCTGGCGCTTACGCGCGCGATAGAGCGCGCTCACGTCCTCGCTCCTTCGTGGCGCGCGAGCCGCATGAGCAAAAACTTCGAGACCGCGAGCACCACGGTGGTGATGAGAAAGAGGAGCAGCCCAAGCTCGATCAGCGCCGAGAAATATAGGTCGCCGACCGCCTCGGTGAACTCGTTGGCGAGCGCCGAGGCGATGCTGTTGCCCGGCGCCATGAGCGAGGCGGCGAGCTGGTGGGCGTTGCCGATGACGAAGGTCACCGCCATGGTCTCGCCGAGCGCGCGCCCGAGACCGAGCATGATGCCGCCGACCACGCCGACCTTGGTGTAGGGAAGCACGACCCGCCACACGACCTCCCAGGTCGTCGCGCCCAGCCCGTACGCCGACTCCTTGAGCAGCGGCGGCACGAGCTCGAATACGTCGCGCATCACCGCGGCGATGAACGGGATCACCATGATCGAGAGAATCAGCCCCGCGGTCAGCATGCCGATGCCAAGCGGCGGCCCGGCGAACAGGGCGCTGATGCCGGGAACCGAGCCGAACGCGCCGATGAGCGTGGGCTGCACATGCGTCTGGAAGAGCGGCGCGAAGATGAACAGGCCCCACATGCCGTAGATGATCGAGGGGATGGCGGCGAGGAGCTCGATCGCGGTGCCGAGCGGGCGCTTCAGCCACGCCGGCGCGAGCTCCGTGAGGAAGAGGGCGATGCCGAAGCTCACCGGCACGCCGATCAGCATGGCGATGAGCGACGTGACGAGCGTGCCGTAGATCGGCACCAGCGCGCCGAAGTTCTCCTGCACCGGGTCCCACTGCGCGCTCCAGAGGAATCCTGGTCCGTATTTGCGCAGCGTCAGCTCGGAGCCGATGACGAGCGAGACCAGGATCGCCGCGAGCAGGGCGAAGACAAGCAGGGCGAAGAGGCGCGTCAGGTTCTCGAACAGGGCATCGCCCCAGCTCGCGTGGCGCGACGCCGGCGAAGCCGGTGGCGCGGGGCGCGCTACTTCAACGGTGCTGGCGGATTCGCTGATCGGCAGAACGGCACTCAAGGACAGCCTCGCGAATTCTAAGGGAGGGAAGCGCCCGGCACGGTTCGACCGCTCCGGGCCGTTTCACTACGCGCTCAGAGCACCGGCTTGCCGGCTGCATCCTTGAGCTGGGACTTCCAGCTCGACTGGATCAACTTCACGACGGTATCGGGCATCGGCACGTAATCGAGCTGCTGGGCGAGCGGATCGCCCTTGTCGTAGGCCCAGTTGAAGAACTTCAACACCTCGCGCGCGTTCTCGGGCTTCTCCTGCACCTTGTGCATCAGGATGAAGGTCGCGCCGGCGATCGGCCAGGCGCCTTTGCCGGGTGCATCGGTGAGAATCAGGTACATGCCGGGCGCCGCCTTCCAGTCCGCGCCGGCGGCGGCCGCCTGGAACGTTTTCGCGCTCGGAGCGATGAACTCGCCCTCGCGGTTCTTGACCAAGACCACGGCCATGCGGTTCTGCTTGGCGTAGGCGTACTCGACGTAGCCGATGGCGCCATCGATGCGCTGCACGTAGGAGGCGACGCCCTCATTACCTTTGCCGCCGACGCCGGTGGGCCAGTTGACCGCCGTGCCTTCGCCGACTTTGCTCTTCCACTCGGCGCTCACCTTCGAGAGGTAGTTCGTCCAGATGAACGTGGTGCCCGAGCCGTCCGAGCGATGCACGACGCTGATCGCCGTGGCAGGAAGCTGGACGCCGGGATTGAGGTTCGCGATCGCCGCCTCGTTCCAGCGCTTCAGCTTGCCGAGATAGATATCGGCGAGCACCTCGCCGGTGAGGCGCAGCTGCTCGCCCGCGACGCCCTTGATATTGACCACCGGCACGTCGCCGCCGATCACGGTGGGGAATTGCACCAGGCCGCTCTTGTCGAGCTCTTCGGGTTTGAGCGGCATGTCCGAGGCCCCGAAGTCGACGGTCTTGGCGCTGATCTGCTTGATGCCGCCACCCGAACCGATGGACTGGTAGTTAAGGCCGACGCCGGTCTCCTTGCGATAGGCGTCCGCCCATTTGGCGTAGATCGGGTACGGGAAGGTCGCGCCTGCGCCGGTGATATCGACTGCGAGCGCGGGGGCTGCGCACGCCGCCAGCGCGGCAGCGGCCACGAATCGTTTCAACATTGCGATCGGTCTCCTGGTGGGTGAATGAATGCACGTGCGAGCCTAGGTCGCGAATGTTGCCGTTTCGTGACCGTGCCGGGCCGAGCGGGAAGGGTGGTCATGGAACGGTCATATACGCTGCCTAGTCTTGTCATAATGGTGAGCAACATGGCGCTGAGCGAACACCTGTCCAAGAAGTTCGACGCGGAACTCGAGTCGATCCGCTCGCGCGTGCTCGAGATGGGCGGCCTGGTCGAATCGCAGATCCGCCGCGCGCTCGAAGGCCTGCAGGCGGGCAACCTCGCGCTGCTCGACGACGTCATCGCCACGGATCACAAGGTAAACGGCATGGAGGTGGCACTCGATGGCGAGTGCAGCCACGTGATCGTCAAGCGCCAGCCGGCGGCGAACGATCTGCGCCTGATCTTCGCCATCACGAAGACCGTCACCGATCTCGAGAGGATCGGCGACGAGGCGCAGAAGATCGCCCGCATGGGCAAGAACATCCACGAGCACGAGCCGAGCGGGCGCCTGTCGCGCGCGGTCGACGTGCGCCATCCCGCCGAAGCGGCGCTTTCGATGCTGCGCCGGGCGCTCGACGCGTTCGCGCGCCTGGACTGCAACGCCGCGGCTGAGGTCATCCGTCAGGACGCATCGATCGACGCGGAGTTCCAGTCGGTGCTGCGCCAGCTCGTCACCTACATGATGGAAGACCCGCGCACCATCAGCGCGGCGCTCGACGTCATCTGGGTGGCCAAGGCGCTCGAGCGCATCGGCGACCACGCGAAGAACATGGCCGAGTACGTGATTTATATCGTCAAGGGCACCGATGTACGCCATACGGCGAGCGCCGCCATGACCGGCAAAGTCGCCTAAAAAGCTTTAGGTTGTTATGAGCGCAAGCGTGCTGGTGGTGGAGGACGAGCCGCAGATCCAGGAGCTCGTGGCGGTGAACCTGGAGCATTCCGGCCATCGCGTGCGCCGCGCGGCGAGCGCCGAAGAGGCGGAAGCCGCGATCCGTCTCGCGTTGCCCGATGTGGTGGTGCTCGACTGGATGCTGCCTGGCGAGTCCGGCATCTCGTTCGCGCGCCGCCTGCGCAGCGATGCGCGCACGCGCGATCTGCCGATCCTCATGCTCACCGCGCGCGCCATGGAGCATGACAAAATCTCGGGCCTCGAAGCGGGCGCCGATGATTACCTCACCAAGCCGTTCTCGCCGAAGGAGCTCGCGGCGCGCATCAAGGCGATCCTGCGCCGGCGGGCACCGCAGCTCTCAGGAGATGCCGTCGAGATCGAGGGATTGCGCCTCGATCCCGCCTCGCACCGCGTAACGGCCGGCGAGCAGCGCCTGTATCTCTCGCCGGCCGAGTTCCGATTGCTGCATTTTCTGATGACGCATCCTGGCCGTGTCTACTCGCGCGCGCAGCTCCTCGATCATGTCTGGGGCGATGCCGTCTACGTCGAAGAGCGCACGGTCGATGTTCACATCCGGCGGCTGCGCAAATCGCTGCAGCTGAGCGGGCACGACCGGCTGATCAGCACCGTGCGCGGCGCCGGCTACGGCCTGCAGGCCGCTTGAGCGCGCTTTACCGCCGCACGCTCGGCGCGCTCCTCGCGATCGCCGCTGTTGCCGCGGTGGCGGGGCTCGTCGCCGGTCCCGCTACCGGCTGGGCGCTCGCCGCGGCGGGCCTGGCCGGGATGCTCGTCTATCACTTGCGCCACCTTGCGCGCCTCGCGCGCTGGCTCGACCGGCCCCTGCCAGGCCAAGTGCCGGAGGGCAGCGGGACGTGGGACGAGGTACTCGCCGCGCTCCATCGCTACGAGCGCGCCGCGGCCGGCCGCGAAGGACAGCTCGCGCAGGCGCTCGCGCAGCTGCGACGCGCGGCGCAGGCGCTCCCTGACGGCGTTGTGCTCCTCGACGCAAAGCACGCGATCGAATGGTGCAATGACCCGGCGGCCGTGATGCTCGAGCTCGACCCGCGCGCCGACGTCGGCCGCCCGATCGCCAATCTGGTGCGGGACCCGGACTTCATCGACTACCTCGCGGCGGAAGACCGGGACGCCGCGCGGCCGGTGCGCGTGCCGGTGGCCCAAGGACGCCTCCTCGCCATTCAGCTCATTCCCTACGGCGAGGCGCAGACCCTGCTTCTCGCGCGCGACATCACGCAGGCGGAGCGCGTCGAGACCATGCGGCGGGACTTCGTCGCGAATGTGTCGCATGAGCTGCGTACACCGCTCACGGTGCTAGTCGGTTTTCTCGAGACGGTGCGCGAGCTGAAGCTCGATCCGCAGCGCGTGCGCGACTACCTCGGCATGATGCGCGAGCAGGCGGCGCGCATGCATCGCATCATCGAGGATCTGCTCGCGCTCTCGGTGCTCGAATCGGCGCCGCCGCCGGCGGCGGAGCGCGTGCGCGTCGCGCCGCTCATCGAGCGACTCGCTGCCGACGCGGGCGCCCTCTCGGGCGGGCGGCACCAGATCGTGGTGCAGGGCGGTCCGCATGTCGATCTGCTCGGCGCGGAAAACGAGATTGCGAGCGCGTTCGGCAACCTGCTCTCGAACGCGATCCGCTACACGCCCGCGGGCGGCAAGGTCACCATCGCCTGGCACGACGGGCCGGACGGCGCCTTATTCAGCGTCGAGGACACCGGCGTTGGCATCGCGCCGGAGCACATCCCGCGGCTCACCGAGCGCTTCTACCGCGTCGACCGCAGCCGTTCGCGCGAGACGGGCGGCACGGGCCTTGGGCTCGCCATCGTCAAGCACACGCTCGCCCGCCACCAGGCGCAGCTCGAGATAAACAGCACCCCGGGCCGCGGTAGCCGCTTCACGGCGCACTTTCCGGAAAGCCGGACCATTCCGCTCGAGACGCCTACGCCGGCGCAAGCGTGATCATCCCCGGGCAAGCGCGAGCCTGATTGGCATGCCGTCGCAGCCGCTGAACGTCCTTTTCCTCTGTACCGGAAACTCGGCGAGGTCGATACTCGCCGAGGCTTTGCTGAACGCCGCGGGCGGCGGGAAGTTTCGTGGCTACAGCGCAGGAAGCCATCCCGCCGGCAAGGTGAATCCGTTTGCGCTCGAGCTGCTTGAAACGAACAAGCTTCCCACGCAGGGGCTGCGCTCCAAGAACTGGGAGGAGTTCGCAAAGCAGGGTGCGCCGCGGATGGATTTCATCTTCACCGTTTGCGACAACGCGGCAGGCGAGGTCTGCCCGATTTGGCCGGGCCATCCGATCACCGCCCATTGGGGCCTGCCCGACCCGGCGGCGGTACAGGGAAGCGACGAAGAGAAGCGCCGGGCATTTCTCGACGCGTTCAATCGCCTTTCTACGAGAATCCGACTGTTCCTCAACCTGCCTTTCGAGACGGTCGACCGCCAGGCGCTGGACAGGAGATTGCGCGAAATCGGCCGCTCGGAATGAGTGGCTGGCGCGGTGCCACGGCGGATGGCCTCGGGACCGCGCTCCTCGTCGCCGCCGTGGTGGGCTCCGGCATCATGGGAGAGAAGCTTTCGGGGGGAAACGACGCACTTGCGCTGCTGGCGAACTCGCTCGCGACCGGCTTTGCGCTTGCCGCGCTCATCGTGGCATTTGCGCCAAGGTCGGGCGCGCACTTCAATCCGGTCGTTACAGTCGCCCTCGCGATTCGCGGCGATTTCGAGAAACGGCACGTTCCGGCCTATATCGCCGCGCAGTTTGTCGGCGCGCTGCTGGGAGTGGCAGCGGCACACGCGATGTTCGACATGTCGATCGTCCAGTATTCGGCCAAGGCGCGCTCGAGTCTCGGGCTGTGGTGGAGCGAGAGCGTCGCCACCTTCGGATTGGTACTCATCGTGCTGTCGTGCGAGCGCGGACGGCCGTGGGCCGCGCCCCTGGCGGTCGCCGGATACATCGCCGCCGCTTACTGGTTCACCGCCTCTACCTCGTTCGCCAATCCGGCAGTCACCCTCGCGCGAGGGTTCACCAATACGTTCGCGGGCATCGCCCTGAATCACGTAGGACCGTTCATCGTCGCTCAGGTCGTTGGCGGCGCGCTGGCGGTCCTCGCGGATCGCTTCTGGCCGTCGCGGCTGCCTTAGCGGCGCATGAGCGTATACGGCGCGAGCGGGATAACGAACGCCTCGCGCACGAGCTCCTGGTCGCCCACGAGCTCGCGCGCCTTCTCGCGCTCGGCATCGAAGACGAGCGCGACCAGCTTGCGTAGCGCGCTGCGCGCCTCGTCGATCGTGCTGCCGTGGGAATTGACGAGCGGTAGCTCCTCGATGAAGCCTACGTACCCGTCGCTTGCCTTGAGGAACACCGCGGTGAAGGCCATCACGCCTGTTTTCATGGCGCCACTGTAGCCACGTGACATTGCCGATTGATGTCAACGCGCGGTCACATCGCGCGATGAAGATGATGCGCCGTGAGATTACTGCTACTCGCCATACCGCTCGCGCTCTTCTCGGCCGATGCGCTCGCCTGGGGGCTGGAGACGCACGTCTTCTTCGCGCAATGGCTGCTCGCGGCGCTGCCGCTCGCCGACCGCGAGCTTCGCGCGGCCGCGCTACGGTTTCCGCAGCTCGTGCTCGCCGGCGCCTGCCTGCCCGACCTCGCGCTCGCCGGCAAGGTGCTCGGCACGCCCGCCTTCCGCCGTGCGCACAACTGGGCGACATTGCGGCGGGCGGCGGCTGCGCCGCCCGATGATGAATCGCGCGCCATTGCCATCGGTTATGCCAGCCATCTCGTCGCCGACATCGTCGCGCACAACGTCTTTGTTCCCGAGCACGAGCGGCGCATCGCGCGCGTGCCGCACGTGACGCACGCGATCGCGGAATTCGCCATGGATCACCAGATCCGCGGCGCGCTTACCCTGAGCCCAAGTGCAGCGCTATGCGCAGAGCGCGCCACGCTGATCGACTTCGCGACGCGTCTCTTCCCCTGCGATGCGCAGCTTGCTGCCCGCGGCCTCGATTTCCTGGCGCGCGCAGATGGCCTGTTGCGAGCGTCAGCGCTGCCGCGGCTTTGCCGGCGGGTAGTCGAGGGCTGCTACCGCGATTCAACCTACCGGTTCGGACTGTATCTGCAAGCTGTCCGGGCCCGCCTCGCGGCCGTGGAGGCGGCCCTCGCCGGTGAATTCATCGACGGTGTGAGCTGCGATCCCGAGGGCATCGTGACGCCGCGCTCGGCCGTGACTTTGGCCGTGTAAGCGCTGCGCGGGAGCCTTACCGGCGATAGCCGCTTTCATCAGGCGGCGAAGGAACTGGCGATGGTTCCTCATATAAGGAAAGAGGCGCTGGCTATAGCGGCGCCGATCGTCGCCCCGGCCATCACATCGCTCGGGTAGTGCAGCCCGAGCACCACGCGCGACGCGGCGACAAGGCCGGTGAACATCGAAAGCACGGGACCGAGGGCAGGGTAGTAGCTCGCCGCGACCAGCGTGAAGGCCACGGCGTGCAGCGTATGGCCGGACGGGAAGCTGAATGCATCGAGCGGCACTGTGCCCATGGCGACGGCGGGCACGACCTCGTAGGGGCGCGCGCGGGCGGTGCGGCGCTTGAGTGCCGAGTAGATCGCGGTGCCGAGCGCGCCAACCGCGATCATGTGGATGACTGGAATCAGCGCGCGCTCCGCGTCGCGCACCAGCAGCGCGAGCATCAGCGCGTACCAGAAGACGCCGTTGCCGAGCCAGCTCACGAGGCGGAAAAGCTGCAGGACGCTCAAATGGCGGCATGTGGCGTTGAGGGCGAGGCACAGGCGTTCATCTGCGCGCTGCAGCCGCAGAAGCGTCGTGTTAACCGGCAGCAACATCGGTCAGCACCGTTTCGAAGTCGCGCACGATGCGCTCCCAGGTGATCTCCTCCGCGTCCCGGCGCGCCGCGCAGCCCAGGCGCCGCGCGAGCGGCAGGTCGGCGGCGAGGCGGAGCGCCGCGGCCATGAACGCCGCTTCATCGTCCAGCGGCGCGAGGAGCGCGGACTCGCCGTCTCGCAGATGCTCGCGCGCGGCGGCGTAGCGGTAGGCGACGATGCCAAGCCCGCTCGCCATCGCCTCGAGCACCACGTTGCCGAAGGTCTCGCTGGTGCTGGCAAATAGGAAGATATCGGCGGACGCGTAATGTGCGGAAAGCTCGCCATTCACAAGCCGGCCGGCAATCAGATAACCGACGTTGCGCTGCCGCAGCTCGTCGGCCATCGGCCCGTCGCCGACCAGCACAAGCTTCGCGTCCCGCCGCACCGCTCGCATCGCTTCGAAAGCCTGGATGACGAGCGGAAAGTTCTTCTCCGGCGCGAAGCGGCTTACGCATAGCACGACCGGCGTGTCATCGGTCGCGCCCCACTTGGCGCGCAGCTCGGCCGAGCGCTTCGCCGGCGAGAACACCGCCGGGTTGACTCCTCGACCGACGACCCGCAGGCCGCGCAGGCCGTACTGCGCGAGTTCCTCCGTGAGCTCGGCCGTCGGAACCATGGTGCAGCCCGCACGGTTGTGGAAGGAGCGCAGGTAAGCCATGACCGGGCGCGCGAGCCAGCCCGCCCCGTAATGACGGCTGTAGGAATGGAAGTTGGTGTGGAAGTCGCTCGCGACCGGAATTTTCAACGCTTCGGCGGCGCCGAGCGCCGACCAGCCGAGCGGTCCTTCGGTGGCGATGTGCACGATGTCGGGCCGCCACTTCTGCCATTCGAGGAGCAGGGCGCCCTTCGCCGGCAGACCGAGCTTGAGCTGTGGGTAGCGCGGGATGGCGATGCCGCGCCCGAGCCACTCCTGCAAATTGCCGTCGAGGTACGGGCGATCGTTCTCGTTCTGACGCGGGCGTGCGAGCCGGATATCGTGGCCGCGGCGGCGCAGTCCCTCGACCATTTCGTAAATAGTGCGCGCCACGCCGTTGACTTCCGGCGGATACGTCTCGGTCACCATGGCGATCTTCATGCGCGCGCACACTAGGCGCGGCATGTGACGGCTTCGCGACCGCTTGTTTACCGAATGATGACCAGCGCCCAGACGAGTGCGGCGGTGCCGAGGGCGAGGAGCACCGCGGCGCTGCCGATGTCCTTCGCGCGCTTCGCAAGCCGGTGGTTCTCGAACGAGATGCGATCGACGGTCGCCTCGACCGCGGAATTGAGCAACTCGACTATGAGTACCAGTAGCACGCTGCCAGCGAGGAGGGCACGCTCGATGCCCGTTCGCCCGATGACGAAGGCGAGCGGAATCATCACGGCCGCGAGGATCAGCTCCTGCCGAAAGGCGTCCTCGCACGCCACCGCCTCGCGCAGCCCGGCCCATGAGTTGCGCGTGGCGCTAATCATGCGGCGTAGGCCAGTCGCTCCCTTGAAGGGGCTTTCTCTCGCGGTCATCGGTCTGTCACGAATGGCGCGCAGTCTAGGAATGCCGCATGACTGCGCCATGACAACACCCGCGTCCAGTGCCGATATCGCGATGGATTTGCTGGACGACGCCGCGGAAGCGGCAAACGCCGGCTTGGCGGGCAGGGTGCTCGGACTCGTCGGCTTCGGCCCACTTGGGCGTGAAATCGCGCGACGTGCCGCGGCGCGTGGCATGGAAGTCCTGTACGCGGATCTTGAGCCTGGCGCCGGCCCGCAGCGGCGCGTACTGCTCGGCGAGCTACTCGAATGCAGTGACTTCGTCATGCCGATCGCGGACGGCGCGGCGAGCGCCACGCTGCGCGCACGACTCAAGCCGGGCGCGTGGCTCATCGATTATCTCGGTTACGTAGCAGCAACACTCGATCGTTAGCTTCTCCCGCGCAGTACACACAAAACCTTCAATCCATCGGGAGACGCTCAAGAATGAAAGCGGTTGTCGCACTATCGGTCGCGCTCGTCGTGCATTCGGCATTCGCTGACCAGGGACCGAGCAGTTTCGCCACGCCTGACCTCGTACCGGCGAGCGCGTCGAGAACTAGGAACGGCGAGCCGCGGCGCGCCGTCGACGCGGTTCATTTCTCCTGGTGACAGGCGGTGCAGGCAAAGGCGCTCGCCACCATCGGCGTGCGCACCTTTTCGCCCGGCTTCGGGTCGCGGAAGAGCGCGACGTTCTCCTCCGCCTGCGCGATGCGCTCCTCGAGTACCGCCTTGAACGGCCACTGGTCGTAGGTTTTCGACAGGCGCGCGTTCGCGTAGATGCGCCGTGCAGTTGCCGGATCTCCCTGCTTCACGAGCATGTCGCCCATGTTGAGGAAGAAGCCTTCGAAGTTGTGAGGCGCGATCCGTGAATTCCAGCAGGCACGCTTCGGTCCCGTACGGGTCTCGAGCGCCATGTACTTCGCTCCGTCGGGCGCGCGGCGATCGATCTTCTCGCCGATACACACCTCGATATTGCGCCATAGATACTCGAGCGCTTCGGCGAACCGCGGATCGGTGTGCGGCAGGCGACCGAGCACATAGCCGGCAGTGAAGAGATTGAACTCCGGCCAGCCATCGACCGACGCGATGAGATTGAAGTACCCGCGGCGCAGGAGCTTCTCGTCGCCATGGATGATGCCCTCGCCGAGCTCCATGCTGGCGAGGAAGCCCTTGAAGCGCTCGTCCTTCGGCGAAAGGCGCACCGCTTCGGCGAAATAGCGGCGCGCGATCAGCACATGCTCGGTCAGCGTGGCCGGCTTTCTCTCCAGCCGGGCTCGCTCGGCGCCGAACCAGGCATGGGCAAAGCCGATATGAGCGGTCGTTTCCGGGTCACGCGGGTCCTGCAGATACGCCGCCGTGAGCGCTTCGATCACGCCCGGCAGGTCGTCGTAGCGGCCTCCGTGCAGCGCCTCCCAAAA
>Ga0081539_10003023_pt1 | contig 21830 bp, 13 predicted proteins | sample TabmetS4T2R2_FD_71023 | JGI IMG/M metagenome (GOLD analysis project Ga0081539, IMG submission 71023) | Tabebuia heterophylla rhizosphere microbial communities from the University of Puerto Rico - S4T2R2 | ecosystem: Host-associated > Plants > Roots > Rhizosphere ...
GGTCATCAAGCGAGTCTTCGGTTTCACGCCCGACTACATTCCGACCAACGACATCAAGCTCGTCCGATCCTTTCCGCCGTTCACCGGACCAAACGGTGAATTTACCTGGACACATCCGATGGGCACCGACAACGCCGGACGCGATCAGCTCGCGCGCGTCCTGCAGGGCGGACAGATCTCGTTGTTCGTCGGCATCATCGCCACTATCGTGTCGCTGATCATCGGCGTGAGCTACGGCGCGATCTCGGGATACGTCGGCGGGCGCGTCGATAACCTGATGATGCGGCTGGTCGACGTTCTTTACTCACTGCCGTACGTGATCGTCGTCATCGTGTTGCTGTCGATGTTTCGCAGCCAGACGCCGCGCGGGCAGTTGACGCTGTTGTTCATCGCGCTGGGTTCGGTGTCGTGGTTAACGATGGCGCGGATCGTGCGCGGACAGGTGTTGTCGCTGAAGAACCAGGAGTTTGTACTCGCGGCGCGCGCGACGGGCGTTTCCGCGCCGCGAATTATCTTTCGGCATCTGGTGCCGAACACGTTGGGACCCGTGATCGTGTATGCGACGCTGACGATTCCGCAGGTCATGTTAACGGAAGCGTTTCTCTCGTTCCTCGGACTCGGCGTGCAGGCGCCGCTCGCGTCGTGGGGCAGCCTGGCTGCCGATGGCGTGCAGAACATCGCGATCTTTCCGTGGCAACTGATCTTCCCGGGCGTGACGATGGCGCTGACGCTTTTTTCGTTAAATTTTCTCGGTGATGGGTTGCGAGATGCGCTCGATCCACAGATGAGGACAACTTGAGCCTTTTACAGGTCAGAGATCTTCGCACCTACTTTGAAACCGATGACGGCCTGGTGAAGGCGGTTGATGGAATCTCGTTCGAGCTGCAGCCCGGGGAAACGTTAGGCATCGTCGGCGAATCCGGTTCGGGAAAGTCCGTTACAAACCTCTCGATCATCCGCCTCATTCCTGAACCGCCCGGGAAGATCGTTTCCGGCGAAATCATTTTCAAAGGCCAGGACATCCTCTCCTTGCCGCGAGACGAAGTAAGAAAACTGCGCGGCTGTCATATCGCCATGATCTTTCAGGACCCGATGACCTCACTCAATCCGTTCATGAAGATCTCGAAGCAGTTGATGGAGATGACGCAACTGCACCGCGGCCATACGAAAGCGCAGGCTTACGAACACGCGATCCGCATGCTCGAAACCGTCGGCATTCCCGACGCCCGCGCGCGGGCCGGCAGTTATCCACACGAGTTTTCCGGCGGCATGCGGCAGCGCGTGATGATCGCGATGGCCCTGTCGTGCGAACCCGAGCTGCTAATCGCCGACGAACCGACCACGGCGCTCGACGTCACGATCCAGGCGCAGATCCTCGAGTTGATCAAGAACCTGAAACAGAAGACGGGAACGAGCGTCATTCTGATCACTCACGACCTCGGCGTGGTCGCGGGCATGACGGATCACGTCATCGTCATGTACGCCGGCAGGATTTTCGAGCAGGCGAAAACGAAGGAGTTGTTTGCGCGTCCTGGTAACCCGTACACCAAAGGTTTGCTGCGCTCCGTTCCGGATCCGACTGCTGAACAAGGCAAACTCTATCAAATTCCCGGGCTGCCGCCGGACGTGGCGCATCTGAAACCCGGCTGTCCGTTTGCGGATCGCTGTGAGCGCGTTGAAGAGATTTGCCGGCGCGAGTTTCCGCCGTTTGTCGAATTAACTCCCGATCATCATTCACTCTGTCATTTTGCTGAAGAGGTTTATGCCGAGGCAGTCAACACAAACCGCGCCTGAAGCGCTCATCTCTATTCGAGATCTGAAGGTGCACTTCAACCTCGGTCACGATCGCGTGGTTAAAGCCGTCGACGGCGTCACGCTCGACATCCTGCAAGGCGAAACCCTCGGTCTTGTCGGTGAATCAGGCTGCGGTAAGTCGACACTCGGCCGTGCGGTGTTGCGTTTGACTGAACCAACCAGCGGCCAGGTCCTGTATCGTAACAACGACCTCGCCCGTCTCTCGGGCAAACAGCTCCGCGAACAGCGCCGTCACTTGCAGATTATTTTTCAGGATCCGTACGCGTCATTGAATCCGCGCATGACAGTGGGCCAGATTGTTGGCGAACCGCTCGAGACGTTTCGACTCGCGCGCGGCAGGGAAGCCGAACAGCGCGTGCAGGAGCTGCTCGAGACCGTCGGCCTGAGCAAGCGCTTCATCAAACGCTATCCGCACGAGTTTTCCGGCGGCCAACGACAACGCATCGGCATCGCCCGCGCGCTGGCCGTCGATCCCGATTTCATCGTGGCGGACGAACCGATCTCTGCGCTCGACGTTTCGATTCAAGCGCAGATCATGAACCTGCTCGAGAAGCTGCGGCGCGAGAAGAACCTCACCTACCTTTTCATCTCCCACGATCTGCGCGCGATCAGGCACGTCTCCGATCGGGTGGCGGTGATGTATCTCGGCAAGCTCGTCGAGATTGCCGACGCGAAGACGATCTACCTCGAGCCGTTGATGCCTTACACGAAGGCGCTGATCTCGGCCGTGCCAGTGCCCGATCCGGAGATCGAAGCCACGCGACAACGCATCATGCTGGAAGGCGATGTGCCCTCGCCGATCAATCCCCCATCGGGTTGTCCGTTTCACACTCGTTGTCCGTACGCGATCGATGTTTGCAGGGAGGTGGTTCCTCAGCTCGTGGAGATCAAGCCGGCGCATTTCGCGGCCTGCATCAGGATCAGCCCGGCAATGCCACACATCGAGGACGTGCCGCCCGGCTCCGCTCCCGGCCTCGAAAGTTAGCCACAGCCGTTGAAATTCCGCTCCCATTCGCTGTTTAGCAATAGGTAAACTCTTCGTGTGCGGATGAAGGTCACAATAGTATGCTTGTGCCCAGAACTTGATGGCGAAGAAGTCCCCCATTGCCCCGAATACTCAGGAACGCCGCGAAGATGCTCCTCCCGCGTGGGCGGAGGTGCAGGACGGGCTCGCGGCCACCTCGGGCCTCGCACTGCTGCTGGTTGACGGTCATCAGCCGCCCGCGGTCGTCGTTTCGAACAACAACTCGATCTGCCGCGCGTTTCAGACTTCGCCCGAGCACGTGAAGCTGTGCGATCCGTACTGCGGCGTCGCGCATGCCGAGGCGATGAAGGCGGGGGGAACAGTAAAATACAAGTGCCACGCAGGTCTCCAGTGTTTCGCAAAACCGGTCGAACTCGGCAGCAGACGCAAGCTCGCGGTGATCGGCGGCCGCGCCTTCACCAAGGGTACGGACTACAAACAACTCATCGAACGTTTCCGCAGCGGCGACCTGCAAAGCCTCGGGTCCGACGACACGTTTGCGAACGTGATCTTCTCCGAACCGCAACGACTCGACGAACTCGCCGAACGAATCGAGCGAACGACCGCTCGCTTTCACTCTGCCTCTTCAAACGGATCGGACAAGACCAAAACGAAGACGCCGCCTGAACCCGTGCTTGTTGCCGCGCCGCCGCCCGCATCAGCAGGCCCGGACTTGGAACAGGAAGTTCGCCGTTTGCGTGGCAAGCTCGAGCATCGTTCGCGTGTCGACACCTCCCTCCAACACTTCCTCGAGCGTATCAGTTGCGCCGATCCAGCGAAGACTTACAACTCCATCGTCAACCACTCGAAAGAGCTGCTGCAATCGGAACGCGCGTCGTTACTCGTGCTGGACGAGAGCTCGAACGAGCTGATTCTCAAAGCCGCCAGCGGACTGACGACAGATCCGGCGAAGGTGAGTCCGATTCGCGTCGGCGAAGGCGTGGCGGGACAAGTGATCGATACGGGCAAGCCGATCGTCGTCAGTGATCTGCGATATGAAGGTTACAAGCCCGCGTCGTCCGAACGCCGGTACAAGACGAACTCGTTCATCAGTTTTCCGATCGTCATCGGCGATCGGAAAGTCGGCGTACTGAACATCACTGACAGAAGCAGCGGCCGCGCTTTTGACGAAGTCGATCTCGAATTGCTCGAAATGATCGGACCGCAACTGGCGCTGGCGCTCGAAGCGGCGGAATGGCAGGAACGCGCGACCGAGTTTCAAGTGAGGTCGATCACGGATCCGCTGACCACCTTGACGAACCGGCGTTATCTCGAAGAGCGACTCACAGAGGAACTGAACCGGTCCAAGCGCTACGACTATCCGATGAGCTTTCTGATGATCGACATCGACGACTTCAAGACCTACAACGACAAGAATGGTCACCAGGCGGGCGACCTCGCCTTGCAGATGACGGCCCACTGCCTGAAGAGCGGCCTGCGTGCCGCCGACGTCGCGACGCGCTACGGCGGTGAAGAGTTTTGCATTCTGTTGCCGCAGACCGGACTCGCCGAAGCGGGAGCGATCGCTGAGCGCATTCGGCAGCGCGTGAGTACGACGGACTTTCCGCATGGTAAGTCGCAGCCGCTGGGCCGCGTCACCATCAGCATCGGCGTCTCGACGTTCTCGTCACTCGTCAACACATCGGAAAACATCATCGCCGCGGCCGACCGCGCGCTGTACGAGGCGAAAAACAACGGCAAAGACCGCGTCGTCTTTTTCGGCAACGAGAGTGCAGGAAACCCGCAGGTATGATGAACAGAGGCAGTTCCAGCGAAGACTTTCGCCGCGTCCTCGGGCGTGTGGCGCCACCCGACTTTGTCGGGCGCGCCGAGGAGCTCGACCGCATTCTGGCCCAGGCCGAGCCGTTGAATGCCGGGCGCGGCCTGTTGTTGCTCATGGAACCGTCAGCCGGCGTTTCGGAACTGCTGCGCCAGGCCTACGACCGGATCTTCAACGAACGCACTGACGTCATTCCGATCTACTTCGCGTTTACGCGTAACGAAACAACCGCCGTCAGCGCGTCGATCGAGTTTCTCAACACCTTTCTCCAGCAGTACATCGCTTTTCGTCGTGACGAACCGTTTGTGTCGCACGCGACACTGACTTTGCAGGACCTGCTCGAACTCGCGCCGCCCGCCGATCACGAGTGGATCGAACAACTGGTCGAGTCGTACACCCGGCTCCGTTTCAGCAACGACGACAAAGCTCTGGTCCGCTTTTGCCTGGGTGCGCCCCAACGCATTCCGGCTGGACGCGGCCGTCCGTTCATCATGCTCGACGGCGCGCAACTCGCCGAATACCTGAACGGTGTCGTGTTGCTGGGGACGGAAGTACTGCGCGTGTTCGGGCGCGGCGGTTTCACCTTCGTACTGGCGGGTCTGCGGCGGCAGGTTCTCGAAGCGGCCCACGACGCGAAATGTAATTTCGAGCTGCTCGATCTGTTGCGACTCAAGCGCCTCGACGAGAACGAAGCGCGATCGCTGGTCGAGCACGTCGCCCAACGACAGCAGGTCGCGATCAGCGAGGCCGCGCGCGATCTGCTGATCCAGCAGTTTGCCGGCAGTCCTTTCTTCATCAACATCTTCCTGCAAGCCGCCCGCGAGCGACGCGTCGCGCTGGATTCGTATCTCGATTGCGAACGTCTTTACGTCGATGAACTGTTCGGCGGCCACTTGCAGCGGCACTTCGCAGATCTGCTCGAGGAAATCTCGCCGCGACTCGACACGCGCCATCTCTTGATTCGACTCTTGTGGGAAGCTGCCGCCGGTGAAGACCAGATTTCTTCGTTCGAAGTTTGGCGCAAACGCCTGCACCTCACGGCGGGTGAACTGCAGGAAGTGTTACACCGCCTGCACGTGCAGGAGTTTGTGAACTGGGACGGCACGACGGTCGAAGCCGGCGCCGGCCCGCAGGCGTGGAAAGACTATTTGAAGGTCCGTTATCGGCTCGACGTCTTGAACGAATCGCGCGCGCTCGTCGTCGCGGACGCGCTGACCGACGCGCTTAAACGGGCGCCGCACACGATGGCGCGCCACTATAAGCAGATCGCGCGCGCCAGCCTGCGCGAACTCGTCTTACGCTTCAACACGCAGCGAGTGCCGGCGGTCCTGTTCGACCACGCGGCGTTTAGCCGAAGGTATAAAGGACTGGAGCCGGATCGCGTCGCAGCCGAGCTCGAGACGGAGACCGATATGTTCAAGCTGCCGCAGACCGTGCACCTCGCCAGTTGCGTCGCCTTCAACAGTGATATGCGGCAGATCAGCGAAGACGAACGCTGCCTCGTGGCGCACACCTTTGAAGACGCCAGCTACTCCGACGCGCAGGAGGTCGTCTGGCTGGTGGCCGACATCGAGGCGAAGCTCGAAGTAGATACAGACGTGGTCCGCGCCTGGTATGAACGGTTTGAGAGCCTGGCGAGCCGCCTTAATTTCCGCCGGTTCCAGGTCTGGTTAATCGCGAGCGAAGGCTTTACCGAGGCAGCGAATCAGTATTTGGCCCGTCAGAAGGCGCTTGGCTCGAGCCGGCAACAGTTGGACCTGCTGGCGGCACGCGTGGGCGAAACGCCGCGTAGTCCGGTTCAGTACGGCAGCGCACCGAACGAGTTCCTGATGGTGGTCCCGATGGGTGAGGACAACGAGCTGATCGCGGCCAGCACGGCCGAACAGATTGCGAAGCGGTTGACCTTCAGGCCCGAGGCCATCAACCAGATTAAGACCGCCGTGGTCGAGGCCTGCATCAACGCCTTCGAACACAGTTTCAGTCCGGACCAAAAAATTTATCAACGTTTTCGCGTCGAAAGTGATAGATTAGTGGTCACTATTTCGAGTCGCGGCATCGTACCGACCAATCTTAATGGTGCGAACAGCCGCCCTGACACAACCGAAGCGGCAGAAGAACGTCGCGGATGGGGCCTTAAACTCATTCGCACACTGATGGACGAAGTCGAGTTTGAAAAGGTCGACGACGGCGCCAGTTTGCGCATGACCAAATACCTCCGCGATACCTCTTCCTGATCCTTCAGATGAAACGACATGGATAAAACAAGTGCCTTTTGGGTACGGTCGCACTGCGTTGGTACCACGGCTGTTGTTTATGCCAGCGACTATCTGAACAAGTTAACTGGAGAAAAGATCGAACGCGAGTGCCGCCGCCAACTCGACTGCGGCTGCCGTGCGCTGGTGATCGATTTCGGCGATACCAAACTCGTTAACAGTATCGGCATCTCGATCCTCCTCGGAATCATCGACGTCGCGGAGAAGTGCGGCGCGAAGATCGTCTTCTCGGAAGTCAACACTCAGACAGTGCAACTGTTCGACATGCTCGGACTAACCCGTCACGTTGCGCTCGCAAAAGATGAACGCGAGGCGTTGCTCACGCTTTCCGATTTCGAGACCACGCCCATCGTCCATTGAAACGTTGATGGAGCTTTCGACTCAGAAACTCATCCACACTTTTGGCGCGCTTGCTGACCTGGGCCAGGAGATTGCCGGACGCGGTGATTTCACCGAGATGGTGCGCACCTCGATGCACCTGCTGCTCGGCACCCTCGCCTTGCGGCGCGGCGCGGTGGCCGAATGTATCGATCAGGGCGAACTGCGCTGCGTGGCGCTGTGGGGTTTAGAACCACGACTCTTCACCAACTTTCCCATCGAGCAGAGTGACAGAGATCAGTTCCGGCACGGTGAGCCTGCTGACTTCCTGCTCAGCAACCCGAATACGCCGAATAATTTTCTGAATCGCCATCGCGAGCGGCTCGCGGAACACGAGATCGAACTCGTCCTGCCGATGATCGTGCGTGACGAAGTTACGGGACTCGTTTTGCTGGGCCGGAAAGCAAGCGGCGAGAGTTTTTCGCCGGACGACTTCGACACGATTCGCGCCATGGTGCGGCACATCGGCGTCGGCATTCACACACACCGGCTGCTCGAGCAGGTGGCCCAACGCGCCGAAGAGAACCGCCGGCTGTACGAAGAGCTGCGCACGATCTATCGCGCGACGGTGCGTGCTTTCGCGGCAGCCATCGATATCAAAGACAAGTACACGCAGGGACATTCGGAGCGCGTCGGCCGTTACAGCGAGATCATCGCGCGCGAGCTGGGTTGGAGTGAAGACGAGGTCGAGGGCATCCAGATCGCCGGCTACCTGCACGACGTCGGCAAGCTCGTCGTGGACCGCGACATCATCAACGCGCCTTACAACATCAACGCGAAGGAGTCGAGTGAGCTGAACCGTCACCCCTCGGCTGGTTACGAGATCCTCGCGCCGATCAATCATCCGTACGCCGACATTCCGTTGATGGCGAAGTATCACCACGAGCGGCTCGACGGGCGCGGTTATCCGGAGGGTTTGACTGACGAACAGATCCCGATGGGCGCGAAGATCGTTTCGCTGGCGGATTCCTTTGATGCGATGACGACCGACCGTCCTTACCGGCGGCGGCGTTCGTTTGAGGACGTCGTGCGCGACTTACGGCAGAACAGCGGGAAGCAATTCGATCCGAAGGTTGTCGCGGCGTTTGCACGGGCGATTTTGAACGAAGTCAACGGCGTCACCAAAGAACGCCGCATCACGAAGATGCTCGGCAAGGACTACCTGCAAGGCGAGAACGTTCCTACTCTCTTGAACGACCTCATCACGGACCTTAGCCACAAAGAGGCACAAAAGGCACAAAGTCAGCCCTGAATTACTTTTCCTGACTAAGCCCGGACTGCTTTTGTGCTTCGTGCCTTTTTGTGGCTCAACGGGGCTGAATACGCAGGACGAAATTACAAATAGCGATCTTCTGATCGGGCGCGACTTCCGTGGGTTCCTCACGCGTGAGTTCGCGGCCGTTGACGATGGTGGGATTGCGGCCCTTGGCGACGAGCCAGAAGCGCCCTTCGTTGTCGCGCGACAACACCGCGTGCACCCGGCTCACTTCCGGATCGCCTTTCACCGGCAAATCGACCGTGATACTGCGCGAACCGCGGCCGATCGTGATCTCGTTTTTCGTCACCGGCACGACGGCTTCGCGCACGCCATTGCGCCAAACCTCGACTGAATAAAGCGCCGGCGGTTTCGCCCGCACGATCGTCTGTTCGCTCTCACTCGAATCAGCAGCTTTCTCGACCAGCGTGTCGTTTGGATTGAACGACGGCGCGGTACGCGCAGGATCGACGCGCGGCGTCACCATCGTGTGGCCGCTCTCGCTTTCGTCCCAAACGGCCTGCACGCGAAACTCGCCTTTATTCAGCGTCCCGTCGACGCGCAGTTCGACCGCAAACGACTTCACCGCGAGTTGCGTCTGGCCGCTCAGCTCGCGTGCCCGTTCGGAAAGGACGTGAAACAGACCTTGTTCGAGTCCACGGCGCTTATCACCCTGCCAGTCTTTGTCGTCGTCGGGACTCAGGTAGACGATGTATTCGCGGGGAATGTAGGTCGGGCCACCGGGCGGCGTAAACATCTCGCGCTGCATCGCCGCTTCGACTTCGCGCGCGATCTTCACCAGAAACTCTTCCCAAACGCGGCGCGGCTTCGCATGTTCGTCGGCGGCTTCGAGCAGGTCTTCGCCCGTTTCGCCGTCGATCCATTTTCTTATCGATTCAAGCAGGCCCAAGCTTTGTGCTCCTCAACACAATTTAATCAAATCTCACGTACCGCTTGTTAATCCAGCCACGGTCGGCCGAATACGGATCGGTCTTGGGCCGCGCGTGTTCCACCACCTGCACTTCGAACCAGTTGTTGTCGGCGCTCAACACTTTCACTTTCGAACCCGACTCCGCGAGGCCAATCGGTCCTTGAGAAATGTTGGCGACCGGCCGCAGATTTACATCGGTCGTCGTGATTCCTTCACGCCCAATCGGCACCTGCTCGGCGGCTGCTCGCGGGAGATCGCCCAATGGATTCCAGCGCGAGGTGACGTACTTGTGCGTGGCCAACAGCATTCCCGAGAAGGCGAGTATCAGACCCGCGGCGACGAGTGCGCGACGTTTGCGGCTCGGCGGCAAGATCTCTTCCACTGTCGTCCGCCTGCGGCCGTTCAGGTTTTGCTCGGCCGCGGCGGCGGCGAGTTGTTGCCGCTCGCGCAGCTCCATCTGCCGCTGCGCTTCGAGATTGATCGGAACGACGATCCGCGGTCTCTTTATTGTATCTGTGTTCGCCGCAGTCAACTGCGGTCCGGCACTCATCGTGAAGTGCGGCCGCGGCGGCGCCGCTTCGGTGAACTCTTCAGCCGAAAGCGAAAGATCCTCGCTCGGTTTACGCCGTTCTTCGGCCGTCTGAATCATGTGTAGCGGACGCGTCGGCGGCAGACTCGCCTCCGAAAGCTCGTCCCAAAACTCTTCGACCGTTTGATAACGATCTTCGGGACGGTTCTGCGTCGCCTTCTCCAGCACGCGCAACACGGCGTGGCCCCAATAAGCGTCACGCGCATGCTCCGGCAAGTCCGTGAGCGCGTGTTGCGCGAAACGTCGCGGTGATTCACCGGCAATCAACGCGTAAGTTGTTTTCGCGAGCGAATAGATGTCGGCGGCAGGAGTTAAGTGGTCGTGCGGCAGCTTCAAGCCGGTCGTGTCGAGCTGTCCGGTGTGAACCAGCGGGTTGTGTTCCGGCGCTGAATAGATGTTCGTGCCGACGCGCGTGATTGCGCCCTCGGTCGTGTCCAGCCGCGCCACGCCGAAATCGGCGATCTTCACCACCTCTTTATCGGCAGTGAGCAGAAGGTTCTGTGGTTTGATGTCGCGGTGAATGACGCCGCACTTGTGTGCGTGCGCGAGGCCGGAACAGACCTGCTCGAGATAAAACAGCGCGCGTTGAATCGAGAGCGGCCGCGTCCGTGTCAAAACAAACATATCGCCGCCGGGAAGATACTCGAGCACGATGTAGTGAAACGTCGTGCCAGCCAGATCGATCGCGGTGCCGTGGCCGAGACGGTTGATGACGTTCGGATGACGAACGCGATCCAGCGCGACTGCTTCGTTTTGAAAGTTGGTGACGAGCGTGTGTTCGAGCTCCAGATCCGGTTCGCCCTGGAGGTAAAGATTCAACGCCTTGATCACGATCGTGCGCGGCGCGCCTTCGAGGGCGGCGTTGTCATTGGCGACGTAGATCTCGGCGTAACTCCCGCCGCCCAGGCGTTCAAGAATATCGTAGCGGCCGTCTAATCTGCTCTGTTGGAGTTTGAGTTCCGACATCGTCTCGCCCTGATGCGCATCCTTTGATGCACGATCAATGGATCAGGGTGTAGGGGCTGCGGGGGTGGTAGCACCGGCAGGAGGCTTCGTCATCTCTTCGTAATGGTTGAGCACTTTCCAACGATCTCTTTGCGTTTTGACGCTGATTGCCGCCAGCCCAAGAACTGCTTCTTTTTTGATGGTGGCGTTGGCGGGCGAGGGGTTCGCGTCTGACTTCGCGATGGCGGCGTCGAAAGCTTTGCCGGCTTCGTCGGTGTTTCCCGACAGGAGGTTCGCGCGGCCGTAGAGATACAGGAATTCCGGGTTGGGAGAATCCAGCGGGCTCTGCACGCTGGACTTCAACAGCTCCTTCTGCGGCTCGTTCGCGAGCCACGCGCGCGAATCCTGGTCCACCTGGCGCCGCGCTCGTTCGAATTGCACAAAAGGCTCTTCGGGTTTCTCCGCCACGGCGACGGGAGTTGGTTGCGGCGCCGGCGTCTTGCTCGCGAGGAAGGGAATTCGTTCCTTGTACCGTGCTCCGGCGTAAAAAGCGCCCGCCAGCAGCCCCAAAACAACCAGCACTCCCAACAGCCGCAGCGCGCCGCCGCCGCCCGATCGCGCGGCGGGCGCGGCCACGTTCAAAGTGCCGTGGTTGGTTTCCGTTTGCGCGGCGCCGGCGGGAATCGCGATGCGCGAGGCCGGAACGAAACTGCCGTTCGACTGCGTCCCGACCATCGTCTGGTAACCGGCGTCGCCGCCGCTCGCGGCGTAAGCAGCCGCCTGCGTTTCCGGCGAGATGGTCGGTTCGAGTTCGGCCAGCCGAGCTTCCGCGTCAACGTGACGACCCACGCGAACGATAACGACCGTGAGATTGTCTTCGGCGCCGCGTTCGTAACAGCGCCGCTTCAGTTCGTTGCAAACATCGTCGAGATTGTTGTTGAGCACGAGCAACTGCCGCAGCTCATTGTCTGAAACGTGACGCGTGATGCCGTCAGTGCACAACAGAAATTCCGTCCCTTCGTCGACTTCCATCGTCTTCATGTCGACCTCGACGGCCTGTTCGGCGCCGAGTGCCCGGCTGATCACGTTCTTGCTTGGATGGTTCGCTGCCTGCTCGGGCGTCATACGTCCGGCGCGCACTTCCTCTTCGACAATCGAGTGGTCTTCGGTTTCGCGGTGCAACTGGCCGTCAGGCGAGAGTCGATACAGGCGTGAATCGCCGACGTGTCCGAACGTGGCGACGTTTCCTTTCACGTGCAGCGCGACGATGGTGGTGGCCATCATCGAAAACTTCGCGTGCTCCTGGGCCATCTGGTGAATGGAAGCGTTCGCTCGCTGGATGGCGAGCTCCATCAGGTCTTCGACGTCGGCGCCGTCGTTCTGGTAACGAAAAGCCTCGTCGAGAACCTCGATCGCGGTTTGTGAGGCGACTTCGCCTGCTTCGGCGCCACCGACGCCGTCGGCGACCGCAAAGATGCCGCGCGCCTCATCGTGCAGAAAGGAATCTTCGTTAAGGGGACGGCGCTCATTGAGCCCGCGGTCGCTAAGCGCTGAGGACTGGACCCGGTAGGTGTTCCTGTCTTCGCTCATTCCACTGCCTCCAGCTTAAGGGGAGAAGAACTCTTTACCGCCGGCATTTCCGCGATCACTTTGTCACGCGCGTTTCGGTTTGAAAAGGCCATCAGCATGCCCAGCATCGCGAAGCTCGTAATCAAACTAAAACCGCCGTGGCTGACGAAGGGAAGCGTGATACCCGTCATCGGCAAGGCGCGCAGGATGCCGCCCATGTTCACCAACGCCTGAAAACCGATAAACGCCGTCAGACCGGCTGCGCATAACTTCGTAAACATATCACGCGCCTCCAGCGAAGTGCGAACACCAGCGACCACGAAAATAATGACGGCCAGAATGATCACTGCGCCGCCGAAAAGACCCGTTTCCTCGGCGATCGCTGCGTAAACGTAATCCGAATCGGCGATCGGAATCACTTCCGGAAAGCCGAGCCCAAATCCGCGTCCGCTTTCACCGCCCGAGCTAATGCCCCAGGTCGCTTGGGCCGGCTGAAACGCGAGCTTGTCGAACCAGATGTCTGTGTTGACCGTCCGCTGCATCGCCGGGCTCTGTTCCGCGAGTTCTTTGAGCTGCGGATTGTCTTTCAACGCTTCGTCGTAGTCTTTCTTCCACCACGAAACTTCCGGCGACGGCGGATCGAAACCATCGAGCCACAGATGGAAACGCTGCTGGATACGCGCCGGCAGCGCTGCGCTGATCGGTCGCGCGATGGTCGGCAGCAAGGGAACCTGCTCCTGTACGTCGCGCGGCAGCGCGCCGACGACGAGAATGCTGATCACGATCAGCACCGAGCCGACGAACAGCAGCAACTGCGGCCAGCGGCGCACCGCCACGAGATAAAGCGTCGTGTAAGCGCCGCTGAAGATCAGCATCTGGCCGAAGTCTTTCAACGCAAAGAACGGCACGAACGGAAGTATCGCCATCACCAGCAGCGGCACGATGTCGCGCGCCCGCGGAACGCCCCAGTAAGTTTCGGCGAGATCCTTGTAACGCGCGGTGAGAATGCCGGCGAAGCCGACGAGAAACGGGATCTTCGCTGGCTCCCACGGCGTCATGTTGCCGAGTGCTTTGCCCGCGCTGGAAGTCACGACCGCGATCGCGAGCGGCACGAGTGTAAACAGGACGATGATGAAACTGTTGCGCTGCAGCCAGAGCAGAAATCCGTCGCGCGCGCACAGCGCGTAAGCGATCGCAAACATCACGAACGAGAAGATCGGGATCCAGGTGTAGCTGGAGGTGAGCGCATTCCAGAGCGAGTAATTCGATTCTTTTTTCGGCAAGTCGTCGATGTCGATTGGCTGCGCGGGCGTCGGCGGCAGTCCCATCAACTGCTTCTTGACCGGATCGTAATTCTCGAGGATGTAGCGCGTCCGCAGCGCCTGCATCTTCTCTTCGCGGGCCGCGGCTTTGTTGCGCGCGTTGTATTCGGGATCGCTGTAGAGCCGGTACTGGACCAGCATGCCGAAAGAAAACAGCAGGATCGCGGTGGTGAAGAGCACCCAGTTACCCGCGAATCGTTTGCTGCGCGAGAGCCAGATCACCAGGAACATCAACGGCACGAACATCATCAGGTCGCGCACCGCGCCGATGACGGACGTTTCGTAACCGCGCAATAGTCCGGCGCGATGAATCGCGAGGTAGCCGGTGATCTCGAGACCGAGGATCACGAGCAGCAACAGCAGATGTGATGAAGCGCGGTTTTTCATTGCCGATTGCCGATTGCCGATTGCCGATTGTTACCAGCTTTTGAGACGAGGCTTTGTGGCGGTGCTGTGCGGGCGCCGCTGAAGTAACCCAAATCCCTCGCTTTCAAAACCAGCGCGGCGGCGATCGGCGCCGCGGAACGAGAACCGTAGCCGCCGCCCTCGACGATCACGGCCATCGCGAGTACCGGCCGTTCGAGCGGCGCGATGCAGAGAAACCACCCATCAATGCGCGGGTTGTCCTGGTCCATGATGACTTCGTCGTACTCGCGAATGACATTACCCTTGTTGTCTTTTTCGACTTTGTGACGTGTCTTCGGCTCACCGGTCTTCGGATCGTAAACGGGAACGACTTTTTGGGCCGTGCCCGTTTTACCGCCCGTGTTAATGCCGGCCGCTTTCACCGGCCCGAACACGCCGCGCGCCGTGCCGCTTGGGCCGCCCGTGACCAGCCCCATGATCGATCGCAGGCGCGCCGCGGTCGCCGCAGGCATCACCTGATTGAAAACCTGCGGCGGCGCGTTGAACTCGATCTTCGGCTTCATCAGCTTGCCTTCCATGTTGGCAATCGCCGACGCCGCAAGGGCCATTTGAAACGGCGTCATCTGTCCGGCGAAGCCCTGGCCGTATCCCATCAACGCCAGATCGTAGCGAGTCACTTGTTTGCCGGTGACGATGGTTGCTTCACGCGGCGCAACGGCGCGTTTGATGGCGTCGGTGCTGGCGTTCCAGAGTTCCGGTTCCTTGCGGCCGCGCAGCGCTTCGGCCGGCGTGTCGTAACTGCCGATGCCCAGCAACTGCGCCGCGCGTTTCAGCCGTTCCGCGCCGAGCTTCACGCCCATCTGCGCGAAGTACTGGTTGCAGGAGACCTCGTACGCTTCGTCGATGTGGATGCGTCCGTGCACTTCGCCCGGTCCACCGTCGTCGAAGATCACCGGCGCTCCCGGCGCCGCGTAAAAACCGCCGCCGCTGCACGTAAACTCGGTGTCCTGTTCGCCGGCGAGAAACGCCGCCGTCATCGTGACGGTTTTGAAAGTGGAACCCGGAATGTAATACGCGCCGAGCGCGCGGCTCACGAGCGGCTTGTCGCGTTCGTTTGCTTCCAGGCGAATCCAGGTCGCTTCGTCGCTCACTTCTTTCAGGCTGTATGACGGTTCGCTGTAGAGCGCGAGCACTTCGCCCGTCTGCGGATTGAGTATCACAACGGCGCCGTGCTTACCTTTCAACTGATCCATCGCCGCTTGTTGCAACGAACGGTCGATCGTGAGGCGCACGTCCTGATTGCCTTTGAACTCCAGCGTCTGTCCTTTGATTACGGCCAGCGCCTCAGGCAAGGCGCCGCTCTGGACGCCGAACAACGCGCGCTCGAGACCGGGATCGCCGCGATCTGAACCGAACAAGTGGGCCATCGCCTTGTCCATCGGATACTCGCGTTGAATATCGCCGGTCGAATCGCGTTTGTAGTAAGCGAGCGGCTGATCGATCCGGCCGCTGCGATCGAGAATCCAGCCGCGCAGCGTCGATTCAGACAAACGGCGCACGCGCAGGTCCTTGTAACTCAACTGCTGAAACTTCTCGTTTCGTTCGGAGGCGTACCTGGCCCAGTAGATGTGAAAGGAAAACAACGCCAGCGCGAGCAGCACGAACAAGATTCGCAGCGCTTTCAGTCCGCGGTTCGTGGAACTCGAACCAAGCCGCTTGCGCACTGACTTCGGCAGGTCTTCAGGAAGGACGGAGGTGTTTGCGGAAGCGTTGCGACGGCTGCGAAACAGGCCGATCAGCAGCAACAGGATCACCAGCCCGAAGCCGCCGACGTAAATCAGCGTAAACAGCGCGGGCATTCTTTCCGGCACATGAGGTGTGGGAAGGGGAGATGGCGTCGGAGTTTGAAATAGAAGTAAGAGAAACGTGTTCATCCAGGCCCTTGAAACCTATTCACTCTTCCTCAATCTTACTTCAACATCGCCAAATCCGATTACGTCGCCGTCTTCGATGGCGCGCGACTCACCGTAGGTGATGCGCCGCCCGTTGATGTACGTGCCGTTCGTCGATCCGGTGTCAGCCACCAGCAACGTGCCTTCACCCGTCATCAGCAGCGCCGCATGAATCTTCGACACGCTCGCGTCGTTGAGCGTGAGCTCGTTGTCCGAGGCGCGCCCGACGTTGAGACGCTTCCCGCCCGGCCTGAAAATCAACGGCACTTCGCGCGTTCCGTTTGGTTGCGTGATGCGGGCGATGACCTGAATGTCGGGCATCGGCGGCGCCGCACTCGGAATCGGCACGCCCAACTTCGTAGCGCGTCGCTCCTCGTCCTGACGGCGCAGGTCTTCTTCAAATTCGCCGAACGTCGGATCGACCGAGATGCCGGTCGTGAAGATATCCACTTCGACCTCGACGTTCACCGGCCCAAGCGTGCGATAACGATGATCGTTGATGTGATCGATGGCCGCGGCCAGAACTTCATTCTTCAAGTCGCTGAGAATTTCCGGCGGTGCTTCCGAATGCGTGCCCCACTCGACTTTCAGCAGCAACTGGTGCGGCGCGATTCGTCCTTTACTACCTTCGTCACGAACGCGCTCATCGATCAGCCGCTTCATTCGTTCGATCAGTTTGGACGTGGTCAGCCCGGTGCGGGGTTCGACGGTGCGGCCAAACCGTCGATCGACGACGTCGCCCATGCCTTCGAGCACGCGGCGCAAGAGTCGTTCGGGCAGCGCCTCTTCACGGCGTTTCTTCGCCGGCTGCTCGTCCTTGCCGTTTTCTGAATCAGTCATTGAGATTAATACGACAGATTCTAACGTAAGGTGTCACAAAAAGGCACAAGAAGCACAAGCAGGCAGTTAACCCACTCTTTTGTGCTTCTTGTGCCTCTTCGCGGCGCTTAGAAAGTGAGCTTCAACGAAAACCGCAGAGTGCGCGCGCCGCCGACGTTGTAGAAGGAGTCGAACGCGCGGCCGGTGAGGGCGGTCGATTGGCCAAACGCGTTACCGAGGTGAAGGTCGCTGCCGAGCGGGTCTTCAAAGTTGGGATGGTTGAAGAGATTGAAGGCGTCGGCTTGAAAGTGCAGGCTCGTTGATTCAGAGAAGCTGAACTTGCGGCGCAGCGCGAGGTCGAATTGGTAGAACGGGAAACCGCGCAAGCTGTTGCGGCCGAGATCACCTTGTTCGAGAGTGGTGGGCAGAACGAAGGCGGCAGGATTAATTCGCCGGCCGCCGCCTGCGAGGGGATCGAAGAGATAAAACGGCGCGCCGGTCGCGACGTTCGGGCGCACGTAGACAAAGCCGTACGTCGTCGGGAATGCGAAAAGGACGTTCACCGGCTTCGCGGAACGTGCGGTGAAGACGGATTCGACGATCCAGTTACGGAAGGCTTTGTTTCCGAGACCGCGCGCGAAGGGCGCGGGAAGCTCGTACGAGACGAAACCGTTCAGCGTGTGACGCACGTCGAAGTCTGAGGGCCCGCGATCCGCTTCCCGGTCATCGCCGGCGAACAGGATGCGCCGCGCGTTATCGCGATTCGCGGTGTCGCTTGAATGTGCCCAGGTGTAAGCAATGAAAGACTTCAGCCCGTCGCTGAGACGGCGATCGAATTGCACCTGCAATGAGCGATAGTCTGACTCAGCGCGATTGTCGACGAAGCGGAGAAAGGGCGACTGCGGATCGGTATCTAACAGCGTCTGGATGCTCAACAACCGCCGCCCCGCGGAAGCGACGTACGCGGCCGAGATATTTTGCTTCGATCCAAGCTCGCGCTGTAGCGAGACGTTCCAACCAAGCGTGTACGGCAGCTTCAGATGCGGATCGAAGTTGATGAACGGCAAAGCGCCGGATGCCGGGAAAACGGAAGCATTACCCCTTGAGCTGCCGCTGAGGAAGGGAACTGAATCGACAAACGCGTCGGCCGCAAATTGGTGGCCCACGTCGTAAAGGACTCCGGCCCCGCCACGCAGAACGAGTTTCTGGTCAACGGCCTTGGAGAGGTCGTAAGCGAAGCTGAAACGAGGCGCAAAGTTCGGGTAGGTCGTTTCCCACAACCGTTCGCCGAAGACGTCGTTGACGGGCGCCGGATTGAGTTCCCAACGCAAGCCGTAAGTCAGCGTCAGGCGCCTGGTTCGTTTCCACTCGTCCTGCGCATAAAGCGAGAGATTGTTGAAGACGGGCGTCTGCGGGCTGAGATGCGCAAGCTGGTTCACGCGCGCCGGTATGCCGCTGAGGACGTCGTCGATGCCGTTGAAGAGCAGGCTGTCTTCGTTCGTGCGCGAGGCGATCGTGGGCGTGAGCCGGCGATAGTCCGCGCCGAACTTGTACGAGTGGCTTCCGTCGATAACCGCGAGCGAGCCGACGACGTTGAGTTGGCGCTGGATGTTTGCACTCTCGCTGCCGGAAAAGAGGCTCGCGTTACGCGCGTTGAGATCGACGCCAACGGAACCATCGCTGAGGTTCAGGAACTTATTCGGCACGCTCGCGCCGCCGAAGTTATCGACGACATAACTTCCACCGGCTCTCGAGCGGCTGTAATTGCCGCGGAGTTCGAGCAACACGCTGGGACTCAATGTTTCGGTGAATGAGCCCGTGAACGTCTGCGCCCGCGTGCGAAGGCGATTGATCGTGTTGAGCGAGTAACCGCCGGCGCCGCGCATCGACGCGTCTGAATCGGCGAAGTTGTAACGAAACGTGAGCGTGGTTCCGTTGTTCACGACCTGATCTATCCGGATGCTCGCGGCATCATCGCGGGCCGGATTCGCAAAGGCTGCGGCAAACTCAGCGAACCCGCCGGCGGTAGCGCCGCCGTTCGAAAGTGGAAACGCGTTCAGGAAAGCGCGCGTCGGATCGGGCGCGGTCTGCCGCGTGTTCAGCGACGGCACGTCAGTGATCGCCGTCATCGGCTGTCGCAGGCGTAAGCCTTCATACGAGCCGAAGAAAAACGTCTTGTCTTTAACTACGGGCCCGCCAAACGTGCCGCCAAAATTATTCAGCCTTCGCGGCGGCTGGCCGAGATGGCGGCTGTTGGCGAACCAGTCGTTGGCGTCAAACACGTCATTGCCGAAGAAGTGAAACAGTGCGCCATGAAACGCATTCGTGCCGGAACTGGTGACGACGTTGACGACCGCGCCCGGCAAACGACCGTACTGAGGTTCGCCCGCGACCGTGGTGATCGTCACCTCGTTGACGGCCGCTAACGGCACCATCGCGCTGGTCCCGCCGCTCGCCGTAACTCCCGCTGTTGTTCCGGCCCCCGAAGCGCCGGGGCTTTGTCCGCCCTGAGCAATGCCGAAGTTACCGCTGACGCCGTCGACCTGGAACAAGTTGGACGTTGGCGTCTGCCCATTCACGGAGACATTCACGCCATCGACGGTCGTGCCGTTTGTCACTACCGTTCCGGGCACCAGCGACAGCAGTCGTTGGACACTACGGCCCATTAGCGGCAACTGCTGAACAGATTGCGCGGTCACTGTGCCGGCATACGACACGGTTGACTGGGACGCTGCCGCAGTGACGGTTACGTAGCTCAGCATATTTGTGTTTATGACGCTTACGTCGTCTGCAACCGGCACCACCACTGTTTTCGCCGGTTCGCCGCCGGTGAAGACCACGTCATCGATCGCCACGAACGAAGTGAACTGCGTCATCAGCCGGTAGTCCAGACCGAGCTGCGTGATCTCCTCTTTTTCCGGCGTTACCTTTGCCGGATCATTCCCCGAGGCTGCGTTGTATGACTGCATCAGCTCGTCGATTCGCCTGCGTGCCCAGAGCGTCGCCAGCACGTCGTGATTCGGCTCGTGCTCCGGCAGCTCGATCGGAATTTCACGCACAAACTCCTGCCCGGCGCTGCGGCCTTTCAATCGAATCGTTCCCTTGCCGCCACTCGTGTAACGGCCGGAAAGAATCACGGGTTTGGCGCTGAACAGATCCGGAATCCGCTTCGGATAAATGTCGCTGACGGGCAAGCCGGACCAGTCGATCGCCACGTCAGTCAGCAACGGATTGCGAATGCGATCGTGAAAACGTTTCGCGGCCCCGGATGTGTCGCCTTTGTCAGAAACGTAGTCGACCTCGCCGCGTCCGTACTCCGCCATCTTGTCGAGCAGATAACGATTGGGCGCATCGCTGAAGCCCATCGCGAAAACGCGTGCATTCGGATGGTGCAGCACTTCCGCCAGGATTTCGTTGTCGTTTCCCACGTCGCCGTCGGTCATGAAACAGACAATACGGACGTGCTGCTGAGAATCCGACGGCTCGAGTGCGGCTTTGATCGCCTTCATCATTTCGGTGCCGCCGTCAGTGCGCGCATTCGCGAGCAGCTTCTTCGCCTTCTTCACGTTCTCGGGTGTCGCGGGCACCGGCTCGGGAAAAAGAATCTTCGTCTCGCCGGCGAAGGTGATCAGGTTGAACGTGTCGTGGGGATAAAGATTATCGAGCGCGAGCAGCAGGGTCTCGCGCGCCTTCTCAAACGGAAAGCCCTGCATCGAACCGGAGGTGTCGATCACGAAGACGAGTTCTTTCGGCATCACGTCTTCGGCGGCAACGCGCTGGGGTGGCTGTAAGATTAGGGTGAAGAAGCCACCCCTGTCGGTTCGGTGGGCGAGGAGAGCGTCGTCAATCCTTTCGCCGGCGACCTGGTATTTCAGGATGAAATCCTTGTTGGGAATCGTGGCGTTGTCCTGCAAACGCACGACCGCGCTGTTGTCGGCGGTGCGTTCGATTTCCGTTTCGTGTGTTTCGGAGATGAGCGACTGAATCGGCACGCCGGCGTTCAACTGGACCTCGAGTGAAACGTCGTGACCGGCGCGCTCGGCCCGCGGCGGGTTGAGGCGCGAGTTATCGATCGGCTGATCGGTTTCCGGCGTGTAACGTTCGGCGACGACCATTGGAAACGACCATTCGTAAGCCCCGGCTTCATACTTCAACGTCTCGACGTAACTGATCGTGATGCGGATTTCTTCGCCGGGCATGATGTTCGCTACGGCTTGCGTGAAGATGTTCGGGCGTTCCTGATCGAGGAGGCTGGCAACCTGGCCCATCTGCTTCGCGTTGTTGTAGGCGGTTTGCGCTTCTTCGCGCCGCATGATCTTTCCTTTGACGCGGCGCTCGCCGATGAGCATCGTCATATCGTCGACGGCCGCGGCTTGCGGCAACGGAAAGGTGTAGATGGCTTCGATCTTCTCGGGAAACGGGTTCGTGAATTCCTGTGTGACGGTGACGCGAGACAGGAACCCGCTGATCTCCGCTTTGACGTCCGTGTGTTTCAGTGGGCATGCGCCAGCCGGCTTGCCGCTCTTGTCGAGCGCTTGCAGTGAGCCTGGTTCGACTGGAGGTTTTTCATTGCCCGCTGTCTGTGCGGCTGCGTGAAAGGTGAAACCGGAGAGCAGGGAAGCGAAGACTAGCGAAACCGAAGTGAGCGACGCCCACTTGAAGAGAGATCGGCGAAGCATAAGCCTGTCCTTTCAACGCACACGACCGGCCAACGGCGCGAACAATCCCACCGACAAAGTCGGTGGTTCGTTCATACACTACCTACACCCCACCCAACGGCGCGAACAATCCCACCGACAAAGTCGGTGGTTC
>Ga0081539_10003024_pt1 | contig 21818 bp, 15 predicted proteins | sample TabmetS4T2R2_FD_71023 | JGI IMG/M metagenome (GOLD analysis project Ga0081539, IMG submission 71023) | Tabebuia heterophylla rhizosphere microbial communities from the University of Puerto Rico - S4T2R2 | ecosystem: Host-associated > Plants > Roots > Rhizosphere ...
ATAAGGGTCGGTCGAGCCGAGGCGGAGTCCAGGCGGCGTCCGGGGGTGCCGGGCGGAAGGTCGCATACCGGCGTGAGCGAGCTTGCGAGCGAACCATCAGGCTCAGTGATGGACCCACGGCGCCGGCCGCACCATCACGCGGCCGTTGTATGTGGCCTTTCGTCCGGTGCCGCCGGTCGTCGCCTGGGCCCGCCGCAGGCCGGGCATGCCCTTATGAAACACGCCCTAGAAGAGGTCGGGCTGCTCCGCGGCCGTCACGCCGCCGGTGGTGTGCGGGGGCGGGGACAGCTCACGGACGGGTGACCGGGAGTAACGGCCCTTGCGGGCGGTCGCCTCGCAAGTGACCATCGCGACCGGTGGCGGAGGAGCCGTGAACGGGCCGCTCCCCCACCGCACCCAGATCGCGACCCGGCCGGCCTCCGCCTCGGCGAGGAGCTTTTCGACGGTGCGTCGGCGGTCGGTGCGGTCGACCTCGATCGCGATCGGCGCGCCTTCGGGGCGGGCGCAGCCGACGTCGATCCACGAGTGCCGGTGTGCGAATGGCGGCGGCAGCTGCATCACGCTCGGCGCCCGCCGGTAGGCGCGCCACCCCTGGCCCTCCGCCCACGCCACCACCGAGTCGACGAGCAGGGCGGTGACCTCGTCCGCGTCCTTGTCGGCGAACGTCACCTCGGCCAGCCACTCCCCGAGCGAGGCGGCCACCGACTCGCGCTCCACTCCCGCACGTTAGCGCGCCCCGCCACTGGGTCAGCCGCCGACCTCGCTGACCTGGGCCACCGGCTTGCCCTGCCAGACCGCGTGGATCACGAAGTAGTGGTTGGGCTCGGTGAACTGGATGGCCAGGTTGCCCGGCTCGTTCTGCACGGTGTCGACGGTGTAGCCCGGGTTGGGGGTCGCGGTGACGAGGTGCACCCGCCCGGGCGTCATGCGGATAGCCGCCGTGCCGCCGCCGACGCGAAACGTGCGCGTGTAGGTGGTCTGCCCGTCCGCCCCTTCGGTCACGGTCCACCCGTCGACGACGGTGGGTGGCGTAGGGCTCGGCGGCCGCGGCGAGGTCCGGGGGCGGGACGGCGACGGAGAAGGCGTAACCGACACAGACGGTGACGGCGTAGGGACCGGAGCGGGCGCCGAAGTCGCCTCCACGGGCAACGGCGCCGACGCCAGGTCGGGCGTCGCCGTGCGCAGCACGGGCTGGAGCGCCACCGTCGCCAGGCCGATGCTGGCCAGCGTGGCCGCGCACCACCCCAGCACCGGGACCCAACCGCGCAGCCGCATGTGGGCCATTCAACCATCGACCCATATGGTGAACCGCATGGCCATGATCCTGCTGGTCGAGGACGACCGCATCGTCGCGGCGGCGCTCACGCGCGCGCTTGTCGACGCCGGTCATGTCGTGCGCGGTGCGGAGCGGGCGGTCGACGCGCTGCGCATCGTCGCGGACGACCGGCCCGACCTCGTGATCCTCGACCTGGGGCTGCCGGACATCGACGGCGCGGACGCGCTGCGGATGATGCGGAGCGTCTCGGACGTGCCGGTGATCGTGGCGACCGCCCGCCGCTCGGAGGTCGACATCATCAACCTGCTCAACGCGGGCGCCGACGACTACGTGACGAAGCCCTTCTCCAGCGGCCACCTGCTGGCCCGGATCGCGGCGGTGCAGCGGCGCGGCCGGCCGGTGGCGGCGGAGGTGCCGAGCATCATCGTGGGTTCACTCGTCATCGACCCGCAGCAACGGGAGGTGCGGCTCGACGGCGCGCCGATCCGGCTGACCCGGCGCGAGTTCGACGTGCTCGCCTACCTGGCCGGGCGCGTGGGCCGGGTGGTGAGCCGGCGTGAGCTGCTCAGCCAGGTGTGGCAGCAGGACCGGATCGGCGAAGAGCAGACCATCGACGTGCACATCTCGTGGCTGCGCCGCAAGCTCGGCGAGACGGCCGCGCGGCCGCGGTATCTCCACACCGTGCGGGGCGTCGGCGTCAAGCTGGTGGAGCCGCGATGAGGCTCACCCTCACCCGCCTCGCGCTCGCCATCACCTCGATGGTGGCGCTGGCTTTCCTGGTGCCGCTGGCCATCCTCACCCGGCAGATCGCGCACGACCGGGCGGTCGGCGACGCGCGGCAGCAGGCCACCGCGATCGTCGTCGCGCTCGCCGTCGACGCCGACCCCGCGCTGCTCGACCAGGCCGTCGCGAGCACCGCGGCGGGCAGCGACGGCCGCCTCGCGGTACACCTGCCGGGCCTTCGGGCGATCGGATCGCCGCGCGCCGCGACCTCCGACGTCGAGGCGGCCTCGCGTTCCCGGCGGCCGTCCATCGTGGAGTACGAAGGCGGCCTCGCCTACCTCCAGCCGAGTGTCCTGGATGGAGGGCGCACGGCGGTCATCGAGGTGTTCGTGCCCGACGACCAGATCTACCGGGGTGTCTGGCCGGCGTGGCTCGCGCTGGCCGGCCTCGCCGTGGTGCTGGTGGCGGGGTCCACATTGGTCGCCGACCGGCTCGGCGCCCGGCTGGTGCGCGCCACCCGCGAGCTGGCTGCGGGTGCGCGCCGCCTCGGCGCCGGCGACCTGAGCGTGCGGGTGGAGCCGGCCGGCCCGCCCGAACTGAGCGACGCGGCACGCTCGTTCAACACGATGGCCGACAACATGCGGCAGCTCATCGACAACGAGCGGGAGCTGGCCGCCGACCTGTCGCACCGGCTGCGTACCCCGCTGACCGCGCTGCGCCTGGACGCGGAGGCGCTGCCGCGCGGGGCGGTGGCCGACCGGATGGCGCAGGCGTTCGACCTGCTCGACGACGAGCTGGAGGCGATCATCACGGGCGCGCGGCTCAGCTCGGGTACGCGGGCCAGCCACTCCACCGACCTCGTCGAGGTGCTGGCCGACCGGCTCGCCTTCTGGTCGGTGCTCGCCGAGGACCAGGGCCGACCGACCACTGTGGTCGGTGGCGAGCGCCCGGTGCCGGTGCGGCTCCCCCGCGGCGAGCTGATCCTGGCGATCGACGCCTTGCTGGGCAACGTGTTCGCGCACACTCCGGAAGGGACGGCGTTTCTCGTCGACGTCTCGTCCGACGGCCTCGTGGTGGACGACGCCGGGCCGGGCATCGCGGACCCGGGCGCGGCCGTGCGGCGCGGCGTGAGCGGCAGCGGCTCGACCGGCCTGGGCCTCGACATCGCCCAGCGCATCGCGCAGTCCGCCGGCGGCCGGCTGGACATCGGACGTGGCCGGCTCGGCGGCGCGCGGGTGGCGCTCCTCCTACCAACGCGCGATTTATAAGACGTTTAAGGTCTGTTTATGGTCGCTCTCCGTAGCGTCCCTCGGCATGCGTAAGGTTCTCGTATACCCCCTGGTGATCGCCGGCACAGCCGCCGCCGGCCTTGTCGCGACCGGCACCGCCGCCTCCGCGCACGGCTACGTCTCCGCCCCGCCCAGCCGCCAGGCGCTCTGCGCGTCACGCGCGGTCGCCGACTGTGGACAGATCCAGTTCGAACCGCAGAGCGTGGAAGGCCCGAAGGGGCTGCGCAGCTGCGACGGCGGCCTGGCCCAGTTCGCCATCCTCGACGACGACAGCCGCGCCTGGCCGGCCCGCACGGTCGGCTCGTCGGTGACGTTCACGTGGGTCTTCACGGCCCGCCACCGCACGTCGAACTGGGAGTACTTCGTCGGCGGCACCCGTGTGGCGGTGGTCGACGGCGGCAACCAGCAGCCGGAAGCGGTCGTGTCGCACAAGGTCGACCTCTCCAAGTTCCCCGGTCGCCGCACCGTGCTGGCGGTGTGGAACATCGGCGACACCGCGAACGCCTTCTACAGCTGCATCGACCTCAATGTGGGCGGCTCCGGGAACCCGCCGGCCACCACGCCTCCGCCCGCGACCAAGCCGGCGACTCCCCCGCCGACCACCGCCGCACCGCCACCGGGCAAGCCGAGCGGCACCTGGGCCACGAACACCGCGTACAGGATCGGGGACGAGGTCACGTTCCAGGGCAAGCGGTACCGCTGCCGCCAGTCGCACACCTCGCTGTCCGGCTGGGAGCCCTCGATCTTCACGCTCGCGCTCTGGCTGCCGGTCTGACATGCGGCGCGCTCTCCTCGCGGCCGCTGCCGCCGCGCTCTTTCTCGCCACGGGCTGCTCGACCGAGCCGCCGCCGGCAGACCCGCCGGCCAACGCCGCCCAGGCGGCCGACACCGTCCCGGCCGCCGACGCGGAGCACAACGCCGCGGACGTGATGTTCCTGCAGATGATGATCACGCACGACACGCAAGGGCTGGAGCTGACCGGCCTGGCCGCCGACCGCACGGTGAGCGACGAGGCCAAGCTCCTGGCCGCCGCGATCGACGCGACCCAGCGCGAGGAAGTCAAGATCATGGAGTCGTGGCTGACCGGCTGGAAGGAGGCCACGACGGCGAGCCAGGACATGTCCGCGCACGCCAGCCACGGCGGCCTGCCGGCCACCGGCCCAGAGCAGGTCGAAGCGCTGCGGGACGCGTCCGACGCCGACTTCGAGACCACGTTCCTCAACCTGCTCACCGGCCACCAGAACAGCGCGGTCGAGCTGACCAACCTGGCCGGCGACGGCCTTAACCCGCAGACCCGGGACCTTGCCAAGCGGATCAAGGAGTCGCGCGGCGACCAGGTGGCACAGCTGCTCCGCCTGATCGGGGGCGCCGCATGAACGAGGCTCAACCGCGGGTAGCCGTCGTCACCGGCGGCTCCCGCGGCATCGGGCGGCAGGTCGTACGCTGGCTCGCCGCCGAGGGTTTCGCCGTCGTGGTCGGCTACGCCGACGACGCGGACCAGGCCGCACTGGCCGTCAAGGAGATCGTCGAGGCCGGCCGCAGGGCCATCGCGGCGCGGGCCGATGTCTCCGACGAGGTCGCGGTGGCCGCCCTGTTCGACCGGGCCGAGCGGGCGTTCGGCGGCGTGGACGTGGTGGTGCACGCGGCGGCCCGCACCGCCCTGTCGCCGATCGCGGACCTCGATCTGTCCGAACTGGACGATCTGCACCGGGTGAACATCCGGGGCACGTTCGTCGTCAACCAGCAGGCGGCCCGCCGCGTGCGGGCGGGCGGCGCGATCATCAACTTCTCGTCGTCGGACGTGGCGCTCGCTCCGGAGGGGCACGGCGCGTACGCGGCCAGCAAGGCGGCGGTCGAGGCGATCACGCTGATCCTCGCCCGCGAGCTGCGCGGCCGGGACGTCACCGTGAACGCCGTCGCGCCCGGCCCCACCGCCACCGACCTGTTCTTCGACGGCAAGGACGAGGAGACGATCGCGCTGCTCGCCGCCCGGCCGCCGCTGCAACGGCTCGGCACGCCCGAGGACATCGCCGACATCGTCACGTTTCTCGCCGGCCCGGCCGCCCGCTGGGTCAACGGGCAGGTGCTGCGCGCCAACGGCGGCATCACCTGAGCGGCGCCGTCAGGCCGCGAGGGCCTTGACCGACTCCCAGAGCGCGTTGCCGCCCGCGCCGAGGATGAGCTGGCCGGCCAGGCCGGCGACGGTCGCCATGGCCTTGCCGAGCCGCCCACGATCGGGCTGCGGATCGTCGGCGAGCTCGGCAAGGGTGGCGGTGGCCGAGTCGAGCTCGGCGGCGTGCGGCTCGGCCAGCGCGAGGTTTTGGCGGTGCGTCGCGACGATCGCCAGAACGGCCGCGATGACGGCCCGCGTGTCCGCGTTGGAGATCTGCACGTTTTGCTGGGCCTGCGTGCCGATGGAGAACTGGCTGCCGTGGACGTCGCCGTCGAAGTTGACCTGGTAGGTGCTGGCCGGCTCCTTCGGCCGCGCGTTTTCCACTAGCTCTTCCCCTTCCAGCCTGCGGTCGGCGATATGCCACACCTGCCCGGATGTCGACAGGTAGGGCCACTCGTCTTCGCCGTGCGTCTTGAAGAAGATCAGACCCAGTCGCACGGCGATCGTCAGGGCCGCGTCGAACGCCCTTTCGGTAGGGGCCGCGTGGCCCTCGATCGCGCTCTCCACGTCGGCCGGGTCGACCGCCTGGCCGCCCTTGCTAAGCGGCGCGTCGACGCCCCGCCACAGCGCGCCGAGGATCCGGCGCAGCATGTCGCCGACGCCGAGCCGGGCCGCCTCGCAGTCGGTGGCGCACCGCTGGACGGCGGAGTTTCGCAACACGTGGAGCGTGTCGTCCGGCTTTCGGTAGACCGCCTGATGGATGAGGCTCAGGTAGACGCGGCCGTCGTGCTCGCCGTAGTGGCGAAACGTGGCGAGGACGACCGACTTGTCGCGCACGGCGTAGCGGTTGCCCAGGCCCCGCATGATCATCTCGGTGCCGTACTTGGCGAAGGCGCTCCCCGCCTGGTGCTTGAGCACGTAGTCGAGTGAGCTCATCCACGTCTCGAGGTTGAAAAGGACGATGTCACCCGGCCGCACCTGAGCGGCCTTGACCTCGATCGGTCGCGGCAGCTCGTCCGGCACGAACGCTTCCGCGTACTGGCTCGTCCACCGGCGCGCCAGGCGCACCTCCCATTTGGGAAGCCGCAGTCGCGGAGCGGCGAACCCGTCCAGGCCCATCGCCTCCGCCATGTCGATCCCCTTGGCGGCGGCCCAGCGCTCGTGCGCGCACGCGAGCTCCTCGGGGCCGTATCGCCAGGCACCGTCAGGGATCTCCGCAGCCACGCGCCCAGGCTATGCGGCCCTCCCGCGGCCCATCAACCGGCCGATCGGCCAGCGTGGGTCCACAATGGAGACGTCGCGGCCGTTCAGCGGAGGGTGATGACGTTGCCGGTGATGAGGCCGGCGGCGTCGGAGGCCAGGTAGGCGATCACGCCGGCGACCTCGGCCGCCGTGGCTACGTGAAACAGGCGGGAGCTGTCCGCGACTACCGCGCGGATCGAGTCGGTCACCCAGCCCGTATCGGTGACCGGTGGGTGGACCATGTTGGCGGTGATGCCCAGCGGGGCGAGCTCGACCGCCGCGGACATCGTGTAGTTGGTCTGTGCCGCCTTCGCCGCGCCGTAGGAGACCTCGGTCGGAAAGCCGAGCTCGCCGCCCGATGTCAGGCCCACGACGCGGCCCCAGGTGGCGCCGCGGGCGGCGTGGCGGCGGGCGAGCTCGCCGATCAGAAGCGCCGGCGCCATCGCGTCCACAGTGAACTGCTGGGACCACGTCGCCGCGCTCACCCGCGCCATGGCGCGGCCGTGGTGGTCGGTGTCGGCGGGGCTGAAGGTGTCCTGGAGCCAGCCGGTGGCGTTGTTGACGAGGATGTCGACCGGGCCCAGGCGCTCCTCCGCGATGTCGAACAGGCGGGCCGGCGCCGCCGGGTCGGTGAGGTCGGCCTCGACGGCGACGGCGCGGCCGCCCGCGGCCTCGGTCTCGGCGACCACGCGGCCGGCGTCGCGCAGGCGGTTGTCACGGTAGGCCTGGGGAACGCCGGGGTCCTCGGCGTCCCGGACGCGCCAGTACGCGCACAGCACCGCCGCGCCCGAGGCGGCGAGGGCGACGGCCGTCGCCGCGCCGATGCCGTGGTTGGCGCCCGTGACGATGGCGACGTGTCCGCTCATAGCCGGGCAGTCTGGCGCCGGGCTCGGCGCGGTCGCAACGGAGTTTCACCCGGCGAGCCCGCGGGTGGGTTTCACCCGGCAAGCCCGCTGGCGGGTTTCACCCGGCGAGCCCGCTGGCGGGGCGAGTCGACGGCGGGCCCGGGGCGGGGTGCGCACCGCCCGTGCGACGCTCCCAGCCACGGTTGGTACTGTCGGATGCCAGCCGGCCTTCGCCGGCGCGGTCGCTGCACACGGCGGCACATGACCTAGGGGAGTAACGGATGCCGCTCACGCCGGCCGACGTGCACAACGTCGCCTTCAAGAAGCCGCCGATCGGCAAGCGCGGCTTCGACGAGGAAGAGGTCGACGCGTTCCTCGACGAGGTCGAGCAGGAGCTCGCCCGCCTGATCGAGGAAAACAACGAGCTGCGTGCCCAGCTGGAGCGGGGCGGCGGCGGCCGGGTCGAGGCAGTGCCCGACCGGTGGCTCGACGCCGAGATCAACGACGTGCGGGCGCAGCTCGACCGCGCCCAGCGCGACCGCGCGGCCGCGGAGCAAAACGCGCGTACCGTGCAAATCGAGCTGGAGCGGGCCCATTCGCAGGGCGTGCCGGCGGGTGGCGGCGACGGCGAGGAGCAGGTCACCCGGGTGTTGATGATGGCCCAGCGCACGGCCGACGACCACGTCGGCGACGCCCGGCGCGAGGCCGACAGCCTGCTGTCCGACGCCCGTTCACGGGCGGCCGAGCTCACCGGCGAGGCGCGCGCCTCGGCCGACGCCCTGGAGCGCGACGCGCGCCAGCGGCACCAGGAGGCGATGGGCGGCCTCGACGCCAAGCGCACCGCCGCGCTCCGCCATATCGAGGAGTTGGAGCAGTTCGAGCGGCAGTACCGCCAGCGGCTCACCGCCTACATCGAGAGCCAGCTCCGCGACCACGGCGGCCGCGAGCAGGTCGAGGGGTAGGTTTCGCCACCGTCCGCGCCCGCCGGCGAGTGGGACGGCTCCGACTCTCGCCTTGAGGACGCGTTCTTCGGCTTGCTCCGCGAGCCACCGGCCTTCGCGGTCTCAGTCACCCCGCAATCCAAAAGTCGTCGAGAGGTTTCGGAGTCGGGTGACCCCTGGCCCGCGCGTCGGCGAAAACCCTTTCCAGACAAGAGGTTTGAGCTACCGCGATGGTCCGTCGTGGTCCCGACCGCTGCTCCCGCGGCCTCACCGTCCGCGTCTGGGCAATCTGACCCCGGCCGGCTACGCCGACCCCGACGGCCTGGGCACCGGGTTGAGGTCAGCGTTTGTCCTCAATGTCGCAACCCGCCAAGCCGGCGCCGACCGAGCCGGGCTGGCCTCGGTAGCGGGCAGTAGCCGCCGCGCCGGGTAACGGGCACCAGGTTCGCGATCTAGAACGGTTAGGGCGCTATATCGACCCTAACCGTTCTAGATCCACACCTACGCCCCGAATCTCATCACGCTACGTCACCGGCGGTGGGACGACACCCGCACATTTCGACTATTTTGGGCTACCGATATGTCCGTCGTGGCCCAAGCCGCCGCTCCCCGTGGCCGCACCTGTCCGCCGCTGGCCACGCACCAAAGGATCCCCGCACGCACAGGTCCGGGCAGAGTGCGGCCGCGCGAGCCCAAACCTTTTGTTTAGGGTCGATATCGAGCCATAACTCGCGCCGGCCTGTCGACTTAGGCATTGCGGACAAGTGCTCACCTCAACCCGGAAAGCCCCATAGATCTACTCGTGTGCGATGCGCTCGGCGCACAAAGCTGCTCATGGAGCGCCCTAAAGTACCACGATATTGTGGCGTAATCGGGCATCACATCCGGTCCTGGGTCCAAGGCTGGCCGACAAGCCTCGACAACGGTGTGTTGTTGTGCGGCTACCACCACCGGATCATCCACGAAGGACACTAGACCGTGCGGATGGGCGACGACGGGCTGCCGGAGTTCGTCCCACCCACCTATGTGGACCCACAGCAGCGACCGCGACGCAACCTCTACCACCAGCGGACGTGACGAGCGGGCGCGCCGTCGGTGCTGGCGTGTCCGCGGTGGACGAGGCGCCATTCACGCCGAGGCGTTTGAGGCTCGCCGTCTGTCCCATGTGGCCAGTGGGGCTGTCGCCGTCATGCTCGCCGTCAGGGAGGCGCTGTGCAGGTCGCCGAGCGCCGCCAGGCACAGCGCGCACGCGACAGCGCCGCCAGGGGCTAGCCGGTGTGCCGCCGCCACGCCCGCCGCAGATGGCGATCCAGTGCGGCAGCGGCCGCTACGGCGAGCGCGACCACGTGAGGAGCGGTAGGCGCCGGGTCCCTTGGTCGTCCACGAGCCCGGAGTCTGCCATTCGACGCCCGAGCGGGACCAGACGCCTGAACGGGACAAGACGCCCGAGCGGGACAAGACGACCGAGCGGGACCAGACGACCGAGCGGGACAAGACGACCGAGCGGGACCAGCGCGGCGTGGTCGGCAGCGGCGCGACGGTGTCATGCTGCACTGACGGCGAGTGAGGAGTACGCGCATGGCGGTCAGTGAGGCGGTGGAGGCGGCGCCCACCCGGCGGTGGGTGCGGGCCCTGCGGTTCGGCGCGGTCCTGACCGCGATCCTGCTCCTGCTCTTCGGCGTGCCCTGGTGGACGCTGGTCGCCTCGGGCGCGGACTGGCCCACCGGCGTCGTCGCCACGGGCACGGCCGTGTTCGCGGTGGCGCTCGTCGCGTTCCCGGTGCTCATGGTCCTCGGCCACGGGCCGCGGCGGATCGACGCGGCGGCTGTGGCGGGCGACACCACGCTCGGGGTGATCTGGGTGCTCTTCGTCTGGGCCATCGCGGGTAACCTGCTCCGCCTGGTCCTGGCCGCCGCGGGCGTCGCCGACCCCACCCGTTCGCGGGTCGTCGTGGTGGCGGTCCTCGGCGTCTCCGCCGTGCTCGTGGCGTGGGGGTACGTCGAGGCGATGCGGGTGCCGCGCGTCAAGCGGGTCGACGTCGCGCTCCCCCGGCTCGGTGCCGGCCTCGACGGCCTGCGGGTCGTGCTGCTGACCGACACCCACTACGGCCCGATCGACCGGGCCCGCTGGTCGGCCCGGGTGGTCGAGGTCGTCAACGGCCTGGACGCCGACGTCGTCTGCCACACCGGTGACATCGCGGACGGCGGCGTCGAGCAGCGACGGGCGCAGTCGGCGCCGCTCGGTGACGTGCGGGCGCGGCTGGCGCGGGCGTACGTGACCGGAAACCACGAGTACTTCGGCGAGGCCGAGGCGTGGATCGCCCGCATGTCGGAGCTGGGCTGGGACGCGCTGCACAACCGCCACCTGGTGGTCGAGCGGGGCGGCGACCGCCTCGTCGTGGCGGGTGTCGACGACCGCACGGCGGCCGGGTCCGGGCTGGCCGGCCACCGCGCCGACCACGCGGCCGCGCTCGCCGGTGCCGACCCGGAGCTGCCGGTGCTGCTGCTCGCGCACCAGCCGAAGCAGGTCGGCGCCGCGGTCGCCCACGGGGTCGACCTGCAGATCTCCGGGCACACCCACGGCGGGCAGATCTGGCCGTTCCACTACCTCGTGCGGCTCGACCAGCCCACCGTGAGCGGGCTGAGCCGCCACGGCGCGCGCACCCAGCTCTACACCAGCAACGGCACCGGCTTCTGGGGCCCGCCGCTGCGGATCTTCGCCCGCAGCGAGATCACGCTGATCACCCTCCGCACCGGCTGAAGAGAGGGGCCCGGCGTCGCCGCCGGGCCCCTCCTGGAATGGAAACCGTCAGAGCTCCCGCACCCTCACGTTGCGGAACTCCATCAGGTCGTTGGTGCCGTGGTTCTGCAGCCCGACGAAGCCGCTGACGAACTGGCGCAGGTCCGTCGGCGGGTCGCCCGCGCGGGACGACTGCTTGCCGGGCGTGTTGTCGAACTCGTTGATCACCACGCCGTTCCGGATGATCGTGTAGTGCTGGCCCTCCACCTTGATCTCGTAGTCGTTCCACACGTTCTTGGCGGTGGCGCCGGACTGGGCGAGGTTGTTCGGGTCGAAGTTGTACACCGACCCGGTCTTCTGCGGCTCGCCCGTGTCACCGTCGTACAGCTGGATCTCGTGGCCGCAGAAGATCGCCACCCAGGCCGGCGACGTCGCCGCCGAGCCGACCGTGCCGCAGCTTCCCGGCGGCCGCTGGTCGAGCGGTGTCCGCGGGTCCGGGAAGCGGACGAACACGCCGCTGTTGGCGCGCGTACCTTCCGGTGACACGTCCCGGAACTGCAGCTTGATCGAGTAGTTGGCGAACTGCTGGTCCGCGTACCAGAGCATGCCGAGCCCGCCCTGGGTACGCATCGTGCCGTCCGGCCGCACCTGGAACGACCCGCTCGGTGCCTGGCGCCAGCCGGACAGCGAGTACGCGGTGCCGTCGAAGATCGACCTGTACCCCGGTATCGAGCCGATCGCCGACTGCGCACCGGCCCGCCGCAGCACGCCGGCCTCGCGGTTGTCGATGACGTGCGCCGCGGTGAGCTCGGCCAGCACCTCGTCGAGGTGGTTGACGAACTCGCCGTGGTTCGGCCAGTTGGCCTCGTCGTCGATCAGGTCGTTGATCGTGCACCCGCCGCCGGCGACCCGGTTTGCCACGCCGGTCTCGACCTCGAGCAGCTGCACCGTGGGCCGGGCGTCGGGGGCCGCGCACCCGGCGTTGACCGGGATCTTCGCGGTGGACACCTGGCCGTCGGCGTAGGTCACCTTCAGCGTCGCCTCGAAGGTGCCGTACCGCTTGTAGGTGTGCGTCGGGTGGGGTGCCGTCGACTTGGCGGTGCCGTCGCCGAAGTCCCACTCCCACGCCACGCCGCCGGCCTTCGCCGCCGAGAACGAGACCGTCCGCGGCTGGGCCTGCGCGATGGAACGCGCCGTCGCCAGGCCCGGGTTCGGCGTCGCCGGACCGCCCTGGTACGTGATGCGGATCAGCTTCTGGTTGCTGTGCAGGCTGAAGAAGCCGCCTCCGTAGTCGAGCATGTACAGCGCGCCGTCCCGGCCGAACTTGGCGTCCATCCAGTTGGCCAGCTGCGTGCCACCCGTGCCCGGCACGATGATCGAGCGCAGGTCCTCGGCGAACGCGGGCGCCCCGGCCTGTGCCACCGTGTCCGGGTTGACCGTGACGGCGACCCGGTTCTGGCCGTTGGACTCGTCACCGATGAACCACTTGTCCTCCCAGTACTCCGGCCACGCCACGCCGCTGTTGGTGTCCACTTGCGACCGGTGGTAGGTCGGACCGTCCATGACGGCCTGCCCGCCGCCGGTCAGGTACGGCTGCGTGTAGGTGCTCTCCGACTGCACGTACGTCGGGATGCCGTCGGGGCGCTTCGGGAAGACCGGGCCACCGCCCTGCGGCGAGTACCAGATCATGTTGTCCCGGATCGGCGGGAGGTTGACGAGACCGGTGTTGCGCGGCGACTCGTTCTTCGGGTTGTCGCAGTCGTACCAGCCGGTCAGCACCGTGGCGTCGGTGTTGGACCGGTCGCGGTACGGCTGCCGGTTGCCCATGCAGTACGGCCAGCCGTGGTTGCCGGCCGACGTGATGATCGTCGCGGTCTCGTACTTCGCCGGGCCCAGCTCCGGGCTCGGCGCACCCGCGTCCGGACCGACCCACGCGGCGGTCAGCCAGTGGTTCACCGGGTCCCAGGCGATCCGGGCGATGTTGCGCACGCCCATCACGTAGATCTCCGGGCGGGTCTTGCCGCCGCCCTGCTCCTGGCCGGTGAAGAGGTTGCCCTCGGGGATGGTGTACGTCCCGTCGGCCTCCGGGTGGATTCGGATGATCTTGCCGTTGAGGTCGTTGGTGTTGCCGGCGGTGCGGCGGGCGTCCTGGAACGAGATGCCCGCGAACTCCTCGGTCCAGTTGTTGCCGGAGTAGCCGTCCGAGCCGCCGGACGAGTTGCTGTCACCGCTGCCGACGTAGAGGTTGCCGGACTCGTCGAACGTCATGCCGCCACCGGCGTGGCAGCAGCTGTGGATCTGCACGTCCCACGAGAGCAGGTCCTTGCGGCTGCCCAGGTCGATCGTCGACGCGGCCGCGTTGTACGTGAACCGCGAGACGGTGCGCTTGCCGATCCGCTTCACCCGGTCGATCGAGGCGTGCGGCATCCAGTACACGTAGATCCAGCCGTTCTCGGCGAACTTCGGGTCGAGCGTGATGCCGAGCAGGCCTTCCTCGTTCTTGACCAGCTCGCCGCCGCTGCCCCGGTTGCCCATGACCTCCAGCGTGGTCAGCAGCTTGACCTGCTTGGTCTGCGGGTCCCACTGGTGGATGGTGCCGCAGCCCTTGCCCACGTTCGGGTCGTTCCAGTCGACGATCGGGCCGCTCGGGCAGGCCGCCTTGCCGACGTAGAAGACGCGCCCGCTGTTCGGGGCGACGGTCAGGCCGTGCGGCTCACCGATCTGGTCGAGCTGCCCGGACTGGTTGGTGTTGGTGAGGCGCTCGGTGCGGTAGTTGGCCGCGATGGTCGCCTGGCAGTCGCCGCGCACCATGCCGGTCGTCCACTGTAGAGCGCCGAGGAGGTGGCCCTGGAACTGGGTGTCGGTGGTGTAGCTCGCCTCGGTGCGGCCCATGCCGGTGTAGAAGGAGCGGCCGCCGTCGTAGTCACGGCACCACGAGATCGGGTGGAACGCGCCGTTGCGGCTCAGCCCCGGGTTGTACGTGTGCTCCTGCACCTGGGCGATCGTGTGCACGCTGCCGACCGGGCTCGGGTTCCAGTTGATCCACTGGTCGGAGCGCTTGACGGTCAGCGGCAGGCCCTTGTTGGCCGGGTGCTGCCGGTCGGTGACGCTGACCGTCGCCTCCTGCACGGTGGCCTCCGGCGGCGGGCCGGCGTCCGGGCCGATCAGCCACAGCTCGGCGAGCTGGATGATCGGCTCACCGCTGTTCGCGGTGATGTTCAGCCGGTAGTACTGGTACGCCGTGGTGTTGGTGAAGGTGAACTGCCTGGTCTCGAACCGGCCCGCGAACGTCTCGCCGCTGCGGGTGTCCAATGTGGTCCAGTTCTGGCCGTCGGCGGAGCCTTCGAGGGTCCAGTCGCGCGGATCCCGGCCGGGGAAGTCGTTGGCCGAGGTGAGCGCGTACCGGGACACGACGACCGGCTTGCCGAGCTTGGCGACGACCCACCCGGTCCGGGCGAAGGCCAGCCACTTGGTGCCGGTCGAACCGTCGATGAGCTGCGCCACGGTCTCGTTCGGCGGGTTGTTGGCGCTCGCCGTGGCCTCGACGATCTTCTCCGCGTTGGGCAGGCCGGCCGCCGGGCGGGTGCCGATCAGGCCGGTGAACCACTCCGAGCTCGGCTGCACGCGGGCCGCGTCGTGCACGCCCACGAAGCCGCCGCCGCCCTTGATGTACGCCTGGAACGCCGCCTCCTGCGCGTCGTCGAGCGTGACGCCGTTCGCGGAGAGGAAGACGACGCTGCGGTACCTGGCAAGGTTGGCGGGGTTGAAGACCGCCGGGTCGGCGGAGTCGTGCACGACGAAGCCGTTGTCCCGGCCCAGCTTGCGGATCGCGGCGACGGCGCGGGTGACCGGGTCGTCCTGCTGGTCCACGGGTCCGTGGAAGACCAGCACGTTGACCGTGTTCTTGCCCCAGGTGGGGGGCAGCTCGACCGGGGCCGGCGCGGCGGACGCGGGCGACGCGGGCACGGACAGCGCGCCGAGCGCCAGCGTCGCTATCGACGCCAGAGCGAAGACGCGTCTGGAGAACCGTCTCATCTCAACTCCTCGCGAAAGTCAGCCGTGGTTTCCGTGGGCTGGTGCGGCGGGTGCCGCCACCACCGGGTTTTCCGGTTCGTGGCCGGCGTGCGCGGTCATCGCGCCGTTCTGGTCCAGGACGTGGAACGTCGAGGACATGCCGAGGTCGGAGTGGAACTGCATGTGGCAGTGGATCATCCAGTGGCCGGGCCCGACCGACTCGCCGGCGGTCACCAGGGCGCCGAAGGTGTCGCCGGGGCCGAGCGTCTTGTTGTCGACGATCCGCACCGAGTCGACGAGCTGCTTGCTCCCGTCGATCACGCCCGTGCGGGTGTCCGCCCAGGAGTGGCCGTGCACGTGGAACGTGTGCATGTCGTTGCCGATACCGATGACGAGGAACTCGACCTTCTCCCCGACCTTCGCGACCACGCAGGTCGGTCCGGGCACCGGGTTCACCGGGTCACATGTGTCGGCCTCGCTGGTGCGCCGCAGGTTGATGGTCTGCCGGTCGCCGAAGCCGAGCACGTACGTGCGGTCCGGCCGGGGGTCACCCTGCCGGCGCACGACGAGCCCGCCGAACAGGCCGGAGCTGATGCCCGCCGTGCCGTGCGGGCCGCCGACCACGTGGTCGTGGTACCACCAGTGGCCGGCGGTCCCCTGCGCGCCGGTCGTCGCGTTGCGCGGCTGGGCGTACCAGATGTACGTGCGCGAACCGCCCGGCGGCACGTACGAGTTGCTGTGCACCGTGCCGTCGGACATCTGCGTGTACTTGACCCCGTGCGTGTGCAGGGACACGGCGACCGGGTGGTCGGGGTCGGTGCGCAGCGCCTCCAGCGTCGCCGCCGGCACCTGGTTGTACAGGGTGATCGCGAGGCACTCCCCCTCGATCATCTCGATCAGCGGCCCCGGGTACGAGGCCGTCGTCGGGGTGAGGCCGTAGCCGAGCCGGATCTGGTTGGTGATCGGGTCCTTCGGCAGCTCCACCGCGTAGAGGTTGATGCGGCGGTCGACGGCGGTGCAGCCGCCGGGCCGCTGGCCCGAGGGGTCAGGGGCGGCCGCGTTGACGGCCGGCACCCCCTTTTCACCGGCGGCGATCGGCTCGCGATCACCCGCCCCGGCCAGACCCCCAGCGGCAGCCAACGTCACCGCCAGCACCGCGAGGACGAGTCCCCTTCTGGTATTCACAGTCCCGTCCAATCTCACGGCGTCAGCGCCGCGATCCGGATGTTGCGGAAGCTCACGATGTCGGTGGCACCGTGGTTCTGCAGTCCGATGTAGCCGGTCGGGTGCTCGCGCCCGGCGCCGCCCGGGTCGTCCGCGCGGGGCGGGTCGAAGACCGCGGCGGGGTCGTTGACGTACTCGTTGACGAGCACGCCGTTGCGGAACAGCGAGTAGTGCTGGCCCACGACCCGGATCTCGTAGTCGTTCCAGGTGCCCTTCGGCGTGACGCCGGCGCCCGCGATGTCGACCTTGTCGAAGCCGTACACCGAGCCGCTCTTGTACATGTCGCCGTCGGTCCGGTCGAGGATCTGCAGCTCGTGGCCGTACTTGATGGCGACCCACTCGGGGCGCGGCTCCTGCGGGTGCTGGTGCACCTGCGGGAAGCGGACGAACACGCCGCTGTTGACCCGGCCGTCACCCGGCGCGTCGTCCCGCCACTGGAGCTTGAGCGAGAAGTCGCCGTACTCCCGGACCGGGAACCAGAGCATGCCGAGCCCGTCGACCGCCTGGCTGGTGATCGACCCGTCGGCGTTGCGCCGGAAGCCGCCGGCGCCGACGTGCTCCCAGAGGTTGTACGACGCCGGCGTGCGGTCCAGCAGCGGCAGGTAGCCCTGCTTGTCGTCCGGCTTGCCGACACCCGACTCGCGGGCGGTGCGGACCAGCGTGTTGCGCTGCGCGTTGGTGATCAGGCCACGGTGGTGCAGGTGCTCGGCGACCTCCTGGACGTGGGCGATGAAGTCGGCGGGGGTGGCCCACGGCTTCTCGTCCTCGATCAGGTTGTTGATCCAGCAGCCGCCGGAGACGGCGCGGTTGGGCACGCCGCTGTTCTTCGTGCCGATCCACACCGTCGGGCGGGTGTCGGCCACCCGGCAGGTGGGCGGCTGCGGTCCACTCTCGACCACGTTGAACGTCGTCGAACCGGTGGTGGAGACGTTGCCGGCCCGGTCGGTGGCCCGGTAGCTGAACGTGTGCTGGCCCGGAGTGTTCACCGTGACCGGTCCCGTGTAGACGATGTAGCCCTGCCCGTCGAGCGCGTACTCGACCCGGAGCAGGCCGGACCCGCCCGTGTCGGCGGCGGTGAGCGTGACGGTCGCGCTGCCCACATAGGACCAGCTGCCGTCCTGCTGGCCGGCGACCGCGGCGGTCACGGTCGGCGGCGTGGTGTCACCCGGCGCGGCGACCACGGTGAACGAGGCCGACGCCGCGGTCGACGTGTTGCCCGCCTTGTCGGTGGCGCGGTAGCTGACCGTGTGCTGGCCGGGCTGGTTCACCGTCACCGGCGCGGTGTAGGCGGCGTACGGCTGGCCGTCGAGCGAGTACTCGATCCGGTCGACGCCCGAGCCGGCGTCCGTGGCGGTCACCGTGACGGTGGCGGCGCCGACGTACGCGCCGTTGCCGTCGCGGTTGCCGGCGACCGTGGCGTTCACCGCCGGCGGGGTGGTGTCCTGTGCCGGCGCGACGACCGTGAACGACACCGACTGCGCCGCGGACGTGTTGCCGGCGGCGTCGGTCGCGCGGTAGCTGACCGTGTGCTGGCCCACGGTGTTGACCGTGACCGGTGCGGTGTAGGCCGCGTAGGCCCCGCCGTCGAGCGAGTACTCCACACTGTCCACACCCGACTCGGCGTCGGTGGCGGTGAGCGTGACCGTGGCGGCGCCGACGTACGCGCCGTCACCGTCCCGCTGCCCGGTGAGCGCGGCGGTCACCGTCGGCGCGGTGGTGTCCGGCTCGTCCTCGTCGACCACCGTGAACGACACCGACTGCGGCGCCGAGGTGTTGCCGGCGTTGTCGGTGGCGCGGTAAGTCAGCGTGTGCCGGCCCGGCTGGTTGACGGCGACGGGCGCGGTGTAGGCCGCGTACGGCGCGCCGTCGAGCGAGTACTCCACAGTGTCCACACCGGAGTCGGCGTCGGTGGCGTTCAGAGTGACGGTGGCCGTGCCGATGTAGTTGCCCTCGCCGTCCGGCTCGCCGGCGATCTGCGCGGTCACGGTCGGCGGGACGGTGTCCGGGTCGGGCTGGTCGACGACCGTGAACGACACCGCCTGCGGCGTGGACGTGTTGCCCGCGACGTCGGTCGCCCGGTAGTTGACGGTGTGCTGCCCGGGCGCGGTGACGCTGAGCGGGGCGGTGTACTGCGCGTACGGCTGGCCGTCGAGCGAGTACTCCACTTTGGACACGCCGGACTCGCTGTCGGTGGCGGAGAGCGTCACCGTCGCCGTGCCGACGTAGGCGCCGTCGCCGTCGCGGTTGCCGGTCACCGAAGCGGTCACCGTGGGCGCTGTCGTGTCCGGGTCGGGCTCGTCCACGACCGTGAACGCCACCGACTGCGGCGCCGAGGTGTTGCCCGCGACGTCGGTCGCCCGGTAGCTGACCGTGTGGTTGCCGGGCGCGTTGACGGTGACCGGGCCGGAGTACGTCCCGTAGGCGCCACCGTCGATCGCGTACTCCACCTTGGACACACCCGAGTCGTCGTCGGTGGCCGCGAGCGTCACCGTGGCCGCGCCGACGTAGTTTCCGTTTTCGTCGCGGTCGCCGCTCACCTGCGCGGTCACGGTCGGCGGGGTGGTGTCGCCGGTGCCGCCGGTGACCACGAGCGTGCCCGTCATCGTGCCGTGCCCGGGGATCGCGCAGAAGTAGCGGTACGTCCCCGGGGTGAGCACGACGTCGACCGTGTGCCGGCCCTGGCTGGCGTCGAACGGGTCGGCCAGGATGTTGACGTTGACGTCGCGGTTGTACCGGGGGTCGCCCGTCTCGAACGTCAGCGTGTGCTGCATACCGGTGGTGTTGCCGGTGGCCCGGCTGTTCTCGAAGACGATGGTGGTCGGTCCCGCGACCGCGGTGGTGGGCGCGGAGGCGTAGGCCTGGGTGCTGTCGCCGGCCGTCCAGGTGAGCGTCTGGGCCAGGAGCTGCTGTGATGGCGCGGCACCGCTGGGCGCGGCGTCCACCGGGCGCGCGCTCACCGGCCCCGACGACAGTACGGAGCTCACCAGCAGGACGGCGACCGCCGCGACCACCGTGAGCGGCCGGTTGGGCCCTCGGGGTGGTCTCTGGCGACCGCGCCGCACAGGGAGGAGTGGCATGTCCGACACAACCTTTCGCGAGTCTTCTGCCGCGGACGCGCCACAAAGGACGGTGGCGTCGACGCGTACGCGGGCAGGCAGCGTCAGCCGGCCCACGGTGCCGAGCCGGGCGGTGTCCGCCGCCGGCCCATGCGCGGGCTGGGGTGTCTTGGGTCAGGGGGTGGAACTCGTCGGCGAATGGAGAGCCAGCGGCTGGGGCTGACGTGTTGCGGCCAGGGCGCGCGCCGACGCGCCTATATCGAGGCAGGCCATGTCATCGACAAGGAGGTGCCACTCCCCCGGCAAGGACACAACCCTCGGACGTCGAGGTCACCGCGCCGCCGGTCACCTCGATGAGACTAACGTTGTCAGACCCTAACGGACTTGGCATCGAGATGTCTACATCTTCCGTTAGGAATGCTCACACTTTTGTTCCCTACGGCGAAAGGCTTTGACGGCGCTACTCGTTGGGGAAGTCGGCCAGCTCGGCGACCGCGGTCTCCAGCGCCGCGTCCACACCCCGATCGACCATCATCACGTAGGCCGGGTCGCCGGCAGCCGCGATCCGCCGGATGCCCCGGGCCGAGTCGGCGACCCGCCGGCGGACCGTCTCGACGAACGGCCCGAGCGGCCCCGTCCACCCATACGCGTCGAGCATCAGCCGCAGCCGCGCCGGCCGCCGCTCGAAGTCGGTGAAGCCCTCCGCCGCCACCACGCGCCGGGCGTGCAGCGGCACCCACGCGAACGCGGTGAACGCGAGATCGTACTCGCGGGTCACCGGCGCGGCGAAGTCCCAGTCGAAGAACCCGGCCAGCCGCCCGTCACGCCACGCCGCGTTGTAGGGCGCGGCGTCGTTGTGCCCCACGATCAGCCCGGGCCGCCACGTCCCGCCCTCGCGCCACACCGCGTCCGCCGGCGGGACGAAGCCGGCCACCGCCTCGTGAAACTCGCGCAGCCAGCCACCCACCTCGCGCAGCGCGTCCTCGCCGTACACCCAGGCCGGCCACGGCCGCGTCGTGCCGACCACCTCACCGTGCAGATAGGAGAGCACCTCGCGGCCCTGGTCGTCGAAGCCGAGCGCCCGCGGCGCCCGCTCGAACCCCACGGCCTCCAGGTGACGCAGCAACGCGTGCACCGCGGGCGTCCACCGCCCCGCCGCGCGCCGCACGGTGTCGCCGACCCGCACCGCACCCCCGGTGTTACCGCCCGCCAGCCGCTCCTCACCACTCACCGCCCCACGCTCGTACGGACCGCCGACCGGGGTCAAGCGGATTCGAGCCACCGCGACGTCCGCCGTGGTACAGACCGCGCGTCGCTCAGGTCGAGTCGGCCATGGAGCTTCAAGCGCATTTCCCGGGTCCGCGTCAGTCACTGACCGCCGCTCCCGCCGGAGACCGCGGCGGCCGGCGGCTCGCCAAGGGGCTCGCCGAAACCCCCGGCCCCCGCTGCCACCTCCGCGCCCCAAGCCCCACCCACGGCGCCGCGTGCGGCACAAGACGCGCGATCTATCGAGAGACCTTTCGGGGTCGAGGTCACCGCCTGTCCACAATGTCCTAAGCCACCAAGCCGCCGGCGAGCAACCCGAGCGGGCCCCGGTCGCAGGCAGTAGCCACCACCGTGGGTAACCGGCGCCAGGGTTCGCGATCTATAGAGCTTTCGGGGTTGAGGTCGACGTTTGTCCACAATGCCCTAAGCCGCCACGCCGACGCCGACCGAGCCGGGCGGCCCCTGGTCGCGGGCAGTAGCCACCGTGCCGGGCAACCCGGCACTAGGTTCGCGATCTAGAACGGTTAGGGCGCTATATCGACCCTAACCGTTCTAGATCCACATCTACGCCTCGAATCTGATTACGGTACGTTACCAGCGGTGCGGCGGCACTGCACATTTCGACCATTTTGGGCTACCGTGATGTCCGTCGTGGTCCAGGCCGCCGCTCGTCCGGCCTCACCCGTCCGCCGCCGGTCATGCACCAAAGCGCCCCCGCGCACAGACTCGACCAGGCCGCGGGAGCAACGGCGACGGACATCGCGGTAGCTCAAATCTCTTGTCTGGAAAGGGTTTTCGCCGCCAGGCGGGCCAAGGGTCACCGCGGCTCCGAGACCTCTTCTAGTGTGGCTCCAGGGTTTTTCGAGCGGGTGGCCCGGGGAGCGTCAGCCCGCGCCGGAGAATCGACGCCAAGCGTTTCCACGCGACGGGGGTTACGGTCATGGCACATCGCAGCGCGCGCGTCACGTCGTCCATTGTGGCGGGTCTGCTTCTGGCGCTGTCCGGCGCCTGTTCCGGAGAGCCCGAGCCGCCAGCCGCGGAGGCCGAGCCCAACCTCGCCGCCGCCACCTGCGTCGGCGAGGCGGCGGGC
>Ga0081539_10003025_pt1 | contig 21801 bp, 7 predicted proteins | sample TabmetS4T2R2_FD_71023 | JGI IMG/M metagenome (GOLD analysis project Ga0081539, IMG submission 71023) | Tabebuia heterophylla rhizosphere microbial communities from the University of Puerto Rico - S4T2R2 | ecosystem: Host-associated > Plants > Roots > Rhizosphere ...
ACCTGACGAGTGCAGCGTCTCCTTGGAGTGCGGCGGCCTGGCGCCGCTTTGGCCTCGATAACGCAAGATCGGAACAAAGCGGCGCCAGGCCGCCGCACTCCAAGGAGGCGCAAAGGATAGCCGAAGAGGAAGCACGTCTGCCGTTTGATTTGCAGCAAGGGCCGCTGCTGCGCGCGCGACTGTTGCGGCTCTCAGAGGAAGATTACATCCTGCTCCTATCGATGCATCACATCGTCAGTGACGGTTGGTCCATGGGTGTGCTGGTTCGTGAAGTGGCGGCGCTCTACGAAGCTTACGCGGTTGGAGATGAGTCGCCGCTTAAGGAGTTGAGCGTCCAGTATGGCGACTATGCAGTGTGGCAACGAGAGTGGCTGCAAGGCGAAGTGCTGGACCAGCAGCTCTCGTACTGGCGCAAGCAACTGGCCGGTGTGCCTGCAGTCCTGGAGTTGCCGTCTGATCGGCCGCGCCCGCAGGTGCAGACATTTCGCGGCGCGTCGCTACCGTTCAAATTATCAAAAGAACTGACCGAGGAATTGAGAGCATTGAGCAGGCGCGAGGGTGTCACGCTCTACATGACCCTCCTTGCTTCTCTGCAAACACTGCTCGCGCGCTACACCGGAGAGGAGGACATTGCGGTCGGGACGCCGATCGCAAACCGTCGCCACGGCGAGCTTGAGAGTCTCATCGGATTCTTCGCAAACACGCTCGTGCTGCGAACGGACGTGAGTGGGAATCCGACGTTCGCGTCGTTGGTCCAGCGAGTCAGAGAGATTGCTCTGGGCGCATACACGCATCAGGACGTGCCATTTGAAATGCTAGTCGAAGTGCTGCAACCGGAACGAAGCATGAGTTATACGCCGCTCTTCCAGGTGCTGTTCGCTTTGCAGAACGCGCCGCAGGAAAAGCTGGAGCTGCCGGGACTCACGCTCGATCTGCTGAGCATTGACAGTGGCACGGCCCATTTCGATTTGGCGCTCTTGCTGGAAGAGACCGAAGAGGGATTGGAAGGCGTCTGCGAATACAGCACAGACTTGTTTGAAGAGGCGACTATGCTTCGCCTGATCGGACACTTCGAAACGATTCTTAAAAGCGCCGTCGACAATCCGGACCAACACATTGCGCAACTGACTTTGCTGTCCCCGGCAGAACGCCGGCAACTGCTCGATGAATGGAATACTCCGGCGGAACAGTTTAAGAGCGACTTGTGTGTGCATGAGCTTTTCGCGCAGCAGGCGGAACACACGCCCGGTGAAGTCGCAGTTCTATTCGAAGACACCCACCTGTCTTATAGCGAGTTGAATGAGCGTGCCGAGACACTCGCGCACCAACTGCGCGTGCTCGGCGTAGGACCTGAGCAGGTGGTCGGAGTCATGTTGGAACGCTCGATAGAAATGATTGTCGGCGTCCTCGCCATTTTGAAAGCGGGCGGCGCATACATGCCGCTCGATCCGAGCTATCCGCCTGGGCGACTGCAGTTCATGATCGATGACGCAAAGCCGGCGGTGATTCTGACACCGGACGGACTATTAACCACAGATTACACAGATCAGAGCCACGGATCAGATCCGGATTTAATCCGTGGCTTTGATCCGTTTGATCCGCGGCACCCGTGTTACATCATCTACACTTCCGGATCGACGGGTAGACCGAAAGCAGTCGTGATGCCTCACCGTGGCGCGGTCAATCTGATCAACTATCAACTTCAAAGCTCAGAGAAGCCTCTGCGCACGTTGCAATTCGCGTCGCTGAGTTTCGACGTTTCCTTTCAGGAAATCTTTTCGACGCTGTGTGCGGGCGGATCGCTCGTGCTGCTGCGAGAGGATGCGCGACGCGACGCGAGGGAGCTGCTGCGTGTAATTACAGAGCAGCAGGTGGAGAGACTGTTTCTCCCGTTTGTCGCTTTGCAACATCTGGCTGAGGAGGCGGATCGGCAGGAGAGCGTGCCCTCGAGTTTGCGTCAGGTCATCACCGCTGGTGAGCAGTTGAAGATCACGCCCCACGTCGCACGTTTCTTTCAGAGACTCGACGGCTGTACGCTCGACAATCACTATGGTCCAACCGAGGCGCACCTGGCGACAATGTGGCGTCTCGAAGGCGACGCCGGCTCGTGGACAACGTTGCCTCCAATCGGTAAGCCCATCACTGGCGCGCAGGTCTATGTGCTCGACGACGCACTCGAACCCGTCCCCATCGGAGTCAGGGGTGAGTTATACATCGGCGGAGCACAACTCGCGCGTGGTTATCTGAATCGCCCGGACCAAACGGCGGAGAGATTCATCCCTCATCCTTTCAGTCATGACGGCGGCGCACGACTCTATAGAACGGGGGATCTCGTACGCTACTCCGCCCGCGGAGTGCTCGAATACGCCGGACGACGCGACTTACAGGTGAAGGTGCGTGGCTTTCGTGTCGAGGTAGGCGAGATCGAGGCGGTCTTGAAACAACACCGGTCGGTGAAGCAGGCCGTAGTGACAGTGCTGGAAGACGATGCCGGCAGAAAACGCCTCGTGGCTTACATCATCGCGGCGCAACCGTCTGCGCCGCCCGCGAGAGAGGAGCTGCGTAGACATCTCAAGGACAAGCTTCCCGAGTACATGATCCCTTCTCTCTTCCTGTTGCTCGACACGCTTCCGTTGACCGGCAGCGGCAAAATTGATCGTCGCGCCTTGCCCGCACCGGATGCTGAACATGCCGCGCTCGCGGAAGCCTTCCTCGCTCCGCGCAGTGGAGTGGAAGAGACGCTGGCCTCGATCTGGTCAGATGTGCTCGGAGTGAGAGTCGGAATCAACGACAACTTCTTCGAGCTGGGCGGCCACTCGCTCTTGGCGACACAGGTGATGTCGCGCGTGCGGGAAGCGTTCGGGATCGAGATCGCATTGCGAAGGCTATTCGAGCAACCAACCATTGGTGAGTTGGCGGAGACGATAGACGCGGGGCTGAGAGCGAGAGCCGGAATGCCGTCCCGACTGGAGAAGATCGAGAGAGCGCAGCGGGAAGGAAATGTGATGCCACTCTCTTTCGCTCAGCAGCGTCTCTGGTTTCTCGATAAATTTGAAAAGGACAGCTCGCTCTACAACCTTCCCGCGACCGTGCGTATCTGCGGCGCAACACTGAACGTAAGCGCGCTCGAAAAAGGTTTGCGCGAAGTGACGCGGCGTCACGAAATTCTGCGCACGACTTTTACTACGATCGACGGACAGCCGGTGCAGGTTGTGGCTCCGGAATCGCATTTCACTCTGCCGCTGAGTGATCTGAGCCAGCTTCCTCCCGCGCAGCAGAACACTGAAGCACAACGGCTGGCCCGTGAAGAGGCGCAGCGCCTCTTCGACCTGTCAACTGGCCCACTCGTGCGCGCCCGCCTGCTGCGCCTGTCGCCGGAAGATCACATCCTGCTGCTATCGATGCATCACATCGTGAGCGACGGCTGGTCCATGGGCGTGCTGATTCGTGAAGTGGCAGCGCTCTACGACGCTTATGCGGTTGGAGCAGAGTCGCCGTTAGAAGAGCTGAGCCTGCAGTATGGCGATTATGCGGTGTGGCAGCGAGAGTGGCTGCAAGGCGAAGTATTAGAACGGCAACTGGATTACTGGCGGGAACAGTTGGCGGGTGTGCCGCCTATCCTGGAGTTGCCGACGGATTATCCACGCCCGGCAGTCAGAACCTTCAACGGAGCGTCGCTCTCGCTGAAGCTGCCGCCCTCGTTAACCAAAGAGCTGAAGACGTTGAGTCGCGCCGAAGGCGTGACGCTGTTCATGAGTTTAATGGCGACGTTCCAACTGCTGTTCTGGCGCTACACAGGACAGGAGGACATTACGGTCGGGACACCCGTGGCCAACCGCACGCAAGCGGAAACGGAAGAGTTGATCGGATTTTTCGTCAACACGCTCGTGCTGCGAACGGATGTCAGCGGAAATTCGACCTTCCGCGAATTGGTCCAACGCGTGAAAGAGGCGGCACTAGGTGCATACGCGCATCAGGACGTGCCGTTTGAGAAGCTCGTGGAGGAGTTAGCGCCGGAGCGGAATCTCAGTGTCACTCCGCTCTTTCAGGTGGTATTCGCAATGCAGAATACTCCGTCACCGGAGATCAGGCTGAGAGATTTGCAGTTGAGCCTCGTCGAAACTGAAAGGGAAACGTCAAAGTTCGACATCGTCCTCGCGATGTGGGAGACGGCGGAAGACCTGGAAGGTTCGCTTGAATACAACACAGACCTGTTCGAAGAAGCGACTGTGCAACGACTGCTCAGTCATTTCCAGACGTTGCTGGAAGGCATAGTCACTAATCCCGACGCTAGCGTTGCCGACGTGCCGCTGTTGACTGCAAGCGAGCGGCTGCAGTTGCTCGTTGAATGGAACGATACGCGCAAGCCTTTCCGCGAGGAGCTCTGTATTCATCAACTCTTCGAGTCGCAGGCGGCGCAAAATCCGAATGCTACGGCAGTTGTTTTCGAAGACGAGCAATTGAGTTACGACGAGTTGAATGCCCGGGGAAACCGGCTCGCGCATAAGCTGATAGAGCTCGGAATCGGACCGGAGCTGCGCGTTGGCGTTTTGATGGAGCGTTCGCTCGAGATGGTCCTGGCAGTCGTGAGCGTGCTCAAAGCCGGCGGTACTTACGTGCCGCTTGATCCATCGTGGCCGTTGGAGCGGCTCCGTTGGATTGCCTCGACGCTTGGCATCCGCTGCCTGCTCACACAGCACGCACAGCTTCGCCTCATCCACGACTTGCAATGGAAACTTCCACACCTGACCGACGTCATCTGCCTCGACGTTGAGACGCAAAGACCGCAGCCCGAGATACTGGACCAGGGCCTGGTCAAATCGTTATGGGATCACGTCGCCGAGGAGTCGGTTGATGAAGTCACGGCCGGCGGTTTCATCAGCAGTTACACAGGCGAGCCTTTTGCGGAAAGCGAGGTCAGAGAATACGTCGAGCGCGTAGCGAAGTTGGCTGAAGCCTTTCTCGGTGCGGACCGGCGCGTGCTGGAGATCGGTTGCGGCTCGGGACTGATCATGTTCGAGCTGGCGCCACACGCCGAACTCTACGTTGGGCTTGATCCGTCCGATGCGACACAGAAGCAAAACCTCAGCCGGATTGCAGAGAAGGGCAGCGATAACATTAAACTCGCGACCGGCTTTGCGGACGAGATCGACACCATGTTCGAGCCGGGATCGTTTGACCTCATCGTGATGGCCAGTACGGCGCAGTTTTTCCCTGGTCCAAACTACTTCGAAGCCGTGCTGGAAAAGTCGCTCAAACTGCTTGCACCCGGCGGCACGATTCTGCTCTGCGACATCATGGATGCGCGACGCAAGCAGGAGTTTGGAGAGTCGCTGCAGGAGTTTCAGCGAATCAACCCCGACGCACGAACCAAAACGCAGTTGGATGGCGAGCTTTATTTCGACGAAGCTTACTTTTTCGATCTCGAGGCGACGTTGCCGGACGTGTGTGACGTCCAGATCCGGCATCGTGACCGAGGGTTCAGCAACGAGCTGGGATATCGCTTCGACGTAATTCTCAAGAAAGATGAACGGGGAGAATGCCACACCATGCAGCCGAGCAAGCGGCTCTGGACCAACTGGCATCTACGAGCGTTGCCGGAGAGCAATCCGGTCACCACAGTTACTTCCGCCAATGTCGCTTACATCATTCACACCTCGGGCTCGATGGGTGAGCCGAAAGGTGTGATGGTCCAACACCGGCCTATTATCAATCTCATTGACTGGGTCCACACCACTTACAATGTCGGCGTCGGTGATCGTCTTCTCTTCGTTACCTCATCGACGTTCGATCTATCCGTCTATGACATGCTCGGAACACTCGCAGCAGGCGCGACGATCTACGTCGCCTCGCGCGCGGATTTACGCGATCCACAAAGATTGGCCCGGATTCTCCAGGAGCAACGGATAACATTCTGGGACTCTGCTCCCGTTGCGCTCCAACAAGTGAAGCCTTACTTCTCGCATGAGCCGAACACCGGGGAACATTTGAAAACCGTCTTTCTGGCCGGCGACTGGATTCCTCTACGTCTGCCGGATGAGATACACGCTGCATTTCCAAATGCCCGCGTGGTGAATATGGGTGGAGCAACGGAAACAAGTGTCTACTCAAACTTTTTTGAGGTCGAAACAGTCGAACTGTACTGGGCCAGCATCCCTTATGGCAAACCCATACAGAACGCGCGGTATCACATTCTGGATGCGCGTCTCGATCCGGTTCCGATCGGCGTTGTCGGTGATATCTACGCCGGCGGCGAATGCCTCGCTCTCGGATATGCAGACCCTATATTGACCGCTGACCGTTACATTCCCGATCCATTCAGTACCGAGTCTGGTGCGCGTCTCTATCGGTTTGGCGATCGCGGACGCTACCGTGCGGACGGCGAGATGGAGTTTCTCGGACGCCGCGATCAGCAGATCAAGATTCGTGGCTTTCGCATTGAGCTCGGCGAGATCGAGAGTGCCCTCGTGGCGAACAAAGCAGTGCGCGAGGCTGTCGTTCTCGTGCGCGAGGATGTGCCGGGCGAGCAACGTCTCGTTGCCTACATTGTCTCCGCGCAGCAGCCGGCTCCGACCACGACTGAGTTGCACAGCTTCTTAAAGGAGAAGCTGCCCGAGTATATGCTGCCCTCGGCGTTTGTGATGATTGATGAGTTGCCTCTGACGCGCAACGGTAAGCTCAATCGCGCTGCGCTTCCCGCTCCCGACGCGTCACGCCCTGCGCTCGCTTCGTCTTATCTTGCGCCGTCGACCGAGTTGGAACGGCGCATTGCAGAAATCTGGCAGGACGTTTTGGGCGTTGATCGGATCGGAATGAGCGATAACTTTTTTGAGTTGGGTGGCAACTCGTTGGCGCTCGTACTCATGAGTGTGAGGCTGAACGAAACACTCCGACGGGAAGTGTCTATAGTCGACCTATTCAAATACCCGACGATTGCGTCCCTCGCCGCTCACCTTGGTGAAGATCAAGAAGAAATCTCTGTCGATGAATCCAATGTTCGTCGTGCAGCGGAACGACGAGAAGCGTTACAGCAACGAGCGCGACCGCGGTAATTCAGGCGCTCGATACTCTGCCGGTAATGTCTTAATTAAGACATTACTTATGTGCCGATAATGTCTAAATAAGACACTACCAAACTGTCTAACTAAGACATTCTGTCGGTGTTCATGTTGGGGTATTATTCACCAACCCAGTCCCGACCTCCCAAGTCTGAATCTTACAGAGAGGCAATCTCCAAATGAGTACGACTGCATTTGCCACTAACATCACCCATTCTTTGTCTACCAACAACCGAAGAAATGAACTTGTCACTTTTCTCAAAGACCTGAAAGCTGAGTGTGGAACGCTCCCCCCGGAAAAGGTACTCATCTTTCTCGGGCAGTGGTTTCATCCACTACATTATTTTCCGACCTTTCTTTCACGTCTGATCTCAGTCACCCCCGAGATTGAAACGCAGACTTACGTCTCGCGTATTCTCTGGGAAGAACTCGGCGAAGGCGACCCGAACCGTGCACATGAAAAAGTTTACATAGAGACAATCAGCGACGGCGGCTTCGCAAAACAACAGGTAGCCGGCACCCCACCGTTAGACGCAACACGCAAGCTGATTGAAGGCTATAAACAAGCCTCGACGAATCGGTTGTCGGGACTCGGATTTCTCTACGGAACTGAGGTAGTCGATTTACCGATGGTCGCGACTATCGGTGAATTGATGCGACGTTGCACCGGTAAGAGAAATCTTCCCTGGGTCAACATTCACGTCGCCCAGGAACCTGGCCACGTCGATAGCGCAACCGCGACTTTGAAACCTTCTTTTACCGGAGAAGAGCAGCGGGAGATCGTGGAGCACGCGGAACAGATGTGGACACTCTGGATTGATTTTTTTAGAAATATTCGTAGCGAGATTCTGAACTGAGTCGAAGTTTTCGATGAATACGCCGAAGGCGTTCGCTAATTTCAGCCCAGGGTTCGAGCATCGCGAGAACCCTGGGACATAATTTCAAAATCGCGATCAAACCCTGAAAGGGTTAACCAGTTGGCGAATCCTTTCAGGGTTCAATGACTATTTGCTGTTCTGATCCCAGGGTTGTCGCTGCGCTCCAACCGCTGGGCTGAAATTAGCGAACGCCCTTTCGGCGTTTTGGTCAATTAAATAGAGATGAGTGATACGAGTGGGTTAGAGATTGCCGTCATCGGCATGGCGGGACGTTTTCCGTGTGCAAAGAACCTGGACCAGTTCTGGCAAAACCTGCGCGATGGCGTCGAGTCGATAAAGTTCTTCACTGACGAAGAGCTGCTCGCAAAGGGTGTCGATGAGGGCCTCCTCAACGACCCGAATTACGTGAAAGCTGAAGGCGTTCTCGACGACATCGACATGTTCGATGCCTCGTTCTTCGACTTCACGCCGAGAGAAGCATCGTTGATTGATCCGCAGCATCGCCTCTTCCTCGAACATGCGTGGAAGGCTTTGGAGAATGCCGGATACGCTGCCGGCCTGGGTAATCATCGCACGGGTGTCTATGCCGGTGAGAGCATCAACTCCTATTTACTCAGTAATCTTTACCCGAACCGCGAGTTGATGGAATCAGCGGGCGGCTTTCAAGTCGTCATCAACAACGATCGCGACTATCTTGCCACGCACATAGCATACAAGTTGAATTTGACAGGCCCGGCGCTGAGCGTGCAGACGGCCTGCTCGACTTCGCTCGTCGCAGTGCATCTCGCCTGCCAGAGTTTGTTGAATCGTGAGTGCGACATGGCGCTGGCAGGAGGCGTGTCGGTCGGCGTGCCGCATGGAGCGGGAGCGTTTCATCAGCAGGGCGGCATCATCTCACCCGACGGGCATTGCCGCGCTTTCGACGCTCGTGCGCAAGGGACTGTCAAAGGTAGCGGCGTCGGTATCGTCGTCTTGAAGCGACTCGGAGATGCGCTCCGTGACGGCGACACTGTGCACGCAATCATCAAAGCGACCGCGATCAATAATGACGGCTCTTTGAAAGTTGGCTTCACTGCGCCAGGCGTAGAGGGACAGGCGAGCGTCATTGAAGAGGCGCTGGCGTTGGCCGAAGTAGAACCGCAGACCATCACTTACATTGAGACACACGGAACCGGCACATCGCTCGGAGACCCGATTGAAGTTGCGGCGCTTACACAGGCTTTTGCACAGGCTTTCCGCACGCAGACTGGGGCAAAGAACTACTGCGCCATCGGCTCGGTTAAAACGAACATCGGACACACCGATGCAGCCGCTGGTGTTGCCGGTCTGATCAAAACCGTGCTCGCACTCGAGCATAAGCAACTGCCACCGAGCCTGAATTTCACGCAACCGAATCCGAATATTGATTTTGCCGGCTCGCCTTTCTTCGTTAATACGGAGCTGACCGATTGGCAGACGAATGGAGTGCCGCGCCGCGCGGGAGTGAGTTCCTTCGGCATTGGCGGAACGAACGTGCATGTCGTTTTGGAAGAAGCGCCGCCTGCCCCCAAACGCTCCGTCTCATCGCGTCCTTTTCAGCTTTTGACTCTCTCGACGAAGACTGCGACGACTCTCGAAGCGGCGAGACTGAATCTCGCCGCCCATTTGAAGCGACACGCGCGAATCAATCTCGCGGATGTCGCGTTCACGCTGCAAACTGGCAGGAGGAGTTTTGCGCATCGTCTCGCGCTCGTCTGCCGTGATGCAGAGGAGGCCGCGGCTGCGCTCGAAGCAGGTGATGCGCGACAACTACACATGGATGTGCAGGAGTCGTCGCAGCCTCGTCCGGTCGTCTTCATGTTCACGGGCCAGGGCGCGCAGTATGTGCAGATGGCGCGCGAGCTATACGAAACCGAGTCGTCGTTTCGTGAAGACGTCGATTACTGCTGCGAAATTCTCAAGCCTCTTTTGCAACTCGATCTGCGTGAAGTGCTCTATCCATCGGCCGAGCGCGCTGAGGAAGCGAGTGAACAGTTAAAGCAGACTCAACTGACTCAGCCTGTGCTCTTCGTTATCGAGTATGCCCTCGCGCAATTGTGGATGCGTTGGGGTGTGCGTCCGGCGGCGTTGATTGGTCACAGCATCGGCGAATACGTGGCGGCGTGTATAGCGGGCCTTTTCACGCTCGAAGATGCTTTGAAGGTTGTTGTTGAGCGAGGACGGCTTATGCAGCAGGCGCCACACGGCGCGATGGTCGCCGTGCCGCTTTCTGAAAAAGAAATATTGGCGCTTATCAATGGCGAGCTCTCGCTTGCGGCCGTCAACGCGCCGTCTCTCTGCGTCGTGTCAGGAACGATCGAAGCGGTCGAAGGGTTGGAGCGACAGCTTGGAGAGAAGAACTTGATCTGTCGCCGGCTGCATACGTCGCACGCACTTCACTCGGCGATGATGGATCCCTTGCTTGCAACGTTCGCCGCGAAGCTCAAAGAAGTGAAGACCGGCACGCCGCAAATTCCGATCGTTTCCACTCTGACTGCGACATGGATGACATCCGAAGACGCGCGCGATGCAGGTTACTGGGCCAGACAACTCCGGCAGACCGTACGTTTCGCCGACGGCCTCCGCGAGATCTTGAAAGAGCCGGAGACTGTTCTCCTCGAGATCGGACCGGGCCAGACTTTAAGCGCACTCGCAAAGCAGCAACAGGACACGAGGGCAGAAACTCGCGTCGTACTCTCTTCGCTGCGTCATCCGCGTGACAGTCAATCCGATGTCGCATACATGCTGCATACTCTCGCGCGTCTCTGGACGGCGGGTGTCGAGATTGATTGGACGGCGATGCACACATCGGAGCGCAGGCGCATCCCGCTTCCGACTTACCCCTTCGAGCGACGGCGATACTGGATCAATCCTCCCGACGCCAGGTGGGAGGATAAACAAATAGCCGCGCTGAAGAGACGGGATGAGCCTGCGGATTACCTGTACGTTCCTTCGTGGAAACGCACGGTTCCGGCCCTGTTGGAGGACAAGGATACAGAGAAGTCCTGCTGGGTCGTCTTTGCAGACCCGTGCGGAGTCGGCGCTCAGGTTGTCCGCCGTTTGGAGAGTGAAGGGAAGTTTGTCATCAACGTGATAGCGAGTGAGCAGTTCGACAAACTCGGCGAACGTGTCTTCGCGTTTAATCCTCATCATCGCGGCAACTACGAAGCGTTGCTGAAGGAGATTCGCGCGCTCGACAAAGTGCCGGCCAGAATACTTCACCTGTGGGGCGTGACGCCGGACGCTGCCACGCCGGCAAACTTCGATTGGTACACAGAGACGCAGAGCAGAGGCTTCTACAGTTTGATCTACCTGGCCCAGGTGCTGGGCGAGCATGGTTTGACGGATGAAGTACAGATCGAAGTAGTGACCAATCACATGCAGGAGGTCGTAGGCAATGAGTCGCTGCTGCCGGAGAAGGCGACCGTGCTTGGGCCATGCAAAGTGATTCCACAGGAATACGCGAACATCAAATGTCGTGTCGTTGACATTGTTCTGCCTGCGCCGGGAAGTGCGGACGAAGTGAGGTTGGCGGAAAATCTCATCGGCGAATTTGCAGCTTTGCCGTCTGAAACTGTCATCGCTTATCGTGGGCGGCATCGCTGGCTGCAAATCTTCGAGCCTTTACGCGTCGAAGACCAAGTGGCGTCGTGTCTCCGCGAGCGCGGAGTCTATCTACTGACCGGTTCGAGCGACATCGATCTCGCGCTCGCACGCTATCTCGCAGAAGCCGCGCACGCGCGCCTGATTCTGCTCGGCGACGACGTTCCCGAAAGAGAAGTCCACGCGCTTGAAGAAGCTGGCGCTGAAGTATTGGTACTCAAACCGGACTTCACGAGCCGCGAAGCGGTCGAAGCAATCATTTCGCAGGCGCGCGCGCGGTTCGGCCAAATCAACGGCGTAGTTCACTCCGCATCGCTCACGTCGGGCGGCATGATTCAACTCAAGACGAAAGAGATGGTCGCCCCCGTTTTTGCGCCGAAGGTTGTGGGGACACGCCTGCTACAGTCTGCGCTGGCAGACTCTCCACTCGATTTCTTTGTCCTCTTTTCCACGTCACTTGCGCTGACTGGTGTGTTTGGTCAAGTGGACTACTGTGCGGCGAATGCGTTTCTCGACGCCTTCGCACACGCGAACACGCTGCAGGGCGATACCTTCACCGTGAGTATCGATTGGCACGTACCACAATGGGAAACGTGGCAGGCCGCATCCCTGGCATCAGTGCCGGAATTTCAGGCGCAGTTTGCGGAAGCGCTCGAAGCCTATGGCATCAAACTGGCTGAGGGAGTCGAAGTCTTCCGCCATCTCCTTTCGACCTCGCAGCCGCAGGTCATCGTCTCGACACAGGACTTTCAAGCTCTCATCGAGGAACAGCAAAGCGCTGCGGGGACAAGCCTGCTCGACCAACTGGAAACGAACCGTGCAGCCAACCTCGCGCGCACGCGTAGCGAAGCGGACGGCGATTATGTGTCGCCACAGAATGAAGTCGAGGCGGCGATGGCTGCGCTCTGGGAAGAGCTGTTCGGGATCCAACGCTTGAGCGTTGACGATAACTTCTTCGAGTTGGGCGGCAACTCCCTGTTGGGGATTCAACTCATCTCGCGTGTGCGCAAAGATTTTCAAGTCGAATTGCCCTTGAACACTCTGTTTGAAACGCCGACGGTTGCGGGACTGGCAGCGGCAATTGCGGAAACGCGCTTGCGCGAGAAAGAAGCCGAAGAGATTGAGCGTCTGTTGCGAGAGATCGAATCACTCTCGCCCGACGAGCTACAGGCCACGCTCGCCCACGAGTTAAACAACGAAATTTAGCCGCAGATGAACGCGGATTACACGGATAAAACTCTGATCCGCGTCATCCGTGTTTATCCGTGGCTGACTTTTTACATATATGGATGACCTTTCCAAACGATTCTCTTCATTGACTCCGGAGCAACAGGCGTTGCTGGAGTTGCGGCTCAAGAAGCAGGGCTTGCGCTCGCCGCTGGAGCAGACGTCGCAACCGGCGGCGGCCGCTACGATTGAGCAGAGTGAAGAGGAGGTTGATTGGAAGAGCAGACCCGTTGAGAAGGGGTTGGGTTTCACGCTCTACTTCTTTTCGGACGATGGCTCGAAAGATTCTCCCGACAAGTATCGCCTCGTTTTAGAGAGCGCGAAGTTTGCCGATCAAAATGGCTTCAATGCTGTTTGGACGCCCGAACGACACTTTCAGGATTTCGGCGGCCTTTACCCGAATCCTTCCGTGCTCAGTGCCGCGCTCGCGATGGTCACTGAGCGCGTGCAGATTCGCGCGGGCAGCGTCGCACTGCCGTTGCATCATCCGGTGCGTGTCGCGGAAGAGTGGTCGGTGGTAGACAATCTTTCCAACGGTCGCGTCGCCATCTCCTTCGCTTCAGGCTGGCATCCTGACGACTTCATCTTCGCACCGTCCGTCTATGAAGATCGCAAGGACGTAATGTTTCGTCACATCGAGCTGATTCAAAGGTTGTGGAGTGGCGAGACCATTATGATGCCGGGCGCCGGTGATCGGGAGGTAGCAGTCAGGCTTCTGCCTAAGCCTTTGCAGAGGCATTTGCCCATCTGGATTACCAGCGCCGGCAGTCCCGAGACGTGGATTCGCGCGGGAGAAATCGGCGCAAACGTTCTTGCCGCGCTGATCGGCTATTCGTTTGAAGATCTCGCGGAGCGTATTCGCAGTTACCGTGAAGCGCGTGCGCGTCACGGACACGATCCGCAGACAGGCATAGTCTCCATTATGATCCACACGTTTGTCGGACAGAGTAATAGCACCGTGAAAGAGCAGGTACGCGCGCCTTTCACACATTACCTGCGCTCTTACTTCAAACAGTATGACAACGTGCGCGTCGCTACCGGTGACGTCACCGAGGCCGACCGCGACGCCATCATGAATGCTGCGTTCGAGATGTACTTTGAAAATAATACCTTGATGGGCACTCCCGCGAAATGCTCGCGCCTCATCGATCAACTGCTTGCAGTTGGTGTTGATGAAGTCGCCTGCCTCGTCGATTTCGGCGTCGACTCGGATGCAGTACTGGCGAACCTGCAATACTTAAACGAGTTAAGAGAACACTACGGAAACATCAGCCACACAGAGGCACAAAAAGCACATAAGAATTAAAAAAAATATTTTGTGCCTTCTGTGCCTTTTGTGGCTGATCACATTTTGAGGCGGTAATGACAGACATCTCTCAGCGCATCTCAGCTCTGACGCCCGAACAACGCGCCTTATTTGAATCGCGCTTGAAACAGAAAGGGCTGCGTACTGATGTCACAGCAGTGCAGACCATCCCGCGCAGGCACGACCGCGACTCCGCCATTTGCCCGGCTTCGATAGACCAGGAGCGACTCTGGTTCATAGACCAGTTGCAGCCCGGAAATACCGCCTACAACATCTTCAACGCCAGCCGCATTCGTGGCTCGCTCAACATACCCATCATGGAGCGCGTCATCAATGAGTTGATTCAACGACATGAAGTGTTGCGGACAACTCTGAAATCAGTCGATGGACTGCCAGTGCAAGTCATCTCGCCTACGCTCAAGATCACTCTGGAGCCTGTCAGCCTCGAGCATCTTCCTGAAGCAGAGCGCTACGACGAGGCATTGCGTTTGACGACTGAAGAATTTGCGCGCCCCTTCGATCTAGAAAAGGGGCCACTGGTGCGCGTCGGCCTGCTGCGTCTGGCCGAAGACGACTTCGTGTTCCAAGTCAACATGCAACATGCGATTACGGACCGCTGGTCTTTCGCCGTCTTCGAGAAAGAACTGGCGGTGCTTTATCAAGCCTTTGCCACCGGACAGCCGTCGCCTTTGCCCGAGCTTCCGATTCAGTTCGCCGACTATGCCGTCTGGCAACGCGAGCGCATGAACAGCGACGAGTACAAGAAAGATTTGGAGTACTGGCTGCGGCAACTCGGCACTGCACCCGTCCTTGATTTTCCGACTGATTTTCCGCGTCCCCCGGTTCAGAACTTTCGGGGCGCCCGGGTCTATATGACCTATCCCAGGCGTTTGCTGGACGGGCTGAAAGAGTTGAGCCGCCGTGAGGGCGTCACGATGTTCATGACGTTGATGGCGGCATTCAAGACTCTGATCTACCGCTACACGGATCAGCACGACATTCTCATCAGCACGCCGATTGGCACGCGCCTTCGCCCCGAAACGGAAAATCTCGTCGGTTATCTGCTCAACTTACTGATCGTGCGGACAGATCTTTCGGGCAATCCCACTTTTCGCGAGCTGCTCAAACGCGAGCAGGAGGCATGTGTCGGAGCGTTTGCGCATCAGGAAGTCCCCTTCGGCAAACTCGTGCAGGAGCTGAAGCCGAAACAGGACGCGAGCCGCAATCCGATCGCGCAGGTCGCCTTTCTTTATCTCGATTTTCCCGAAGCGACGGCGCTGCAGTTTTTAGGTCTGACTGCAAACCAGATCGACATTGATAACGGCGCGTCCCGGTTCGACATTACGCTCGCGATGACCGAAATCCCCGACGGCTTTACGATCTCCATTGAGTACATCAGCGACATCTTTGAGCACGGCCGGATGGAGCGGATGGCGCAGCACCTGCAAGTTTTGCTGGAAGGCATTATCGCGAATCCGGATGCCCATCTTTCCGATCTGCCTGTGCTGACTCTCGAGGAACGGCAACAACTCCAACAGTGGAACGATACGGCGCATCAGTTCCCGTCCACTCTGCTGGTCCATCAACTCTTCGAGCAGCAGGCTGCGCTACGTCCTGACGCACCCGCTCTCCTCTTTGAAGACCAGGCGCTGACGTTCAGTGAAATCAACAGTCGCGCCAATCAACTCGCGCGTCATCTTCTTAGTCGCAGACTTGAACCGGAAGCGCGCATCGGCGTCATGCTGCCGCGTACGCCCGATGTGCTGGTGGCGCTGCTGGCAATCTTTAAGGCGGGCGGTTGCTATTTGCCCTTAGATCCGGAGTATCCGGCAGAGCGGCGTGCCTTCATGCTCGAGGATGCCGGAGCGTCTTTGGTTATCACAGAAGAGTATTTGCGTGCTGAACCGCTTGCACAACAAAGTATCGAGAATGTAGAGAGCGAAGTGCGCCCGGAGCAACTGGCGTACATCATCTATACTTCAGGCTCGACCGGACGACCAAAAGGCGTCGCTGTAGAACACCGTCAACTGCTGCACACGATGCAGTCTGCACAGGAAGTTCTGGGGCTCACGGAAGCAGATTGTCTGCCTTCCATTGCCTCATTCTCGTTCGACATCTCGTTGTTGGAATTGCTCTGCGCGCCATTGGCGGGAGGACGCTGTCTGCTCGTCTCTACACACGGAGCGTTGGAGGCGACCGTCATTGCAAGAGTGTTGCAGGAAGCTACCGTATTGCATGCCGTACCTGGATTGATGCGCCGCTTCGTGAGTGTCGTAACTCGCGAGCAATACCCGCAGTTACGACTATTGTTTGTCGGCGGAGAAGCAGTTGCGCCGGAGCTGGTCACGGAGATGCTGGCGGTGTGGAGTAGTGCGGACGTCAGAGTGATGTATGGACCAACCGAAGCGACCATCATCTGCGCCGGCTATGAAGTGAGCAGAGAAGGCATGATCAATCATCAGATGGTAGGACGGCCGTTTCCTAATACTGTGCTGCGAATCCTGGACCGTAAGGGAAAGTTAGTGCCAATCGGAGTCGATGGAGAGATTTGCATCGGTGGAGCGGGAGTGGCTCGCGGATACTGGCAGCGTGCGGATTTAACGGCGGAGAGTTTCGTGCCGGATGAATACAGCACGTGCGCGGGAGCGAGAATCTATCGCACGGGTGACAGGGGCCGCTATCTTCCCGACGGGAACATTGAGTTCACCGGCCGCATGGATGAACAGGTAAAGGTGCGAGGTTTTCGCATCGAGTTGGGAGAGATCGAATCCATGCTCACAGAGCACGAATCGGTGAAAGAGACGGTTGTCATTGCCCTCGAAGACAAGGGCAGCGAGAAGCGTCTGGTGGCCTATGTGGTTTCTGCGCCGGGTGCGGCGAGTAATATCAGTGAGTTGCGCAGTCACTTAAGGTCCCGACTGCCGGACTACATGATCCCTTCAGCGTTCGTCTATCTGGATGCGCTGCCGCTGACGAGCCACGGGAAGATAGACCGTCGCGCCTTGCCCGCACCGGATGCTGAACGTCCCGCACTCGCTGAAGCCTTCATCGCTCCACGGACACCGACCGAAAAAAGTCTCGCCTCTATTTGGACGAAACTACTCGGCATTAATCGCGTCGGCATCAACGACGATTATTTCGAGCTTGGCGGCGACTCGCTGCTGGCAACACAACTCGTTTCGCAGGTGCGCCGTGTGTTTGAAGTCGAACTCCCGCTCGTCGAGCTATTCAAGCATCCGACCCTGGCCGAGTTCGCTGCATCAATTGAAGAGGCCATCATCGAACAGATGGAAGAGATAAGCGATGAAGAGGCCGAGCAATTGTTGAGAAACGGATCGTCAGTTTGAAATGGGGATGAACACGCCGAAGGCGTTCGCTAATATCAGCCCAGGGTTCGAGCATCGCGAGAACCTGGGACATGATTCAAATTACGACCAAACCCTGAAAGGGTTCGGCAGTCGCCAACCCTTTCAGGGTTCAAGGATTTTTATGTTCTGGTCCCAGGGTTGTCGCTGCGCTCCAACCGCTGGACTGAAATTAGCGAACGCCTTCGGCGTATTCATCGAATCCTGAAACTTCGAGGCAACGCTATGTTCCGCGCCAAACGGTTACATGAGATTTTTGAATTAAGAGTACGCGAAGCTCCGGAACGTCCGGCTATCCGCACCCTGGACCACGAGATCACGTATGCACAGCTTGATGCACAGGCCGAACAACTAGCTCGCAGGCTGAAAAAACTGGGCGTGGGTCCGGATGTGTTAGTGGGGCTATGCATCGACCGCAGTATTGATCTCATCGTCGGATTACTGGCGATCCTGAAAGCAGGAGGCGCGTACGTACCTATTGATCCTGCGTATCCGCGTAAGCGCATTGACTTCTTTCTTACTGACAGTGCCGTCAACATAGTCGTCACAGTAACTCGAGTGGCGCAGAATCTTGGCGAGTGTAAATCAACGATCGTTTGCGTCGATGACCCTTCGTCACTGGCAGATACCAACGTGCAGCCGCCTCCGGCGACTGCAGGCAATGAAACAAATCTCGCGTATGTGATCTATACGTCAGGTTCGACCGGGATCCCCAAAGGGGTACTCGTTGAACATCGCAACGTGATCCGGCTTTTTGAACAAACCGCCCACTGGTTTCAGTTCAACGAACATGATGTCTGGACGCTCTTCCATTCAATTAGCTTCGACTTTTCGGTATGGGAAATTTGGGGCGCCTTGCTTTACGGCGGATGTCTGGTGATTGTTCCTCACGACGTTTCTCGATCACCGGTGCAATTCCACTCTCTTCTCAGAGAGCAGAAGGTTACTGTCCTTAACCAAACTCCCTCGGCTTTTCGTCAGCTCATTGCTGCTGATATCGCTCAGGAAAAAACTTCTGACTTCAATCTCCGGTTTGTGATTTTCGGAGGCGAAGCACTTGATGTCACAGTACTGTCTCCGTGGATTGAGCGCTACGGCTACCAGCGCCCGGCACTCGTCAATATGTATGGCATTACAGAAACAACCATTCATGTGACTTACAAACGTATCCTCCGAGACGATCTGAGGCAGCCTGAGGTGAGTCCAATAGGCGTTCCGATTCCGGACTTGCAACTTTATCTGCTGAACGAAGCGGGAGAGTTGGTGCCGGACGGTATGCCTGGAGAGCTTTACGTTGCTGGTGCAGGTTTGGCCCGGGGATATCTCAACCGGCCGGAACTCACTGCGGAATGTTTCATCCAACCTGTCGCAGCAAACGGGGCGCGTTTGTATAACTCCGGTGATCGCGCTGTTCGTATGGCTAATGGTGAGTTTGCATATTTAGGTCGTAGCGATGACCAAATGAAAGTTCGAGGCTTTCGCATCGAGCCAAGGGAGATAGAACTTTGCCTGTGCGGCCATCCGGAGATAAGTTCCGCCGTCGTCATGCGCCACGACTATGGTGACGGCGACGCGCGTCTGGTGGCTTATGTTCTGCCGCAGCCGGCTTTCAGTATGAATGAGGAGATAATTCACCGCTTGCCTGAGGAATTGGCTGAGCGCGCCGCTGTGGAGCTGCCAGTGCACATGCGACCGTCTGCTTACTTTGTGCTACCTGAAATCCCACTGACGCCTCACGGCAAAGTGGATCGAGAGGTGCTACGGCAGATGATTGGAGTAAAGTCTGACGCTAACGGAAATTCTCGTGCACACATGTCCACCACCGAGCAGACGATTCTTGCCATTTGGGAAGACGTGCTGCAACGCAAAAACATCGGAACCAAAGATGACTTTTTCGACGTGGGAGGGACGTCGTTGGCTCTCCTGCGCATATTTACGGCAGTAAATCAACACTTTAACATCGATTTGGATCTCAGTGTGCTGTCGGAAGAGGCGACCATTGCCCAATTTGCGAGTAGCGTCGACAGCGAACTACAGAACAGTCGAGTTCAAGCTGCGGAGGTAAAGTGATGCAGAATATTCAAGCCCCCGAGCGACAATTTCATTTCACCCCTGAGGAGCTTGAGAGCTTCCAGAAAAATGGGTACGCGGGCCCCTTCACAGTCTATGAGCCGGATGAGATGAAAACCATCTGGCGCCGTCAGCGCCTGCAACTGCTCGATCGGAGCATGGCTGTCTACAAGGTCAGCGAGGCCGTCTCGGGTGCTACCAATATCTCTAACTACGACCGTCATCTTGATTCCTCGTTCCTGGCGGATCATATTCGTCGCCCGGAAATCGTCGACAGGCTCACCAGTGTATTGGGACCCAATGTACTGTGCTGGCGCACCGAGTTCTTCCCTAAATATCCGGGCGATGAAGGCACTGATTGGCACCAGGCCGATACCTTCGCCAATGCCTCGGGAACGCCGCAAATCCTTTGGCCCAAGGGAGCGGAACACTTCGGCGGTACGATCACGATTTGGACCGCTTTCACCGAAGCCAATGAAGATAACGGCTGTCTTCAGTTTATTCCGGGGACGCACCAAAGCATGAATTACGACGAAACGAAGAAAATGCACTACGATCCAAATCTCATTAACAACCAGGAGAAGGACGGCGTGCCGCGCGGATTCTTTGGCTATGACTATCGCAAATTGCAAAAGGATCCTGATTGGAAGCCAGATGAGTCTAAGGCCATCTCCATGATCATGCTTCCCGGACAGGCCATCATGTTTTGGTCTACGCTGATGCACGCTTCGCTTCCGCATCGCGGCAAAACAGATGCTATGCGTCTTGGATTTGCCGCACGCTACGTGCCGACGTCGGTGAAGATATATCCTGATACCGATTATGTAGAAGAATATGGCGGGCGCGTTAGTTTGGAGAAGTATGGCGCTGTCTTAGTCGCCGGTCACAACGAATACACACACAATCGAATCGCCACTCATACGACGCGAGGATATGCGTTGACGCCACGTTAAAACGAGATGTTAAGTACAAAGCCGGCTCTTGATATCAGAGACTACGTGGAACGCTTAGCGCGCGCCGTGCTCTCAGTGAGACCACTGGTCGACGTCCTAAAGTCTCCCGTCCGCATTGTTCCGGCAATGGATGACGCTTCCATCCAGCCGCTATTGGCTGAAGACGTGCCGCCAGGGAACGTCGGACTCGCCCAATTGCTTGAGACGGTGGCGACGCGCGCCGGTGCGCCTCACTTGAGATTACACACGACTGCGGCTGATCTCTCGGCAATCGAACAGGTTGTCAGCAATCGCCTGGGCATAGGCGCGTATTACGAAATTGCCTCTCAGATGCCAATCTCATCTCTATCCGAGATAAACGAAACGGTCGACGAGGTGCTCGGCAAGAGTTTTGAGCGGCGATATAACTGCTCGAGAGTAGAGTCCTCTGATGGTGCTCCGCTCAGGGCTTATTCGTCCGGGCAACGATCAGATAAAGCCATCATTCTCGTCTCAGCCTGCGGCATGCCTGCCAAACTTTGCGACCGCTGGATGGATTTTTTAGGGAAGGACCACTTCGTCATCACCTGGGAAAGTCGCGGGCTTTTCGAAGAACCGAATGACTTTGACACGCTGGGTTTCGACGTCGCGACACAGGCGGAAGATTTGTTTGCCGTGATGGACCACTTCGGCGTGAAAACCACGCACCTGTTGGGATTATGTGGCGGGGCGGTTATTGCCATCGAGGCGGCGGCGGCGCAGCCCGCGCGCGTATCTTCGCTGAGCCTCTGGCATGGCGACTTTAATCTTGGCCCACGTTCTCTAAAGACGACGCATCAACGCAATTTGCAAGCGCTGATAACATTTGCCGCTGCGGGACGAGCGCAAGCTGCCTCCGTTCACAAACTTTTTCAGCAATCCGATGTGATTAAGCTCAGACCCGACCTGGCCCACCTCATTCTCTATCCCTACGCGACGGCTGAGATGCTTTTCCGCTATGCAAAATTAAACGGGAGCATTATGAATACTGATATCAGTAACTTGCTCGAGAGCATCTCGCACCCGACTTTGGTGGTCACCAGTGAAGACGACAGCACGGCTCATCCCGACGGTTCCAGGCGCGTAGCTCAAGGGATACCAAACGCAATACTTCACGTGGAACGGCATGGAGATCATTTGTCGTTATTCGACGCTCAGCCGCACATCACGGCCTTGGCGGCGCGCTTCATATCGAACGAGACGTTGAGTTAGTTGTTGAGGCACAGAGCGCCTCCTTGGAGTGCGGCGGCCTGGCGCCGCTTTGGCCTCGATCGTGCATCATCGATACCAAAGCAGCGCCAGGCC
>Ga0081539_10003026_pt1 | contig 21797 bp, 25 predicted proteins | sample TabmetS4T2R2_FD_71023 | JGI IMG/M metagenome (GOLD analysis project Ga0081539, IMG submission 71023) | Tabebuia heterophylla rhizosphere microbial communities from the University of Puerto Rico - S4T2R2 | ecosystem: Host-associated > Plants > Roots > Rhizosphere ...
CCCCATAGTGCTGGCGGCCGGCTTCCACGAAGGTCTCGTAGGTGCCCTGAACAATGCCCTGCGTGCCGATGTAAATCCACGAGCCGGCGGTCATCTGGCCGTACATCATGAGGCCCTTCTTATCGAGCTCGTGGAACTTCTCCCAGTTCGCCCAATGCGGCACGAGGTTCGAGTTGGCGATCAGCACGCGCGGCGCATCGGGATGGGTGCGGAAGACCCCGACCGGCTTGCCGGACTGGACAAGAAGTGTCTCGTCGTCGCGGAGCGTCTTCAATGAAGCAACGATGCGGTCGAAGTCGTTCCAAGTGCGCGCGGCCCGACCAATGCCGCCGTAAACGACCAGCTCGTTGGGATTCTCGGCCACGTCGGGATCGAGATTGTTCATCAACATCCTGAGCGGCGCCTCGGTGGTCCAGGAGCGCGCATTGAGCTGATCGCCGCGGGGGGCACGGATTTCGCGGATATTGTGGCGCGGGTCGGTCATGCTTTTTCCTTCAGCTCTCGGGCGACACGCTCGAGCTCGGTCAGGATAGCCTGCAGATAGATGCGCAGTTGCTCCGCCTTCTGGGGCGAATAGGCGAAGGGCGGCGCCTCGTGCTCGAGATGCGTGATCTGGGTGAGCTCCATCTGGATGGCATGGACGCCGTCGGCCGGACGGCCGTAATGGCGTGTCGTCCAGCCGCCTTTAAAGCGACCGTTGAGCACATGCATGTAGCCGACGGTCGCGGCACAGATGTCGCGCACGGCCTTCTCGACTTCCGGCGCGCAGCTCCGGCCGTCGTTGGTGCCGATGTTGAAATCAGGCAAGCGGCCTTCGAACAGGAACGGACAGACCGAACGGATCGAGTGGCAGTCATGCAGGATCACGACGCCGTGCTCGGCCTTCACGCGGGCGATCTCGGCGGCGAGCGCTTCGTGATAGGGGCGGTAGAACGCGGGGAGACGCCGCGCGGTCTCGGCTTCGTCCGGCTCCTGGCCTTCTTTCCAGATCGGCCGGTTGTCGAAGTCGATGAGCGGGATGAGCCCGGTCGTGTTCTGGCCAGGATAGAGGCTGGCGCCGGAAGGATCGCGATTGGCGTCGATGACATAGCGGTGGAAGGTCGCGCGCACGGTCGTGGCGTTCGGCAGCAGGCCCCCGTAGAGCGTGTGAATATGCCAGTCCGTGTCACGGAGTTTCCGGCCCTCATCGTTGAGGCGCTCCCAGATATCGGCGGGAACGTCGGCGCCGGTGTGCGGCAAGCCAAGAATGACGGGCGAGGAGCCGCGACGAATTTCGACAGGGATCATGGCAGCAGCTCCGGCAAGATTCCGGCCGACACGCTTGCATTGAGCATGCCCGATTTCACCAGTTCGCCCGCCGCAGCGAGATCGCCGGCCATATAGCGGTCGACATCGAGCGCGGGCACTGCGGAACGGATCGCGGCATGTGCCTTCAGAAGCTCGATGCCGGTCGTCAGCGGCGCGCGGAAATCCACCCCTTGCGCGGCGGTGATCGCCTCGATGCCGATAACGCCCGAAAGGTTCTCCGTCATCTGGAGCAGCCGCCGCGCGCCATGGCAGGCCATGGAAACGTGATCTTCCTGATTGGCCGAGGTCGGGGTCGAATCGACCGAAGCCGGATGCGCCATCTGCTTGTTCTCCGACATGAGGGCGGCGGAGGTGACTTCGGCAATCATCAGGCCGGAGTTGAGACCGGGCTTCCTGGCGAGGAATGCCGGCAGACCGAAGGAGAGCGCGGGGTCGACCAGCAATGCGATACGGCGCTGTGCGATCGCACCGATCTCGCAGACGGCGATGGCGATCTGATCGGCGGCGAAGGCGACCGGCTCGGCGTGGAAGTTGCCGCCTGAGACAACCGAACCGCCGGGCAGCACCAGCGGGTTGTCGGTGACGGCATTTGCCTCGGTCTCCAGCGTGCGGGCTGCCATGCGCAACAGGTCCAGGCAGGCGCCGTCGACCTGCGGCTGGCAGCGGATGCAGTAGGGGTCCTGCACGCGCTCGTCGCCTTCGAGATGGCTGTCGCGAATTTCGGAACCTTTCAGCAGGGCGCGCAGGGCGGCTGCCGTGTCGATCTGGCCGCGATGGCCGCGCAGTTCATGGATTTCCGCGTGGAACGGGGCCGAGGAACCCATGGCTGCGTCGGTGGACAGTGCGCCGGTGATAAGCGCGGACTGCGCGGCGCGATGCGCGCGGAACAGGCCGGCAAGCGCCAAGGCGGTCGAGACCTGCGTTCCGTTGATCAGCGCCAAGCCTTCCTTGGCGTGAAGGACGATGGGATCGAGCCCGGCGTGACCGAGGCCGGCGGCCGCCGGCATGAGTTCGCCATCGCAGATCACCTCGCCGACGCCCATCATTGCCGCCGTCATGTGCGCGAGCGGCGCGAGGTCGCCGGATGCGCCGACCGAGCCCTTTCCCGGAATGACGGGGAGGATGTCGCATCTGAGCATCGCTTCGATCAACCCGGTCGTCTCGGGCCGCACGCCGGAAGCGCCGCGACCGAGCGAGTTGAGCTTCAGAGCCATCACCAGCCGCACGATCTCGGGTGCGAGCGGCTCGCCTACACCGCAGCAATGAGACAGGATGAGGTTGCGTTGCAACGTTTCGACGTCGTCGGCGGCGATGCGGACGCTGGCGAGCTTCCCGAAACCGGTGTTGATGCCGTAGACCGGATCGCCCTTGGCCACGATGCGCCCGACCGCCGCTGCGCCGGCTGCGACCCGGTCGTGACAGGATGGGTCGAGCGACGGTGTAGCGCCTTCGTAGATCGCCTGCCAGCCCCCAAGGGTTGCCTTGCCGGGCTTCAGAACCAGTTCGATCATCGACCTCTCCAGACGCGGGCATGGAGCGGATTGAAGCCTATGCGGTAGACCAGTTCGGCCGGGCTCTCGATGTTCCAGATCGCTAGATCGGCCCATTTGCCGGGCTCGATCGTGCCGGTTTCGGCAAGCATGCCGAGCGCCCGCGCCGCTTCACGGGTAACGCCGGCCAGGCATTCATCGACAGTCATTTGAAAAAGCGTCGCCGCCATATTCATTGTCAGCAGCAGAGAGGTGAGCGGCGACGTGCCGGGATTGCTGTCAGTCGCGACCGCCATTTTCACGCCGTGCTCACGGAACAAATCGATGGGCGGCCTTTTCGTTTCGCGAATGAAATAGAAGGCGCCGGGGAGCAGCACAGCGACAGTGCCGGATTGCGCCATAGCCGCCACGCCCGGCTCATCGGCATATTCGAGATGATCGGCGGACAATGCGTCATAGCGCGCGGCAAGCGCTGCACCGTAAGTGTTCGACAACTGATCGGCATGCAGCTTGACCGGCAGGCCGAGCGACCGGGCCGTGTCGAAGACCCTGGCGATCTGCTCAGGCGAAAAGGCGATGCCCTCGCAAAAGCCGTCGACGGCGTCGGCAAGGCCTGCACCGGCGACGACCGGCAGCATCTCGGTGACGACCTTGTCAATATAGGCATCCTTGTCGCCTTCGGCCTCGGGCGGCAAGGCGTGCGCCCCAAGGAAGGTGGTCACTATCGTCACTGGCCGCTCCAGGCCCAGCCGGCGCGCCACGTGCAGCGACTTGGTCTCATTGTCGAGGTCGAGGCCATAGCCGGATTTTACCTCGACCGTGGTGACGCCTTCGGCCATCAGCGCGTCGAGACGCGGCAGCGTCTCCTTGACGAGCTTATCGTCGCCCGCAGCGCGCAGAGCTCTGACCGACGAGACGATGCCGCCGCCGGCCCGCGTCACCTCCTCATAGCTCGCGCCGGCAAGCCGCATCTCGAACTCGTTGGCGCGGTGGCCGGCATAGACGAGGTGGGTGTGGCAATCGATCAGGCCGGGCGTGATCCAGCGGCCCTCGCAGTCGATGACCTCGGCATTGACCGGGATAGCCTCCGGAAGCGCCATCTCGGGCCCGGAAAAGACGATGCGGCCGTCTTCAGCCGCAACCGCGCCCTGTTCGATGATGCCCAGGCCAGGCAGGTCTTCGGCCATGGTCGCCAGCCGGGCGTTGCGCCAGACTCGCGTGCGCGGCTGTGATCCTCCCTCGGCCATCATCTTTTCCGTTCCAATCTCGCTCGGAATATGTATATACATATTAGCAGACGTTGCAAGCGGAGTCTTGTATGACCGCCATCTTCGCAGCAGAGGCGCTCCTCCCCGAGGGCTGGGCGGAGAACACCTGTATCAACATCAACGGCGGGAAGATCAGTAGCGTCGAGCATGACGCGATGCCGGGACCTGGCGACGAGCCCCACGCGATCATCATCCCGGCGATGCCGAACCTGCACAGCCATGCCTTCCAGCGCGGCATGGCCGGGCTTGCGGAACGTCGCGGGACATCGTCGGACAGTTTCTGGACGTGGCGCGAGACCATGTATCGTTTCGCGCTGACCATGACGCCGCAGGATGTCGAGGCGGTTGCCGCACAGCTTTATGTCGAGATGCTGGAGGCCGGTTTCTGCCGTGTCGGCGAGTTCCATTACTTGCATCATGACCGCGACGGCACGCCTTACACCAACATTGCCGAGATGGCGGAACGGATCGCCGCCGCGGCCATGGCGACAGGCATATCGCTCACCCTGCTGCCGGTCTCTTACGCGCATTCCACCTTCGGAGGCGCGGCGCCGGGCCAAGGCCAGCGCCGGTTCATCAACGATCCCGCGCGGTTTGCGAAACTGCTGGAGGAAAGCCGGCGAGTGGTAGCGACGCTGGACGGGGCAGTCGTCGGCCTCGCGCCGCATAGCCTGCGCGCCGTGACACCCGACGAGTTGAGGGAAGTAACTTCGTTGGGGGATGACGGGCCGATCCATATCCACATTGCCGAGCAGCTGAAGGAGGTGGAGGACTGTATTGCCTGGAGCGGCGCACGGCCGGTGGAATGGCTGCTCGCCAATGCCGCGGTCGACCGGCGCTGGTGTCTGATCCATGCGACGCATATGACCGAGGCCGAGACTGGCGCGATGGCAAGGAGCGAAGCGACGGCCGGGCTATGCCCGATCACCGAGGCCAATCTCGGCGACGGCACATTTGCGGCACGCCGTTTCTTCGCTGGCGGCGGGCGTTTCGGCATCGGGTCGGATTCCAACGTGCTGATCGGCGTGACGGACGAACTGCGCCAGCTCGAATATTCGCAGCGGCTGGCGCATCGCGAACGCAATGTGCTCGGCATGGCAAACGGCTCGACTGGACGGCGTCTGTTCGAAGAGGCGCTGGCCGGAGGCGCCACGGCACTTGGCGCCGGGCCTGCAGGGATCGCAGCCGGCAACGCAGCCGATCTCGTCGCGCTCGATGCCGGTCATTCGACACTTGCCGGCAAGAGCGGCGACGCGATCCTCGACGCCTGGATATTCGCCAACGGGACGAAGGTCGATTGCGTCTGGGCACGCGGCCGCAAGCTGGTCGAAGGCGGCCGCCATGTTTCGCGCGAGCCGATCGCAGCTACCTATCAAACGGCAATGGCAAGGCTCTTGCAGGCCTGAACCATGGACGCGCGCCCTACCCCGCTTTCGCAGCGCATCCTCGCCGACATCACGGAGAGGATCGTTTCCGGTGACTGGCCGCCCGGCCACCGCATCCCGTTCGAAACCGAGCTGGCTGCGGAATATCAATGCTCGCGCATGACGGTGAACAAGGCATTGACGCAGCTCGCCCGCAGCGGGCTGATCGAACGGCGGCGGCGCTCCGGCAGTTTCGTGGCGCGGCCGCGCAGCCACGCGGCGGTTCTGGAGATCCACGACATCCGCACGGAAGTCGAGGCACTCAACCTTCCATACGGCTATCAGCTCCTGGCCAGGCGCGCACGCCGCGCGACTGCGGCGGACCGGCGATCCTTCGAGGCCGACGGCATGGTGCTGGCGCTCGTCTGCCTGCATAGCGCCGGCAAGAAGCCGTTCTGCCTGGAAGAACGGCTGATCAGCCTCGCTGCGGTGCCCGAGGCAGAGGAGCAGAGTTTTGCCGACAGCGCGCCTGGACCGTGGCTCATCGCCCAGGTGCCCTGGAGCGCGGCCGAGCACACCATCCGCGCCGTTGCTGCCGACAAAGCGACCGCCAAGGCATTGGAGGTCGCCGAGAAAAGCCCCTGCCTCATCGTCGAACGGCGCACCTGGAGCGCCGAACAGCTCGTAACCTTTGTAAAGCTCACCTACTCCGGCGACAGCCACGCGCTGGTGGCTCGGTTCGCGCCGAGCTGAGCATCCGTTTTTCGATCAGAACCCGACGCCGCCTCCCTCTTTTCCCCGTGGGGACGGGGAAAGGGACCATCGGCGTCGAAGCCTCACACTGCCGCGGTGACGATGATCTCAACCAGATATTCCGGTCCGGCGAGCTTGGCCTCGCCGGTGGCGCGGGCGGGGGCGTCCTTGCCGTCGACCCATTTGTCCCACACGGAGTTCATCTCTGCGAAATCCTTCATGTCGGCCAGCCAGATGATCGCCTGCAGGATCTTCGATTTGTCGCTGCCGGCTTCCTTCAGCAGCCGCTCGATATTCACCAGGATATCGGCCGTCTGATCGGCCACGCTTTTGCCCGGCGTGCCGACCTGGCCGGCTAGATAGACGGTGTTGCCGTGGATGACAGCCTGGCTCATGCGCGGGCCGGCTTCGATGCGGCGGATGGTCATGGCATCTCCTCTTCGGTTGTCAGGTGCGAAAGCGGTTCGGCGACAATGCGGGCACGATCAGCGCCAGATCGTCCGAGATGGACGCGCGTCTTATCAACTGTCCGGCCAGCCGAGACAAGGCCGGCGAAATCTGGACGCCGTAGCCGCCCAGCCCGGCCAACCAGAAGAAGCCGTCCACCGTTTTGTCGAAGCCTGCAACCGGGGTGCGGTCCGGCGCGAAGCTGCGCAGGCCGGCCCAGCGCGACTCGACACGCGTCACGGGGAGGGTCACCGCCTGCTCGAACCGGTCGAGCCCTTCCGCCAGCACCATGTCATCGACAAAGGCATCGTGGGGCTCGACAGGATCCTCGTCGGCCGGCGAGACCAGCAGGCGGCCCGTCTCCGGCTTCATGTACCAGCGTTCGGCGGCGTCATCGACCAGCGGCCAGTGCCGCGTGTCGTAGTCGGACGGGGCTGGCAGCACGGCAATCGTGCGCCGCATCGGCTGGATACCGAGCGGTGGCAGGCCGCATGTCGCGGCGAGGCGGTCCGCCCAGGCGCCGGCGGCGTTGATGATGTAGTTGGCGTCGATGGTCGCGGCGTTGGTTTCGATCCGCCATCGGCCGGAGACACGCTCGCCGTCCGCGACGTCGGCGTTCGTCAGCAGCTTCGCGCCATTGGCCTTGGCCTTCTTCAGCCAGCCCTGGTGAAGGGCAGCCACGTCAATATCCTGCGCATCGTGCTCATAGGCGGCAGCCAGAAGCCGGTCGCGCCGTAGCAATGGGAATTTCGCACAGGCTTCTTCGACGGAGATTTCCTTGAGGCCTTCCGATTGCGTGAGCAGCGACCGCAGGGCCGGCAGGCCGTCGGCATCGGCGACCGTCAGCATGCCGCGCTGCGACAGAAGCGGATTGGGGAAAAGCTCCGGATCGGCCGCCTCGAAGAGCGGCCGGCTGGCTCGATTCAGCGCGCGGATAGCCGCATTGCCATAGTTCTGGATGAAGATCGCTGCCGAGCGGCCTGTCGAATGGTAGCCCGGCCGGCTCTCCCGCTCGATCAGCACCACGTCGAAATCGGCGGCAAGTTCAGCGGCCAGCCCGGCGCCGGCAATGCCCGCCCCGACGATCGCCAGATCGGTGCTGATGTTGTCAACCACGCGAAGCCCCCCGTTACGGCCAGATGCCTCGCAGGTCTCATACGCGGCGATTTCGTTCAAGAGACGGCGTGTCGGGAAAGGTTGCGCCACGCCTCGCAATTGCCGCAATCGCTGCCTCAATTGCCAGATGTAATAACATTACATATCAGAGATGCCGCCGATCATTCGGCCGGGGACAGTTTGAGACGACAATGACAAATCCCTGCCTGGTATTCCACGACGTGACGCTCGGCTACAACCGCCACCCGGCCGTCCACCACCTCTCGGGGACGGTCGAGGCCGGCTCGCTTACAGCGGTGGTCGGCGCTAACGGCTCGGGCAAGTCGACCCTGATGAAGGGCATCATCGGCGTGCTGAAGCCGATGGACGGTGAGATCGTCAACGCCGGCCAGGCTAGCATTGCCTATCTGCCGCAGCAGTCGGAGCTCGACCGCACCTTTCCGGCGCGCGTCATCGACCTCGTCTCGCTCGGGCTGTGGCCGCGGCGCGGCCTGCTTGGCAGGATCAGGCCCGAGGATCGCGAGGCCTTGACGAAGGCGCTGTCGGCAGTGGGCCTCGAAGATTTCGAGAAGCGGCCGATCGACACGCTGTCAGGTGGCCAGTTGCAGCGCGCGCTGTTTGCGCGCGTGCTGGCGCAGGACGCTGAACTGATCCTGCTCGACGAGCCGTTCAACGCGATCGACGCCAAGACCGTGGTCGATTTGGTGGCGCTGATCAAACGCTGGCACGGCGAGAACCGCACGGTGATGGTGGTGGTCCATGACCTCAACCTGGTGCGCGAGCATTTTCCCGAAACGCTGCTGCTTGCCCGCCAGCCGGTGGCCTGGGGAAATACCGCCGAAGCGTTGAAGCCGGAGAACCTGCTGCGCGCCCGCCGCTTCGACGAGGCCTGGCGCGAGGACGCGCCCTGGTGCGAGCCGGAGGACAACCACGCCGATGCCGATGGACACGGCCATCATGGCCATTCGCATGAGCATGACGGTCATCGCCATTCCGGAACGCATGCGGCCTGATCATGTATGAGCTGCTGATCGCACCCTTCGTCGACTACGGCTTCATGCAGCGCGCTCTTGCCGGCTGCCTGATGCTGTCCTTGAGCGGCTGCCCGGTCGGCGTGTTCCTGATGCTGCGCCGCATGAGCCTGACAGGCGACGCGATGGCGCATGCCATATTGCCGGGTGCGGCCGCGGGCTTCCTGCTCTACGGCCTGCAGATCATCCCCATGACCATCGGCGGGCTGGTGGCCGGCGTGATCGTCGCCATGGCGGCCGGCATCGTCTCGCAGCTTACCATCCAGAAGGAGGATGCCTCGATGGCGGCCTTCTATCTGATTTCGCTCGCGGTCGGCGTGCTGATCGTGTCCGTCCGCGGCTCGAGCGTCGATCTCATGCATGTGCTCTTCGGCACCGTGCTTGCGCTCAACGACGAGGCGCTGTCGCTGATCGCCATCATCGCCGCGATCACCCTGGTGCTGCTCGGCATATTCTGGCGGGCGCTGGTGGCCGAATGCATGGACCCGCTGTTCCTGCGCTCGGTGAGTTGGCTCGGCACGCCGGTGCATTTCATCTTTCTCGGCCTGGTCGTGCTCAACCTCGTCGGCGGCTTCCAGGCGCTCGGGACGCTGCTTTCCGTCGGACTGATGATGCTGCCAGCGGCGGCCGCCCGCTTCTGGAGCGCGCGGGTCGGGCCGATGTGCCTGCTGGCGATCCTGATCGGCTTCCTTTCATGCGTGGCCGGGCTGCTGCTCTCCTATCACGCCTCGCTGCCGTCCGGGCCGTCGATCATCCTCTCGGCCGGCGCGATCTACGGCCTCTCCATCCTGTTCGGCACGCGCGGCATCCTCAACACGCGCGTGCGCCACCACCGCCACCGCACAGCCTGATTCAACCCAAAAAGGAGCATGCAATGCTGAAAACGCTTCGTCTCGCCGCGCTGATGAGCGTTATAACATTAAGCCCATTCGGCCTTGCCGCGGCGCAGGCCGATGGCCTGAATGTGGTGGCGAGCTTTTCGATCATCGGCGATTTCGCCAGGAATGTCGGCGGCGACCGGGTGAACATCACCACCATCGTTGGCCCCGACGGCGACGCGCATGTCTACGAGCCCTCGCCCGCCGACGCGACCGCCATGGCGAAAGCCCACGTGGTGCTGGTCAATGGCCTGCATTTCGAGGGGTTCCTGCAGCGGCTCGTCGAGGCGAGCGGCACCAAGGCGACTGTCGTCGAACTGACCAAGGGCATCACGCCGCTCGAGTTCAAGCCGGAATTCGCCGAGGAAGACGAAGGCCACGAGACGGCTGAAGCAGGCGCCGAGCATGATCCCGGCAATATCGACCCGCACGCCTTCCAGTCGATCGCGAACGCCAAGATCTATGTCGCCAACATCGCCGACGCCTTCTGCGCTGCAGATGCGGCCGGCTGCGACAGCTACAAGGCCAACGCAGCCGCCTATGCCGGCAAGCTCGACGCGCTGGAGAAGCACGTGAAGGACGCGGTCGCGGCGATCCCGCCGGAGAAGCGCACGATCATCACCTCGCATGACGCGTTCGGCTATTTCGAGCACGAATACGGACTCGTTTTCCGCGCCCCGGAAGGCATCTCCACCGAAGCCGAGCCTTCCGCCGCGGACGTGGCCAAGCTGATCGATCAGGTGAGGGAGGAGAAAGCCGCGGCGGTGTTCGTTGAGAACATCACCAACCAGCGCCTCATCGAGCAGATTGCCTCCGAAACGGGCCTCAAGATCGGCGGCACGCTCTACTCCGACGCGCTGTCGCCCGCCGATGGGCCTGCCTCGACCTATATCGACCTGATGAAGCACAATATCGCCACCATCAAGGGCGCGATCCTGGGAAGCTGAGCCGGGCCGGGTGCGATTGACCCTCGCTTCTCCTTGCAACATGCTTAAATGCAAGGTTTCAGGGAGGATCGGCCATGGCCTTCGCGCGCGTCAACGGCATTACGCTCCACTATCAGGTGAGCGGCGCCAAGGAGCTGCCGCCGCTCGTCTTCTCCAATTCGCTCGGCACCGACCTGCGCATCTGGGACAAGGTTGCCGAGCGGCTTGCCGGCCGCTTTCGGCTCATCCGCTACGACAATCGCGGCCATGGGCTTTCCGAGGATCCGCCCCCGCCCTACCCGCTCACCGACCATGTCGCCGACCTCGTCGGGCTGCTCGACCATCTCGAGATCGATCGGACCGCGATGGTGGGGCTATCGGTCGGCGGGATGATCGCGCAGGGACTAGCGACGCTCCACCCGGAGCGGGTGGCGGCGCTGGTGCTTTCCGACACCGCTCCGAAGATCGGCACGACCGAGAGCTGGAACGACCGCATCGATCTTGTCATGCGCCAGGGGCTTGCCGTGCTCGTCGAGCGCGTCATGCCGCTGTGGTTCACCCCGGCTTTCCGCAAGCAGGACAATCCCGACTATGCCGGCTGTGTCGCCATGTTCACGCGCACTCCGGTCGACGGCTATGTCGGTACTTGCGCGTCGGTGCGCGATGCGGACCTCACCGAAGCGACGCGGGCGTTAAAGGTGCCGACGCTCTGCATCGTCGGCGAGCAGGACGGCTCGACGCCACCAGATCTGGTGCGCTCGTTGGCGAAGCTGATCAGCAACTCGGAATTCCGTATCATCCCTAATGCAGGACACATTCCTTGCGTGGAGCAGCCGGACGTCTTCGTTGGGCTGGTCGGCGGATTCCTACGCAACGCTCATTACGGCTGAGGCGGCATGCAACGGCGGTGTCGCCTCACAGAGCCGCGCTTTTCATCTCCGGCGCCTTTGGCGCAAGGGCATTTCGCCCCGATGCAGAGATTGAAACTTGCGGCCTTGGACCTGCTTCCACGACAAGGTTAAGTATGTAGCGACTCGCTGGGCTGGCTTGGGAACCTCCGATGACCGACTTCACACCTTTTCAATCGCTGTTCGGCGGCGCCTTGATCGGCCTTTCGGCCGTGCTTCTGATGGCGCTGCACGGCCGCATCGCGGGCATGACCGGGATATTGTCGGGCGTCATCCCGCCGCTCAGCATCGACTGGCATTGGCGCGCCGCATTCCTTGCCGGCGCTATCGTGGCGCCGGTCATCTATCTGTTGGCAGGCGGCAAGATCGCCTTCGAGGTGCCGGTCTCGACCGGCGCACTGGTCGGCGGCGGCCTGCTGGTCGGCATCGGCGTCCATTTCGGCAATGGCTGCCCGAGCGGCCATGGTATTTGCGGGCTGGCGCGGCGCTCGCCGCGGTCGCTGGCAGCCGTGCTGACCTTCATGGCGGCGGCCTTCGTGACCGTCTATTTCACGCGCCATGTGTTCGGAAGCTGAGGTCATGAACAAGCTCGTTTCCGCATTCCTGATCGGCGGCTTGTTTGGCTTGGGCATTGCCATTGCCGGCATGGCTAACCCGGCCAAGGTGTTCAACTTCTTCGACCTTGCCGGCGCCTGGGACCCGAGCCTTGCCTTCGTCATGGGCGGCGGGCTCATCGTCGCATTCATCGGCTACCGGCTGGTGTTTGCGGCGCGGCGAGAACCTATCCTCGACAGCGAGTTCTCGTTGCCGAAACAGCACAGGATCGATCTGGAGTTGGTAGGCGGCGCGGCGATCTTCGGCGCCGGCTGGGGCATTGCGGGCTTCTGCCCCGGCGGCGCGGTGCCGGCGCTCGGGCTGGGCTACTCGCAAACCGTCATTTTCCTTGCCGCCATGATCGCCGGCATCGTGATTGCCCGGGCGATCAGAACGTTGTTGCCGCAGTTGGCGGCTGCATGAGCGATTGCCGTGCGGCTGGCCAAATGGCATGACAGTCGCCATATTCTACGGCACGTCACGTGAAAAAAGGATTCACGCGCCGTATTGTAGATTCTTGATTGGCGCGTGTCTTTACCCGAAACCGCTGCACACTTTCGGGAGACATGCGCCAAGGCCGGCCAAGCGTGTGAGGATTGCGATGGAATACCGCCCGATCAATGATGACTATGCCGTTTCCGGCCAGATCACGCCCGAGGACGTGGGTCTCATCAAGGCGGCCGGCTTCCGAAGCATCATCTGCAACCGGCCCGACGACGAGCAGCCCGGCCAGCCGACCGCGCAGGAGATAGCCGTAGCCGCGGCTGCAGCCGACCTGATCTTCAAGCACATCCCTTTCACCAGCGGCCAGATGACCGAGGACGACGTGGCCAAGATGGTCGAGGCGCTGGACGAGATTCCGGGGCCGGTGTTTGCCTTCTGCCGGTCCGGCGCAAGGTCGACGAATATCTATATGGCGGCGAAGGAACAGGGCTGAAGCGGATAGGCACGCACTCCAAGGAATCGATCCGTGACCGATGTTTCCGTCTCCGAAGCTATCGAGGCCATCTACGCTTCGATCCGAAACGACAATGAAGAGCTCGACGCGCACATTGGCGCGCTCAAAGCAGCCATGGCGCGCGAGGGCGTCAGTGAGGCCACCTTCGAAACGAGCAAGCTCGTCCAGCCAAACCGCCAGGGCCGCAAGCTGATGCAGTCCTATTTCAGGAAGAAAGGCGTCGCGGTCGGCTTCGTTTGAGGCCTCCCGCCTGACCGCTCAGCCCATCGCGAGCGGCAACGCGGTCGTTTCCTTCAGCGTCTGCAAGACGATAGCTGTCTTTACGTGCTGCACGGACTCGTGCGGCAAAAGCACGTCGTTGACGAATTCCGCCAGCGACTTCAGGTCGGGCGTCACCACCTTCAGGATGTAGTCCATCTCGCCGGTGAGCGCGTGCGCCTCCTGCACTTCGGGCAGCCGCGAGACCAGTTCCGCAAAGCGACGGGCGTTGTCGCGGTTGTGGGTGGCGAGGGTGACCGTCACCATGTTGGTCAGTGAAAAACCCAATCGATCGCGATTGAGTACCGCGTGGTAGCTGCGGATGAAGCCTTCGTCCTCCAGCCGCTGACGGCGGCGCGAGCACTGCGACGGCGACAGGTTGACACGCTCGGAGAGATCGCCATTGGTAAGCCGGGCATCCTCCTGCAGCAGTGCCAATATCTTGCGGTCGAACTGGTCGATCGGCTCAGCCATGACGCTTCTCCGCTCGTTCATGCACAAATCGTGCATGAGGGGAGCATTTGCCGGCTTTGATTGCAACCCTGGCGCGGGGCTGGCGCGTTATATTGGGGAAAATTCGCGGCGTTCTGCCCCGCCGCCGATGGAGAATCATCATGGGTCCCTTCCCGCACGACGCACCGCCCCCTGAAATCAGCGAAGCCAGTCCTGCCGGCACTGACGGCTTCGAATTCGTCGAGTTCGCGCATCCCGAGCCCGCACAGCTCGCCGTTCTGTTCGAGCGCATGGGCTACACGCAGGTCGCCCGCCACCGCACCAAGAACATCTCGGTGTGGCGGCAGGGCGACATCAACTACATCCTCAATGCTCAGCGCGGCTCGCACGCGATGAAGTTCGTGGAGAAGCACGGTCCCTGCGCTCCCTCGATGGCGTGGCGCGTGGTCGATGCCCAGCACGTCTTCAAACACGCCGTGTCGAAGGGCGCGACGCCGTACGAGGGCAACGACAAGGCGTTGCAGGTGCCTGCCATCGTCGGTATCGGCGGCTCGCTGCTCTATTTTGTGGACCGCTACGGCGAGAAGGGCTCGCCTTATGACGCCGAGTTCGAATGGATCGGGGCACGCGACCCGAAGCCCGAAGGCGTCGGCTTCTATTATCTCGACCACCTCACTCACAACGTCTATCGCGGCAACATGGACAAGTGGTGGGCGTTCTACCGCGAGCTGTTCGGCTTCAAGCAGATCCACTTCTTCGACATCGATGGCCGCATCACCGGGCTGGTCAGCCGCGCCATCACCTCGCCCTGCGGCAAGATCCGCATTCCGCTGAACGAATCCAAGGACGAGACTAGCCAGATCGCCGAATATCTGAAGAAGTACAGAGGCGAAGGCATCCAGCACATCGCAGTGGGCACAGAGAATATCTACGACGCGACCGACCGGTTGGCCGACAATGGCCTGAAGTTCATGCCCGGCCCGCCGGACACCTACTACGAGCGCTCGCATGCCCGCGTAAACGGCCATGACGAGCCGGTCGAGCGCATGAAGAAGCATGGCATACTGATCGACGGCGAAGGCGTGGTCGACGGCGGCATGACCAAGATCCTGCTGCAGATCTTCTCGAAAACCGTGATCGGGCCGATTTTCTTCGAGTTCATACAGCGCAAGGGCGACGAAGGCTTCGGCGAGGGTAATTTCCGCGCATTGTTCGAGTCGATCGAGGAAGACCAGATCAGGCGCGGCGTATTGAAGGTGAAGGCCGCCTGATCAGAGGGCCGCGTCGACAAAATTGCTGGCTTGGCAACGAAGGAGTTATGGCCTAAATTTAGGCCATAACTTGGAAACTCCTATGAACGTCACCGTTGCCGAAATGAAGGCAGACCTCTCGGAAATCCTGCGCAAGGCCGCAGCAGGTGAAGAGATCGTCGTCACCAAGCATGGCAAGCCGTATGTGAAGATTGGGCCGAACAAGCCCAAATCGGGACGGCTGCCGCGCGTCGGGGCGTTCAAGGATCATCCGTTTCGCATGGCCGACGACTTCGACGAACTCGGCCCCGAGTGGGATGAGTACACTCGGTGAACCAAGCCTATCTCGTTGACACGAACATCATCCTTTGGGCATGGCACGAGCCGCATCGAGTTCCGCAACGGATCCTCGATCTACTTGGAACCGATGCGGAATTCCACGCAAGCGTAGCCACGATCTGGGAAATTTCCATCAAGACAGCACTGGGCAAGCTGGATACCGTCAACAACGTAGCCGATGCCTTGATTTCGACCGGCTATCGAATTCTGCCCATTGAGATCGAGCATGCAGAGGCAGCGCGGCAACTTCCCCTGCACCATCGCGATCCGTTCGACCGCATGCTGATCGTACAAGCGCAGATCGAAAGCCTGACCATGGTCACAACGGATCAAAGTTTCAGCGCTTATGATCTTGCGATTGCGTGACACGTATCGAGCTAATTGGTCCGTGATCGGCTCTCGGCCGCGCCGATCCAGCGGAGCTGGAACCAGAAAAGCACGAAGCCGGCCAAGTTGACGAGCAACAGCACATTCATGCGGCGGCGCATCGCCTGTGTCTCCTCATCCCGCGCCACCCTCAAATTGGTCACCGTGTGGAACATCATCGCCCAGCGCGGAAAGCCAGTCTTGTTGACCAACTCCGGCGAGCGCGCCTCGATCCGGTAGCTCAGCCGGATCGCCTGGATAAAGATGGCCAGCATCGCGATGGCCCAGATGCCTGCCACCCAATAAATTCCCATGGAGCGCCCCCTGTCAGGCCGGCTGGACGGTTTGCTCGATCGCGCCGAAGATCGAATGGCCGGCACGGTCCTTCATTTCTATGCGCACGGAATCGCCAAAGGCAAGGAAAGGCGTCGTCGGCGCGCCATGGAGCAGCGCTTCCACCGTGCGCATCTCGACAATGCAGCTATAACCGACGCCTCCTTCCGAGACCGGCTTGCCGGGTCCGCCCTCGAGCTTGTTCGACACGGTGCCCGAGCCGATGATCGTGCCCGCACCGAGCGGCCGGGTTCTTGCCGCATGCGCAATGAGCTGCGGGAAATCGAAGGTCATGTCGATGCCGGCATTGGCGCGGCCGAACGGCTTGCCGTTGAGGTCGACGTTGAGGGGCAGGTGGACTTTGCCCCCGTCCCAGGCGTCGCCGAGTTCGTCCGGCGTGACGGCGACCGGCGAGAAGGCGGACGACGGCTTCGACTGGAAGAAGCCGAAACCCTTGCCGAGTTCGCCCGGCGCCAGTGCGCGCAGGCTGACGTCATTGACCAGCATGACGAGGCGGATCAGCTCGCGCGCCCGTTCAGGGCTTGCGCCCATCGGCACGTCGCCTGTGACCACAGCAATCTCGCCTTCGAAATCGATCCCCCAGGCGGGATCAGCCATCATGATCGGATCACGCGGGCCAAGGAAGGAGTCGGAACCGCCCTGATACATCAAGGGATCGGTGAAGAAGTCCGCCGGCATCTCGGCGCCGCGCGCACGCCTGACCAGCTCGACATGGTTCAGATAGGCTGAGCCGTCCGCCCATTGATAGGCACGCGGCAGCGGGGCATGCACGTCGTGCTCGTGGAAGCGGAACGAGGGAACCGCTCCGTGGTCGAGCGATTCGGCAAGGGCGGACAGGTGCGGCCAAAGTCGCTGCCAGTCATCGAGTGCGGCCTGCAACGTCAACGCCAGGAAGGATGCGTCGGTGCAGCGTGTCAGGTCGCGCGAGACGATGACCAGCCTTCCGTCGCGTGAGCCGTCCTTCAGTGTGGCGAGCTTCATTCTATTTCCTCCCTTTTTGCGAGCGAATAGTGAGTAGCGAATGGAGAAAAAGCGGGAGTGGTCTCTGTGCCGGATCGGCCGCTTTTCGAAACTCCCTATTCACTATCCCTTATTCACTATTCACTATTCGCTATTCGCTCACTCAAGACCAGTCGCCCTCGGGCGTACCGTTGAAGCGCTTCTTCAATCCGCCCCAGCACTCGACATAGTCCTCCTGGAGGGCCTCGGTCTCGGCTGCATAGCGGGTGAGGTGCTGCGGGAAGCGCGTCTCGAACATGAATGCCATGGTGTCGTCGAGCTTGGCGGGTTTCAGCTCCGAGCCCGTCGCCTTCTCGTAACCCGACGCGTCCGGCCCGTGCGGCAGCATCATGTTGTGCAGGCTGATGCCGCCAGGCACAAAGCCTTCCTCCTTGGCGTCGTATTTGCCGCGGATGAGACCCATGAACTCGCTCATGACATTGCGATGGTACCAGGGCGGGCGGAACGTGTGCTCGGCCACCAGCCACCGCGGCGGAAAAATGATGAAGTCGACATTGGCCGTACCCGCCTCGCCGGACGGCGACGACAGCACCGTGAAGATCGACGGATCGGGATGATCGAACAGGATCGCGCCGACCGGCGAAAAGGTCGAAAGGTCGTACTTGTAAGGTGCGTAGTTGCCGTGCCAGGCCACGACGTCGAGCGGCGAATGCGGCAGTTCGGTCGCGTAGAAGCGACCGCACCATTTGGCCATCAGCCGGCAGGGCCGGTCGCTTTCCTCGAACCAGGCCACGGGCGTCTTGAAGTCGCGCGGGTTGGCCAGACAGTTGGCGCCGATCGGGCCGCGGTCCGGCAGTGTGAGCTTGGCCCCGTAATTCTCGCAGATATAGCCGCGCGCGGCCTCATCCGTCAGCTCGACCTTGAAGACCAGGCCACGCGGGATGATGGCGATCTCGCCGGGATCGAGGCCTATCCGGCCCATCTCGGTGACGATCGTGATGCCGCCCTGCTGCGGCACGATCAGCATCTCGCCGTCGGCATCGAAGAAATGGTCGTCGGCCATCGAGCGATTGGCGACGTAGACGTGCGCGGCCATGCCAGCCTGGCCGAGGACATCGCCGGCCGTGGTCATAGTATGGATGCCGCTGATGAAGTCCGTCGGTTCCTCGGGCAACGGCGTCGGGCCCCAGCGAAGCTGACCGAGCGGCAGCTCGTGGTCGCCGACATTGGGAGCGCTCTTCCAGAGCGGCTGCTCCGCTTCGTGAAAACGGACGCCATGACGCACGCTGGGCCTGATGCGGTAGAGCCAGGAGCGCTCGTTAGCGCCGCGCGGCGCCGTGAAGGGCGAGCCGGAAAGCTGCTCCGCATAGAGGCCGTAGGCCGGCCGCTGCGGCGAGTTCTGGCCCTGCGGCAGCGCGCCCGGAAGCGCCTCCGTTTCGAAGTCATTGCCAAAGCCCGGCATGTAGGAAAGCGGCATAGCTTCCTCCCAGAATTGACGCCACATTATCGGGAGTGTAGCCGCCCGCTTCCCAGAACTCTACCGATCTGGTCCAGCCTGCCTTGGGTGTGATTTGCGCCTGGATTGGACTTATCTTTACCAGTCCATCACGACCTTGCCCGAATTGCCGCTCTTCATGGCCTCGAAGCCGGAGATGTAGTCGTCGATGCCGATGCGGTGCGTGATGAGACCGGAGACGTCGAGCGGCCCCTGCACCAGTGCGATCATCTTGTACCAGGTCTCGAACATCTCGCGGCCGTAGATGCCCTTCAAGGTGAGCATCTTGAAGATGACCTTGTTCCAGTCGATCTCAAAGCCGGTCGGCGCGATGCCAAGGATGGCGATCTTGCCGCCATTGTTCATGGTGTCGATCATGTCCCGGAAGGCAGCGGCCGAGCCGGACATTTCGAGCCCGACGTCGAAACCTTCCTTCATACCTTCCTCGCGCATCACGTCGCGGAGCTTTTCCTTCGACGCATCGACCACGTGATGGACGCCGAGCTTCTTCGCCAGCGCCAGCCGGGTCGGATTGATGTCGGTGATGACGACCTTGCGCGCGCCGACGACCTGCGCCACCAGTGCGCCCATGATGCCGATCGGACCGGCGCCGGTAACCAGCACGTCCTCGCCGACCAGATCGAAAGAGAGCGCGGTATGAACCGCATTGCCGAGCGGATCGAAGATCGCGGCGATCTCGTCCGGCACGTCGTCGGGGATCGGTACGACATTATGCTGAGGGATCGACAGATATTCGCCGAACGCGCCAGGACGGTTGACGCCGACGCCCTTGGTGTTGCGACAGAGATGTCCCCTGCCGGCGCGGCAGTTGCGGCAATGGCCGCAGACGATATGGCCCTCACCCGAGACGCGCTGGCCGATCCTGTACTCGGTGACGGCCGAGCCGAAATCCGCGACAGTGCCGACGAATTCGTGACCGGTCACCATCGGCACCGGCACGGTCTTCTGCGCCCACTGGTCCCAGTTGTAGATGTGGACGTCGGTACCGCAGATCGCGGTCTTCTTTATCTTGATGAGAACGTCGTTGGGGCCGATGTCCGGAACCGGCACTTCTTCCATCCAGATGCCAGGCTCGGCCTTTGCCTTCACAAGGGCACGCATCATGTTGGACATGGAAAAGCTCCAGATACTTCAGTCCCAGGGATCATTTGCCGTGGGTTTGAGATCCGGGTCGCGCAGACCTTCAAACTCGACGGGATAATAATTTCCTATCTTGGAGACAGCACACTTTGAATGCGACCAGTAGGACTGACGGCCGCCGTTAATCCAAATGTTCCGTAACACCACCTCGACCGCATCGCGGTCGGTCTGATCAATGGAGCCGCCGCAAAAGCAACACGAGTATCCTGGAAAATCGGCGTCGGCGGTCATCAACTTAGCCCGATTTCCCTTTTCACGTCCACGAACGCAGCCACCGCGCGGTCGACATCGGCCGGGGAATGCGCGGCCGACATCTGGGTGCGAATGCGCGCCTGGCCCTTCGGCACGACCGGGAAGGAAAAGCCGATCACATAGATGCCGCGCTCCAGCATCTTCGCCGCCATCTCCTGCGCGAGCGCTGCATCACCCAGCATCACAGGGATGATCGGATGGCCGGCGCCGGCCAGCGTGAAACCGGCCTTCGTCATCTGCTCGCGGAAGCGCCCGGCATTCGCATAGACCCGCTCGCGCAGCGCATCGCCATTCTCGATCAGCTCGAACACCTTGAGCGACGCTCCAGCGATGGCCGGCATCAACGTGTTGGAGAACAGGTAGGGCCGCGAGCGCTGACGCAGCCAGTCCACGACCTGCTTCTTGCCGCTCGTATAGCCGCCCGAAGCACCGCCCAGCGCCTTGCCGAGCGTGCCGGTGATGATGTCGACCCGGCCCTCGACGCTGCAATGCTCGGGCGAGCCGCGGCCATGCTTGCCGACGAAGCCGACCGCATGGCTGTCGTCCACCATCACCATCGCATCGTATTTTTCTGCAAGGTCGCAGACGCCCTGCAGATTGGCGATAATGCCGTCCATGGAGAATACACCGTCCGTCGCGATCAGCTTGAAACGGCTGCCTTCGGCCTTCTTCAGCTCCTCCTCCAGGGCCGCCATGTCGTTGTTGGCGTAGCGAAAACGCTTTGCCTTGGAGAGCCGCACACCGTCGATGATCGAGGCATGGTTCAGCGCGTCGGAAATGATCGCGTCCTCCTCACCGAGCAGAGTCTCGAAAAGTCCGCCATTGGCGTCGAAGCAGGACGAATAGAGGATGGTGTCCTCCATGCCCAGAAAGGCGGATATCTTCGCCTCCAGCGCCTTGTGCTCTTCCTGCGTGCCGCAGATGAAACGCACCGACGCCATGCCGTAGCCGTAGCGGTCGAGCGCGGCCTTGGCCGCGTCGCGCAGCTCCTCGCTGTCGGCGAGGCCGAGATAGTTGTTGGCGCAGAAGTTGAGGACTCGTCCGCCGCCCACGACCTCAATCTCTCCGGATTGGGTCGAGGTGATCACTCGCTCGGACTTGTAGAGGCCAGCCGATTTCAGTCCGCCGAGTTCGGTCGAAAGATAAGAGAGGAAGGCTTGGGTCATGGCGCATCCCGCTGTTGCCCGTGCGCTAACATCGTGCACCGACCGTCCGCAACTGCAAATCCGGCGAGCGCCGACGCCGTGGCGACAAGGCGGCTTCTATTTAGGCAATTGCTCCCGGGTCAGCCAGAACACCTCGCCCTCGCTGCCTTCGGTGTCGAGCCAGAGGAAGGGCGTGTCGGGATAATCGGCTTCCAGAACTTCACGATCGGTGCCGATCTCGCACAGCAGTCCTCCGCCGGGGTTGAGGTGCGCGCGGGCGCCGGCCAGAATGCGCCTGACGATGTCAAAACCGTCCTCGCCGCCGTCCAGGGCAAAGGCCGGTTCGTGGCGAAACTCCTCCGGCAACGTGTCCATTGCTGAACGGCCGACATAGGGCGGGTTGGTGATGACGAGGTCATAGATGTTGTCGCCGACCGCGTCGAAAAGATCGCCCGGAAGCAGCGTGATGCGCTCGTCGAGCCCGTGCTCGATGACGTTCTGGCCGGCGAGATCCAGCGCTTCCATGGAAAGATCGGCGGCGTCGATCCGAGCGTTCGGGAAGGCATAGGCAGCAAAGATCGCCAGCGAACCGCCGCCGGTGCACAGATCGAGCACGGATTCCACAGCAGCGGGATCGGCGATCAGCGCCATGTTCTCATCCGATCCGTCGAACAGCGGCGACATCAACAGCTCGGCGATGTAGGAGCGCGGCACCAGCGCGCG
>Ga0081539_10003027_pt1 | contig 21796 bp, 15 predicted proteins | sample TabmetS4T2R2_FD_71023 | JGI IMG/M metagenome (GOLD analysis project Ga0081539, IMG submission 71023) | Tabebuia heterophylla rhizosphere microbial communities from the University of Puerto Rico - S4T2R2 | ecosystem: Host-associated > Plants > Roots > Rhizosphere ...
GCTTGTACCTTTGCTAAATCAGTGATCGTGTGTCGCGCCGAGCTTTCCGATTTCGGCCTTGACCGCAAAACTGTTCGTGCTTGCGTACTCGTCACCGGCCATCAGGCCCTTCACGACTTCGACGTACTGACCATCGGTGCGTCCGAGCTCCAACGGACGTGCCTCGAACCAGTCGCCGTACTTGACGAACACCACCTGCCAGTCCCGGAACGTCTGAACGCCTTCCGTGGCGACCGCGATCGGTATGGTGGCCGACTCGCGAACCAGCCGGACGGTCACGAACAGCCCTGGGCGCCACGTCTGACCGCCGGGATTCGGCAGCACGACGCGCGCCGTCGCCGCCCGGGTCTCCTCGCCGACGAGCGGGCCGATGTACTCGATGCGTCCTTGGGCCTCGCGTCCGAGGTCGGTCGAAACAACGGTCGCCTGTTGCCCTTGATGGACCGCGGGCAAGTCCTTGGCATAGACGGTCACTTCGACCCACACCGACGACAGGTCTGCCACGACGAAGATGGTCTCGTCGTCACCGACGGCCTCGCCGACGGTGACATTCCGCTCGACGACCACACCGTCGAGCGGCGCACGCACCTCGTATCGAGGCAGTGCCTCCGGGGGTTCCGAGGCGATTCTCGACAGCGATGCCGTTGGAACACCGAGCGCCACGAGTTTCTGTGCCGCCACCTGTTCAGCCAGTTCCGCTTCCTCGGCTTCCTTCTTCGCCACCAGGTACTCCTGTTCGGCGGAGATCTTCTTCTCCCACAAGTTCTTCTCGCGATCGAACCTCACGCGAGTGAATTCGACCTGGTGCGACGACTCGATGTACGTGCTCTTGGCATCGGCCAGCTCGCGACTGTTGAGAACGGCCAGGACTTCGCCCGCCCGTACCCGATCGCCCGTCTTCTTCAGCACCTGAAGCACGAGGCCCTGCAGCCGCGGCACGACGTGCGCTTCGCGCGTCGCGTCCAGTTTGATCTCACCTGGCAATTCGACCGTCGTGACCATCTCGCGAGGCCCCGCCTTGGCGATGACGATCCCGGCACTCTTGACCTGGTCGGCGCCGAGTTGCACCTTGCCTTCGATTTGCGAGTACATCCACGTGTGCGTCTTGCCGGCTTGCTGCGCGGCGACGTGGACGTCGAATGAGTGCGGCTCCTCGACTACGGCTTCGCCGCGAAGGTAGTCGGCTTCAGGGGTGAAGGAGATGCGGTCAATGCGGCCGCCAACGCGATGGAGCTCGACCTGGAGATTCACGTCTCTTGGCGGAATCGGCTTCGTGGCAGCGTCGTAGGGGTAGATCCGAAACTGCGGCTCCACGCCGGTCTCGTAGATCGTCATCTCCAGCTGCAAGGAGCCGTCCGACAGCAGACGCGCTCCATGCGGGCCCCGCGGATAGTCGAGCGGGCCCGGCGCCGCCTCACCTTCCGCCGCGTCGCCGGTCGTCTGCGTCTGGGTGCGAAGGATTACCGCCGTCAGGGCGATACCGACCAGAACGATGATCGCAACGGTCGCAATGCTTTTCTTGTGCATGACTTCTCTCATTCCTTCACGGTGCGTCGGGGCGGATCCCTTACGGTACGACCGGCGACGCCGTCGGACCGGCGTTCAATGGCGCGCCGATGAGCCGCTCCACATCGGCGACGGCCTTGTGATAGTCACCAAGCGCGCGCAGAGATTGAGCGCCCGCGGCCACCAATGTGCGCTGGACGTCCAGCACCTCGAGATACCCGAACCGTCCCAAGCGATAACCCTCGTTCACTGCTTCGAACGTTTGTCGCGCACCCGGCAGGACCGCGGTCCGAAGGACGTTGATCTCGTCGTACGCCGTCGATAGCGCTCGATACGACTCGGCCAGCGCGGTCGTCACGCGTGCCTGCGCGGCTCGGCGTTCCTCATAGGCTTTGGCAAGGCGAGTGCTGGCTTCGGCAATGCCACCGCGGTTGCGGTCGAAGATCGGCAGGGCCACGGAGCCACCGATCAGCAGGGCATTGCTGTCGATATCCGTAAAGCGACGGTACCCCGCTGTCACTGACACATCGGGCACACCTTTGGCCTGCTCGAGCGCGAGCGCCGCCTGACGGCGCGAAATCTCCGACGCCCACCGGGCGAGGTCAGGGCTTTCGACCACACGCGTTTGCAGCGTCTCCATTGCGGGCAGGACCGGAGCGATGTCCAAGCTGCCGGCGACGGATTGGAACGTCGCTTCAGAACTCCCCCATAAGGCCGCCAGCTGTCGGCGAGCCGCGTCGAGCGCGCGAGTCGCACGCGTCGACTCGACACGAGTTGACGCCAGCGCAACCTCCGCGCGCGTCTGCTCAATCGGCGACACCCTCCCGGCGACGACACGTGCCGTGACGCTTCGCTGGACCTGCTCTCCGAGGTCCATCGTCTGATTCGTGAGCGTCAGAAACTCCTGCGCGGCAAGAACATCGATATAGGCGCGAGTCACCCGCGTCAGCACGTCGATGCGAGCCGTCTCGTAGTCCCACGCCGCGAGGTCGCGTTCCTGGGTCGCCAGATTCTCGCGCGCCGTGCGCTTGCCACCCAGCTCGATCAGCTGACTCAGTTGGATTGTCGCCTGCGGCTGCACGAGCCCTGCACCCGACAACCTCGAGGCCCCGAGATCCTCCGCCAGGACGCCGAGGACGGGATTCGGCGGACGTCCAGCCTGGAGGATTCGCGCTTCCCGGGCTCGTGTTTCCCACGCAAACGCCGCGAGCTCGGGACTGTACATCAGCGCCAGCGCAACGGCATCGCGCAGCGCAAGCGTGCCCGTCGGTTTCTGAATCTGAGGACCGTCGGGACGGCCACTGTCGGTCGGCGCCGGCTGATACGCCGGGATATCACGGCCAAGCGGACGCGGCGGTACCGTAGCGACGGGAATCGGGCGCTCCGCACACCCGGAGAGCGCTGCAACGGAGAACAGAGCAAGAAAGCGGAAGCCCTTCGAGGGCGGACGGGCGCCGGTACAAAGACGACGAAGCATGGAACCTCTCAACGCGCACAAATCCGAGACGAGAAACGCTGGCGAGACGACTCGCAGCGAGAGCGCTAGATGGACCGAGAGGAAGGCGGGACGGGCGGGGCGCGGAATGCGGCCGGGCCCAGAGGCGGCCCGTGGATCAGAAGCTCGACGTACTCGATCCCGACGCTCGGACGATCGAGCACCGGCGGTGCAGGAATGACAACGGCGTCCGTGATCGGTGGCGTCGGTACTGCGGGACCCGGTGGAACCGTGAACGTGGCGGTGAGCGTCAGGATCGGCGCGTCGTCATCATCAACACCGTCGCGGTGGCTGGCGTGACGCGCAGCGCCGTGAGGTTCCGCGTGCCGATGAACAGAGAGTCGGTGATGCCCCGAGTCGTGGGCTTCATGGACGTGCTCAGGCGGAGCGATCGGTACCCATCCGATCGCTGCGACAAGCACGAATCCCGCGATCCGACAAAAGAACACGCCTGCGCATCGTAAGCCATAAAGCGGCGCGCCACAACTGAAGAGTCCCTGAATCGTCGTTCAGGTTGTCGCAGAGCTCCTCGTCCGCTCCGTGCTTACGTTCCAGAAACAATCGAGAAACGTTCGCCAGCGAGACTACGAGGGCATCAGGGGTCGGCGCGTCATGTGACCGATCCCGAAGGTGGGGCCACCACCGAGCGAAAGGAGCGATGAGGAACATGAACAGGGTCTTTCTGAACGCGTTGGTTGTCGTGCTGGTGTCGATTGGTCCAGCGGCACAGGCACAGCACAAGCCGGCAGGGCACAACCCGTCAGCGCAAACCCGCGCTGCGGGTATTGCCGGAACATGGCACATCGCCGTGCCCCGCTGGGGAATCGAAGATCACCTGCTCGTCGTGCAGCAGGATGGGGACGCCCTGACCGGCAAGTTCGAATTCGCCGACATCAAGGGCACGGTCAACGGGTCGAAAGTGACGTTCGAGGTGAGCAACAAAGAGAGTGGTAAGGCAATGCTGCAGTTTCAGGGCACGATGTCTGGTGACAAGATGAAGGGGACGGTCACGAGCCCCAAGGATGGTCCGCTCCTGGAACATCATGGACCCGGCACTCCGACCACGACCGGATGGACGGCCACTCGCGAAACGCGAAAGAACTGACCATCGACGACCGAGCCCGGTCCGCAGGTCAGCATCGCACCCGCATGCGCATCCTCATCATCGATGATGATGAGCGGCTCAATGCGCTGCTGACCGAGTATCTCGCCCGCTTCGGGTTCGCCGTGCGCGCCTGCGCGCATCCTCACGAGGGGCTGCGTCTCCTGAAGGCCGATCCGCCGGACCTGGTCGTGCTCGACATCATGCTGCCCGACGTCGACGGTCTGACCGTCTGCCGCAAGGTCCGCGAGTACAGCCGCATTCCGATCGTCATGCTCACCGCTCGCGGTGACGTCGCCGATCGCATCGTCGGACTCGAGCTCGGTGCGGACGACTACCTGTCGAAGCCATTCGAGCCGCGGGAGCTGGTGGCGCGCATCCAGGCAGTCTTGCGGCGCGGCGCGCCCGCTGATCAGGAGGTCGAGCGTGCCGGCGCACTCGAAATGAACCGGACCACTCGGGTCGTCTCTCTGCACGGTCGCACCATCCCGCTGACGACCACCGAGTTCGAGCTCCTCGGCCTGCTGATGCGCAGCCGTGGCCGCGTGCTCAGCCGCGAGCGCATCATCGAAGCGATGCGGGGGTTCGACTGGGAGTCATACGATCGTTCGGTCGACGTGCTCGTCAGTCGGGTGCGCCAGAAGCTCGGTGACGACGCCAGGCAGGCAACCTTCATTCGCACGGTGCGTGGTGTCGGATACAGCTTCTCCAGAGACGCCGATGAGTGAACGTCGTCGCGACGAGGCTGGCGCTCCCACCGCGCTGACCAGCCCGCGTGTCCTCGACGTCCCGCAATCGGTCTTTGGCAAGCTCGTCGTCGTCATGACCATCATGGCGGTGAGCCTGCTGTTCCTCGTGGGCGGCTTCTTCTGGTTCGTCGGAGGACCCAACGGTGACGGAACCATCCACCGGATGCTCGAGGGGCAATCGCGCAACCTGGCGGCGACCTCACCGGATTTTGTAACGGCCACTCAGCTCGGGAGTCGTCTCGGCGTTCAGACTCGGTATGAGGGTCCGGCCGGCCGCTGGTCCACCTCACCCGATCTGCCGGCGATAGATGACGTGCGAGGTCGTCCGCTACGACACCTTCGTTTCCTGCGTGGACGTGACTATTACGTGGTCGCGGCGTCCGACGGCGGCTCGTACCTGTTCTCGTGGGACATCTCGCAGACGATGCAAGGTGCACACGTCCGACTGCTGATCCTGCTCCTTGCAGTCATGGCGGGCGTCGTCCTCATCGCTCACACGATCTTGAACCGACAGCTGCGCCCGCTGCGTCAGTTGAGCGCCGGTGTTGCGCGGCTGACCGACGGCGAGCTCGACGTCGTGCTGACGCCGCGGACACGCGACGAGTTCGGGAAACTCACGATCGCGTTCAACAGGATGGTCGAACGCATCCGCCAGATGATCGCGGCTCGGGACCAGTTGCTGCTCGACGTCAGCCATGAGCTCCGTTCGCCGGTGACGCGCTTGAAGGTTGCGCTCGAACTGCTTCCGCCGAGCGAGCAACGGACTCGCATGGCGGCGGATCTCTCCGAAATGGAAACGATGATCGCGGAGCTGATCGAGCTGGAGCGCCTGCGCAGCGGCGGCAGACTGACGACAGTGCGCGAGAACGTGATCCCGCTCCTGCGCGACGTCGCCGAACCCTTTCACGGAAGGCCACCCGGGATTCGAGTGATCGCACCGTGCGATCCGATCCTGCTCGACCTCGATGTGGAGCGGGTCCGCGTAGCGCTGCGGAACATCCTGGAGAACGCGATCAAGTACTCATTGCCGGACAGCCACGCCGTGGAGCTGTCGGCGTGGCGTGAGAACGGGCATCTGGTCATTCGCGTCAAGGACGATGGTCCCGGCATTCCGGAACCCGACATGGCGAGTGTCTTCGAGCCGTTCTTTCGCGTCGACCGGTCGCGATCCAAGAAGACGGGCGGCTACGGCCTTGGCTTGAGCATCGCCAAGCGCATCGTCGAGGCCCATGGCGGCACCGTCGAACCCCAGAACAATCCCGGTCGCGGGGCATCGTTCACGGTCAGGCTGCCGGCTCCGTCATGACCGACCGCGCAGGATGAACCGCTATGCGGGCGGCTGAAACATGCGGATCTCTGCCGATTGACCGCCGCGCGCGGGAACGGCCACATACAGCCGGCTCTGCTCCTGCGTCCACAGACCCGTGCGTGCACCGTCTCTGGTCGGCACTCGAAACACTCGCTGCAAGACGTCCCCGTCGCGCGTGATGACGTCGACGAAGCCTTCACCGCCAATCCCGTAGAGGCGGCTTCGCGCCGTGTCGTAGAACAGATCGTCGGTATCGCCCACAGCCGGGATCGACGTCACCGATTTGCCGCTCGTGGTGTCGAAGACGGTCATACTCGCCGGCCGCCGGCAACCGATGAACAGACGATGAGTGCGCTCGTCGAGCGCCATCGGATAGTTCGACTGACACGGGCCGCTCTGCCATCGGGTTCGCACGGACATCTGCTGTCGGTCTGACGCGACAATCTGCGAGGCGCCAGGCAGGTTCGCAAAGACGGCGAACCCCTCACTTTCGAGCTGAAACGATTCAGGATGGCCGGGAATCTGGATGCGGCTCACGACCTTCCCCGAAGCGGGATCGACCACATACAGCCCGCCTTGCGCGGCGACGTACAACTGTTTCCTGGCGGCGTCGTAGCGCACGTTGTCGGCATCCCCGCCGATGTGCACCGTCCAGCGGGTCTGGAACGTCGCCGCATCCACCAGCTGTAGTGTGCCGGTGTCGCCGTTGGCCACCGCAACAGCGGAGGAATCGGGCACGACCGCGATTCCCTGCGGCTCGTGAAAGCCGGGCAGCGATCGCACGTGTGAGCCCTTGGCGGTATCGATCACTTCGACCGTGTCGTTGCCGAGCGCCGCCACGAACAGCTGCTGTCTGTCGGCGTCGTACGCCAGGTGATCGATTCGGCCGCTCACGCCCGGCAGCGGAATGGTTGCCACGGAGCGAAGCCACGGATTGGCCGGGTCTACCGGAGACTGTGCGCCCATCGAGCCACACGCGACGATCGCCGCCAGCAACGCGCCTGGAGCAAGAGTCGTCCATGTTCTCTTCATCGTGACCTCTTCATTCGACGACACCAACCGTCACTCGAACCGGCCTCGCCTCTTCGGGAGGCCGCACATGTCGAAACGACCGATACAACAGGATGTCGTACGCAATCTTCAACGTTCCGCCAATGAACAACGGTCCGGCGAGCGCGACATGCTGCATGACGGTGCCGGCGACGAGGGGGCCGACGGCCCATCCCGTATTCCGCGCGACGTTGGTCATGCCGCTGGCATATGTCCTCGCGGCGGGGGGCACGACCGCCATGACGTACGACTGCCGCGTCGGCACATCCATCTCGACCAGCGCCTCGCGTGCGAGGAAGAGAGCGGCAGCGACCGCGCCGGTCGGCGCCGCCGGCGCCAGCATCAACAGGACGCTCGACGGTAGATGCGTGAACACCATCGTGTTCAGCAACCCGACGCGTCTCGCGATCCAGGCGGCAGCCACATGCGAGACGACGTTCAACGTGCGAGCGGCAAAGAACAGTCCCGCCAGCTGCGCCTCGGAGGTGCCATACCGCTCGAAGAACCAGTAGGCGACGAGCGACGCATTCAGGAACCCGGCACCGACGCTGTCCATCCCGAACAGCAGCGCGATTCGTTTCACCACTGACCGCGTTTCGGGCCCGATCGCGGCGCCGCGTCCATCGGCGCCGGACGCCGGCGTCTCGACGGCCGCAGGCAACAGTGCATACGGCAGCGACGCGAGCAGCAGCGTCATCCCGCACATGGTGAACGTGGCGGCGTGCGCCGCGCCGCTGTCGATCGCGAACAGCTTCACCGCGAACGTCGGCAGCGCGGCAGCCAACGCTCCTACCGCGTGCCCACCGTCGACTGCCGCGTTGTACCAGGCGAGCGCCCACGTCCGCTGCTCGTCCGTGGTCAGCGACGGAAGCATCGCCTGATCCAGTGCCGACGCGGGACCGCGATCGCGCCCCATTCCGTTGACCAGTCCCACGAAGGCAACGCCGATCAAGGCAACGACGCTGGTGATGTGAGCGACGCCGACATAACCGGCGGCGCTCAGTACACCGACCACGATCTGCGTTCGGCGGCGACCCCACCGATCGGCCCACATTCCCGCGACGACCGTCGCCACGGCACTTCCCGCAATGCCGCAGCCGACCACGAGGCCAATGGCCGCGGGTGTGAGTCCCTGGTTGGCAAGGTAAATGGCGAGCAGGATCCCGAACAGGCTCACCGCCATCGCGCGCAGCGCGCCAGCGGCGCAGACGAGAGCGGCGGTGGCCTTGGGCATCAGCTCACATGCGCAACGCGTACTGCACTTTCACCAGCAGCTGGTTCGAATCGAGCTGCCAGCGATCGAGCAGCGAGCGGACGTTGTGGTTGTAGACCACGAACAGATCGGCGACGGGAGTGAAGGTCCAGCGCAGTCGCGTGTTCGTCCCGACCGACTTGCTGTCCGTGTCGTATTGCACGTAGCTCGCGATCGACAGGTCGGGCGACACGTTCACGCGCAAGCGATTGCCGACCAGTGTCTGCGTGAATCGTCCGGTGGCGAGATCGCCGATATTCCGCTCGCCCGAGAACTCGACGGTCAGCAGCGGCGTCGGATTCCACGCGCCGGTCCACTGGTATTGATCGAGGTCGCCGTTGTAGAACCTGCCGAACCACCACGTGACCTGCGTGTAGAAGCGGCGCTTCTGCGCCGTGCCGGCTTCGAGGCGGTACCGACGCCAGTGATACGCGCCAGCCGGAATCACGACGTTCCGCGCCACCTCGAACGGGGCGACCAGCCGCTCGCCGGTCGGGTTCACGTTGATTTCAATGCGATCGCCGCTGCGGAATCGCCAGTTCACCGGCGCGATGAACACCTGGTAGCTCTCCCAGTGACCCGACAGGTTGGTGACCACCGACGGCTGGAACTGGTGGAACAGTTGCTGTATCGGGCCGCGGGCGAGCCGCGTCCGGTTGTTGGCTTGCCCGCGCAGCATGTAGACCGCGCGACGAGGGACGAATCCAAGCGACGGGTCGAAATCGCGACCGATCCGCTTGTAGATCACGTTGATGTCCCACAGGTCGTTGGGATAGTCGATGGCGAAGCCGTGCGCGGTCGCGTCCTTGCCGAGCTGCGCGCGGTCCGTCGCCAGCGCCCAGGCCCCGACCAGCAGATTCTTGTCGCCGCGCAGCCGCGAGGTCCCGTAGGTGAAATCGACGCCACCGAGCCAGCTGCCGGATCGCCCGAGCGGATCGCCGGTGGTGAAGATGCCGCCGATCGATGACTCCGACCAGAGGTTCTGCTTCACGCGTCCGGCGCTCATCAACGCGCGCTCCGAGACAACGCCGCGCTCGTGGTTGGTGCCGACGACCAGGCCGCCGACGTTGGTATCGCCGATCCGCCCATTCAGCTTGCCACCCGCGATGATCGGAACCTCGACACCGTTGACCAGCCCGATGCGCCGGCTGAAGAACGGGATGATGTCCTGCCCAAGGCCGAGCCCGAACGAAAAGATGTCCGACCCTTCGAGAAAGAAGGTGCGCTTCTCCGGAAAGAACAGCGGGAACCGCGTCAGGTTCGTGCGACGAGTGTCGACTTCCGTCTCGGCGAAATCGGTATTCACCGTCGCCGACGCGAGCAGGTTGGCGCCGAGTCGCTGCGTCACATCGAGACTGGGCTGGAAGTCACCGTCGACGTCCGCCGACGGCGCGGGAATACCTCCTCCGCTCGTGACCGCCGGCCGAACGGTCAGACCGAGGCCGAGCGCGAAATCGGGAAGGCCGGTCAGGAGGCCGGCTCGGCTGGTCTGCGTGATCTGATACTGCCGCTGCGGCGACGCCCAGCGATCCGTTTCGAGCAGACGCTGCACGCGGCGCTGCACGTTGAAATGCCACTCGTGCAGACCTCCCTTGAAGCTGATGCTCTGGATGGGAATCTCGATCTCGACGCTCCAGCCGGACGGCCCGCGGGCGGTCGCGGCTTCCCAGATTCCATCCCAGTCGGGATTGTCCGACTCGCCGCCTGGATTGATCAGCCCGTCGTAGCGGGCACCGCTTGGATTGACCGCGAAGACGTATCCCGAGCGCCCATCGAGAAACGGGCCAAGCACCACGCGAACATGATCCTCGGATCCCAGTGGTGCGTCGCGACGCACGCTGAAGCTGACGACGCCAGACGGATCCGGATCCTCACAGATGATCCCGATGACGAGACTCTTCTCCCCGGCAAGTACGCGCACCGTCGTCCGGAGCGAGGGCGGCATCGCCTCAGCTGGTTCCGTCTGCGTAAACGCTCCCACGGCTTCCGCTGCGCTCCACGCTGGTTCGTCGAGGGCACCGTCAATCGCCACGCCGTCGGGCGGTAAAGTCCCGGCGCGTACTTCCGGCGCGGTTGTCTGAGCCGTCGCGGTTGCCCGAATGACGAGAATGACGGCAAGGACGGCAAGAGCAGGGCGCACGCGACGGACTCTAGCGGGCAGCGGGTTGAGCGACCTTTGGCGTGACACGGGTTCCCTGCCGGATTTCGTCAGTGCCTCGTACCGCGACCAACTCGCCTTCGTTCAGCGCGCCGAACACTTCGACGAGCTGCTCCATGGACGCGCCGCGCTTGACGTCGACCCACTCGGCCTGGTTGTCGCGAACCCGCACCACGAACGTTCTCTCCGTCGTCGTGGCGATGGCGGTCGCAGGGACGAACAGAGACGGCCGTCCGCGCCGCTGCGCCCATGCAACTTGCGCGAACATCCCGGGCGCCAGTCGGCCTGCCGGATTCGGGATGTCGAGCTCCACCGGCATCGTTCGCGTTTTCGGATCGACCGCGCGTCCCGGACGAGCAACGCGCCCGGTGAAGGTTTCTCCCGGATACGCCGGCACCGTAAAGGAAACCATTTCACCCTGCGCCACTCCCGCGATGGCCGTCTCGGGTACCGGCACCGTCAGCCGCAGCCGGCTCACTTGCTGGACGCGGACGATCGACGGTGTGGCAGGACCGACGAGCGTCCCAACATGCACGTTGCGTTCGGTGACGACGCCATCGAAGGGCGCCGTGATCCGCAGATAGGATTCGAGCTCGCTTACCACCATCGCGGCATCGCGAGCCGCCTGTTCGTTCTGCTTCCACTGCTCCACGCGCGCCTCGGCGGCTTCGACGGTCCGCTGTGCGATGTCGACGTCATTGCCGGCCACGACGCCAGGCGTGGCGGCGGCCGCTTTGAGGCGCTGGAGCGTTGCCTGATCCGACGCCAACCTCGCTTCCGCTTCGATGCGCTGCGACCTGGCGCTCTGGATGCGGGCTTCCGCCTCGCTGCGCTGCGCCCTGAGCTCCGGCGCGACGATGCGGGCAAGAAGCTGCCCGCGGCGGACGATCGATCCGCGATCGACGGAGATGGCGTCGACGAACCCCGACACCTTCGACCGGATCTCCACGTCCTGATACGCGAGCAGGTCGCCGGGGAGCATCAACGGACGCTCGAGCGATTTCGTAACAACCGGCGTCACGTTGATGGTTGGCGTCGCCGCCGCTGCCGGCGAGGCCGCCTGTTGGGCAGCCGCGCCTTGGGCCACGGCGCCGATGATCAGAGTGATGACGAACGAGCTTCGAGTGTTCATGATGATTGTCGTCTCAGGCCGCGGCGGTGTCGTCGGGATGCCACGACCCTGACCCGCGGCTCGCGCCGCGCTGGGTCAACGCATAGATCACCGGCAGGATGGTCAACACTGTCAGCGTCGATGCCATCAAGCCGCCGATGACCGCGCGTCCAAGCGGGGCGGTCTGTTCGGCGCCTTCCCCGAGCGCCAGCGCCATCGGCACCATGCCGGCGAGCATGGCGAAGGAGGTCATGAGGATCGGCCGCAGGCGGTGACGAACGCCCGATTGCGCGGCTTCGTCCGAGCCGAGGCCGGATCGCCTGTCGCTCTCCGCGAACGTGATCAACAGAATCGCATTGGCGACCGACACGCCGATGGCCATGATCGCCCCCATGAACGATTGCACGTTGAGCGTCGTCCCCGTCGTCAACAGCGAGACACCGACGCCGAGGATCACCGCCGGAATCACAGCCAGCACGACGAGGGCCAGGCGCCACGACTGAAAGTAGGCGGCGATGAGCAGGAACACGGCGATGACGGCAACCAGCACGCCCGTGCGCAGGCCACCGACCGTTTCCTGCATCGGCGGCACCTGACCGCGCATCGACACCGTGACACCGCGTGGCGGGTCTCCGACCTGGCGCAACGCATCCGAAATCTGCCGCGCCGCGGATCCGAGATCGGTGCCCGCGACGTTGGCGGAAATCGTCACCATGCGCTGCTGGTTGTAACGGTCGTACTCGCCAGGCGCCGTGCCGAAGGTGATGTTGGCAACGTCCTGGACGAGGGCACGGCTGCCGCCCGACGGCATCACCGGCAGAGTCTGCAGGTCCTCGACGGAGGCGACGCGGGCCTGCGGGATCTCGACCTGCACCTGATAGGCGATTCCATTGTTGGGGTCGCGCCAGTAATTCGGCAGCACGTAGCGAGACGACGACGTCGCGGCGGCCAGAGAGCGACCGACCTGCTCGACCGTCACGCCGAGCTGCCCGGCGCGTTCGCGGTCCACATTGATGTTGACAGTCGGATAGTCGAGCGGCTGCTCGTATTGCAGATCGCGCAGCGACGGAATCTTCTCCATCGCGGCGAAGACCTTCTGCGCGAACGCCCGATCGTTGGCGAGATTCGGCCCGGTCACCGCGACCTCGATCGGCGTCGGCGCGCCGAAGTTCATGATCTGGCTGACGATGTCTCCCGCTTCGAATGACACGGTGCAATGCGGCAGCTCCTTCGCCAGCTGCTGCCTGAGCCGCTCCTGCAACGTCGAAATGCGAACACTGGCACCCTGGCGCAGCGCGACCGTGATCAGCATCTCGTGCGGCCCGCTCGACCAGAGGAAGATGCTGTTGATTGGGTAGTTCGACGTCGGGTTGCCGACAAACGTCAGCGAGTTGTCGATGTTGTCCGCACCGGCCTCCTTGCGGATGACGTCGAGGGCCTTCAGCGCAATCTCCTCGGACCGTTCGATTCGGGTGCCGGTCGGGGCGCGAAGACGTACCTGAAATTGTCCGCTGTCGACCGTCGGGAACAGGTCGGTGCCGAGCGTTCGGCTCAGGAAAAAGACCCCCGCAATCACCACGACACCGTACACCGCTGCCACGATTACGGGCGCCCGCATCAGCGCGCCATGGAGGCGCGACTGCGAGGCCTGCACGCGTCCCAGCACTCGTTGGTCTCGTGGGGCATGTTTCTCGCGCAGCAGGCCGGTGGCAAGCACGGGCACGAGCGTGTTCGACAAGACGTACGACGCCAGCATCGCGAAGCCGACGGCCAGCGACAACGGGATGAACAGCGAGCGCGCCACGCCGGTCATGAAGAACGAAGACACGAACACGGCGAGGATCGACAGCATCGCCAGCAGCCGCGGCACCAGCGTCTCGCGCCCCGCGTCGAGCACCGCCCGCGGGCGCGGCTGCCCCGCCGCGAGATGCGTGTGGATGTTCTCGATGGCGACCGTCGCTTCGTCGACGAGGATGCCGACCGCCAGCGCCAGGCCGCCGAGGGTCATGATGTTGATCGTCTGGCCCGTCATCCACAGGCCGACGACGGCGCCGAGCAGCGCAAACGGAATCGTGACGACGACGATGAGCGAGCTGCGCCAGTCGCGGAGGAACAGCCACACCATGAGCCCGGTGAGCATTGCGCCGAGAGCGCCCTCGATCGCCAGGCCGCGCAGCGCGTTGGTGACGTATGTCGACTGGTCGAAATCGAACTCGACGTGAATGTCTTCCGGAATCAGGGACTGGAACCTGGGGAGCTCTGCTCTGACGCGCCGCACGACATCGAGCGTCGAGGCGTCCGAGCGTTTCGTCACCGGGATGTACACGGTCCGGCGACCCTGGACGAGCGCGTAGCCCGTGGCGACGTCGCTGCTGTCGTTCACCGTCGCCACGTCGCGGAGGAAGACTGTCGGCCCCGACCCGACGCGAATCGGCAAGGCTTCGAGATCGCGGATGCTGGGCACTGGCGAGTTCAACTGGGCGATGCGCGTGATGTCGCCGGTGCGCAGATTGCCGCCCGGCACGATGGCGTTGCCCGAGGCCACCGCCCTCGCCACTTCGTCAGGCGACATCTGCATCTCGCGCAGCCGATCCGGATCGACGCGGATCACGACAGTGCGCTGACTGGCACCGAACGGAGGCGGCGCCGACACGCCCGGAATCGTGGCAAACGCGGGGCGGACGCGATTGAGCGCGAGGTCCTGGATCTCACCGACGCTGCGCGTGTCGCTCGAGAACACCAGCTGTCCCACCGGCACGGTGCCGGCGTCGTAGCGGACGACGAAGGGCGCGACCGTGCCGGGCGGCATGAACGCCCGCGACCGGTCGACATAGGAGACGACCTGCGCCAGCGCCTGGCTCATGTCGGTGCCGGGATAGAAGTAGATCTTGATCAGCGCAACGTTCTGGACCGATTTCGACTCCACGTGATCGACGCCGGCGATGTAGAGGAAGTGATACTCGTAGTAATACGTGAGGTATCCCTCCATCTGCGCCGGATCCATCCCGCCGTATGGCTGCGCCACCACCACGACCGGCAGATCCAGGTTGGGAAAGATGTCCACCGGCATCCGGCGAACGGCGAAGAAGGCGAGCAGCGCCAGAGCGGTGGCGGCCACGAAGATGGTGATCGGACGGCGCAGCGATTGGTGGAGAAGCCACATGGCGTTCGAGCTCCCTATGGTGTTCGCGTCAGCTGGAGAAACGGCGTCAGGTCGCCGGCAGCCTGCGCCTGAGCGAGCAACGCGCGCCACACGCCGAGGCGGGCGACGGCATCGTCGCTCTCTGCCTGTGCCAGAAGGCGTTGCGCTTCGGCAACCTCGGTGATGCTCGCCAGTCCGTTGTCATAGCGGGCGCGGGCGCGCTGCTCGGTCTCGACGGCGGCCTGGTGGACCACCGACGTGTTGACGGCAATCGCCGATGCCGCCCTCGACAGCGCAGCGGCACGCGCCTGCTGGGTCGTCAGATCGGCGACGACCTGATCGCGCCGCGCTCTCTCGGCGATCTCGTTCTGCGCCTCGACGCGCTGCCGTGACCGGACGGTGAAGCCGTCCATCACCGGGAACATCACCGACACCCCCGCCGCCCAATTCGGCACATTCGGCCACGCGTTGTCGGAGGCGTTGATTCCCGCCAGCAGCGCGCCACTGCCGCGGGCGCTCACCGCCGACTGCAGCGCGATCCGCGGCAGCGCCGATCGCGCCAGCGCGACCTCGCGGGCGCGGATGGCCTCGATCGAGGCTTCCGCCGCGCGCGCGGCCGGATGCATCTGCACGCCAGGCGGCGTCGCCGTCGCCGACGGGAGCTGTTCGAGTCTTCCGACGAGTACGTCGATCGGCGTCCCGGCGCCGCCGATCATCTCGGCCAGCGTCACGCGGGCGATCTCCGCGTTCTGTTGCGCCAGCGTCAGCTGATTTCGCGCATTGGCCAGCTCCGCCTCGGCCCGCGACTGATCCACACCCGGACGCAACTGATTGGTGACCAGCGTCCGGACGGCATCAGCGAAGACCTGGAGACGATCGACGTTGACCTGCGCGGCGCGGACGGCCGCATCGGCCGCCAGGACCGTCAGATACGCATCCGCGGCGGCGGCCGCGCTATCGAGCTCCGTTTGCGCGGTTCGAGCGGATGCGGCCACGCCCTGCGCGCGCGCCGCGTCGACCGCCGCTTTCCGCTGGCCGAAATCGACGGCGTCCCACGAAATCAGCGCGCCCGCGGCGCTTCCCCAGACGCTGTCGCTCGAGCGCGACAGCACGGGACCCGACACCGGCGCGATCACGGACTGCGGGAACAGCAGACCGAACACGTTGTTGTGTGTCGCGCGGTTCGCCTGCCACAGCAGATCGACCCGCGGCAGGAACGCCGTACGCGCCACCGCGATGCCTTCTTCGGCCGCCTTCGCACGCGCCCGCTGTTCGAGGATCGTCGGGTAGCGCTCGAGCGCCTGGCGGACCGCCTGTTCGAGGGTCAGCGGCGCCGGCGTCGTCGTGTTTGGCTGAGCCTGGGCGGCGGCAACCGACGCGGTCAGGACGGCGATGGACGTGAGCACGTAGAGTCGGGTGGACTGACAAGTCATCGATTCGTTCGGCGCCGCTTTCGGCTGCTGCCCTCAGCGGCAAAAGACTGGTAGAGCGCCTCGATCATCACCATCCCTCGTTCGAGCAGCTCGGTGTCATCGGCATAGCTGGCGCGAAGACCGTCGACGAGACGGCCGATGGCGGCGCACTCGGGCATGGCATAGCGGGTCTCTTTCAAGTCGAGGTCGTGTACGACACGCGCGACTGACGCCACGGCTGGATCGGCAATCGCGAATCGAGCCATCAGCGTCTCGAAGGTGCAGTGCGCACCGTGATGCCCGAATTCAACCCCTGGCATGTCGAACGACACACGGCGCCGGCCGACTGCGCCGTTCGGTGTCGCAAAGGCGAATCGCGCGTCAGGTGCGATGAACCGCGAGACGAGCCACGCCGATGCCATACGGTCGATGCCCGGCCGCGGTCGCGTGACCCAGGTGAATCCTTTGAAGTCGCGACCCTTCAGCGTCGGTGCCTGGGCGCCGCGAGCGGCGCCGTTGCGTGACGCCTCGATGGCGGCGAGGGCGCGCTCGGCGTTTGCCCGATCCGATGCGCCGAAGTAATCACGGACGGTGATGGCGGCCAGCCGCTCGCGCAACCGCCGCAGCCCGCGGTCGAGGGCCGCGCGGTTCGCGCGTCCTCGGGCGCGCGCGAACGTGGACGCGTCGGAGACGAACCGGTGATAGTCGTCGTTCCGCGCGGCGCGAAACTGCTGCACCAGCTCGAAGTCGGTATACCCGTCCACGGCCGCCGCCTCGAGAATGCTGGCTTGTCCGCCTGACGAGACGATTTCTTCTCGTACCCAGTTGAAGTCCTCGCGGGTTTCCTGGTTGCTCGGCAGGACGTAGAGCGAGTTGCGCAGCACGACGGCGCCGACCTGGTGCAGGCGTCGCCAGACGCGGACCCGCAGATTGGACGGTCGCGCTGGCAGCTGATGCACGAGGATCAACCACCGCTGTGTCGCGGCCTCAGCCATGCGGCGACGACTGTAACACGGTGAGTGCAACGGGTGTTGTGATCTAGAATGCGCAGATGACCAAGATTGCCACGCTCGCCGCCATCGTCGTGCTGTTCCTCGTGCCCTCCGCGTCCGCGCAGGACATGCCCGCCGACTATGCGGGCGTGCTCAAGACACTCAACCGGCAAGGCGACTTCAAGGACAACGTCCTCAAGGTCAACATCCCGCGCAACGATCTGAAGGTGGTCGTCGATGGCGTGGCGACGCCGACGCCGTTCGGCTTCGGCGGATGGGTCGCGCTGACCAAGGGCAGCGGCGGGATGGACGTGATGATGGGCGACCTCGTGCTGACGGAATCCGAGGTCAATCCGGTGATGTCCGCGGTGCTCGACAACGGCCTCGAGGTCACGGCGCTGCACAATCACTTCTTCTTTGATACGCCGCGCATGTTCTACATGCACGTCCACGGCATGGGGCGCGCCGCCGATCTCGCGACCAAGATCCAGCCCGCGCTCGCGCTCATCGGCAAATCGGCGCCCGCCGCGGCCGCGACCGCGCAGGGTCGCGCGATCAACGGCACGCTCGACACCGCGCAGCTCGCCAAGATCATCGGCACCCAGGGTGAGCAGACCGGACAGGTCTACAAGATCACGATCGGTCGCGCCGACATGCCGATCAAGGAGATGGGCGCCGCGATCAACGCGCGCATGGGACTGAACACCTGGGCGGCGTTCTACGGCAGCGATGCCGACGCCGTGGTCGCCGGCGACGTCGCAATGCGGGAGAACGAGGTCACGCAGGTGTTGAAGGCGCTACGGTCGAACGGGATTGACGTGGTCGCCATTCACCATCACATGACGACCACGCAGCCCACTGTCTACTTCCTGCACTACTGGGGCAAGGGCTCAGCGCAGAAGCTGGCGACCGGGGTCAAGGCCGCGGTCGATCAACTCGGCAAGGGCGCGGGACACACCAACTGATTTGTGATTCGCGATTTGTGATCTGTGATTTGTTGGTGATTTGCGATCTGTGATGGGCGAACTATCTGTGATTCGTCAATAGTTCACAAATCGCAAATCATCCATCGCCAATGAATCACAGATCACAAATCACGAATCGCAAATGAGTTACAGCCCGCCGCGACCTCCACGCCCGGCCGGCGCAGCAGGCGGCGCGGGATAAAAGTTCGCCATCTTCACTTCGATCCCCGACGTCCCCTTCAGCGCCGCGGCGAAGTCCTGCATGTTCTTTTCGACCGGCTCCACGCCCTGCTGCCGGTAGTGATAGGCGTAGACCATCTTCGGCTTGAACGCCTTGACGCAATCGGCGGCTTCCTGCGGCGTCTCGGTGAACGGCAGGTTCATCGCCATGAACGCGACGTCGATGCTGGTCAGCGCCTTGATCTCCGGCACGCATTCCGTGTCGCCCGAGAAGTAGATCCGCTTGCCGCCGAGCGTCAGGATGTAGCCGTTGCCGCGGCCCTTCGTGTGATAGAGCTGTCCGGGCTGCGGTCCGCGCTGCAGGTTGTAGGCGGCGACGGCCTGAATCTGCACGCCGCTCACGGTCTTGCTCTCCCCGTTCTTGATCACCGTCGTCATGCCCGGGAACTTGTCGGCGAGCGCCTCCGGCGCCACGTAGACCGTCCCCGGCTTGCGCACGCGATCGATGCTCGGCGGATCCATGTGGTCGCCATGGATGTCCGTCACGAGGACGATGTCGGCGGGCTTGGCGTTGGCGAAGTTGGTCTGATTCGACGGGTCGATGTGAATCACCTTGCCGCCGAACTCGATCTGCACGTGCGCGTGCGCCAGCGGCGTCAGCTCGATGTTGCCGCCCTGCGCCGGAATGGTGTCGGCGGACACCGCGACGCCGAATGCGATCGCGATCGCGGCTGCGAACCACAGTCTCATGAGGCCTCCCTGTTGCGACGATATTCTGCCACGGCGATCGAACGATCCGAACGAATCAGAACGTCATCGACGCGCTGAACTGCACCATCCGCCCGTCCTGCAGCAGCGACGGCTGCAGCCACAACGCACCGTAGTTGGTGTTGATCGTCGACGCGGCGCTGCCGTTGAACAGGTTGTAGATGTTGAAGTTCGCCTGCAGCCGCATGCGCTGGCTGAGCGCAAGGCGCTTGGCGATCCGCACGTCGAGCCGCGTCAGGCGACTGTCGAACATCGTCTGCGGCACGATGAGCGGCACCGTAGCGGTCGAGGAGCACGGGTTGCGAGTGCCGCACGCCGACAGGTTGCGACCGAGCGACGGCGCGATCTCGGCGTTCGTGGCCGCGTAGCTCGCCGTGATCTGCGGCCCCGAGATGTTCTGCAGCACGCCGCTCACGAGCACATCCCATGGCAGCGGCAGCGTCGCATAGCCCTTCACCTGCGTCTGACCTTTGAAGGGGGTCACGATCCGGCAGATCTTCTCACCGTTGATCGTCGTGCCGGTGAACGGCGCGGGCGTACCCGTACCGCCCGGGAGGTTGGTGGCCACGGCGCCGGGAGAATCGACGTTGAAGCAGGCATCGTTGACGCTGCGGCCGGTGTCGACGCCGCCGCCGAACTGCAGGCCCGGGCCAAGGCGCGCGTTCATCGTGACGTTGAAGAAATCGTTCACGCGCGTCAGCTCGCCGTAGTTGTCCGCCTGCGTGATGACGCTGTTGACCTGGCCGACCCTGGCCGGGTTCAGGTCATACAGACCGCAGACTTGATAACCACCGCCGCCGGGCAGCCGCGCGTTCCTCGGTGCGGTGATGCAGTACGACGTGAAATCCTCGGGTCCGACCAGGATGTTGTCGGTGACCAGATGATTGCCGAACCAGTTGCGGTAATAGCCGGCGTTGATCGACATACGCGGGTTCAACTGGTGCTGGACCTCAGTCGTGAAGTCCCAGTTGTAGCCGCGGGCGTTGTAGCCGTGCAGCGCATCGTCCGCATACCGGGTGGTGGCGCCGAGGCCGCCGAAATTCTGGTTCAACCACGGTCCGCACTCACCGTTCTGTGCACGATTGGCCAGATCGCACTGTGGAATGTAGTCCCCGTTGTCGGTCCACGTACGGCTGACCGAGTTGATCGAGGTCTGAACCGGGTTGTTGTTCTGCGTGATCGGAATGCCGGTCTTCGCCACGTAACGGCCCATCGCGACCTTCAGCGCCGTCCGACCGTTGCCGAACAGGTCGTACGCCGCGCCGACGCGCGGATCGAAGTCCTTCCACATCGGCACGTTCTTCACTTCGGCGAAGTTGCGCTCCGGCACCCACCCGTTCGGCGTCGCGGGAACGTGCTGCGCCGGAACGTAGCCGTTGAAGTACTCGTACCTGACGCCGTAGGTGACCGTCAGCCGCTCGAGCGTCCATTGATCCTGCGCGTAGAAACCGAAGTCGCGGTTCTGTGCCTTGAGCCCGTACGGCGTCGCCCATTGCGTGATGCTGACGGGTACTTTGTTGTTGAAGACGTAATCGACGTTCGTGTTGCCAAGCTCGGCGTGGATGTCGAGATAGCTCTCTTCCAGCTGGACACCCGCCTTGAAGGCATGGCTGCCGGTGATGTACGACGCGGATGCGCGCTGGCTGAAGCGCGGCACCAGCTGCTGGTCGTAGTAAAGAGGGCCGAACGTCGGCGTTCCCGAGTTGTATCGCATCCCTGTCGACTGCTCGAAGATGGACACGTCGTCTTTGGTCACCTCGGGCTGGCGATAGATTGGCCAGCTGCCATCGGCGCGACCCGCGCCAGCCTCGAACAACAGCTTGCTGGTGAGGGGAGCGTTCCACGTCACCTGGTAGAGCCCAGCGGGTTTGAGGTGATAACTGAAGTACGCTTCCGGCGCGTTGAGCGTCCCGCTCGCCGTCAGTGCCGGGCAATGGCAATCGCGCTGCGGATCGGCGAAGAAATTGAGCTTGTGCTTCTCCGTCGCCCTCCACGTCACGCGAAGCGCCTTCGACTCGTACCACTCCTTCGCGAACGCTGGCCTGCTCAAGTCCGGCGTGTAGAACGGCGTGTGCTGGGTCTTGTTGTAGAACTTGTTGGCGGCCTGCCGCTCGTTGCCCCACTCGCGGAACGATCCGTAGAACCACAGCCGATCGCGCCTGATCGGACCACCCAGCGTGAACCCTGCGTCGTAGATGTAATTGAGCCGGTTGACGCTCCTGACTCCCCGATTGATCAGCTCGTCACTCAGGTTGTCGCTCATCAGCTCCTTGCTCGAATACAGACCTGACACGCCGCCGGCAAACCTGTTTCCACCCTCTTTCGGAATCATGTTCACCACGGCGCCGTCGGCGTTGCTGTCTGCGGTGATCCCGCTGGTCGACAGCACCAGCTCCTGCACCGTTTCCGCGTTCGCGTTGTAGCCGTTGTTACCGGAGGCATGCTGGATGCCCATGCCGTCGAACTGGACGTTCGTACCAGTCTTGCCGTGATAGCTGGCGCCCACCTGGCCGCTGTAGGCGCCGGTGACGTCGAACCCTTCGTTGCCACGGAAGCCGGGCGTGAGCGTGACCAGGTTGTTGAGGTTCTTGACGCTGCTCGGAAG
>Ga0081539_10003028_pt1 | contig 21778 bp, 20 predicted proteins | sample TabmetS4T2R2_FD_71023 | JGI IMG/M metagenome (GOLD analysis project Ga0081539, IMG submission 71023) | Tabebuia heterophylla rhizosphere microbial communities from the University of Puerto Rico - S4T2R2 | ecosystem: Host-associated > Plants > Roots > Rhizosphere ...
CTTGTCCTCGGTCGTCGGCTACGCGCTCGTGCTGCGCTTCGACATGTCACCCGAGTACGCGGCGGTCCTGCTGCCGACGATGCTGCTGCTCGGCGCCGGGTTCATGCTCGGGTTCCCGACGCTGAACATGCAGGCGACCAACGGGATCGCCGACCACGAGCAGGGCCTCGCGTCCGGTCTCGTGCAGTCCTCGTTCCAGATCGGCGGCGCGGTCGGACTCGCGATCGTGACGGCCGTCGTGGCGGCGCAGGCCGGTTCGTCGACCGATCCGGAGGTGCTGCTCGACGCCTATCGCGCCGCGATCGGCGTCAGCCTCGGCATCGCGGCGCTGGGTCTCCTCGTCGCCGTCAGCGGACTCATCGGCCAGCGCCGCACGGTGCTCGCCGCAGCGGAGGGATGACGAACGGTGGGCGGGCGCAGACGGCGCCCGCCCACCTCGAAGCTCACAGCCGGCGGTATCGCCCGTCGAGGACCGAATAGGCGGCGAACGCGACGAACCCCGCGGCCACGACGCCGAGCGCCAGCGGCCCGTAGGTCGACTGCCCGAGCTTCGCGAGCGCGCCGTCGAGGCCGACCGCCTTGTCGGGGTCGTAGTCGATGGCCGCACGGATGAGGAACCATCCGATGAGGGCGAAGATGACCGCGCGGGCCACGTGGCCGACCATCCCCACCAGGGTGAACGCCTTCTCGGTGCTCTCGCTCATCTGCTCGGTCTTGGAGTCCTCCAGGAACTTGCGCTGGATCCCCTTGCGCGCCTGGTCGATCCCCACGCCGATGAAGATGAGCCCGGCGATCACCACGAGGACCTGGCCGGCCGGCCAATCCAGGACGCCACCCGTCGCCTTGTCCGGGTTGTTGCCCGGGCCGCCTCCGCCGCCGGAGCCGAACAGGAGCTTGATCGCCGTGACGGAGAGGCCTGCGTAGGCGAGGCCGCTGACGAGGCAGGTCAGCCGGTCCTTCGTGTCGTCCTTCGCCTCCGGGCCATGGCCGAGCGCGGCGCGGAGGAGCCGCCAGGTCGCGTAGCCGATCAGGCCCAGCGCGACGAGCGCCAGGAGCACCTTGCCGAACGGGCCCTGCGCGATGGTCTGCAGCGCGCCCTGCTGGTTGGTCGCATCGCCGCCGTCGCCCAGTGCGAGCTTGAGCGCGAGGACGCCGATGATCGCGTAGACCACGCCGCGGGCCACGAGCCCGAAGCGCGCAAGGCCCTCGAACGTGTCCGTGCGCTCGACCTGATCTCCCCGCGCCTTGGCCTCCTGGACGGGCGCCCCTCGGATTCCGGTGCTCTCCATCGTCGCCTCCTTCACGAGGCCGGCGGGACGCAAAGCTGCAGCGCGCCCGGCTCGACCTCCACCTTGAATGCCTTGACCTTCGTGCGATCGCCGCCGTCGAGCTCGTAGCGCACCTTCCGATCGAGCCTCACTGCCACGCTGCGAGCCTTCGTCGCGCGGGCGAACGGCGATCGGGTCGGGTCGCCGACGGCGGTCCGCGCCAGCGTGCGGACCCACTGCACGATGCCCTCCGCCGTCACCACGCCGAGCTCGAGCTGGCCGTCGTCGGGCGACGCGTCGGGGAAGACGGTCACGCCGCCGAACAGGTCCCCGACGTTGCCGAGCAGGATGCACGTCGCGCTTCCGTCGAACCATTCCAGGCCGTCGACCTCGATCTCGGCGGCGAACGCGTCCTCCCGCAGATTGCGCGCGCCGCTCCACACGTAGGCAAGGCGGCCGATCCGCTCCTTGAGCTCGTCGGCGCCGCGGATCATCGCGGCGTCGAAGCCGACGCCGGCCATCACGCCGAACCGCTCGCCCTCGAAGCTCCCGACGTCGAACCGCCGGCGCGGGCCGCGCAGGCCGATCGCCACCGCGCGCTCGATGTCGCGGGGAACGCCGAGGTTCGTCGCGAAGAGGTTCGCCGTGCCCGCCGGGATCACCGCGAGGCACGCGTCGGTGCCGGCCACCTCGCCGAGGCAGCGCCTGACCGTGCCGTCGCCGCCCCAGGCGAAGATGAGGTCGGCGCCCTCCTCCAGGGCCAGCCGGACGCGATGGGGTGCGCGCTTGGCCTGGGGGACCTCGTACCAGAGCGGGTCCGCCACGCCCTGCGCCTCGAGCACACGGCGCAGCTCGGGCAGTCCGCCGCCGAGGCGCTTCTCGGCATGTGCGACGACCGCGACCCTCATGACGCGGCCTGCACCCCGCGTCGCCGGGCGACCGGCGCGCGGCTGCGGATGGGAGCTCGGGCGGCGGCCTCGGCCGCACGGCAGGCGAAGAGCAGCACGAGCAGGGCGCCGATGCCGACGAACACGCCGCCGGCGACGTCGAGCGGATGGTGCATCCCCCGGTACATCCGCGACATCGCGACGAAGATGGGAAGGATGATCGCGGCCGCCCAGGCCGCGGCGCGGAGCCGACGACCCGGGAACGCGGAGGTGAGCAGGAGCACCAGCCCGGCGTAGACCGCGATCGCCGCCGCCGTATGGCCGGACGGGTAGCTCTGGTCGGGCGGGAGGTTCTCGAGACGGTGCACGTCGGGCCGCTCGCGCGCGACGAGCCAGGACGTCACGCGGTAGGTCGCGGACTCGACGACGAGGACGAACACGGCGAACGCGGCGATCCGCCACTTGCGAAGGAACGCGCAGACGATGCCGATGATGCCGACGATGATCGGGAGCACGGGCGCGCCGCCGACTGCGGACCCGACGCTGGACGCGTCGGTGAGGAACGGCGTGCGCTCGGCGACGAGCGATGCGATCGCGCTCTCGTCGGCGTCCGCGATCCCATCCACGCCCACGAGCACGTCGGTGACGAACAGCGCCAGGAGCACTGACGCCCCGGCGAGCGCGACGTAGCCGCACAGCAGCGCGGCCACGAAGACGGCCGCGGGATGCGATCCGACCAGGTCCGCGAAACGCTCCGCCGGCCCGCCCGCCCGCGCCTCGAGCACGGGCACCACGGCGCGCGCCGACTCACCCCGGCGCTCGTCCGGTGCCATCTGAATCCCTCCATGAATCGCTGGGTAACGCAGATTGCGCTGCGGTTGCCGAACCGGTCATACCCAATGGCGCTTCTCGCATCCGTCCTCATCTCCGTCCTCGCCGGCGCCGTCGTGGCGCTCGGCGCCTCGCGGCTGCCGCGGCCGGGGACACCGCGGGTACGTGCGGCTGCGCACGTCGAGCCCGAGGTGGCGACCGGGCTCGCGCTGGCGCTGGCCCTCGCGATCATCGTCGTGGGGGGCCTGATCCTGGCGGTGCTGACGTTCGCAGTGCGGGACGCCGACGGTGGGATCGGCCTGGACACGAGCGCCGGCGACTGGGGCGCGCAGCACGCGACGCCGTTCACCACCGACGTCCTGAAGACGCTCAGCCACGTCGGTGAGCCGGGGTCGATCGCGGCGCTGGCCGCGGTGCTCGCGGTCATCGAGACCTGGCGAACGCGCAGCCGCTGGGTCGTTCCCTTCCTCCTGCTGGTGGTCGCCGGGAACGGCATCGTGACCACGACGATCAAGAACCTGGTCGAGCGCGTGCGGCCGACGCTCAACCCGATCGCGGAGACGCTGGGCCCGTCGTTTCCCAGCGGACACTCGTCCTGGTCCGCCGCCTTCTTCGCCGCCGCTGCGCTGCTCCTCGCACGCGGTCGCGGCCGCGACACCCGCATCGCGCTCGCCGGGCTCGCCGCGGGCCTGGCGGTGGCGATCGCATCGACGCGCGTGCTCCTGGGGGTGCACTGGCTGAGCGACGTCGTCGCTGGGCTCGCCGTGGGGTGGGCGTGGTTCGCCGCCTGCGCCATCGCGTTCGGCGGCCGCCTGATGCGCTTCGGGGCCGCGGCCGAGGTCGCGGGCGGCGGCCCGGGTCGCCCGTCAGCGCTGCGCCGGAGTGGGGCGTAACCGCAGCGCGCGCTGGATCCGGCTCGGCAGGTACCAGTTCCATGCGCCGAGCAGCTTCATCGTCGCCGGCACGAGGATCGCGCGCACGATCGTGGCGTCGAGCAGGATCGCGGCGGAGAGCCCCAGCCCGAACTGCTGGAGGCCGACGAAGCTTCCGAAGAGGAAGCCGGAGAACGCCGCGATCATGATGATCGCCGCCGCGGTGATGATCCTGCCGGTGTGCTCGAGCCCGTAAGCGATCGCGTGCTCGTTGTCGCCGCGCAGCTCCCACTCCTCCCGGATGCGCGAGAGCAGGAACACCTCGTAGTCCATCGAGAGGCCGAAGAGCATCGCGAACAGGAAGATCGGGATCCACCCGTCGATCTGCGGCGAGGACTGCAGGCCGAACGCCGTTCCCCACTCGTCCTGGAAGGCGAGGACGAGCACGCCGTACGTCGCGCTCACGGACAGCAGGTTCATGACCACCGCCTTCGCGGGCAGCACCACCGACCGGAACGCGCGCAGCAGGAGCAGGTAGGAGACGACGAGGACGGCGAGGACGAGCCAGGGGAACGCGCCGTACGCGCGGTCGAGGAAGTCGACGCCGAACGCCGGCGCTCCGCTGACGAACACCTCGGCGGAGCGCGGGAACCGCGCGGCCGGCACGTACCGGTCGCGCAGTCGCTCCACGACGTCCATCGCCTGCGTGGTGCCGCTGTCGTGACGGCCGGCCGCGCGGATCTGGATGACGCGGCCCTCGTCGTCGACGAGGTTCGCGAGCCGTGCCTGCGCAGGCGGCACGGCGGCCGGCGCCGCGATCGTCCGCCTCTGGACCTCCGGATCGCGGAGCAGCTCGGCGGCCAGGCGCCGTTGCGCCGCGACGATCTCGGGATCGGTCGCCCCGCCGGAACGCCCTGTGTCGACGACGATCTGGTGCGGCGCCAGCGCGCCGGGCCCGAGCGTGGTGCTGAGGACGTGCAGTCCGCGCGTCGACTCCGTCGTGAGCGGGACGCCGCGGTTGTCGCCGCCGGTGAGGTGCAGGCCGGTGGCCGGGACCGCGAGCGCCAGCATGAGGCCCGCGGAGGCGACGAAGAAGAGGACCGGCCGGCGCATGATCGCCGTCGCGAGCCGGTGCCAGGCCCCCTGGGTCTCTCGCGCGGCGCGGCGCTCCAGGATGCGCTTGGGGATGATGCGCAGGCGGTTGATGCGGTGGCCCATCACCGCCAGCAGCGCAGGCAGGAGCGTCGCGGAGGCGACGATCGACACGAGCGGCACGAGCAGCCCGCCGACGCCCATCGAGCGCATGAACGGCAGCGGCATGAACACGAGCAGCGCCAGCCCGACCGCGACGGTCCCGCCCGAGAACAGCGTCGCCCTGCCCGCCGTCGCCATCGTCGTTCGCAGCGCGTCGTGCACGTCGTCGGTGTGCGCGAGCTCCTCGCGGAAGCGGAACACGACGAGCATCGAGTAGTCGACGGCGATCGCAAGGCCGATGAGCGCGACGATGTTCGTCACGTAGATCGCCATGTCCATGAGGTGCGCGATCACCCACACGAGCCCGAGCGCGGTGGGGATCGTCACGGCGGCGAACACCACGGGCACGGCGACGCCGCCGAGCGTGCCGAACATGAACGCGATGACGAGGAGCGCGATCGGCACGGCGATCGACTCGCCGCGGGCGAGGTCCTCGTTGAAGATGTCCTCCGTGTCGTGGTTGATGGCCGGGTAGCCGGAGAGGTACGTCTCCACCCCCGGCACGTCGCCGATGGCGTCGCGGATGTCGGGCGTGACCTTGGAGGCGTCCTGGTTCTCGAGCGGCGTCGAGATCTGCGCGTAGACCACCCGTGGCGCCGCAGTCAGCAAGGGGCCGGCCTTGCCGCCGGTGACCGCCTCGGCGCCGCGCCCCGCGGCGGCAGTCACCGCGGCGCGCTCGGCGGGGGAATCGACGCCGGTCGCGACGAGCGTGAACGCTCCGTCAGAGCGGTCGTTCATCCGGTCCTTCAGCAGGTCCAGCCCCTTCTCGGACTCCGATCCGGGGACGCTGAACCGGTTGGAGAGCAGCCCGCCGAGGTTGGCGGATCCCAGTCCGCCGAGGACGAAGACGACGAGCCACACGAGGAGGATGCGGCCTCGGTGCGCGAGGACGAAGTCCGTCCACCGAGTCATGGACCGAAGCTACCGGCTCATGGTGAGGATCGGTGCCGGAAGGAGCTCCTACCGTCCGCGCCCGGGATGTCCGTGCTGGTCGGCCTGCCCCGGCGCCGCCGCGGTTGGGGGCGCCGGAGTCGGGGCTGCCGGCGTGATCGGCTTCGATGGAGGCTTGCGGCGGCGGGCGTCCTCGTGCCTGTGGCCTGGAGGCGCCGGCGGCAGAGACGCGGCCGCATGACGCTGCGGGTTGGCTTTGCGGGGCGCGGCCGCCGGCGACCGGCGCGGCTGCGTCCGGTCCGGGCGCCGGCGATCAAGGCTCCGGCCGGCGGTCCGGTGCCGTCGCGGCGTGGTCGTAGCGAGGGCCTGCGTCGACGATGGCGTCGGCACGCCGGCCGGCGCGGCCTGCGACTGCGCCAGCACCGGCGCGCTCGCCCGCGGCCGCGACCGCCGCCTGCGGCGGGCCGCTCGTCTGCGCGACGTGACGCGCTCGCTCTTCACCACGATCCGCCGCGATGGATGCGCCGCCCGGCGCCGCAGCGCGACAGAGACGGCGGACCTCGCGGTCGTCACCCCCGCCGCGTCCGTCGGATCGCGCTCGACCCGCGTCGTCGCGAGCGTCGCCTCGGCATCGACCGCGACGGCGACGGCCGGCCACGAGCCCGAGAACGCGACGATGCCGGCGAGCACGCCCCCGAGGGCGAGGACGAGCACGCTCAGAGCGATCGTCGTCCCGGTTGTGAGGGCGACCTCGCGGCGGACACGCGAAGAGCTGGCGCGAACACGCTCGTAGACAGCCACGTCACGGCAATCGGCTCCACGCGTTCGGCCTGGAGCCGTCCGTTCGTCCAGTTGCGCCAAGAGTGCCTCAGGTCGGCACGAACGATTGCAATAATGGCGTTACGTCGATAGCGTCGTTATCACCAATGACGCTCCGAGACAGCACGGCGACCCCGCGACTGAACCGCCAGGAGGCGAAGCGCCAGACTCAGGAGCGCCTGCTCGCCGCGGCACGGAGGGTGTTCCTCGAGCGTGGATTCCACGCGGCGTCGGTGGGCGACATCGCCGAGCTGGCCGGCTACACGACCGGAGCGATCTACTCGAACTTCGGGGGCAAGGACGACCTCTTCCTGGCCATGCTCGACGCCGAGCTGACCGAGCGCACGGCCTCGCAGTGGAAGGTCATCGACGCGCCGACGTTCGAGGAGATGCTTCGCGCCGGTGCGCGCGACCTGCACCGCGCCGGAGCGCGCGATCCCGCGATGACGCCGCTGATCGTCGAGTTCTGGACGTACGCGGCCGACAAGCCCGAGCTCCGCGCGCGAGCGAGCGAGCTGCACGACCGCCAGATCGCGCGGATCGCCGAGCTCCTGCGGGACGGGTGCGACCGCCACGGCGTGCGCCTGCGCCTCTCGCACGAGGACGCCGCGCGCGGGGCAGGCGCGCTCTCGCGCGGTACGCGCCTGGAGCGCCTGCTGGACTCGGAGGAGATCGCCGAGGAGACGTTCGAGGAGATGTTCATGGCCTACCTGAACGGCCTGATCGTCCGCGACGGCGATCGAGGAGCAGGAGGAGGGACGTGATGTCGAGCACCGCAGCGATCGACGTCGAGCGGCAGCGGCTGCAAGCGCTGGTCGCGGAGCTCGTCTCGCGCGACGGCTGGTCGCGCGAGCGGCTGGAGGCCTACCAGCGCCGGCGGCTGCGCGAGCTGATCGACCATGCGGTCAGCTCCTCGCCGTACTACCGCGAGGTTCTCGGGGCCGGCGCCGCGGATGCCCCGCTGACGGAGCTGCCGGTGCTCACCAAGGCGACGCTCATGGAGCGCTTCGACGAGATCGTGACCGATCCGCGATTGCGCCTCGCCGACCTCGAGGCGCATCTCGCCGGCCCGGATCCCGCGAGCTGGTTCGCCGACGAGTACGCGGTCATGACGACGTCCGGGACCACGGGCGAGCGCGGCGTGTTCGCCTACTCGCTCGAGGACTTCCGCGTCGCGCAGGCCGCGACGCTGCGGGCGCTCGCGCGCCTGGGCGCGCGGCCCGGCCTGCGCGTCATCGGGATCGGCGCGCCGAGCCCCCTGCACATCTCCCGGCGCCTGTTCTCGCGCCTGCAGGCGGGCGGCCCGGGCGCGCCGCCCGAGCTGTCCGTGCTGACGCCGGTCGAGGAGCTGGTCGAGGCGCTCAACGCCCTCCAGCCTGAGGTGATGGTCGGCTATCCGTCGGTGTACTCGACGCTGGCGGGCGAGCAGCTTGCCGGCAGGCTGCACATCAGCCCGGTGGCGCTGGCCACGGGGGCGGAGGTGCAGCGCGAGGAGGTCGCCGACGCGTTCGAGGCGGCCTGGGGCGTGCGGGCGGGCAACGTCTACGCGACGACCGAGGTATGCGTCGTCGCCTCGAGCTGTCCGCGGCGCGTCGGGCTGCACGTCTGCGACGACCTCGTCGTCATCGAGGTGGTCGACCGGGACGGCGAGCCGGTCCCGCCCGGCACGCCGGGACATCGCGTCCTCGTCACCAACCTGGTCAACCGCGCGCAGCCCCTGATCCGCTACGAGGTCACCGACTCGGTCACGCGTGCCGCCGGACCGAACCCGACGGGCATGCCTTGGAACCGGATCGAGCGGGTGGACGGGCGCAGCGCCGAGATCCTGCAGTTGCCGGGCCGCCGCGGCGAGGTGCAGCTGCACCCGTACCGCCTGCGGGAGCCGTTTGCGAGGTTGAGCGCGGTCGCCCAGTACCAGTACGCGTACGACGGGCGGCGCCTGACGGTCGCGCTCGTCCTGCGACCAGGTGCGAGTGGGGAGCTCGTCGAGCGCGTCCGGGCGACGCTGGAGGCGGTCCTGGAGGACGCGGGCGTCGACGGTGTCGGCGTGGAGGCCCGGGTGGTCGACGCGATCGCGCGCCAGCCCGGCGAGGGGGCCAAGCTCACGCAGGTGAAGCTTCCGCGAGGATTGCCGGGAGATTCACCACCCATTTACTGGTAGACCGACTTTTATGTAGAGGTCGGGCGCATGCTGTACAAGTAACCGTTAGAGGGCCCGATGCGCCTTGCCGTCCGCCGTCCCCGCTCGCGGCTGCTGTCGCCCGGCTGCGCTCGTCCGACGACTCCACCGCCGCATGATCATCGACCGTCCCCACGGCCGCGGAGGGGACACGCACGGATCACCTCTATCGGGCGGCAGGCAGGCGGCCTGTGACAGTTCCAACCAGCGGGGGAGGAGGGTCCATGAGCGACCTCATCGCAGTGGCCCATGACGATCGCGAGACGCGCGCCCCCTCGTCGGCCTGACACCCATGGGCGATGTCATCGACCAGGATGTGATGGCCAGAGCCCGTGCGCTCATGCCTGAGCTGCGCAGCGACCTCGAGGCGCTCGTCCGCATTGCGTCGGTGTCGGTGCCGGGGCGAGTCGACCAGCCGTTGCTCGAGGCGTTCGAGCTCACCTCTCGGCTCTTCGCCGGCGCGGGGGTCACAGTGGACCGGCTCGATCTGCCGGACACGGCGCCGGTCGTCACGGGTGAGATTGCCGCCCCTGCGGGAGCGCCGACGGTGCTGCTCTACAGCCACTACGACGTCGTGCCGGCAGGGGACGAGACGCTGTGGAGCTCCCCGCCGTTCGAGCCGACCGAGCGCGGCGAGGCGCTCGTGGGCCGTGGCGTGGCGGACACGAAGTCGAACGTGCTCGCCCACGTCGGGGCACTGCGCGCCTGGGGCGGTCGACCACCGGTCGGCATCAAGCTGTGCATCGAGGGCTACGAGGAGATCGGCAGCGGGGCGCTGACCGGCTACCCGGCCACGAACCCGGAGCGCTTCCAGGCGAATGCGCTCGTGATCGGCGACATGGGCTCGATCCGGCCCGGGATCCCGACGCTCACGATCGCGCTGCGCGGGATGGCCAACGTCACGGTCGAAGTGCGCACGCTCGCGTCGGGCAAGCACAGCGGTATGTACGGCGGGGCGGCTCCGGATGCGCTGCTCGCGATCCTGCGGGCATTGGCTTCGCTGCACGACGCGAATGGGGACGTGGCGGTCGCCGGGCTGCGACGCAGCGAATGGGAGGGAGAGCAGCAGCCGGAGGAGGACTTCCGGGAGCTGGGGACGGTCCTCGACGGCATGCCGCTGGTCGGGACCGGCGGACTGGGCGCGCGCGTCTGGTCGGGCCCGGCGATCACCGTCGTGGGCATCGACGTGCCGTCCGTCGACGGCGCCGTCAACGCGGTTTCGCCGTATGCGCGCGCGGCCGTCAACGTCCGCGTGCATCCAGAGCAGGACGCCGCCGAGGCGCAGGACGCGGTCATCCGCCACCTGCGTGAGCAACGGCCGTTTGGCATCGAGCTCGACGTGCAGCCCGGACCGACCGGCAACGGCTTCGCGGCAACGACCGAGGGGCCGGCATACGCGGCCGCACGAGCCGCGTGGTCGAAGGCCTGGGGTCGGGACGTGATGCTCGCAGGGAGCGGCGGGTCGATCCCCATCGTGAGCGCGCTCGCACGGGCGCTGCCCGACGCTGAGGCATTGCTCGTCGGGACCGCCGACGGCTTCGCGAACATCCACGGCCCGGACGAGCGCCTGCTCCTGAGCGAGTTCGAGAACGCCGTGCTCGCCGAGGCGGAGTTCTTGGGCCTCTATGCGGCGACGTTCGGCGGGAAGGCGGTGGACCGGCGATGAGCGACGTGGCGGTTCCGCCCTCGCGGCACGTCAACGGGACCGGCGGCTTCGGCGAGCGGAAGGGCGGGTTCGCCCAGCGCGCGCTGGCGTGGATCGAGACGGCGGGCAACCGGGTCCCCAACCCGGCGATCCTCTTTCTCGCGCTCTGCGGCGGCGTCATCGTCCTGTCCCAAGTCCTGGACTGGCTGAACGTCAGCGTGACGAGCGAAGTCGTCGACCCGGGCGGCGTCGCTGTGGAGCAGCGTGCCGACGGCGTGAGCGCGCTCCCGTACGACGACGCGCCGGAGCGCTACGCGACGTCGACCGAGACCTTCGCGGTCAAGGGCCTGCTCACGGGCGCTGGCATCCGCTTCATGTTCACGGAGTTCGTCCCCAACTTCCTGGGGTTCACGGCGGTCGGCGTGATCCTCGTGGCCATGATCGGCGTCGGAGTGGCCGAGCTGTCCGGGCTCGTCGGCGGCTTGATCCGCAAGCTCGTCGCCGTCTCGAGGCCGGCCACGCTGACGTACATCATCGTGCTCGTCGGGATCCTCTCGAGCATCGCGGCCGACGCCGGCTACCTGGTGCTCATACCGCTCGCGGCGACCGCGTTCCTGAGCGTCGGACGCAACCCGTTGGCCGGGCTCGCCGCCGGGTTCGGCGCGGTGAGCGCGGCCTTCTCCGTCAACGTGCTGATCGTGCCTGCCGACGCGGTGATCACCGACATCACCAACGAGTCGGCCGCCCTGGTGAATCCCAACGCCCAGATCGATCTCGTCTCGAACCTCTACTTCGGGATCGGCTGCACGCTGTTCCTGACGGTGGTGATCGCCCTCATCACGACGCGCATCGTCGAGCCGCGGCTCGGCGTCTGGGACCGCAGCCTCGCCGACGAGGAGGAGCTGGCCCGCGAGGAGGGGCAGGCGGTCGATCCGGCGCTGGAGGCCCGCGGCCTGCGCTGGGCGGGCCTGGCGGTGCTCGCGGTGCTCGCGGTGGTGGCAGCGCTCACGCTGCCGCCGGGCGCACCGCTGCGCAACCCCGAGACCGGCGACATCGTGGGCGACTCGCCGTTCATGAGCAGCCTGATCGTGATGATCTCGGCGGCGTTCCTCGCGGCCGGGCTCGCCTACGGAAGCGTCGTGGGAACGGTGAAGGGCTCGGCCGACGTCCTGGGGATGATCACCAAGTCCTGGGCGAGCCTGGCCAGCCTGCTCTTCCTGTTCCTGCTGATCGCTCAGTTCATCGCCTACTTCGACTTCAGCAACATGGCGCAGGTCGCCGCAGCGTGGCTGGGCGACATCCTCGAGGACCTGGATCTCGGCGACATCTGGCTGCTGCTCGGGGTGGTTGTGGTCACGCTCATCGTCGACCTCCTGATCCCGGCGAAGATCGCGAAGTGGGCGATCCTTGCCCCGATCTTCGTGCCGCTCATGCTTCGTCTCGGTGTCGAGCCGCAGACCGTGCTGGCGGCCTACCGACTGGGCGACTCACCGGCCAACGTGCTGACGCCGCTCATGCCGTACTTCGCGCTGATGGTCGTGTTCGCGCAGCGCTACCAGCGGGACGCGGGCATCGGCACCGTGATCGCGCTCATGATCCCCTACGCGCTCGTCGTCACCGTCGCGTGGCTGCTGCTCTTCCTCGCCTGGTACGCGATCGGGATCCCCGTCGGGCCGGGGTGGCCGATCCGCTGATCCGCCCGCGTGAGCGACGCGACGATCACGTTCATCGTCCTCGGCACGGCGATCGTCGTGTTCGTGTGGGACCGGCTGCCCGTGGCGATCGTGGCGATCGCGGTCGCCCTGTCGCTGTGGGCGACGGGGGTGCTCGAGCTCGACCAGGCGCTGGAGGGCTTCGGCGATCCCACCGTCGTCTTCATCGCGTCGCTGTTCGTCGTCGGCGAGGGCCTCGAAGCGTCCGGGGTGACGGCGTGGGCGGGCCGCGAGCTGATGGCGCACGTCGGGACGAGCCGAACGCGCCTGGTGACACTCATGCTGCTGCTCGTCGCGGCGCTGACCGCCTTGATCAGCGTCAACGGCGCCGTGGCCGCGCTCGTGCCGGTGGCGGTCGTGACCGCGACACGCCTCGGCCGGGCGCCGTCACAGCTCCTGATGCCGCTGGCGTTCGGCGCTCATGCCGGATCGCTGCTCGCGCTCACCGGGACGCCGGTCAACGTCATCGCGGCCGACGCCGCCTCCGACGCGGGCGTGGGACGCTTCGGCTTCTTCGAGTTCGCGCTCGTCGGCGTTCCCCTGGTCGCCGGGACGATCGCGATCGTCATCGTGTTCGGCGAGCGCCTGCTGCCGGCCCGCTCGGCGCGATGCATCACGCGCGACCTCAGCGATCATGCCAGGACGCTCATCGATCAATACGAGCTGGACCACCCCGAGGAGGCGCTGCTGACGCGCGTGTCCGGCGTCGCCGAGGTGGTCATCCCGCCACGCTCGGTCCTCGAGGGGGAGCGCGTCTTCCCTGGGATGGTCACCGACAGCGGCGATCTCGTCGTGCTCGGCGTGCAGCGCCGCGGCGAGGAGCTGCCCGCCGAGCACGGGCTGGCGGTGGGCGACACGCTGCTGCTCCAGGGCACCTGGAGCGACCTGGATCGCCACCTCGTCCCCGAGGAGGTCCTCCTGGTCGACGCGCCCGACGCCGTGCGCCGGGCGATGCCGCTGGGCTGGGGTGCGAGGAGGGCGCTCGCGGTGCTCGCGGTGATGGTCGTGCTGCTGGCGACCGGCGCCGTGCCGCCCGCCGTCGCCGGCCTGCTGGCGGCGTGCGGCCTCGTCGTTCTCGGCGTCGTCTCCGTCGAGGACGCCTACCGCGGCGTGTCGTGGACGACCGTGATCCTCGTCGCCGGGATGATCCCGCTGTCGACCGCGATGATCGACAGCGGCGCGGCAGGCAGGCTGGCCGACGACCTGGTGGCGGTCGTCGGCGACGCCGGCCCCCGCGCACTGCTCGTCGGGCTGTTCCTCCTCACCGTGACGCTGGGGCAACTCATCAGCAACGTCGCGACGGCGCTCATCGTGATCCCGGTCGCCGTCTCGGCCGCCGCCGAGATGGACGTGTCGGCGAAGCCCGCCCTGATGACGGTCGCGGTCTCGGCCGCGGCGTCGTTCCTGACGCCCGTCGCGACGCCCGCGAACCTGATGGTGATGGAGCCGGGCGGCTATCGCTTCGGGGACTACTGGAAGCTCGGGCTGCCGCTGCTCGTGCTCTTCGGCGTCGTGGCGATCGGCCTGGTGCCGCTGCTCTGGCCGCTGTGACACGGCGTTTGGCCTGCGTGAGAGGCTGACCTCATGATCGATCCGTACGTCGCCGTCGGCCTCGTGCCGACGATGTGGGGCATCCGCCGTCGCGAGGAGATAGCAAGGAACATCGAGCACCTCGGCCATTGCCTGAAGGCGGCGTTCTGGCTCGGCGGGCTCGATCTCCCCGTGCGCCTGGTCGCGATCCCGGAGGGGGCGCTGCAGGGCTTCACGGACGAGGTCTTCGACGTCGACCACGAGGAGTACGCGCGGGAGTGCGCGATCGACATCCCGGGGCCTGAGACGGAGGCGCTCGGGGAGCTCGCGCGCCGCTGGGACGTGTTCATCATGGCGCAGGCGAAGGCCCGCCATCCCGAGTTCCCGGGGCGCTTCTTCAACTGCGGGTTCGTGCTCGACCCGCGGGGCGAGGTGATCCTCCGTCACCACAAGGTCGTCCCGCTGCTCCCGGTGGAGCACTCGGTGACCCCCCACAACGTCTACGACCGGTGGGTCGAGCTGTACGGGGAGACGCTCGACGCGTTCTATCCGGTGGTCGATACCGAGGTCGGCCGGCTCGGGATCATGATGGCCAACGAGGGGTCCTATCCGGAGAACGCCCGCGGCTTGGCGATGAACGGCGCGGAGATCGTCTACCGGGCGTCGATCCCGCACCGCTCGAGCGACGCGTGGGAGGTGCAGAACCGGGCGCGCGCCCTGGACAACAACATGTACGTCGTCGCCCCGAACCTGGGCACGTACCACCTCGACGCCGAGTCCCAGACGCCGATCGACACGTTCGGCGGCCGGTCGATGATCGTCGACTACCTGGGCCGGATCGTCGGGGAGCTCCCCTACAGCGGCGGCTCGTCGTGGGTGGCGGGGATCATCGACGTCGGAGCCCAGCGCCACTTCCGCGCGACGGCTCGGTGGGGCAACTGGATGAAGGACCTCACGACCGAGCAGTACCGCCTCATCTACGACCAGCCGGTCTATCCCAAGAACCTCTACCTCGAACGGCCGCCGATGCGCCACGACGAGTACGAGCGCGAGGTGCTCCGTCCGCAGATCGACCGCCTCAGGGAGCGGGGGACCTACGCCGAGCGCGACGAGTAGTCCGTCTTCACGGGCTACCGGGGGAGCAGCGAGGCGATGACGTCGCGCAGCTCGGTCGTCCCGTGGCGGACCTCGCTTCCGGGCGCAACATCGATGCGTCCGGCGTTGTGCGCATCGAACAGCTCGACGATGAGCGTCGCGTAGCTGTCGCTCAGACCGCCTCGGCGGAGCGCGGCCTTCCACTCGCCGCGAGCAAGCTCGCGCGCGACGACGGTCCGGCCGGCAACGTCTGAGAGGACTGCGGCGACGTCAAGGGCCGTGTAGCGCTGCGGTCCCTCGACCTGGACGATCCGCGGCTGCCCCGCCGCCGGCGGGTCCAGCAGCAGCGTTGCGGCGGCGACGCCGACATCGGGCGCGGAGACCGTCGGGAATCGCTTCGTGAGAGGGTGGTGCAGGCTCCCGAGAGTGCCCGTCTGCAGGGCCGCGGGGATCTGTCGCGCCCAGTTCTGCATGTGCTCCGCGGAGCGAAGCAGCGTGAGCGCGCTCGGAAGCTCCCGCAGCCGCGTCTCGAGGTGGTGGAACGTCAAGGTGACGCCGGTCCCCGTCTCGAGCTCGGCGCCGTAGTCGGAGATCGCAAGGATCGCCGGAGGTGCGGTCGCACGCAGTGCGCCTGCCACGGCATCGATCGCCGCTGTCATCTCGCTGAGCGCGTCGGGGGCCTGCGGCGCGGTCGGGAACATCACGTGCACGGCGTCGACTCCGTCGATCGCCGCGGCGACCTGCTCGCATTCGCGCAGATCCGCGACGGCGACCTTGCACCCCAACGCTTCGAGCTGCCCGACCCGCTCGCGGCTGCGTACGACGGCGCGGACCGGCACCTCCTGGGCGCGGAGCGCCTGGGCCGTCGCCTGCCCGATCCTGCCCGTCGCCCCAAGGACGGCGATCACGCGGTCCGCCCCAGCGCCTGCAGGGCGGTGGGGAGGATCGTCAGCTCCGGCACGCAGGCGCGCGGCGGCAGCGAGACGGCGAACAGGCAGGCCGCGGCGACGTCCTCCGGTCGCAGCATCTCCGCGCGGGTCTCGGCGTCGGGTGGGCTCGGGCGGTTGTCGAGGATCGGCGTGTCGACGAGGCCCGGCGCGATCGTCGTGAAGCGCACGCCGTCGCGCTGCTCGAACGCGGCGCCGCGGGCCAGCGCCTCAAGCGCCGCCTTGGTGGCCTGGTAGGCGGGCCCGGAGTGGTCCGGCCACGAGCCGGACACGCTGCCGATCAGCACGACGTCGCCCTGCGTCTCGCGCAGCGCGGGCAGGAGGGCATCGACGACGTTGAAGGCGCCGGTGAGATTGACGGCTATCAGGCGATCCCAATCCTCCGCCTGGAGGTCGCCGAGACGCCGCTGCTTGACGTTCGTGCCGGCGGCGACGACGAGCACGTGCAGCGGCCCGGTCGCGGTCAACCGCCCGGCGAGCCGCGCCACGGCGTCGCGGTCGCACACGTCGAGCGCGTGGGCTTCCAGGCGGTCGCCCGCGGCCTCGCGGATCGGCTCCACCCGCCGGGCCGCCGCGTGCACGTGCGCGCCCGCCTCGGCGAACGCAAGCGCGGTCGCGAGCCCGATCCCGCTCGAGGCGCCGGCCACGAGCGCCACGCGGCCGTTCAGCGCGCCCACGCTCAGGCCTCTCTTCCGGCGCCCGCGACGAAGACCTTGACCTCTGCCGCCGGCCCGCCGGCGAGCTGCGCGAAGGCCTCCGGGCCGTCGTCGAGCGGACGCACCGGCGCGAGGTCGCCGAGCGACGCCCGTCCGCTGATCAGCCACTCCAGCGCCCGCTCGAAGTCGTCCATGGTGTAGGCGTAGGAGCCCTGGACGGCGAGCTGCCCGCGCACCATGGCGTGGAAGCCGAGCGTCGTGTCGTCCGCCGCGAGGCCGATGCACACGGCCTGGCCGCCCGGGCGCAGGAGGTTCAGCGCGAGCCTGCGTGTCGCCTCCGCGCCGACGGCGTCGAGCGTCAGGTCGGCGCCCAGCCCGTCGGTGCCGGCGCGCACGAGCTCGAGCGCCTCCTCCTCGGAGCCGTAGGCCGCGTGGGCGCCGAGGGCGGTTGCGAGCTCGCGCCGCTGGGGCTGGGGCTCGACGACGGCGACGTGCTCCATCCCCTCCAGCAACGCCGCCTGCAGGGTCACCAGTCCGATCGTGCCCGCGCCGAGGACGACGGCGCGCCGGACGCCCTGGCGCGCGAGGCCCAGCCGCACGGCGTGCACGCCGTTCGCCAGTGGCTCGGCAAGCGCCCCGGTGCGCGCCGACACCTCCGCGGGCAGCGCGCGCACGCTCGGCGCCGGCACGCGGACGAGATCGGCGAAGGCGCCGTCGGAGTGGACGCCTATCAGCTTGCGGTCGCGGCACAGGTTCGCGTGCCCGCCGCGGCACAGCCGGCACCGCCCGCAGCCGCTGAGCGGGTTGACGGCGACCCGCGCGCCCTCGAGCTGCGCCGCGTCCGCGCCCGCCCGCACGACGACGCCCGCGAACTCGTGGCCCATGACCAGCGGCGGCGTGCGATTGGCCTGGTGCCCGAGGTACCCCTCGACCTCCGAGCCGCAGATGCCGACCGCCTGTGGCTGCACGATCACGTCTCCCGGCCCCGGATCGCCGGGGTCGGGGCGCTCCTCGAGCGCCATCCGCTCGGGTCCCTGCCACACGATCGCCTTCATGCGCCCATTCCTCCCCGGTCAGTTGCGCATCCAGCCGCCGTCGACCAGCAGCGTCTGGCCGGTCACGAAGCCGCTGTCGTCGCCGGCGAAGAAGACGATGGCGCGGGCGACGTCGTCGACCTCGCCGCGGCGCTTGATCGACTGGGCCTCCAACACGCCCCGCCAGAGCGCCTCCTGGTCGGCGTGAATCTCGGTCGCGGCAGTGGGGAAGGCGCCGGGGGCGACCGCGTTGACGCGAATGCCGTCCGGGCCCGCCTCCCGGGCGAGCGAGCGGGTGAAGCCGATCACCGCTCCCTTCGACGCGACGTAGGAGGCGAGCAGCGGCTCGCCCCAGAAGAACGTGACGGAGGCGATGTTGACGATCGCGCCGCCATCCCGGGCGAGCATCTGCGGGCGCACCGCCTTGGCCATGAGGAAGTAGGCGCGCACGTTGGTGGCGAAGACGGCGTCCCACTCCGCGGCGTCGGCCTCGTGCCACGGACCCTTCGGGTAGATCGCCGCGTTGTTGACGAGCACGTCCGCGCCGCCGAACGCCTCGTCGGCTGCTCGGGCTACATCGGCGGCGGCATGCGGTTCGGACAGGTCGGCGTCGACCGCCACCGCCTCGCCACCGGTGGAGACGATGTCCGCCACGGCGGCCCGCAGTCCATCGGGCTGCAAGCCGGCGGCCACGACGCGCGCCCCGCGCTCGGCCAGGAGGCGGGCGGTCGCCCGGCCGATCCCGCTCGCGGCGCCCGTGACGATCGCGGTCTTGCCGGCTACCGACACGCGGGAATCCTACGGGTGGCGTCACGCGCCCCCGGCCGACCGGCGCTGAACGCCCAGCCGAGCGGCGAACACCAGCGTTCGCACGATCCCGACGACCAGGACGAGGTCCACCAGCATCTGCGCCGTCACGAGCAGGCGCGTGCCGTCGCTGCGCGGCGCGATGTCGCCGAACCCCACCGTCCCGAGCACGGTCACCGTGAAGTACATCGCGCCGACGCGGTCGAGCGGCTCGGAGAAGCTCGTGGGATGCCCCTCGGACACCGACACGTAGGTGAACGCGAACACCGAGATCAGCAGCGCCGCGGCGACCACGAGAGATTCCACGGCCCGCAGCGCCGGGTGGTCGGCGTGCAGGATGGCGCGCACCTGGAAGGCGATCACCGCCGTGAGCGCAAGCAGCCCCGCGACGAGCCCGAGCACCGCACCGAGGCCCGACGTGCCGGGCACCGGCACGACCGCGTAGAGCACGACGAGCGCCACCGAGCTGCCCGCCATCCTGGCCAGCGACCGCGCGACGAGCCGTCGCCGGCGCCGCGCGTCGAGGTCGCCGAAGGACGTCGCCACGTCCGCTGATCCGTCCAGCACGCCGCCAACCAACAGCGAGGCGAGGCGACCGTGCATCCCCCGACGAGGATGAGGGCTACGCCGCGAAGGACTCGCCCGGCGAGAGGACGACCACGCGCGCGGCCGGCGTCGTCGAAGCCACCCGAGCCGCGAAGGCGGCGGGCGGCTCGGTCAGCAGGCGCCGGTGCCGGCGGCCCAGCCCGATGGGAAGGAACGTGCCCCAGTGGATGGGAATCGCGACGGCCGGCGCGACGACGGCGACCACGCGCGCGGCACCGCCGGGATCGAGATGGCCGGGCCCGAGCGTCGGCCCCCAGCCCCAGACGGGCAGGAGCGCGATGTCGACGTCTCCGCGCAGCCCGCGCATCGCGGGGTGCTCGTCGGTGTCACCCGCGAACCAGATCCGCTCGACCAGGTACCCGAGCGACTCCAGCCGTCCGGACCCGGGATGGCGTCGTGCGTCGTGCCACGCCGGGACCGCTCGCACCTCGACGTCGCCGACGCGCACGACATCGCCCGCGCTCACCTCCCGGACCGCGGCGAACGGCATCCGTGCGAGGAGGCGCGTCGCGCGGCGCGGGACGACGGCGGTGGTCCGCGACGCCGCCAGCGCGCGCAGCGACGGGCGGTCGAGATGGTCGCGGTGCACGTGCGAGACCAGCACGCCGTCGACCGGCCGCGGGTCGACGGGCGCCGGCGCGTGACGGCGCAGATGCGCGACGCGCGGGCGCAGCACGGGATCGGTCACCAGCCGCGTCCCGCCGATCTCGATCAGCACCGTCGCATGGCCGAGCCATGTGATGGTCATGCGGCCGAGTCGCGAGGCCGGTCGAACCGATCGGCGATCGTCGCGCCGCCGGCTGCTGCCACCACCAGGACGATGCCGACGGCGACGAGCCAGGTCAGCAGCGCGAAGCCCACTCCGATGACGCCGAACTCGCGCGACAGCGCCGCGAAGGTGTGCGGCATCCAGATCGCCGACCAGATGCCCACCGCGGTCATCCCGATCGTCGTGAGCACCGCGACGGGTGCCAGGCGCGTCCAGCGGATCCGCCGGCCGAGCAGCAGGTAGGGCGTCGCCAGCCAGGCCACGGCCGCGACGGCGAGCGAGGCGATGGTCTCGGCGACGCTGCCGAGCGGCCCGAGCGCGATCGGGCGCAGCACGAGGATCGCGCAGACGACGGCAAGCCACAGCAGTCCCCACCCCGTGTTGCGGACCCCTAGCGTCGGCAGTCCGTAGGCGCCTTCGTACAGCCGCTGCAGACCACGCGTGAACGAGAGGGCGGACACGAGCAGCAACACGATGCCGAGGGCGGTCACGCTCGAGCGGACCGTTCCCGACGGCGCGAACGCCTGCTCCACGCTCTCGGCCGCCGCGCCGGTCAGGTCGAAGCGATCGACCAGCGCGTCGGCGAAGTCGCGATCGCTCGGCAGGACGGAGGCGTAGACGATGAGCAGCGGGAAGAGCGCGGTGTACGCCTGCGCCCCGATCGCCATCGCGCGGTCGATCCCCTGGACCGCGAGGAACCGCGCGATCCAGTCGCGCGCGAAGGACATCACCGCCGCGACCGGTCCGAGCGACAGGACCCGAGGAAGGCGTCCGGCCGTCACACGGCGATCCTCTCCGGCGGAGCTTCCCGGGCGGCCGCCATGCGCGCACGCCGCGGCGCACCCGCCTCGCGCAGCACGATCTTGATGACCGCCGCGAACGGCACGGCGAGGATCGCGCCGATCACGCCCAAGAGCGAGCTCGCGATCAGCACCGCGACGATCGTGGTGAGCGCCGAGAGCTCCACCGCCCGGCGGTAGACGATGGGGTAGACGACGTAGTTCTCGAGCTGCTGGTAGATCAGCTGGATCACCACCATCGCAATGGCGGCAGGCGTGCTCACCGTCAAGGCGACCGCCACGAGGATCACCGCCGCCAAGGTCGCGCCGACCTGCGGGATGAGGTCGAGCAGTCCGGTGATGAGCCCCAGCACGATCGGGAACGGGAGGCCGAAGGCCCACGCCGACAGCCCCGCTACGGTGCCGGCGACGACGGAGATCGCGAGGTTGCCGAGCAGGGAGGCGGACACGGCGACGATCGAGCTCTCGAGCACCGGGCGCCAGCGCGCCTCGGTGGCGGGCGTCGCGAAGCCGAAGAGCCAATCCGTGATGGTGGGCCGCTCCATGAGCAAGAACAGGGCGAGGAAGCCCAGCGTCACGAGCGACAGCACCGAGCCGAAGACGCCGCCGGCGATGCCGAGCAGCGCCCCCGCGGCCTCGGGCAGGCCCTGGGCGAGCTCCTTCAGGCCGTTGCGGATGGTGTCGTCGGCATCCGCCGTGCTGGTCAGATCCCTGAACCAGTCGGTCTGCTGGAGATCCTCCCAGTAGCCGGGGAGGGCGCGGATGAACGCGGAGATCTCGTCCCAGACCGGGCCCGCCGTGACGATCACGAGCGTGAGCACGGCCGCGAAGAGCAGCGCGAAGACCACGAGCGCCGCGCGCGGTCGCGGCCACCCGCGGGCGACCAGCGCTCCGACGACGGGATCGAGGCCGAGCGCGAGCACGGCCGCCAGGAAGATCGACAGGAGGGTGCCGAGCGAGAGGATCGCCAGGGCGACCAGCAGCGCGACCCCCAGGAGCAGGAGCAGCGTGCGGACCGAGATGACGATCTCGACGCGCTGCGGATTCACTACGTCGCGAGGCTGGCGTGGACAGGCGGCGGCCCCTCGTCCTTGCGCAGGGCGCGCAGCTTGAAGCCGACCACGATCGTGAAGAGCCCGCGCACGAACATCGACACGGCGAAGATGATCGCCGCCG
>Ga0081539_10003029_pt1 | contig 21776 bp, 19 predicted proteins | sample TabmetS4T2R2_FD_71023 | JGI IMG/M metagenome (GOLD analysis project Ga0081539, IMG submission 71023) | Tabebuia heterophylla rhizosphere microbial communities from the University of Puerto Rico - S4T2R2 | ecosystem: Host-associated > Plants > Roots > Rhizosphere ...
CGGCCGTCGCCGCCGCGGATCGTCGACCGGCAGCGGCTTGTAGACGACCTTCGACTTGCTGCCGACAGTGTCGGTGATGAGGCGCGCGAGCTCGCCGACCGTCGTCTCCACGGGGTTGCCGAGGTTGATCGGCCCGAGCGGGCCGTCCCCGTTGGCCATCAGTCGCGCAAATCCGTCGATCAGGTCGCTGACGAAGCAGAACGAGCGCGTCTGCTCGCCCGACCCGTACACCGTGATGTCCTTCCCCAGCAGGGCCTGGACGATGAAGTTCGACACCACGCGCCCGTCGTCGGGCTGCATGCGCGGCCCGTAGGTGTTGAAGATGCGGGCCATGCGCGTCACCAAATTGTGGCGTCGACCGAAATCGGTGACCAGCGTTTCGGCAAAGCGCTTGCCCTCGTCGTAGCAGGAACGCGGCCCGACGGTGTTGACGTTGCCGTGGTACCCTTCGGTTTGCGGATGGACCTCGGGATCGCCGTAGATCTCGGAGGTCGAGGCATGGAAAACGCGCGCGCCATGTCGCTTGGCCGCCTGGAGGCAGTTGTAGGTGCCGTGGCCGCAGATCAGTGCCGTTGCGACCGGATCCGTCTGGTAGTGCGGCGGCGATGCCGGACAGGCGAGATTGTAGATGTGGTCGAAACGCGGAAGCTTTCTTGCGAACGGCACGACGATGTCGTGCTTGATCAGCTCGAAGCGTCCGCTTTCGGCGAGCGCGCGGACGTTCGCCCGCCGGCCGGTGTGGAAGTTGTCGAGGCAGATCACCCGGTGACCCTGGGCCACCAGGCGCTCGCAGAGATGCGAGCCGAGAAAGCCCGCTCCGCCCGTCACCACGACTGTGAGCGCGGGGCGCGCGCCCGTCGTGCAAGGATAAGTGATGCTGTTCACGATGACCCCCAGAGTCTTCCCTTCCCGACTCACCTCGTGGGCTCTTCGCAGAGCCGACGTTCGTTGAGTCATTGGCCTTCTATTGTGGCGCCGGGAAGCGAACCAGTGACTAGGATGGGGTGCGGGTCACACGACGGTAACGCTCGCCTGTGCTAAAGCTGGGGTTGCGCATGCGCCGGCGATGCTCGCCGTCGTCCCACGAAAGACGGCTGCCGGCGCGAATCGCCCGGCACGGGCACTCACGCTGATGCGGGAAGGATGGAGATGACGTTGGCCGTGACCGCTCAAGGGTCGGCGCCAGGAACAAAACTGTGGCCGGACGCGTCGAAGGCGCTGTGGCGACCCACACCAATGACGGCAGCTTGGTGTCTTTTTGCAGTGGAGATCGCTTCGGCAGTCTCAAGAGGGACCCTGCCGAGCCGGCAAATCGGTCGGCGGCCAGCGTGATCATCTGTTACCATCAAGCCAATCCGTGTCTGCGTACGCTTCGCTTGATCTGCCAATGGCACGCTGACGGTAGGCTTGGCTGTGACATCCTCCGCTACCAACGACGCTCAGCGTCATGTCCGCCCTGATCTCAGCGAGGCCGCCCGATGGAGGTTCTCGGGTCCTTCATGGCACCCACGCGACGCCGGCGGAAACAGAGAGCAGCAAGGCTGTAGTCTTCAACGAGCACCTATGGACCACGTTTCGCTGCGCCTTCCGCACGCTCGTGGTGCTGCACGTCGTCGCGAGCTCGAAAGCCAGCTTCCCCAGTGGGGCGGACGCCTAGCCATTCGACATCACCCACCATCCGGCGATGGCCGTGCCCTGTGGCATGTCCGACGGGCTGCCGGTGTCGCTGATGCTGGTTGCCAAGCACTTCGACGAGCCGACGATCTACAAGGCGGCCTTCGCCTACGAGCAGGCGGGGGACTGGAAGAAGATGTAGCGCGGCTGATAGGGCGCGTAAGGCAGGCAAGATCGGACGGTTACGGAGGTAGCCGTTCAAGGACAATGTTATGCGCAGCCCTTCAGTGTGCGATGAGAGGCGAGGACTTGCGTCGTCACACCACGCGAAAATTTCCCGACACGACCGGAAAGTTGCCGGCAAGCGGCGTCAGCCTGAGCCGCCCCCTGGCTGTGGCATTGGGCGGCCGCCAAGCGAAGTAGCCATCGTTCGGCGTCGCCGCTGTCACCGCGGCCCAGCCGGTGCCGTCGTCGAAGTCGATCCTGACCTGGGTGAAGTCGTCATTGGTGTAGGTGTTGCTCCAGACGATGGCGGTGCGCTGGTTGACGCGCAGCTCGTCGCCGAGGCGCGGCGCATCGATGCGCAGCGGTCCATAGACGGCGCGGCCGATGGCCAGCCGCTTGCCGTCGCGACATGCCACCCGAAGGGCGTCGACCGTCCGCGCCGAGAACCTCAGGTGCCGTATGACGTCGCGCGGCTTCCAGCCCGGGTTGAGGGCAAAGACGAGCGCCGCCGCGGCCGAGGCATAGGCTGCCGCCGGCGACGTGCCGCTGTACTGGGCATAGCGCGGCTCAGCATCGAGATAGAGCCCGGTCGCCAGGATGTCGGTGCCGGGCGCGGCCAGATGGATGGTCCCGGCGCCGTAGTTGGAAAAGGACGCCTTGGCGTCATAGCGGTCGCTCGCCAGCACGGTGAGCACCCTGTTGTTGAACGGGTTCTGCGTCGCAAGCTCGGCCGGCCAGGTCGGGTACTGCTCATTGTCGGTGCCATCGTTGCCGGCGGCGATGACGAGCAGACGGTCGTTGTTCACGGCCAGGCGCATCGCCCGCCGCAGGACCTGGAGGTCGTCGCCTGGCGCCACGTGCCAGCTGAGATTGATGACCTTCGCCCCTTTGTCGACCGCATGGGCGATGGCGATGGCGGCATCGGCGGCGTTGGGGCCGGCGGCCGGGCTGAAGAACTTCACCGGCAGCAGGGAGATGTTCCAGGCCGGCTCGACGGCGGAGGCAACGCCCCTGTGGTTGTCGGGCACGGCGGCGATCGTGCCGGCGAGCAGGGTGCCGTGGCCGTCCTGGTCGATGCCATCGACGTGCAGGCCGGGAAACACCTCGATGCCGTTGATCCTGACAGGCTGCGGCTGGCAGTCGAGCAGGGCCTCGACGGCACCCAGATCCTCGTGCAGGGGATGGGCGTTGTCGGCGCGGTAGAGACCCGAATCGACGATGGCGACGGTGGTCCTGCCGCCGCCGGGCTGGACCGACCAAGCGTCGGTCGCCCCGAGCGTGGCGAGCGCCCATTGCTCGGGAAGACGCGGATCGTCGAAGCGGTCGAGGGCGACTGGCACGTTCCGCTCGAACGTCGCGTCGCCCTCGAACGCCTTCTGCAATTCCTCGACCGTCAGCCCAGGATCATCGATGCGCAGCACGCCCATCGCAAAGAAGGCCTCCGCCGAGGATGTCCGGGCGACGTAGAGCTTGATCAGCGGTGCGTGCATCTCCTCGAAGCGCTGCCTTACGGGCATCAGCGCCCGGTAGATGTCTTCCCAGTTGTCGTGGAGGAACTTCGGTTGGAAGTTGACGATGATCTGTTTCTCGATTGGCACGGACATCGGCGTCTCCCGCCCAGGAGCTGACCGCGGCTAGGGCAGGTTCCGCAGTTCGTTGTACGCGTTCGAGATCAAGGCCCCGCCGAGCGCGGAGGCGACGAATATTGCCGAGCACCTGCCGGCGGCAAAGGCGCCCGCCTCGCTGTCCATGCGGTAATGCAGGCCGGCGACTTCGCGGTTGTAGGCGACGCGCTCGGCAAGATCGTCGAGCGCCCTCATCGTCTCCCCGTTCACCGCGTGGGCGGCCTGCAGGGCCAGGGAGATCAGATGCCCTTGCAGCGAATGGGCGCTGGGGTATGACGGCGTGTCGGGGCCGTCGATAAGCGGCATGACGCGCGGATAGAGCTCGGCTGGGCGGCGCATCAGGAATCTGTCCTTGAGGCCCATGGCAACGAACTCACCGATCCTGCGGGCGACCAGCATCAGCAGATGGGTGTTCGGCTGCTTGCGCGGATCGAGGCGCAGCATGCCGGTCCAATAGTGCAGGGCACCGGCGCCGCTCGCCTGATCGAGGATCTCGAGCGCCCGGTCGGCACGGTCGATCGAGGCGTCGAGGACCATGCGCACCTGATGCCCCAGCTCGGCGGAAGTGAGCGGTCTGGCGACTTGGTTGCCGACATACGGCACAAAGATCGTGTTCTGCGCGAGCAGGTCGTTGAAGATCGACTGCACGGGATCGCGGGCCGTCGACCAGTTGGCATCGAGGATGAACTCGCGCAGGAAGGGCCAGGTGCGATGCTCGGGATCCCAGTTCTGATCGTACCTCGAAACGAGCGGCCACGTGAGCGTGGCCGGCTCACCCACCGGCGCGAGACGGCAGGAATCCTCGGTGTTGTAACGCGGACCGCGGCCGGTGCTGCGGCTCGTCCTGAGATCGAGGTCGAGATCCAGATCGAGGTCGAGATCCAAGTCCAACTTGCCTGGCATGGCGGTCCCCCTTTTCGAGACACGCTCCGCTCGCGGAGCGAGTATCGCGAACGTGAATACAGTCTCTGCTCCTTGCGGGACGGCGGCCATCCGCCTCCGAAAAGGGCATGGAAATGTCACAGGTATCGAGGAACCATAGTGCGAACCACGAATCTGTTGCCCTCTCGCGAGCAGGCGCGCAGGCTTCAACCCGTCTTCAGCGTGCGGAGTAACCGCGAATGGCTCGCAGGCACGTCGTCGCAGCGGCCGCCGACAAGGATTACGCCAGCCGGCGGCTGGTGGTGGTGGCCGCCTTTGACGTCGTGAACTTCAGCGCCTTGGTTGAGGCCGACGAGGAGAACGTGCTGGCGGCGTGGCGCAGGCTGCGCCGCGTCGTCGATCCGCTGATCGCCGCGGGCGGCGGGCGCATCTTCAAGTCGCTGGGCGACGGGTTGCTGGTCGAGTTCTCGAGTCCGGTCGCGGCGACGCAGGCCGCGCTCGCGGTGCAGGAAGCAGCGGCCAGGCTCGCGCCCGAGCGCGACGTCAATCTGCGCCTGCGGTGCGCCATCCACATGGGCGAGGTGACCGTCGAAGGCACCGATCTCATGGGGGACGGCATCAATATCGTGTCGCGCCTGCAGCAGCATGCGCCAATCGGCGGCGTGCTGGTGTCAGCGGCGGTCATGGACCTGATCAGCGGCCTGATCGACGCGCCGATCAGGGACCTCGGGGCCCTGAAGCTACGCAACATCAGCCGACCCGTTCAGGCCTATAGCGTGGGCGCGGGCAAGCGGCCGCGTTCCACGCCGGCGATCGACAGCTTCCAGAGGCGGCGGCCGTCGATCGCGGTGTTGCCCTTTGTCGACGAGGCGGCCGAGACTGCGACAACCTATTTCAGCGACGGGCTGGTGCAGGACATCATCGCGTCGCTGGCCTGCCTGCCCGAGCTGGTAGTGATCTCGCGCAGTTCGACGCTGCGCTATCGCGGCAGCACCCCCGACCATCGGCAGGTCCGGCGCGACCTGCGCGTGCGCTACATGCTCTCCGGCAGCGTGCGGCGCTCCGGCCAGAAGGTCAGGCTCTCGGCCGAGCTGATCGATTGCGAGAGCGGTGCCAGGATCTGGAGCGACCGCTTCTCCGGCGAAGGGGCCGACCTGTTCGCCTTGCAGGACGAGCTTTCGGCTCGCGTTGTGGCGACGATCGCGCCGCAGGTGCATGAATCGGAGCTACGCCGCGTGTTGCGCAAGCGCCCGGAGAGCCTCGATGCCTACGAATGCGTGCTGCGCGGGCTGGATCTCATGTACCGCTTCGACGGCGACAGGTTCGCGGAGGCACTCAAGATGTTCGAGCGCGCCATGGCGCTCGATCCGACCTACGGGACGGCACATGCGCTGGCGGCGGGCTGGTACAGCGTGCGAATCAACCAGGGCCTTTCGCCTGACAGTCGTGCCGACTATGCGGAAGCAGACCGTCTCAGCCGGCTCGCGCTGACGCTCGACCGCTTCGATCCGCTGGCACTGTCGTTGTGCGGCCACGTCCGCAGCTTTCTGTTCCGCGACTACGATCATGCGATCGAGCTGTTCGATCGCGCCCTCGCGGCCAACCCGAGCTCGGCGATTGCCTGGCTGCGCAGCAGCGCCACCTTCAGCTATATCGGCGAGGCGCGCGAAGCGAGGCGGCGGGCGGAGATCGGGCTGCGCCTGTCGCCGTACGACGCGCACGTGTTCTACAGCTACGCGATCATGGCACTGGCGACTTATGCCGCGGGCGACTACGGCGAAGCGGCGCAGTGGGCGCGCCGATCGGCGGCGCTCAATTCGCGCTTCACCGCCAACCTGCGTTTCCTGGCCGCGAGTCTGGCCGCCAGCGGCAAGGCAGACGAGGCGCACGAGGCGGCGGAGATGCTGTTGAGAATCCATCCCGCATTCGAGGCCCGGCGCTTCGCCCAAGACCATGCGTTCAAGGATCCCGAGAAGCGCCGGCTGTTCGCCGATCATCTGGTGCTCGCCGGACTGCCGGAGTAGCGTGCCGGCATTTCCCCTTCCCGCTCTCACAGGTCTTGCGGCGGGCAGAGACAAAGGATGCAACATGCGCGGCACGGGGAATCCGCGGGAGGAAGGGGCGATCTCACGAAGGCTGGTGAGTTCTACGCCAAGGCTTCTGCGAGCGGCATTCACGAGGCGAAGTATCGATTAAGCACGCTGCCTCACCGAGGGGGTAAGCGAATCGGTCCGTAAAGCGGGCGCACAGGCCAGTGTTTGCAAGCATGTCCTCTTGTGTACTTGCTACTGTTCCCACCACCAGCCAAGGATCATCGGTCGACCGACTGGTCTCGTTCGTCTCTGACTTCACCGCTGCGCGGCCGCCGCCACCACGAGCGCTGAGCAGGGCGTCTAACAGTCCTGCTTACTTCCCCGGCCGAACGCCACCAGCAAACGCTTTGGCATAGAGTTCCTGCGCCTTGCCGACATCGCCTTGCGTTCCGAGGGTTCCCCATGCCGACAGCATGGCCGGGTCATACGTTTCCGCCAGTGCAAACAGCGCTGGTGCACTGCCCATTTCGGCAGCGCGCTGGAGCACGTTGCGGGCAACGGCGATATTGCCTTGGTCCAGCAGCGCTCGGCCGCGCACCATCAGGCGGGCGGCTTCCGGATTAGCTGGCGTCTGCGGTCGGCCAAGCGTCTCAGAATTGTCGACCGCTGGTATCACCGGCGCGTCACCGGTGGGGAGGACGGCGGTCGCGAAGTCTCTGGTCGCCGGCGGCGAGGTGCGCTGGAACGTATTCGACGGGCTCGCCATGGGGTTGTATCCGCGGGGGGGCGAAGCGTGCTGCGGTACCGTCAGCTGCTGCTCGAGGCCGCTGCTGACACGTTCCTGCGCCGGCGGCTTTTCGCTGCGCTCGCGTACGGCCAGCTGCTCCTCGAGCTTCAGGCTGCGGATACGTTCCTCGGTCAGCAGCTTCTCGTTGTCGCCGCGTGCCGCCAGCTGCTTCTCAAGCCCCTGACTGCGGAAACGTTCCCGCTCCAACGCCTCCTGGGTTGTCGCCGCCAGCCTTTCCGTCTGGTGCAGTGTCCGCCGCAAATCCGTCAGTTCCTCCAAGCCCGCCGTATCGCGCAAGAAGCTAGACGACTGCTCGGACTTCTCCGTGCGCATTGCTACATCGGTGTTGGCTGGGGGGCTGTGGACCGCAATCACCTTGATAAGTCCCAACAGAAGAGCAACCACCAACGCGACCGCTCCGGCCGAGTAGACCAAAGGATTGCTTATGGCGGTCGACCATCTGCTCCTGCCAAGATCGCGCATTGCTCCGTGTTGTTGCTCCTCCAAGCGACGCTCTTGGATTTGCTGAGCCACGTTCTGCTCTTGGCGTGCATGACACCAATCGTAGTATGCTCGGCTCGACGAATCTCGCAGGACTTCGTAGGCCTCAGCGATGAGCCGAAATTTTTCGCCGTTATCGGTAGAAGAACCCGTCGTTGTATCTGGGTGGTATCGCTTCGCGAGTACCAGATAAGCCGCGCGGATGATATCGTCGTCCGCGGAGGAGGCGACCCCGAGCAGCGTGTAGTAATCAGGCGTCATAGCCCAGCTCCAGCCTCAAGTAAGTGAGCGATTTCACCGAGCTCCAGGAGATGATGTGAAGCGTCCGTTGAGCATCTTCTTTTCCAGGACCAGGATGCCGCCTGCCGTATTGCCGTTGGCGCATTCTTCCATCGCCACCGACGCAGCGGCTTCTGCGTAACGGCCTTCTCCGGCGCTCCCGAGATAGCGGCGGTAGAGTGCGGAAAGCGCGGCGCAATAGGCGATGTCGTCGCGTGGTGGCGGGACTGGCAGGCACCCGATGCAAAGGAGTTTGATTACCTGTTCGGTGGTCAGGCGGCCGGTCGCGTCGACATTGATCTCCAGTTGATAGCGACGGATGGCTGCCTGCGTCTCCGGTCCGAATATCCCATCTATCAGCCCTGCATAATGTCCTCGCTGGGCAAGTATTGTCTGCACCAGCCGCTTGTCTTCTTTCTCGAGTGTAGGCGGCGGCACTACGATGCGCGCCGGAGGAGGCGGACGGGATGAAACATTAGGCCCTGGTTGTGGAATTGCCGACGAAGGCGGACCAGGAGCTGCGATTGTAGCATCCGTTGCCGCCTGCGGCGGGGCCGCAACACTGATGGAAGTGGAGGTGGCAGCAGAGGCGTCGGCTGGCTGCCAAGCCACTGACGCAGCAGTCGCAGGTTCGCCGGGCAGAGCACTTGAAGCCTCTGCCGTTGCGGGCGCAAACAACGATGCGTGAGCTCTTGGCCTCCGTCCGATGGCAGGAACGAAATGGGCGGTTACGGCTGCACTCTTGGAAAGCTCACGGCTCATCCGAACGACGAGCACGTCAAGGTCCATGTCGAAATCGGTGAATTGGTCGCGCAACGCCAAGGATGCCGCTGTCGGTCCCTCGCCGGATCCATCGTTGCTGGCGCCGATGACGGCGAAAGTCGAGGAGCTGACCTGCTCTATCAACCGACCGAGTCCGGTTGCTGCAGCGTTCGGTGCTGGGATTACGTCCAGCAGGGCGAAGCCGCTGCCTTGTCGGACACGGCCCAGGCTTTCGACAACGTCCTTCGCGGCAATGCCTTGGAGAAGAACATCGCTGTCACGGAGAACCGTCGTCGAAGTGGGCAGCAGGAACGCTTGGCCGTTGAACTGCAGCGCATAGCCGCAGTAGTACAAGGCGGCTAGCGGAGCGGGCGATGCGGCGATCCGGCCAGTCAGGGCCCCGATGGCGCCATCGAATTCAACGCGGTGCAGGTTGTCGCGCTCTATGACTTTGAACCCCTTCTCCCGCAAGATGTCGCGCACTAACGTTGCCGAGGCGCGGCATCTGTCGGGGCCCGGCGCGGTCCCATAGTCATCGTTGGAAATGACCAGAGCGATGCGGAGTTGGTCTGAGCGCGCCGCGGGCATTGCGCCCGTGGCGAGGACAAGCCCGAGTAGGGCCGTCATGAAGTGAGCGCGCGTCATGCGTAATCTGCCGGCCGTAGTTGGAGCTGCCGCCCGGCGCGTGACGGGCCTATCTGACGCCGTGGCCGAGGGCATGTGAAAAGAGCCTATTCGGAATGACCACTGCTACGCAGATCCGTAAGGGCGAGATTAAGCCTTGCCTGGTACGTAATCCATTGACCCTTCAGGAGTGGCCTTTGGAAGGCGTCCAACGGCGTTGATTTATTGACCGGTATACAACCCAAGAAGGCGACTTGTGGGCGTCGTCGTCGAAACGAAAGTCTAAGGATCGCGTTTCGCTCGATGGACCCGCTGCAACGGTTTTTGAGGCATCTCGTCGCGAAGTCCTGGAGGCGACCCTTCGGTCCACTCATCGCCCCTGCTGGCGGCAATCGCCACCTGCGTGCGATTGGCGGCGCCCATCCTCCGCATGATGTGCCGCACATGGACCTTGACGGTGCCCTCACGGATATTGAGCCGGCGCGCGATCCCCTTGTTCGATTCGCCGCGGCCGAGCAGCGCTAGCACCGCCCTTTGGCGTTCGGTGAGATCCGCCCGCGAGTCCTCGCCGATACTCGCGGCTGTGTCCGCTTCGGCGGGGGCACTACGCTCAGCTGATTTGTTCGAGCGCGCTGGGTGTACGCCTTCGGAGATAGGCGGATCGACCTTGGTGGAACGGCGGTGCCTGGCCGGGCCATTTGGTGGAAAGTACGACCCACCCCTCGCGATCAACGATAGCGCCTGCAGCGCCTGTTGCGGTTTGGTCCCGGCGTGCAGGTAGCCCTGCGCGCCGGCCGTAAACGCGGCCACAACCTCCTTGCGATTGTCACTATCCGACAAGATCACCAGTGGAATGCTTTCCGCGCGCCCGCGAAGCGACTTTATCAGGCGGGCGTGCCGGTGGTCGGCGACGGAACCGCCGCCGACATTGTAGATGATCATGCCGCAGCGGCTGTGGGATTCGAAGAACTGCTCGGCCTCGTCCGGCGTCAGCGACGCGACGCGGGAACGCTTGGGCTCAGTCAGCTTGTCGAGAACGGTCATCAATCCGACGGTGCGCAACGGGAGTGTATCGACGACGACAATGGTGCCGCCGCCGGGCAACTCAGGCATAACACGCCTCCCACACACACCCGCTTCGCACCACCCATGCGCGAGTACTGGCTTATACAAGAAGCGATAATGTTGTGCTCGCTGCTTTTGACACGGCCGGAGCATGACACGCGTTTACCACAGCGGCGCATCTGCTCCCCCAAAGGTGTAGACCCTCAGGTCACTTTTCGCGGGCTTCGTTCGACCGCTACCATCGCCGTCCCGTTTCGATCAGGAGCGGCAGGATGAACAAGCCGGTTCATGCCGACCCGTCGGTCGGCTCGTGCAATCACGGCTGGCGCGCGGACATGCATCGCGGCGGCGACGGCTGGCAAGAGGGGAATGTAGGTCATCGCTGGGTCGGGCAGCTCGACCATGACCGGATGGACCACGCTCGGACGGGGCATGAGCAGGCCGGCAAGCATTGCGACGCAGAGCCAAAGGAAAACTCGCTCCATCGCGACGCCGGGGAATTAGCCAACGATCCTGGCGGTTGTCACGGTGTCGATGCGACCAGCGGTCTCGCGGTTCTGATTGGCGGCTTTGCCGCCGCGAGCGGGGATCTGACGCTCGCAACCGGGACGGTCCAGTCCACCGCGCAGGATCGGCCAGGCGTCTCGATCGCCTGGGGAGAGGCGGTGTTCGAAGCGTATGGCTACGACCAGGACTCGACAGGCGCCTTTGCGGCTGCCGACACTTGGTTGCATGTCAGCGGCGCGGACCTTCTGCTGCGCTCGGACTTTGAGAGTTCAGGTTCGGATCCAGGCGCCGGCCAGGCCTGGGCGCACTCGCAAATCGACTACATGGCCATAGACATCCATGGCTGGTCGCCGGCGCAGACGACCGTCATCGAACTCGGACAGGCCTTTGCCGTGCAATCGCCTGGAGCGCACTTGGACCCTTTCAGCTACTGCTCCCTGAATTTCGCCGCTGTCGCCGCCTCCGTGCAGGCCGAGAGCACGAACACGCTGGCGCTGACGTCCATCCAGTCTTTCGCCGACAGTCAGTTCTCGTTCGTCCACGCCATGGCACTGGCGTCGCTTTGAACCATCCCATCAAAGGAGGCCGCAGTGTCGCTGAGCAACACGTTCCTGATCGACATGACCGCCGCAGCCGAAGCGTCGGGAGACCAAACGGCAACCTATGCCGCGACCAGCACGATGGCGATTCCCGGCCTTGCCATCGGCTTCGCCGCTGCCACCGCTTTTGCCGAGGGAGGCATGCCGCGGGCCTCCGCCGACACCGATGGACTTTTCAGCGCCGGCTACATCATCAGCGGGCATTCGCAAAATCTGTCGATCTATTTTCCATTGGGCGACGTGTCGTTCGATGTTTCGATCACCACCGTATCGAGCCGTGGCGGTGCAGACGTCCTTTTGGGGTATGCGGTGCCCGACTTGGGCAGCGCCTCGCTGCACGGTCTGTTCTGAGGCGCAACAACACCTACGCCCAAAGGGCATCTAACCGATGAACCTTTGAAGCAGAAAGTCGCCGCTTCTACCGTCTCCGCTTGCGGCGGGGGCATGGTGCACACGCCGCTGCTACACAACCAGGAGAGCCGACATGTTCAATTACGACGTCAGCTTCTTCAAGTACGTCAGCATCTTCGACCGGGCCTTGATCGACAAGGACATCGACGTGCGGGCGTACGTTGATGGCAATTCGGCGATCGCCAATGCGACCGCCGATGCGCTCGGCCCGAACACCCACACCGAGACACTCACCGAGACCACGGCCGTCCAGTTCCGCGGCTCGAGCTCCGTCTCGGAGTCGGTGTCTGCGACTGACTACTATCACTTCAGCTGGCACTGAACCTTGCGGCCGCGGCCGGCGGCGGTGCACCCGCTGCCGGCCTGCGGTCTGGACGAAGCCGAATCGGCGGGGTGTCGCGATGCATCCGCATCATCAAGCGCGCGGCGTAAGAATCCGGCTGACGTTCCGCGACGGTGCTGCCTCTGGCGTACTGGAGCTATCCCAGGCGGAAGACTCCAACTCGCGTAGTGCAACCGCCCGGGCGGAAACCATCGGTTCTGCCAGCCTGCGCTCGTGCAGCCGGGCCTCCAGCGCAGTTACGAATGGATTGGCGGGTCAGTGTGTCGCCGAGTCCGCCGTAAGGGGAAAGCCTGCCAGGTAGGGTCTGGACGTCCACCGACTGGAGTACGCCATGGCGCAAGCGGGGTCTCAGGCTGCGACAGAGCTCGGGGAGGCGGTCGTTGCCTGCCGGTCGGCCTTTGCTCTGTGCGCCGTGTTCAGCCTGATCATCAACCTGCTGATGCTGGCCTCGCCGCTCTACATGCTGCAGGTCTACGACCGCGTGCTCACGACTGGTCGGGCGGAGACACTGGTGATGCTGACACTGATGGCGACGGTAGCGCTGGTGGTGATGTGCGCCCTCGACGCCTTGCGCAGCGCCATCATGGTGCGTGTCGGCTGCTGGCTCAATGAACGGCTTGGCCCGGCCTATCTCGCCTGCGCCGTGCGCGGTCGGCTGCGGGGCGAAGCGGGGGGCGCGGAATCATTGCGCGATATCGCGCAGGTGCAGAGCTTCATCGCGACTCAGGGCCTCAATGCCTTCTTCGATGCGCCTTGGGTGCCGGTCTTCGTCAGTCTGATCTGGATCCTTCATCCCCTGCTGGGCCTGGTGGCGGTAAGCGGCGCCGTCGTGCTGTTCGCGCTCAGCATCGCCAACGAGCTCGCGACGCGCCGGGCCCACGAGACCGCGCACCGCCGCCAGGTCGACGCCGGTCTCCTGGCCGAGGCAACGATCCGCAATGCCGAGATCGTGCAGGCCATGCATATGCTTCCGGCGATGGCCAAGCGCTGGGCCGGCGTGAACGGGACGGTCATGAACGCCACGCGCCGTGCCGGCGATGTCGGCAACGCCATTCTCGCGACCACCAAGTTCGTACGCTTCTTCGTGCAGATCGCGATCTTGGGCGTCGGCGCGTGGCTGGTGATCAACTCTCACCTCACCGCGGGCGTCATGATCGCGGCGTCGATCCTCTTGGGGCGCGCCCTGGCACCGGTCGAGCTCGCCATCGGGGTGTGGCGGAGCTTTGCTGGGGCGCGGCTTTCCTATGGCCGCCTCCAGCAGGCCATTGCGGACAATCCTCCGCCGCCGCCGCGCACCCGTCTGCCGGAGCCGCAGGGCAACCTCTCCGTGGAGGCCGTCAGTTATCTGACGCCGAACACCGCCAAACTCGTGCTGAGCGACGTGTCCTGCAGCGTCGCTCCTGGCGAGGTCGTCGCGATCATCGGCCCGTCCGGCGCCGGCAAGAGCACGCTGTGCCGGTTGATGGTGGGCCTAGCACTGCCCAATGTCGGCCACATCCGCCTCGACGGCTCGCCGATCCACCATTGGGACAGCGAGCAGATCGCCCGGCATGTCGGGTTCCTGCCGCAGGACGTCGAGCTGTTCGCCGGCTCGGTGCGCGACAATATCGCCCGCATGCAGGAAGCCGATGACGAAGCGGTCGTGAGTGCCGCACGGGCGTCGCGCGCCCACGATATGATCCAGCACCTGCCGCAAGGTTACGACACCTGGCTCGGCGAGGGCGGAGTGCGTCTGTCCGGTGGCCAGCGTCAGCGCATCGGCCTGGCGCGTGCAGTCTTCGGCAATCCCAGGCTGTTGGTGCTCGATGAGCCCAACGCCCATCTCGACCAGACGGGCGAAGCCGCCCTCACGGCCGCCGTCGCCGAGCTCAAGCGGAGGGGGGTCGCGCTGGTCATCGTCGGCCACCGGCCGTCGACGCTGGAGGTTGCCGACAAGGTCCTGGTGCTCAAGGACGGTCGTGTCGCGCTGTTCGGAGAGCGCGACCAGGTGCTCGAAACCTTTAAGCAGCGCGCGGCCGAAGCGGTTCCACAAGGTGCGGATGCCCGCACGCAGCAGCGGCTGCCGCCCGACGGGCGCAGCGCGGCCACCAACGCTCTCACAGGTGCAAAATGACCCATATGCGCCGAATCGCGCCGGCGTCGCCCGGGACATGGCTCACCGTGCCGTCGGTTGCTCCGTCTCTCGTGCCCGTCGCCTCGCGGCCTGCGGTGCATGCTCCGGCGCGATGGGGAGTGGCGCTGGTCATGTTCTTCGTGCTGGCGTTCGGCAGCTGGGGCTGCCTGGTGCCGCTTGACGGCGGCGCGGTGGCGGCGGGCATCGTCAACCCCGACAGCGGCAAGAAGACGATCCAGCATCTCGAAGGCGGCATCATCTCCGAGCTGCCGGTGCGTGAGGGCGAGCGCGTGAAGGCGGGCCAGCCGATAGTGGTACTCGAGAGCACGCAGGCGCGCGCCGCGCATGAGACCCTGGTCCAGCAGCGGCTGTCGCTGGTCGCGCGCAAGGCGCGGCTGGAGGCGGAGCGGGCCGGCCTCACCCGCATCGACTGGCCGGCAGAGTTGCGCATGGCGCAGTCGACCATCAAGCCTGTCCTCGATGCGCAGCAGGAAGTGTTCGACACCAGACGCCAGACCCATGCCTCGCGCCGCGAGATCCTGGCGCAGCGCATCGAGCAGCTGCTGCACCAGATCAAAGGGTTCGAGGCGCAGGTGCTGAGCGCCTCGAAACAGATCGGCTTCGTGGCCGAGGAACTGTCGGCCAAGGAATTCCTCGTCGGTCGGGGCCTCATTCCCAAGCCGGAAGCGCTGCGGCTGAAGCGCACCAACGCCGAGATTTCCGGCAAGTTGGGGGAGTACGAGGCTGAGATCGCGCGTGCGCGTCAGCAGATCGGCGAGGCCCGCCTGCAGATCCTGGCCGTCGACGCCGAAAGGGCCGACCAGATCGCGGGCGATTTCGAGAAGGTGCGTGGCGAACTCGCGGACGTGAACGAGAAGATGCTGGCGAGCGCCGACGTCGTGCGGCGAACCGTCGTCACGGCACCGGTGGATGGAACGGTGGTCGACGTCAAGTTCAAGACATTGGGCGGCGTCGTTCAGCGCGGCGAGCCGATCCTGAGCATCGTGCCGCTGGCAGACGAGCTGATCGTCGAGGCGCGACTGACACCGGTCGACGTCAAGGCCGTGCACGCTGGCCTCGAGGCCCGCCTCAACCTTTCGGCCTGGTCGAGCCGCCTTGTGCCGAAGATCCCCGGCATTGTCCGCACCGTTTCAGCCGACCGGCTGACCGACGAGGCAACCCGCCAGCCCTATTACCTGGCGCGCGTGGCGATTGACGGGCCGACACTGCGGCGCATGGCGCCGGGCGTTGATCTCATTCCTGGCATGCCTGTCGAGGTGCTGGTCATAACCGAAAGACGCACCATGCTCGACTACCTCCTGCGGCCATTCGACGACGCGCTATGGCGCAGCTTCCGGGAAATCTGACATGGCCGGGGACCGCGATGACCGGGTCCGGCCATGAGCAGGAGGACGCCGGCAGTGTGCTGGCAAGGGCGCGCCCCTTGATCGGCGAAGCTCATGCCCTGTGCTACGCGCTGGTGATGGCGCTCTCCTCGACGCCGCGTGAGGAATTCAGGCGCGAGGAAATCGACGCGCTGTGCCAGCTCGCCTTCGAATTGCTGAATAAGCTGAGCAAGGCCGCTGAGTGCTGTAACGCGGCGAGCGATTTATGGGAGCGCTGACGCTCGCTTCTCTTGCGGTTCGCCAACCTCATGTGATTGCCGCAGGCCTGCACGGAATCGACTTCCGCGGCAACTGGATAACCCGTGTGCTTAGACAGCTGAGCGGAATTGTATTGACTCCCTAGAGCAATTTTGTGGCCTATCCCTGCCGACCCTAAACAAGCGAGGTTGGCAAATGCCATCGTCCCAACACGTCGTTTCATCGCCTGCAAGCACTGCCAGCACGCCGCCGCTCGCGCTGCGTCGGAAACGGATTGACTTCGTTACCGGATATTGTGGCTTATCGCCGCCATCGCTCTTGGAGAGGATCGGCACGATGGCCGCGGAGGGCCAACCTGCAAAGACGACACCGACCAGCATCGCGTCCGGACCGGCCGAAAGGCGCGACAACCGGATACGGATGACGGTCGACAAGCCGTCGAGCAGGCCCGCCCTGCATCGTGCGATCCGAAGGGAGCCGATGAGTGCAAGGGCCGGTCCCGTCGACTGTGGTCGTGAAAAGCAAGCAACGGCGTCACACGGAAGGTGGCTGCTGCGCGCTTGCGCACAGTCGCGATCGCGCCGATGCGCCTCGATCCCGCGCCACAAAACGGTGACGAAACATTTGACGCTACGGTGTCCAACGTTTTGGCCGACTTTCCGGAAGCGCGACGGTTCGGATCCGCGCCGGAAAAACTCTGTAGGGCCCCGGCCGGCGTCCAGGGTTTTGGTCTCTAGTGTTTTGGTTCGCGTCGCGTAAGCGTTGACGTATCGGCGCCCTTGGGTGCCGCTCGCTCTATGCATCGTTCGATGTGTGATCATGTCGGCTCGCCTGGCGCTGCCGGGAGCCCAGTGCTGCCACGTTGGCCTCGTGGCTTGTCGCTGGGCTCCCGGGCATGCGAGCGCACTGCAGTGCGGCCGATCAAACTCCTGCAATGAGGTCGGCATACGTCTGCGAAGCCAAGGGGGTTATCCTGCCGCAATCCAAATACTGGTATGCTCAGTCAATGTGACCCGGGTCGGGAGGCCGTGGTGCGCAGCAGACGAACTTTTCTTGTCGCGTCTCTGGGCGCATCCTCAATCGGCCTGCTTGCAGACGCTGCAGGCGCACGCGGGCTCTTTCTCAAGGTTAACGGCCAAAACCTCCATCTCGAGGTGCTGGGAGATACCGGACCAACTGTCGTCTTCGAGGCAGGACTGGGCAATGACTCTAGAACGTGGGCATCCGTTGCCGGCCCCGTCGCTCAGTTTGCCACAGTGGTGCTCTATGACCGCGCGGGATTGGGGAAAAGCTTACCGATGCTGGATACGAGCTCACCTGTTACGGCAGAGCAGGTTGCCGACAACCTTCATGCGCTGTTGACCGGCGCGCGTCTGCCGTCACCGTACATACTGGTCGGCCACTCACTCGGCGGCCTCTACGTCCAGATGTTTGCCAAGAGGTACGCGAAGGAAGTGTCCGGCGTTGTTCTGTTGGACTCTTCGAGTACCGATGCACCCAACGAACTGAAGACGCGCGCCCGCCTCGAGCCTCGAACGGCGGCATATCTGGAGCAGGAGGGCATCCCCGAAAGCAATAGGCAGGTCATGGACGCGGGGCCGTTCCCCGATGTGCCGCTCACTGTGATTGCCGCAACTGATCACGGGCCATTTTTCAAGGAATGGGAACCGACCCTGATGCGTTTACAGCAAGGACTTGCCGCCCTTTCTGCCCAGTCCGTGGTGGTCGTGGCGCAGGGCAGCGGCCACGATGTCCAAGTTGATCGCCCAGCCATTGTAATTGATGCGGTGAGGTATATGGCGACAAAGCCCAACCGATAACCCAACGATTCACCCCGGACACGGGGGGACGACGTACAACACTTGGTCGAGGTCGAACGGGCCCAGGCGCAGGCAATCCCGCGCGGCGGCGCCGACGGTCGCCTGGGCGTAGTCCTTCAGACAAACGCGGCTGCCTTGTCGCTCGGCATGCATTTCCTACCGCGCGCCTCATCGGTTCTGGGTTGGTTCGTGCCCCTGGTGCAACACCCGCACCAATCTCGCCGGCCGCGGCAACAATCGCGCCTGGTCTTCGTTGTGCTCGCCGTGCCCTTCCTCCTCTGGGCCAACAACAACGCGGCCAGCCGCCAAACGTCCCCGGGCGAACTGACCAATCAACCTCGGAGGGGCCGCCCTGGAGCGTGATACCCGGGGCGGCCATTTCGATTGGCACGCCGCCGTTCCGGCAATGATCGCCGCCAAGGTCGCTACGGGAGGCTGTCGAGATCGCGGGCGACCAGGCGGCGAAAACGCGCAAGATCCCCGCCGCGCATCTGCAGCCGCCGAACCGCCGGATGCACGACGGGGTTGGTTGGCGCCCCATTATGATGCAGCTCGAAGTGCAAATGCGGGCCGGTCGAGCGGCCGGTGGTGCCGACGAAGCCGATGAGCTGGCCGCGTTCCACCCAGGCGCCTTCGATGAGGTCGGCGGCGAAGGCCGAGAGATGGCCGTAGACCGTCTTCAGCCCGTCGTCGTGGCTGATCTCGATCCAGTTGCCGTAGCCGCCGTTCGGGCGGGCACCGGTCACCGTGCCGGCGGCGGCGGCGTGGATCGGCGTGCCGCTCTCGGCCGCGAAGTCGACGCCCTGATGCATCGAGAAGACGCGCCGGACGACGACCGGCCCGGGCCGCACCGGTCCGCCCGTCGCGGTCGATAGCGCCGGCTTCCTGCCCTTGCCGTTCCTGGGGTTGGGCGAGGCGACGACCGGCTTGGCGACAGCGACCGCCGTTGCCACCGGTTTGGCGATCGGATCGGAGCGCAGGCCGAAGCCCGACGACACGTTGATCTCGTCGAGCGGCCAGCGCAGGCTCGCCGGCGCCGCGGCCTCGCCATTGGCCAGCCACAGCCGCTCCTGCCTGGCGCGCCCGGCGCGGAAGCGATGGACCGAGAGCGTGCCGCGCGCCGCGGTGCCGAGGGCCGCCCACATCACCTGGGCGACGCCGATGGGATGGCCTTCCAGGGTGTATTCCTGCCGGTAGCTCACCGTGAAGCGATCGCCGTTCAAAAGGTCCTCGTCGAGATCGAGGGCGGCCGAAAAGGCGCGGACCGTCTCCAGCACGGCCGTCGCCGGCAGGCCTGCCGCCGTCAGCGACTGCCCGAGCGGACCGTCGATCGTTCCCGTAACCTGGAGCTGGCGCGTGAAGGACAGGTGCTCCTTGCCCCGCGCCTGGCTGTCGGCGCTGCCCAAGAGTCTTTCTTCCTCGGTGCGGGCTATTTCGTCGGCGCTCGCCCAGGCGGGCGCAACGAAGCAGCACATCGCGGCCACGGCCGCCCAGCAGAGCTTGATCATCCAGCCTCGGACTTCTTAACGACAGGGGACGAAAGCGTCCGGGGCTGCGGATGCGCGTGCTACTTAGTTGAAAGCTTGCCGCCTGTGGATTGCGTTGTTGTCGCACCACAACGGCGCGCTCATGCATCGGCCAGACAAGTGCCGTGTGCTTGCCGTATTTGGAGAAGCGGAGGCGCCCTACACCTCGGAGCCCGCAGCGCGCCAAGCGTAGCCGACAGCAGCCACGTTCTCGATCTCCGAAAATCCGGGATCGAGCGTCATGAACTTTCTCCTGATCCGCTTTATCAGAGAGCGGACATTTGAATTGTGTCCGTCCTCGCCGCTGCCGGCGACGAACCCGGCATAATGGACCGTGTCGTAGAGGGCGCGATAGGTCTGGGGCCGTCCTTTGCGCGACACCAGCTGCGCCACGACCTTGTATTCCGTTATCGTCAAGCCGACATCGTGCTCGCGCCACAGGGCGCGCGCCGTCGAACGATGCAAGGTGAGGCCGCCGTGGCGCTCGACAGCGGGCTGCACCTCGGCAGGAGCGTGGCTCGGCCTTTTGATGATGCGACGCAGCCGGTGGGCCAGCACCTCGGTGCCGCGGGCCTTGTCGACGAAGTCGACGGCACCGCGACCCAGCGCCTGCAGCTCGCGCTCGGCCAGCGAGTATCCGGTCAGGAAGATGACCGGCAGCGCAAACCCGCGGTCTCGCAGCGCGCCCAGCAGCTCGAAGCCCGACATCTCCGGCAGCGCCCAGTCGAGGACGGCAACACGTGCCGTCCTGCCGCTGCTCATGGCCGCGAGAAAAGTCGGCCCGTCGGCAAAACACGCGACGGTGAATCCCCGGTCGGCCAGGTCCGCCGATAGGACTTCGCGATAGTGGTCGTCGTCATCGACAAGGACCAGATCGCGCGATGGTAGTGATGACACGCCGTTCCCCGGCGCATCAACCGCGTGCCCTTCGACGGCACGTGCTTCGATGTTTAACACCTAGTACCCCCTACAACCCTTGCCGCACCGGCCTCGGTGTCGATCGGTACCCCTACCGTTCGACGATCGGCGCAGCCCCACGCGAGCGCCTACAATGCACGTGCCGGTAGCGTTTCGCCAAGGGTATTGTCCGAAGGTCACTTCGAGATCACACGCCGGGCGGAACTTGAGGCCGGGCGTTCCTTCGATCGCGAAGCAGTCGCTGACGACGGCCGGTCCGCCGCTGAGCTGGCGCGCGAAGGGCAGATGCTCCTTAGCCTGCGCCTGGCTGTCGGCGCTGCCTAAAGGTCTTTCCTCCTCACCGGTCCGCGTCGATGGCCCGGTCGAGCGCCGCCGCGAAGGAGAGCATGCGCGACGGCGCGGTATCGGCAATGGCGCGCATCTCGAAGCCGCCATGCCGCCAGCGGGCCAAGGCGAAGCCATCCTGCTGCGACAGGCTTGGAGCAACGCTTGCCGTCGAAGAAGAAGGCCACAACGTCAAGGCGATCCGGTGATTGTTGTAGCGGTAGACCAGCACGGCCAGCTTGCGGCCATCGACCACGTCGAGCCTGCCTCCGATCAACGAAAACCCTTCCGCGCCGAGATCGTGAACCGGCGGCGCGTAGTCGATGCGTCCCGCGAACCACGGCTTGACCGTGTGGCGATCCGAAGACGCAACCTCGACACCCGTGTCGCTCGCACTCACGCGCATGTAGCCCGCGACCAGTTGATCGGTCTCGCGCGCGCCCTGGCCGACATGGTCGGCGCCCAGCCAGCCGATGCCCATCGCCAAGACAAGGCTCGCGGCCATGGCGCTCCAGCGCCAAGCGATGGGCTGCGGGCGTGCCGGGACGGCGCCGGCGATCGCGCGCAGTTCGCGCTCGACGCGCGCCTGCAGCAGATCGGGAGCCGGTTCGACCGGCAGCTCGCGCACGAGCGCACTCAACCTCCGCGCGGTGTCGAGCCGCCGCCGGCAGTCCAGGCAGATCTCCAGGGCGCGCTCGAAGGCAATGCACTCGCCCGGCGGCAGTTCGCCGTCGACATAGGCGTCGACCAACGCCTCACAGCTCGGGCAGTCCATGGTCTTTCCTTTCGAGGCGGCCTCTGATCTCGTCCGCCAACTTCTGCCGCGCCCGCGCGAGGCGCGACATCACCGTGCCGATCGGCAGATCGAGCACCTCGGCGATCTGCCCGTAAGACATGTGCTCGATCTCACGCAGTACAATGATCTCCCGCGCGTCGACCGGCAACGCCGCGATCGCCGCGGCGACCTGGCGCCTGCGATCGCCCGCCAACGCGTTCTGCTCGGGATCCTGAGCGTCGGCGGCGTGATCCTCAAGCACGTCCATGGGAACTTGCTCCCGCCCCTTGCGGGACCTGAAGTCGATCCATGCATTGCGCACGATGCGCAGCAGCCAGGGCCGCGCCGCCTCACCGCGAAAGGCGTGGAAGTAGCGCACCGCCTGGAGCATCGCTTCGTGCGCCACATCCTGCGCATCCGTCGGATCGCGCGTCAGCCA
>Ga0081539_10003030_pt1 | contig 21776 bp, 16 predicted proteins | sample TabmetS4T2R2_FD_71023 | JGI IMG/M metagenome (GOLD analysis project Ga0081539, IMG submission 71023) | Tabebuia heterophylla rhizosphere microbial communities from the University of Puerto Rico - S4T2R2 | ecosystem: Host-associated > Plants > Roots > Rhizosphere ...
TACTCGGATTATGAACAAGTCTCCGAGTCCTTGATCAAAAATGATTTCCGGCGGAACTCGAGAATCGGCGCAGCTTAGAATTTCCGCGTGGGGGTGCTGCCCAGACACCAACTCCCTTTGTCGGTCCAAGGTTTGATGGGGATGCTGATAACGATGGGCCACATGGTGTTCGTTTCCGGATTTTAACTCTGCCAGGACAGAATCTGCGGTGATTTTCTCTTCGGGGATTTGTGCAGTAGATAGGCTTGCTGGGGCGAAAAGTACCAACAGAATTAAGGTTGCGATAATGGCACTAGCGAATATCATTTCGTTCACCTCGATACCTAGTCTGAATTATTTAGAAGCGGATGACGCCAGGAACAGAGTAAAATTGGTATGAGCTCCAGTCAGTTCACCGGCCGCCACCACTCCTCCTTTCATCGTTTCTTTAAAGGATGGAATAAGCCGAATTGCCGTAGCTCATACATCCCCAAGCTACGGTATTCGAATTAGGGCAAGTGAGACACTGTCAATTTTGACAGCGTTCTGGGCAGCATGAATCCGCTTGCCGCTGTGGTCGGCTCAGCGCCCTGCCAAGTGTTTTGTATTTCGCGGGGGCTTTGCACAAAAGTTCTACTTAGTGATTTCTCTGTGTAGTGGAGAGCCATAATGGTCCGTTCAAGCCCCATATTGACGAAGTTTGCTTCGATACTGATCCTTGGCTCGATGATTCTGTTCCCTACCCTGCAGGTTTCGGCCCAGGTTAAAGTTCAACTCTCAGTCGATACTTCCAAACCTGGCCCAAAGATCGATCGCAACATCTTCGGTCAATTCGCAGAGCACCTCGGTTACGGTGTATACGATGGGATCTGGGTCGGTCCTGATTCAACGATCCCAAACACGCGCGGAATCCGCAACGACGTTGTCGCCGCACTCAAAGTGCTTAAAGTTCCCAACGTTCGTTGGCCAGGTGGTTGCTTCGCTGATGAATATCACTGGCGCAAAGGCATCGGCAGTCGAGCCGTGACCTTGAATCCAAATTGGGGTGGAGTTGTCGAACCAAACACGTTTGGCACGCACGAGTTCATGAACTTCATCGATCAGATTAGCTCCGAAGCTTACCTGTCAGTAAATGTTGGTTCTGGGACGCCTCAGGAAGCTGCTGAGTGGCTCGAATATTTAACCACGTCGCAACCAACAACTCTCGCGAAGGAACGTGCTGCTAACGGTCACCCTGCTCCCTACAAAATTCCCATGCTGGGTATCGGCAACGAGAGTTGGGATTGCGGCGGCAACATGACGCCCGAGTACTATCTGAGACAACTGACGATCTACAGTCGCTTCGTTCGCAATTTCAACCCAGCGCAGCAGCAAGGTACCGATCAAATGCAGAAGATCGCGGTTGGCCCAGGCGGCGGTGAAGCACGTTGGACTGAATGGACCGACACGATCATGAAGGCGTGGGAGAAACGACAGTGGAGTTGGGATATGCAAGGTCTTTCACTGCACAACTACACTGTCATAAATTGGACGAACAAGTTTGCTTCGGTGGGTTTTGGCGAGAAGGAATACGCTCAGATTCTCAAAGAAACGCTGAAGATGGAGGATCTTGTTACAACGCATTCCGCGATCATGGATAAGTACGATCCGGAAAAGAAGATCGCGCTGGTTATTGACGAATGGGGCAGTTGGTACGCGCCATTGCCGGGTAGCAATCCAGGATTTCTAGTTCAGCAGAACAGCATCCGGGATGCGATACTTGCGGCGCTAAACCTGAACATCTTTGCGCGACATGCCGAACGCGTGCGTGGTGCAAACATAGCTCAGATGATCAATGTACTTCAGGCAATGATCATGACGGATAAGGAGAAGATGGTCCTAACCCCAACTTATCACGTCTTCAAGATGTATGTTCCGTTCCAGGATGCGACGTTTATTCCCATGACATTCGATGCCGGCGTTTACACAAACGGCGACATCAAACTCCCACGTATCGACGCCATCGCTGCGAAAGACGCAACTGGCAAACTCTGGCTCGAGCTCACGAATGTAAATCCAAATAACATCGCAGACATCGAGGTGAACGTCGCAGGGATCAACGCCAACACCGCATCTGGTGAGACGCTAACCGCTCCCAGGGTCGATAGCGTAAACACCTTTGATGCGCCAAACACAGTCACCCCGAAACCAATTACGGCAAAGATCCAAAACGGCAAGCTGACCATCAAACTTGATCCTAAGTCCGTAACGGTAATCTCCCTGGAGAATGCAAAATGACGAAAACCTTCCTGCGCCTAATCGTACTAACTGTCAGCACCACACTCGCTCCTCAAGTCTTGGCCCAAGTTCAAACGGAGGTACCTCCCGTCGTCCTAATGCACAGCCTGTGACAGTCGAACGAATCAAAATTCACGGCGCCGCGCCATAGAAGGTGCATTCGCGCTTGGTGCTACGGCAATTCGGCCAATTGACATTAGCCGAAAGCGGGGTAGATTGCGACTTACTCCCTCCTCCAACACTGCTAACAATCTTTGCATACACGGCTGGGCCGCAAGAGTCATGCGAGTTAACCCGTTTCAATCGACGGACATCCGGAGCAATTAGCGATGTCTATAGTTTCGCAGGTCTAACTTACGACACAACGGAACGCTATGCTCAACTCTAAATATTTTGGTCCAATGTTCTTTTTACTCTGCTTTACGTTGGTGGCGTTAGGTGCAGGACTCCGGATGCCTCAGACAACGAGTAATAAGCCTAATCAACCGCAGAGACCAGATTTTGCGCATTTTCCCATTGTAAATTTTGATGCACCGAAGCGAGTGATCTCGAAACGCGTTCGGTCCGACGAGCTATGGGCCGGAAGTACAACAAACGATACCTTCCCAAGATCAGCGAAGGTACGGACCAGTTATATTCCACGGCTGACTGGGATCGCGGTTTTACCGGCAATCCCCACCGATAAGAGCTCCGCTACAGTTATTGGAACAGTTACCAAATCCGAAGCTTATCTGACGGAAGATCAAACGGCCATCTACTCAGAATTCACGGTTTCCGTCGACACCGTGGTGAAAAATGATTTGGGAAACCCTATAACTCATGGACGTTCTATTACTGTTGAGCGGAATGGCGGGCGTGTTCGAATGCCGTCTGGGAAAATCATAGTCTCATGGACCAGCCATCAAAAAATGCCGCAACTCGGATCATGTTACGTGTTATTCCTTACCCATGACTTCGAAACAAATGGGGACACTGGCAAGGACTTTTATCTTCTGACCGGTTATCTGATCCAAGGTGGTCGCGTATTTCCACTGGATGACACAACATCTGGAAGAGCTTACACGGACGTCACCGAATCGTCTTTCTTGAACGATTTATTGTCGAGCGTCTGAACACCTCTCACCGCTCAATAGCGGGTTATGTTGAAGAAGCTTAAAACACTCACCAGGCCTATTTTCTAATACTCCTGCTGGATTTCGCGCTTGCGGTCGTGTTTGGGCCATGGATCACCAGTGCGTACCTCTTCGACTGCTGTTCTCCGCCGGTAGATCCCGCTATGGCAAGATTCCCGCAAAATGCACAAGTTACGGTGTATCTGAATAAGACGGGCCTGACTGATAATGAAGTAAAAGCGATAACCGCAGGGCTTGAAGATTGGAACGATGAGAGCAACAACTCCGGTGTCAAATACAAAGTAGGGCAGACCACAAGTCCTCCAGCGGTTGGTGGAAACAATCCCAACGGGTTTCTTGCGCTCTCCGAATATGACACGCCCGAAAACGGTGGCAATAGCGATGGCGTGATTGATGGAAACGACGCCATCTGTTTCTCCTTACGATTATGGAAAGATACCAATCACAACGGCATTTCTGAGCCATGGGAACTTCATGCGCCATCGGATTTGAATGTCGGGTCGATATCGCTTGACTTTAGAGAAGCAAGGCGAACGGATCGGTACGGGAATCAGTTTCGGTATAGAGCAATGGTCACTGACGCTCGAAATGCAAATGTGGGCCGTTGGGCCTGGGATGTGTTCTTTGCCGCGCCATAGTTCGCGGCTCGATAAATACTACCTGGTATCATGTAGCCAGCAGGTGGTGAAATGGTGGTCAAGGGTCTTAAAATCCGTTACGTGAATCTTCGAAGCATGAAGCCAAATGTTTGTATGTATCGACACGCGCATCTGTCCGCTAGTTTCAACAGAGGGGTTTACCCTGTACATGCGCCCTTGACAGAGCTTTTTAAGTAACTCTATAGTCCCGGTTCCGACCGGTAACGTGGGAAATCTCAAGTAAGTCGGACCTCACCTGGAATCTCACGCACCTCACAAACAAATTGGTATCGTTAGGAATCTCGGACACCTTTCCTTGCGCTCCGATGGAATCTGAAAGACAGACACGTAAAAGAAGGATCGATCCGCTCTTGAAAAGCCTCGGATGGAACGTCGTTCCGTTCGATGGCGACTGTCCCCTCGACCGGCTTTCAAACTGTGCGATCGAGGAGTACGAGACAACGAATGGGCCTGCGGATTACGTCCTCTGTGTTGATGGGAGAATCATCGCTGTCGTTGAAGCGAAAAAGCTCACACTCGGACCCCAAAATGTACTCACGCAAGCCGAACGTTATTCTCGTGGTGTAGCCGCGAGCAAGCTCAATTTTGACGGCTTCCGAGTTCCCTTCCTTTACTCAACAAACGGCGCGGTTATCTGGTTTCACGATGTCCGTCACAGGTTGAGCCGCTCACGTCCCGTGACAAAGTTTCACTCCCCCGCAGCGCTGAGGGAAATGTTGGAGCGCGACACCGATGCCGCACTGGCGTGGTTGCAAACTCATCCGAACGATCATTCAAAGCTGCGGACATATCAGAAAGAGGCGAACGAGGCTGTCGAACAGGCCATCGCTGATCGCAAGCGTCAGATGCTAATCGCAATGGCAACGGGCACTGGCAAAACGTTCACGCTGGTGAATCAAGTTTACCGGCTGATGAAATCCGGCTTGGGTCAACGCATTCTTTTCCTGGTTGATCGCCGTGCACTCGCAGCTCAGGCAGTTAGAGCATTCGCCTCGTTTGAACCCGAACCAGGGTTGAAGTTTGACAAGATCTATGAGGTTTATAGCCAACGTTTTCAACAGGAAGATTTTGGCGAGGAAGACAAATTCGACCCTAAGGTCCTACCGCAGGCTTACCTGACAAATCCGAAGCAAGGTGATGCGTTCGTTTATGTGTCCACGATCCAACGAATGACAATCAACCTGTTTGGCCGAGACGCTATCTTCGGTATTGGAGAGGAAACAATCGACGAGGATGCAGAGAAACTTGATATTCCTATCCACGCCTTCGACGTGATCATCGCAGACGAATGTCATCGCGGCTATTCGACTGGTGAACTTTCTGTCTGGCGCAAGACACTCGATCATTTTGACGCTATCAAAATCGGACTCACCGCTACTCCTGCGGCGCACACGAAGGCTTATTTCAAAGACGTGGTCTACCGTTACGAGTACCAACGCGCCGTTCAGGAAGGTCATCTTGTTGACTACGATGTGGTAACCATCAAGTCTGACGTTCGGATGAATGGTGTGTTTCTAAACGAGGGAGAGCAGATCGGAATTGTGGATCCGGAGAGCGGCCGCGAACTGCTGGACCAGGTTGAGGATGAACGGCAGTTTGACGCGACCGAAATTGAACAAAAGGTGACCGCGCCTGATTCAAACCGAAAAATCCTCGAAGAGATCAGGAAGTACGGATTCGAACATCAAGAACGTTTCGGAAGATTTCCTAAAACACTGATCTTTGCCGTCAACGATCTGAAGCACACTTCCCACGCTGATAGTCTTGTTGACATCGCGCGCGACGTCTTCGGTCAGGGCGATGGATTCGTTCAGAAGATTACGGGAACTGTCGATCGACCGCTGCAACGGATTCGCGAGTTTCGCAATCGTCCGGAACCGCACGTCGTGGTGACGGTTGATATGCTCACGACAGGCGTGGATATTCCCGATCTCGAACACATTGTTTTTCTACGGCCCGTGAAGTCGCGCATTCTATTTGAACAGATGCTTGGACGCGGCACACGCAACGGTGAGAAATTCCCTGACAAATCACACTTCACAGTGTTCGACTGTTTTGACGGCACGCTGCTCGAGTATTTTCGTAAATCAACTGCCATCACGGCGGAGCCACCTGAAAAAGAAACAAGAACGATCAAGCAAGTCATTGACGACATCTGGAACAATCGAGATCGTGATTACAACATTCGCTGTCTCGTGCGTCGTCTACAACGAATTGAAAAAGAGATGTCCGGTGAGGCGCGCGAGCTATTCGCGGCTTACATTCCAAACGGCGACATGGGTGTTTATGCGAAGGCGTTGCCGGCTAAATTACGCTCAGGCTTCACCGAGACTATGACGTTGCTGCGCAATCCCGCTTTTCAGGATTTGCTCGTGCACTATCCGCGTGCACCACGGCACTTCATAAAAACGTATGAGACTGAAGACCAGGTGAGTTCAGCGTGGCTGGTTCGTGGTTTGGACGGAAAAGAATACAAGCCTGAGGACTACCTTGTAGCGTTTGCACGATTCGTAAAAGAGAATCCGGCCAAGGTTGAAGCTATCGAGATCCTGCTCGATCGCCCGCAGGAGTGGAGCACCGAGGCATTGGAAGAACTCATGAAGAAGCTTAGCTCCACGTCAGAACGGTTCACCGTCGAGAATCTCCAAAAGGCGCACCAAGTTCAGTATCACAAAGCGCTGGTCGACATTATTTCCATGGTCAAACACGCAGCGCGAGAGCAAGAGCCGCTTTACACTGCGGCAGAACGAGTACGAAACGCATTTGACCGGCTCACCAGAGGCAAGCAGTTCACTGACGAACAATCGCAATGGTTGCAACGCATACGTGAGCATCTGGTGGCGAATCTCACGATCGACAAAGACGATTTCGAGGTCGTTCCCATCTTCACGCACTTCGGTGGTTGGGGACGGGCCAATCGAATCTTTAATAACCAGCTAGACGACATCATTCGAGATCTAAACGAGGCGATAGCAGCATGAGCGACGTTGTTCAGAAACTTTGGGGCTTCTGTCATACGCTACGTCATGACGGAATTGATTACGGCGACTACATCGAGCAGCTAACTTACCTGCTCTTTCTGAAAATGGCAGACGAGCGTGGCATCGAACTTCCAAAAGATTGTGACTGGCGCACGCTCTACAAACAAACCGGAACGGACCTGATCGATCATTACGTCGACGTTTTGCGGAAGCTCGCAAAAGAGAAAGGCTTGCTCGGGCAGATCTTTGCGGGCGCACAGTCGCGATTCAACAATCCAGTCAACCTGAAACGCATGCTGTCTCTAATCGACGAGACGGAATGGACCGGGCTTGATGTCGATGTTAAGGCACAAGCGTTTGAGGGTCTGCTGGAGAAAGCGGCAAGCGAAGGAAAGAAAGGAGCGGGCCAGTACTTCACGCCACGCGTTTTGATTCAGTCAATCGTGCGATGCATAAAGCCGGATCCGGGAGCGCACAAAGACTTCACGATTGGCGACCCTGCTTGCGGCACCGGAGGTTTTCTCGTTTGCGCTTACGAGTGGCTGATCGAACAAACAAAGGGGGGCGCAATTAATCGCGAGTTGGCGAAGCGCCTGAAGAGTTCAACCTATTTCGGTCAGGATCTGGTGGAACGACCGCGCCGGCTGGCGTTAATGAATTTGTACCTGCACGGACTTGAACCTGAAATCACGTTGGGTGATGCGATTTATGAAGTTCCAGGGAGCCATCGATATGACGTGGTGCTTACTAATCCACCGTTTGGCACCAAAGGGGCAAACCAGGCGCCGGATCGCGAAGACTTCACGATCGAAACTTCAAACAAACAATTGAACTTTCTCCAGCACGTGCTGACGATCCTCAAACCCGGCGGTCGTGCTGCGATTGTTCTCCCGGGTAATTGTCTGTTCGAGGGTAAGGCCGGCGAAGTGTTTGAGATCGTGATGCAGGACTGCAATGTTCACACAATTCTTCGTCTACCGCGCGGAACGTTCTCGCCTTACAGCCAGGGGGTGAAGGCAAACGTGGTGTTCTTTCAAAAAGGCTTCCCAACTGAGAACGTTTGGATCTTTGACGCTCGTTCTAACGTGCCCGGAATCACAAAAAAAGAACGTCCTCTCTCATCATCACACTTCGCGGAGTTTGAAAAGTGCTACGGCGATGATCCCAACGGTGGAAGTAAGCGAAAAGATTTAGGAGAGCAGGGGCGCTTTCGCAAGTTCCACATCAGCGACATCGAGCAACGAGATTACAAGCTCGACATAACGTGGCTTAAGGATGAATCCCTCGAAGACGCTGCGGACCTTCCCGAGCCACAGGAGTTGGCTGCTGAAGCAATCATGGAACTCGAAGCTGTGGTCGATAACCTAAAAAAGATTGTGAATCTGATTGAAACAGAGGAAGCGATCCTCGCATGAGAAGTCTTCCACCAAGTTGGACGCAGAACAAAGTCGGGGAGCTCTTTTATTCATTCAGTGGCGGAACTCCTAGTAAAAGCAGGCCAGAGTACTGGAATGGATCAATTCCTTGGATTTCCTCGGGTGAATTCAATTCAGATGTTATCACTGAAGGGACAGAATTCATTAGTAAACTTGGTTTGGAGAACTCATCTGCGAAACTATGTCGTCCTGGCTCAGTTATAGTTGTCGTTAGAAGCGGTATCCTGAAACATACGCTGCCGGTTGCCCTCGTCGGAAAAGAGCTCGCAATTAACCAAGACATTAAGTGTTTTGATTCGGGCAATGATGATCTTAATCGGTGGTTATTCTTTAGTCTTGCAAATTCTTCAAGACAAATACTCAGTCTTAACCGAGAAGGAACTACAGTTCAGAGTGTTAAGTACGACACCCTGAAAGAACACGAGCTTGCGATTCCCCCACTGAACGAACAAGGCCGCATCGTTGCAAAGCTGGAAGAGCTCTTGAGTCGCGTAAACGCAGCTCAAGACCGACTCGCAATCATCCCTCACATCTTCAAACGCTTCCGGCAATCTGTACTCAACGCAGCGTATACGGGATTGCTGATAGAAGATCTTGAAAACGGGAATGGGAAATGGAATAAAGTAACTCTCGGTGAAGTCACGCGTGAATTAGTTACAGGACCTTTCGGAAGCTCGCTTCATAAGTCTGACTATGTGATCGATGGCATCCCGGTGATTAATCCAACGAACCTTCTCAATGGGAAGATTGTCCCATCGCCGACTATGTCGGTCGACGAATTAACGAAAAGGAGACTTAGTAGATACATCCTTAAATATAACGACATAGTAGTTGCACGAAGAGGAGAGCTTGGAAGGTGCGCATTGGTTTCAAAGACAGAAGCCGGATGGCTGTGCGGAACAGGAGCCGCGATTTTGCGTCCGAATAAGACGGCACTTCCTGAATACATACAGTTCGTACTTTCCTCACCGGCTGGTCGCTCATATCTCACTGAGAGAGCTGTCGGGTCGACAATGGCAAACCTAAACCAGCGGGTTTTCCTAGCAATGCCTTTGCTGCTTCCCTCTCTAGTTGAACAACGAGAAATTGTGAGGCGGGTCAACGCGCTCTTCAAAACGGCTGAAGCTCTGGAGGTCCGGTATGGTAAAGCAAAAACTCATGTTGACAAACTCAGTCAGTCTATACTGGGCAAAGCATTTCGGGGTGAACTCGTCCCCCAAGACCCGAACGACGAACCCGCGTCCACCTTGATCGAAAGAATACGTCACCAGCGGAATGGCACGCGCTGATGTAGGTCGGTCGCGTTGCAAACAACCTCATGCCAAATCCTCTCACCCTCTTCGAACACGAATCCAAACACTTCGACTGGACCGAGCGCGATTGGACGCTCATCGACAGAATCAACACCGCTTTCGGCACCGACGTCCTCCGACTCGGCATGAAACACGCTGAGAAATACATTCGTGCATCGCAGCATGTCGGCGTGATCCGCCTCAAAGGTCGCAACATTCAGGTGTTGCCAAAGATCTACCAGGCACAGGAAACAGACGACGAGAAACTCAAGGCGAAACAAGCAACTGCCAATTTGCTGCGCATGCTCAATTACGCCGGCGAATTGCAAGTGCGCGAGCATGAACTCGCCAGCCTCCTTCGACAAACGGACGACTGGTTCGAAATTCTCAGTCGCCTATTCGCCACGCATCTTCGAGAGGAATGGCAGAACGGTGCTCATCGAACCTATGAGGTTGTCAAAGATGAACTGCCGGTCCTGAAGGGCAAATGGCGAATCGCAGATCAGTTGCGAAAACCGGATCGACGTGCTGTCTTCTCCGTTACCTACGACGAATTCACCGCAGATAACAAACTAAATCGCGTGTTTCGACACGTCGTCGAACGTCTCTCATACCTGACGCGTGATCACGATAATCGCCAAATCCTGAACGAACTTCGCCAATGGATGGATGAGGTAACTCCCGTTTCACGAGTGACGGCGAAGGATGCCGATCTATCGCAGCTCACCAGGCTGACTGAACGCTATCGACCTCTGTTGAACCTGGCGCGCATTTTTCTCGACGGAGGAGCACTCCAAATGACTTCGGGCGATCTCTCGACGTTCGCGTTCGTCTTCGATATGAACTTGCTTTTCGAGAACTTTATTGCAGGTTTCATTCGGCGACACGCATCTCAAGTTTTGCCCGAGCCGTTCCTTGGATACAAGTTCTTACCTCAATCCCACGGCGCGAGGCGTTATCTTGCGAAGCGAGAAGATCAAAACGTATTTCAGACGATTCCAGACATCGCCTTTCGCAACGGCGATCTATTCCCTCTTTTGATCGATACGAAGTACAAGGTACTCGACGACAAAGAGCGGAATGCCGGAGTTTCGCAATCCGATTTCTACCAGATGCACGCGTACGCGCATCGTTATAATTGCGACCGTGTAATCCTTCTTTATCCAAATACATCTTCTTACGGAAAGCGCATACATGCGCGCTTCAACCTCGAAGACTGTCACAAAGTAATTGAAGCTAAGTCCGTGAATATCAATGTGAATCTAAGCAGCACCGAAGGACGCGCCAGTCTTATCGCCGAACTCAAGCAAATCTTCCATCAGGAGACCTCATCATGATTGCAAACGAAGCAGCTTTTAAAAAATCAGTTGAGCAGTTCGCCGACTTCAAGAACAGCGGGAAGCTGGAGACGCAAGAGCGTAACTACAAGCAACGGCTCATCACGATTCTCGGCGGCGCCCTGAGCGACGAGTCGCTTTCAGCCCCCAACTTCCTCACGAAGTTTTCAGATGCAGTGCGCGACGTATCCGGCGAGATCATCAATCTTACTCACTTCACAATATTTGACGATTTTAAGACTTACGTGAGCGTAGTTTCTCAGGAGCGGCTCGCCGGCATGTTCAAACGATTGTTCGACGTCTCTATGCCTCTCGCTTCGCGGTTTGACGCCTTTGATGCGGATATAAACTCTGACTATGAGACCTACGTTCAGAGACGGAAGCGGTCCGGGTGGATGACCGCACTACTGCTGGCAGCGCGCTTCCCTCAAGAGTGTGTGTTCTACCGGCAGTCGTTGATTAAGTTTGCCCAAACGGAATGGGGAGCGACGATCAGTGAAACCGGCTCACGCGGCGAACGATATGTTGAATATTTGAAGTTTATCAATGAGGTTAGAGATCGATTGGCCCAAGAATGGGCGGAGCCGGCCGATCTGCTGGATGCCCATTCGTTTCTCTGGATCGAATCGCGAAGAATAAAAACGGGATTGTGGAAGACGGCTTTGACCGAGTGGCTGGAGACGAACCCAAAGACCATTCCTGAGGAACTCATCGAATTGCGGACCGCATTTGTGAAGAGATTTCGAAAAGAGACCCTCAGGGACATGCAGTTGCAAGACTATGCGCAGGGCCTGGAATCAAAAGATACATTGTGTAACTGGTTGGAATTTAAAACGACCGCTTTGGGCGGCATCGGTGGCGGCAGCGCGAAGAAGTGGGGAGTATTTTGGAGTTCGAAGATTAACAACTGGTATGTCACCAACGCATACCGAGACGAAAACGATGCGATATCAAAGATACGTAACGGATTGCAGGCATTGGTCGATTCAGTCGAACGAGGTCAATACTCAGAGTTGGATCAGATTGCGGAGATACACTTCGGCAATGCTCTGGGTCTTCGCTGTAAACCGCTGTACTTATATTTTCCCGAGCAGTTTCTTCCGATGTCTCAGCCTGATCACTTGCGACATTTCATAAAGGCATTTGGCGGAACTCCGCAAGGGGAAGTCCTGAGCCTAAACCGCCAGCTTTTATCAATGCTCCGCGCATTTCCTGAGTTTCGGGAGCTCGATACTTTTCAGATCACCAAGTTTCTGTATCACGGCTTAGGTAACGATCCGCGTAAAATGGATCATCCAAAACGCATCTGGAAGATCGCTCCGGGCGCAGAAGCAGAACACTGGGACATGTGCAGAGATCAAGGCTGCATCGTCGTTCACTGGCTCGACGATGTGGATTTCCGTGACTTCAAGGAGCGTGATCACATCAAGGACGCTTTAATTGCATCCGGCCAACGGTCAGGTGGCGCCGGCCAGATTTGGAGATTTACACATGATCTCAGTACCGGAGACATCGTGATTGCGAATCGAGGTCGCAGGCAGGCGGTCGGCATTGGTCGCATCACGAGTGATTATCTGCCCCCGCATGATCCCGATAACCCCAGCACTCACGCCGAGTACCGGCAGACGAGGAAAGTTGATTGGGTCATTACCCAAGACTGTCAGTTACCCGTTCAATTCTTCTATCCGAAAACGATTTCACCGATCTCAGAACAGGAATGGTCCATCATAAAACAAGCGTACCTCACGCAAGATCCGACTCTATCGGAAGCTTTTGCCGAACTGGATGAAGATGAACGATCCGAAGGAGTCAGACCCAAACCTCAACCTTCGAACACTTCCGATGATTTGCAACCGCTCTTTCGATTGAGTTCCTCCACCTCAAACATCATTCTTTATGGTCCGCCGGGAACCGGCAAAACGTATTTGGTGAACCGATTTGCCAAAGAGTTTATCGGCCCGCAGTTGCAGGCCCTGACCTCGTCGGACGAAAAGAAAACGAGAGTATTACAGGATCTCAGGTGGTACGACGCGATCGCACTGGCAATGGCCAGTGATGGTAAGACGAAATTCAAGGTGCCGGAGCTGTTGAACTCGGAGGTGCTTCAGCGTTATGCCTCGCTTAAAAGCGCGCAGAGAGTGAGCAACGCAGTCTGGGGACAATTACAAATGCACGCGCACAAAGACAGCGCGACCGTCAACTACGCCGCGAGACAAGCTCCTTTCCTTTTCGACAAGGACACTGATGCCCATTGGTTTCTAACTCGCGAGGGAAAAGACTATGTGAACGAAAGGCTCGCAGATGAATTGACAACGCTGAGAAATCCTGATGCGAGTTCGCTATCAACTACCGATTTTGTCGACTTCGTCACGTTCCATCAGTCGTTTGCATACGAGGAATTCGTTGAAGGCTTGAAGCCAACATTGAATGAAGATGGAGAACTTGTATACGAAGTGAAGTCAGGCATATTCAGAAAAGCCTGCATACGTGCGACTGCAGCATGGGAACGAAACAAACAGACCCCACCAAAGTTTCTGTTAATCATCGATGAAATTAATAGAGCGAATATCGCCAAAGTCTTTGGCGAACTCATTACGCTCATAGAAGACGATAAACGCCTTGGTCGGCAGAATGAATTAAGAGTTCAACTACCCTACTCGGGTGAGACGTTTGGAGTTCCACCGAATTTATACATACTCGGAACGATGAATACGGCGGATCGATCGATTGCCCTTCTGGATCTAGCCCTTCGGCGCAGGTTTTCATTTCTTGAACTAATGCCGAAGCCGAATCTTTTAAAGGACTTTTCCCGAGTTGATCTCAGCGCAGTGTTGTCAACTCTTAACGAACGAATCGCGCTAATACTCGACCGTGACCACCAGATCGGTCATAGCTACTTCCTTAAGGTGAACACTATCGAAGATCTGCACTTTGCCTGGTACAACCAGGTGCTGCCGTTGCTGCAGGAGTATTTTTACAATGACACTGAGAGTTTGTTTGCGGTCCTTGGTGATGAATTTCTTGAACGACGAACGATCGGCAAGCTAGACGGAAAGCTCAGTGAGTTAGTGGACAGCGAGTCTCCGCGATACGAGATAAAAGAGTTGAGCCCGGATGAGCTTGCCCATGCGTTGAAAGAGTTTGCTTCCAAGGGCGGCACTTCCTCATGATCACCCTGGGAATCGATCTCTCTTCGTCTCGCGAGGGAACGGCGGCTTCTATCATTGAATGGGCCAAATCATCCGTTCTGTTAATTGGCCGGAGCTGAGGTGCGACGACAGGCAGCTTTACAAGTTGATCGATCGTGCGGACGTAGTCGGGATCGATGCTCCATTTGGATGGCCAAAGGCGTTTGTTGAGGCGGTTCTGGGATGGAAGGAGATTAGCTGGTCATCTGAGAACCGCAATCGACTGCAATTTCGAGCAACTGATCTTTTCGTTCGCGAGATGTTAGGAATCTGGCCCTTGAGTGTGTCGACCGACCGCATCGCGCTGCCCGCAATGCGCGCAAACGCCTTGCTTACGAGATATAACGTTAAAGATCGGTCGGGTGACGGTAGGTTCTAAGAAGTTTACCCGGCAGCAACTTTGAAGAGCTGGGGCTTGCCCTATTGCGGCTACAAACTTCTTTATCCAAAATGTGGGAACGCCAGGTTGAAGATTTTGCGAGAACTACAGGCAAAGCTCCCTTTCCTCGATGTACCCCCCGAATATGCATCGACATCAGATGCCCTCGATGCATTGATTGCTAGTCTGACTGCACGAGTGGCTTTTCAGAAAAGAACCGCTGGCCCGCGAGGTGAGCACGTAACATCGGAAGGATGGATTCATTTTCCGCTGAACGGGGCGCTTCCTATCGATAAGGTTTAACGACACAGATGAATTTTCCCTGAACCTGTTTCAAAACTCAGAACCGGTTTTAGCCACAAAAGGGCACATAAGCACAAAGAAATACGGCCCGCTTCAAGAGTTCTGTTTGTGCTTTATGTGCCTTTTGTGGCTAAAACCTTCTGCGCTTCTTCGAGGCGGCTTATTTCTTTTTCGCCTTGGTTGTTGTTTTGCCTTTAGACCCGGCCTTCTTCTTCGCGGCGGGTTTTTTCGCGGCCGGCGTTTTCGAAGTAGACTTCTTTGCGGCTTTCTTCGCTAGTTTGGGCCTCGGTCTGATTGTTTTTATCGGAACAGCGGACTTCGGAGGTTCCCACGGCATCAGGATGGTCCAGATTATCGCCTCGGAGTCCGGGAAATTTGTAGGGTCTGCAAGCCGCCATTCCGCTGTTAAGATTCCCGCGACCATGATCCCGTTCTCGCCTGGCATCGGCGAAGCTGTCGGTGGGCCAGCCACATCAAATCCAAAGTATTCCTGGGCCGGATACTCGAACTTCGACCCGTCCTGTGTCCACATGTAGAAGATACCGTTGCCAACTACGTCGCGATAGAACACGTACAGCCGGTCCTTGTAGACGGTGAGTGCAACAGCCGCGTTGGTTTGTGGCAGGTCGTTACGCACCTCCTTCCAGTCTTTACCGTCGCCGGATACCGCCACGACGAGCTGCTGAGTATCCATCCTGGCGAAGAAGAGGTATAGCTTCCCCTTGTACGCATGGATCGCAGGTGAATGTTTGGTGTTGAGCCCGGTGTTGCCCCACTCAATCTGCCCATTGGCCCGCCGGATGGCCCACATCACAGCGTTGCCTGGGTAATGCTTGGCCACGAAGTAAGTCGTGTCGCCCACCGTGGTGGCAGAAGGTTTTCCCTGTATATCGGGTCCCATCCATGTTCGCCCCGCATCGAAAGGGATGTGTTTATCCGACTCCCAGAGAGAGAACATCTGGTCGCCCTTGTGGTCGCGCGCTACCAGGCACAGGTTTCCCTGCATACTGGTTACGCCAATTCCCTCCTTCGAATCGCAGTTGAGCCAACCCCGGTCCTTGACTTTCCAATTGCCGCTGTCGAATTCAGCTATATAAATCCGCTCACCTTTGTTGTGGCGGTAGGCCATCAACATTTCATTCTCAGACATGCGAATGAGGCTCGGTCCAGTACTGCTGAGCAGGCCGCTTGTCACGTGACCGCCGTTCCAGTAATGCATGGGAGGTGCAACACCGGTTTCGTCCACCCAGTAACTTTTAGCTACCTCGGTATTGAACATGACCGTGTTTTTGAAATCTTCATCGGTAATAATGATGGTCCTCGTCTTTCCGCCAAACATCTCAAAGGTGGTGGTGACAGGATTTAGAAATCTTCCGGGATCGTTAAACCAGGCGTTAAAGACCTCCATGCGACTACGTGGAGGCATGGTGATGGCGCTTTTGGGAACAACGCCTTTCAGCTTATCGAGTACATCTTTCGCGTTTTTGATGAGCGAGATACAGCGGATTACTCGCACGAGGTCACTGGCGGTCTTCACTATGCTCAGGGCGGTGGAACCCATGCCGACGAAACTGACCAGTACTTCGCCCATCACATAATCAGGGTTGGGCATGATCATGACGTAAATTTTCTTGTTGAGCTTGTTCTCCACCCAAATGGTCTGATCTTCCCATGGCCATCCGAGGTTTTTCTTCTTTTTCATAGAGTCGTTATTCTCCTGTCTGTTGGGGGTTCATTTTCACCGTAGTTGTTGGGCCGGCAGCGACCCAGGGTTGCAAGATCCGCACGCGTGTGTGTTGTAGTTGTTATCTGGTCTAAGTGACTGCGGAATGCTTCTGAAGACTCTGAAGACAATCCGAATCCGACGATATCACCGACTAATTGCGGCGGTGGAAGTTGTCGCACGGGCAGGCATCGAGACTAAGGAAGTGATGGAAAACGGCCTCGATACCGACGAACTACTGTTGCGAAGGGTCTAATTACAAGTTGAAATAGTTCAACGTGGCGGCGAATACTATTAAAGTTAGCTGGTTACGTCAACGATTTCCTGGTACTTCGCGGTGAAAGAATTAAGCCACAGATTTTTCGGATTTGATATTCTTTGATCGCATCGTTGTCGCCGCGTCAGGAGTCGAGAATGGACACTCGGAGCTCTATAACTTAATTCGGCAGCTTACCCGGCATGATCACACGCGACGATCTGGAACAGATGTTCGCTTCTGTAAGAGCAGGAGCGAAGTGGAATGTCGACTATGTTTGTTTGTGGGGGTATTTCTTCACCGATCATGATCCGGCGAAGCTTTCTGCTGCCGCTTCGGCTTTGGAACGGAAGGGTTACCGAGTAGTCGGAATTCTCGAACCAACTCGTGACGATAACGATCAAGATCTGCTCTTTTTGCATGTTGAGAGGGAGGAGTTGCACACGGTTGCGAGTCTGGATAACCGTAACCGCGAGCTGTATAAGTTCGCGGAGGAATTCGGCCTTGAGAGTTATGATGGTATGGACGTTGGTCCTATCGATGATCCTCTAACCCCAGTCTAACCGCGTCGAAATTCTAAGCTCTTTAGACCACAGGTTCAGCGCCAATGAGAGCTTTCGAATCGTTTCCAAGGATTGCCTTCTATGGGTGATAACAACGCCCGATTTTCGACCCGTTAAACTCTAGTAGTCGCTCATGATGTGAGACGATCGCGTTTGGAAGCACCGAGCAAAACATGAGCAGTAGTCTAAAAGTTCGCCATGCCCTTTCAGTGAGCGAGATTCGAAACACCCGCCGGGCTTCTTTGCAGAAGTACTCAACCAAATCGTTGCGCCGGCAGGTCGACGTGCGGGCTTTCGTGTGGTAAGCGCGAGAAAGAAAGGCAGCGATGTTACTTGAGCCACAGCTTACTGTATCAGGCTCATACATTTCAGGCGAGCAAGCTTCTCCGCCCGATTCGTTTTTCATTCCAATTGTGTGCGTCAAAGGCCACGGTCTAATGTTTTCCTACTCGGCCCAAGATGGTCCTACATTTGCTTGAGGCCGGTACTGAGCTCTTCAATCAAGCGAACAGAAGCTAAGGAGAAAGCGATGGATGCCTTTGAATTACTCAAAGCCGATCACCAGAAAGTTAACGCGCTTTTTGACGAATTGGAGGCTGCTACCGGCAAGGCCAAGCTGAATGTGTTTAATCAGATCAAGACCGAACTTGAGCTGCACACTCACATTGAAGAAACGATTTTTTATCCCGCTCTGGAAAAGCCCGAGGAAACGCACGAGCTAACTTTGGAGGCCTATGAAGAGCATAAAGTGGTGAAAACGCTGCTGGCGAAATTGAGTAAAGCCAGGACTGCAGATGACGAGTGGCAGGCGCAGGCTAAGGTGTTGCGAGAAAACGTAGAGCACCATGTTGACGAGGAGGAAAACGAGCTCTTCGATAAGGCTGATGAGGCGCTGAGTGATGAAGAGATTGAAGCGTTGGGACAACGAATGGAAGCTGAGAAGGCGCGTAAGCAAGGCCGCGCACCACAAAAGAGTCCCACGAAGAAAAAAGGGATTGTTGCTCGCATAGCCGAGTTCGTCGGACTTGGATCGAGCGCAAGTAGTAAAAAATCTGCAACGGCGAAAAAAGGCGCGACTAAAAAGGCCGCGGCAGGAAAAGGGTCCAAAAAGAAAACCACTACTAAGAAGAGCGCAAGTAAGAAAGGGGCGTCCACAACCAAGCGCGCTTCCAAATCGTCAGCGTCAAAGCAGCGATCACGGTCTAAGAAATCGGCAACGAAGAAGAAGCGTCGATAAGGGGAATGGAGGTTTTCTAGTTTTTCGGTGGCCGCTGCTAACCAAAGATTGGGGACGCGCGATACAGCAAAGCGCGAACTACAAATAGGAACATGCGGTTTCGGGTTATCGAAGAAAGCCTACGCACGCTCCTTCTCCTGTGTTGAAGTTCAACAAACGTTCTATCAACCACCGCAACTCTCAACGCTGGAGCGTTGGCGCAGTGAAATGCCGGTCGACTTTGAATTTACTTTGAAGGCGTGGCAGTTGATCACACATGAAGCCAGGAGTCCCACGTATAGGCGGCTGAAGAACGAGCTATCTGCAAGTGAGAAAACAGCAGTCGGCGGTTTCAAAGCTTCCGCGAAGGTGCACGAAGCGTGGGAAGTAACCGTCGCTTGTGCGCGGGCGTTGAAAGCAAGAACCGTTTTGTTTCAGTGTCCCGCCAGCTTCACGCAAAGCCGGGAGAATGTGGCTAACCTCGAAAACTTCTTCTCGGGTATCGATCGGGACCGGCTAAATCTATGTTGGGAACCTCGCGGCGATTGGGACCGCGACCTAGTTCGCTCCCTTTGTTCAAGCCTTGCGCTCACACACGTCGTGGATCCGTTCTTAAGCAAGACCGAAACTCCCGACAAACCCTACTTCAGGCTCCATGGCCGCGGCGGCTGGCGTTATAAATACGAAATGAGCGAGCTGGAAGAGTTGGCAGCGATGCTACCCCGAAAGAAATTCGGTTATGTGTTTTTTAATAACAGCACGATGACCGAAGATGCGTTGAGGTTTAGCGAATTGATTGCATAAGAAGCGTCGGAAGGAAGCGCCAACGGCGCGGAATACGACAGCCAGGGGCAAGCGCGAAGCGAAGCGGAGCGCGTCGCCCTGGTTAACCAGACAATCAAAATGTTCCAGCCCTGAAAGGGCGAAATACCGTGTCTGTATTTCGGCCTTTCAGGCCTCAATCTCGGATGCTCGTCGTAAACCCAGGGCGACGCGCTTCGCGCTTGCCCTGGGCTGTCATATTCCGCGCCGTTGGCGCTCCGATCAACTTCGAGACTTTCATCGGGCGCGACGCGACGGACGAAACTCTTTCATCCCCTTCTCTACCATAGCGGCTGCGCGATCGGGACCATGACGGCCCAAAACCTTAAAGACTTTTCCTTTGGTTTCGTTATAAGAAATGAAAAAGCGCTCGATCTCGCGGATCAAGTTACTGTTCAAGTCACCGAGAAAGCGCACGTGAGAATGATTGCGCGAGACCGCCGCCACCGCGATGAGTCGGTCGTTGCGAGTCGTTTCCTGTCCCTCTGTCTGCTCCGCCTCAATTATTCCAATCAGTTTGCCAGCGACCAGGCACCCAGGAAAGGCCGGCTCATCCATCAACACGAGTACATCCAGCGGGTCGCCGTCACCGCCGCGAGTAGACGGGATATAACCGAAGTCGAAAGGGAAAACGGCCCCTAAAGGAAGCGGACCGCCGAGTTTGAACAGCCCTAACTCTTCGTCATATTGAAATTTGTTTCGACTACCCTTGGGTGTTTCGATGATCACATTCAGGTGGCCGCGCTCATGATCAAAGGCGTCCAGATCTACCATTGGATTGCGCACAATTTTCTTAACCATTGATCTAACCTCAAACAATCGTCGCGTCGAACACGTACTTACATCCGAGAGCGTGGCAAAAACTCCGGAGAGTGGCTTCATCTATTGCGCTGGTCACATAAATCGGGTCAGTCGGCAAGTCGTGCCATGAGAGAATTATCGTTTCGTCGTGGTAGACGCGGAGATGACTACATACTTCCGGCTCGGCATGCTCACTTGATAAGCTGGCGATACCGCGAAGATTCTCGGCCGTAACAGGCATGAAAAACACTTTCGGCCGCGTTTTCAGAAAACCTTGATTGGTTTCATTTTTCCAGGGACCCGGCCTTGCTGTTAGATAATGCTCGACATCCAAAGCCCATACTCCCTCGAGACACAATACAGAACCAGCAGGTACGAAAGCATGAAGCTCCTCGAAAAATCGTGTGAGATCCGGCGGACTTACCTCCCAGCAGGGCGGCTCGACTATTTGTGGAAGGTTTATGTTTGTCTTCATGATACGAGACTCAAATCCGTTCTCCGGCCGAGGCGACTAATATGACCCCAGCACAACCTGCGCTCCCAACTTCCCCAAAGCGGCTTCGATTGTGGCCCGGCGTGATCGTCGTACTGCTACAGTGGCTGGCCTGGTTTGTTGTCCCCGCTCTATTTCCCCGCGCCGCCACTGTGGGATTGCTGGTTGGAGTGCTATGCGCTTTGGCAATCATACTATGGTGGGTGTTCTTCAGCCGCGCACCATGGAGTGAGCGTGTGGGAGCACTCGTGCTGATGGTCATCGCGCTGATCGGAACAAAGCGCATCGTCCACCCGTCGATCGCCGGCGGTGGGATGGGAATGTTGCTGTACATCCTTGCGCTACCGGTCCTGAGTCTGGCTTTGGTCCTATGGGCTGTAGTAACTCGTCGCTTCTCTGCCGTACCACGACGCGCTGCGCTGGTTGTAGCAATCCTGGTCGCGTGCGGAGTGTTTACCATAATCCGGACCGGCGGTCTCACTGCCGAGTTCGATAACGATATCCATTGGCGGTGGTCCAAAACCCCTGAACAACTGCTCGTGGCCGCCGAAGAACCCGCAGCGGCGCCGGTGGCTCCGGCAGCAAGGACGACTGATTGGTTGGGCTTTCGCGGATCACAGCGCAACAGCATCGTCCGTGGTGTGCGGATTAAGACTGATTGGTCTGCGTCGCCACCGGTGCAGCTATGGCGGCAACCCGTTGGACCAGGATGGTCGTCCTTCGCGGTCCACGATGGACGCTTCTACACCCAGGAACAGCGCGGTGACGACGAAATCGTCTCCTGCCACGACGTGGCAACGGGAAAGCTGGTGTGGAAACATCTCGACAAGGCTCGCTTCTGGGAGTCTAATGCTGGTCCCGGTCCGCGCGCGACTCCAACCCTCAGCAACGGTCGCGTCTACACACAAGGTGCAACCGGAATCGTAAACGTGCTCGAC
>Ga0081539_10003031_pt1 | contig 21772 bp, 20 predicted proteins | sample TabmetS4T2R2_FD_71023 | JGI IMG/M metagenome (GOLD analysis project Ga0081539, IMG submission 71023) | Tabebuia heterophylla rhizosphere microbial communities from the University of Puerto Rico - S4T2R2 | ecosystem: Host-associated > Plants > Roots > Rhizosphere ...
ACACCGTTTGGTCATGATGGTTTTGATTTGCGCATTGATAACATCACCAAGAAATTAGGGTTTATACATGCAAGCGCCGAGAATGTTGCGTATGGAAAATTAATCGCAAAAGAAGTGGTTGATTTGTGGCTCAACAGTCCGGGTCATAAGAAAAATATTGAGGGCAATTATGCATTAACCGGTATCGGTGTTGCCAAAGATGAAAACGGACTGGTATTTTATACACAGATTTTTTTGAGAAAATGAAATACAAGCTGCGAACCTGAAGCTATTAGCTTGAACAGGTTTGTCTGTTTATTTTCATTTTATTTTTTCGAATATATTTTCTCCGCAAATAGAAATTAATAAGCTTCAACTTACTATTACTTTGCATTTTTAACCAATACAAATGATACAGATTATAGACTACTGCGATGAGTATGCAAACGATTTTAGAGACCTCAATCTTGAGTGGCTCGAAAAATACAATCTTACCGAATCGCATGATCTCGAAATTATTAATCATCCTAAAGAAACAATTCTTGATGGCGGCGGATGCATATATCTTGCCAAAGCAGGCGACAAAATCGTGGGTACAGCAGGCTTGGCGAATGAGGGTAATGGAGTTTACGAATTGATTAAAATGTCTGTCACATCTGCATTTCAGGGACAGGGTATCAGCAGAATGTTGTTGGAAAAATGTTTGAGTAAAGCAAAGGAACTAAAAGCGAAGAAAGTTTTTCTTTATTCAAACAGCCAACTAACAACAGCGATAAACCTGTATAAAAAATATGGTTTTAAACATGTTGACGCCAGCAATTCGCCTTTGCTCACTGCCGATGTAAAAATGGAATTATCTTTATAGCTTATTAAAAATTTATGGCGAGGGTTATCATCTCTGTAAAAGACCTTATAAAAAAGTATGGTGATTTTACAGCAGTAAAAGGAATAAGTTTCGAAGTAATGGAAGGTGAAATATTTGGTTTGCTTGGACCTAATGGCGCCGGCAAATCTACCACGCTTGAGATTATTGAAACACTTCGCGAAAAGACAAGTGGTGAAGTTATTGTTGATGAATTTAATCTTGGTAAACAACCTAATGAAATAAAAAAGATCATCGGTGTGCAGTTGCAAACTGCCGGTTATTATCCGGGTTTAAAACTTACAGAGTTGCTGGAGCTTTTTGCAGGCTTGTACAACGAACCCATCAATACTATGCAATTACTCGATTCAGTAAACTTGAGAGATAAGGCCAACAATAAATTCAAAGAGTTAAGTGGCGGACAAAAACAACGTTTCTCTATAGCAACCACTCTCATTAATAAACCCAAAATTATTTTTCTTGATGAACCCACAACAGGTCTTGATCCGCAGGCAAGAAGAAATTTGTGGGATTTGATTAAAAGCATAAGAAAACGTGGTACAACAGTAATCATCACTACTCATTATATGGATGAAGCAGAAATATTATGTGATCGTGTTGCTATTATTGACGCAGGAAAAATAATTGCACTTGCATCGCCCGATAAATTAATTGATGATCTTGTTGCAACAGGTTTTGAAAGACCAAAAGAAGTAAAAAAAGCAAATCTTGAAGATGTGTTTATCAATTTAACGGGGCATACGATAAGAGAGGAATAAAACCCTCTAAATCTCCCTAAAGGGAGACTTTAAGCAGTGTGAGTTTGTAGATCTGATTAAAATTATTAACATTGACATTCATCTTTTAATCCCTCATATACAATGGAAACAACAATTGAAAGTCTTCGGTATCCAATAGGCAAATATGCGCCTCAACCTTTTTCGCATGAACAAAAAGAACAATGGCTGCTCGATTTAAAATTTTTGCCTAATGAGTTGGAATTTGCGATTGAAAATTTAGATGAAACACAATTAGACACTCCCTACCGCGATGGCGGATGGACAGTGCGGCAACTTGTGCATCACGTGGCAGACAGTCATATCAATGCCTATGTGCGGTTTAAGTTGGGGCTTACAGAAAATAATCCGATGATAAAACCTTATGAAGAAAAAGATTGGGCAATGCTGAACGATGTAAACACAGTGCCTATCAATGTTTCATTGACATTGCTGCATGCATTGCATCAACGTTGGCAGGAGGCGATAAAAAATATTTCAGATGAGCAATGGGAAAGAACAGTGTTTCATCCTGAACATAAAAAAGAAATGAGCCTTTGGTATTTGCTCGGTATGTATGTATGGCATGGCAAACATCATGTGCGTCATATAACAGCGTTGAGAGAAAGGATGGGTTGGTAGAGAAATTAAGTTTTGCGTTTTATATTTTAAGTTGAACATAAAACACAAAACATAAAACACAAAAACATTTTTCAATGAGAGATTTAAGATGGAAAACACTATCACAAGAATATTTGTTTAAGGAAACGTGGTTTACGGTTCGCAAAGATGTATGTGAAAAACATGATGGTAAAATCGTGGATCCATATTATGTATTTGAGTTCCCAGAATGGGCAACTGCATTTCCTTTAACTGAAGATGGTAAGATTGTAATGGTGCGTCAATACCGTCATGCATTGGGCGATGTATGTATTGAATTACCCGGCGGTTGCGTTGATCCCGAAGACGCAACACATGAAGATGGGATCAGGCGTGAGCTGCTTGAAGAAACCGGTTACATATTTAATGAAGTGCATTATCTTGGAAAGATATCGTCAAACCCTTCCACCAATTCAAACCTGATGCACATGTTTATTGCAAAGGGTGGTAAAAAAATTCAGGAACAGGAACTTGATCACAATGAAGAAATTGAAGTAATGGAACTTACAATGGATGAACTTTTGCAACTGATCGAAGAAAGAGGAGTTGTGCAATCCATGCATCTTTCAACAATATTTTATGCATTAAGATATTTAGAGAAACTAAAGTATGCGGCACAAAGTTTAAAACAACTTTAAAGTATTACGAACTCTCAAAGTCCCCCTTTAGGGGGATTTAGGGGGTTTACCTCACCCACCAAAAAAACACTGCCACAAACGACAATTAAATCTTCTTCATCTGCATGTTCCAGTGCTTCTTTCAGAGCTGTATTTACATCATCATAAATATTTCCTTTTAAATCAAGTAAAGTCGCTTTAAGAGCCAGTTCACTTGCAGGCAATGCTCTTGGTATCTGTGCTTTTGTAAAATAGTATGTTGCATACTTTGGAAGTTGCTCAAGAATTTTTTCGACTTCTTTATCTTTTACCATACCGATTACAAAATGCAAATCGTTATGTGTTATCAGTTCAATTTGTTCAACAACCTGTTTAATACCGTCAACATTATGAGCAACATCAAGAATTACGGTCGGGTTTTGATGAATCACTTCCCATCGTCCATGCAAACCGGTGATTTTTTTTGTAAGCGACAAACCCTTATGTATTTGTTCATCACCAATTTTCCAACCTTTTGTTTTAAGACAATGAATTGCTTCAAGTACAGTAATGATATTTTTTCGCTGATAAATTCCGGGCAAATCTAAACTGTAAGCTACATGAGCATCTTTTCGTTTATTTACGACAGTAACATCCAAGTGGTGATTGCTGTAATGCCAGTCAGACACATATTTTTTATCTTCAGCAAAAATGAGGGGTGCTTTTTTTTCCGATGCAACTTTTTCAAAAACAGGTTTCGTTTCCGGCAGTGTTTCACCAATTACTACCGGAATATTTTCTTTAATGATGCCCGCTTTTTCATAGGCAATTTGTTCAAGTGTATCGCCCAGCATATTCATGTGATCCCAGCCGATGTTTGTTATCACACACAATTCCGGAGTAATCACGTTTGTACTATCCAATCTTCCACCCAAACCAACTTCAACCACGGCAACATCAACAAGTTGTTCTGCAAAATAAGTAAACGCCATTGCCACGGTTATTTCAAAAAACGAAGGATGAATTTCCTCAATCAAAGGCTTAACTTTTTCTGTAAATGCAACCACAAAACGTTCGTCACACATTTCGCCGTTCACTTTTATGCGTTCTCTAAAATCTTTCAAATGTGGCGAAGTATATAAACCCGTTTTGTTCCCTGCCGTTTGTAAAACCCCAGCAAGCATGTGACTTACAGAGCCCTTGCCATTTGTTCCTGCAATATGTATGCTCTTAAATTTTTTGTGAGGATTGTTCAGTGCTTCACAAAGACGTAATGTATTGGTAAGGTCTTTCTTAAATGCATCAGCACCGATGCGGCTAAACATAGGCAGCGTTGTATAAAGATAGTCGAGTGTTTCCTGATAAGTCATGCTGCCAAGTTAGACAACTTTACAAAAGATTGTAAGAAGTTTTTTCGGTGATAAACTTTTGTTTTCTATGGCATCACCTGTTGTGTCACTCACTTCAAGGTTCCCCTTTCAATTTGGGTATAGCGTTCAGATTTTAAGTTGTATTTCGTGCCACAAGGCGACACTTAAGACCATGCTGTGATCTTATAAAAAAATAACACAACGCTTTACACTTTTGCTCGATAAAAATTTTTTTGGGCAGAAATATTTGTGTGAAGATGACTTGGAAAGTAAAATTTAATGAGAGTTTTATTTTGAACCGATAAAAAAATTCCAAATTCCTCTAAAATTATCCCTTTGGATTTTCAAATCTAATTTCAATTGTTCCTTTTTGAATTTCGGAGCCCTTGGAGAATTTTACCTGACGGGCCCTTCTTACAGCAATTTGATCTATCTCGGAATTTCCGCTAGCTAGTTGTATTTTTGCGTCTGTTACATTTCCATTTACATCAACTGTTACATTTACATAAACTTTACCCCCGTATCTATAACTATCTTCAAATCTTGTATTACCAACCGGTCTTCTGCCGGCTAAACCATTCGTAATGCTAACACCACCATTTCCTCTTCCGCCATTACCGGTGTAACTGTCGCTGTTTGGATTACCATTGGGTTTGCCTTGATCGCCATTGCCGCCGGCTATACCTTGATTGCGAACCTTGTTATAACTGTCTGCATTGTTGCCACCATTACCGGTGTTTGAACCGCCTGCATAAACAGCTTTAGGTTTTTGTGGTTTTGGTGGAGTATTTTCGACTGGCTTATCAATATTTTTTTTAGTTTCTGCATTCTCTGTTGCAGTAGGATTTTTCTTTGCTTCAGGTTTTGGTGAAGTGTGTATAGCAGGAGCATCCGCTTCTTTATTCTCTGCAACTTCCGGATTTGTTTCTGCCGTAGCTTTTGAAGTTTGAGGCGGAGCAGTATTTGTTTCTTTTGCAGAAGAGGGTTCACCGGGAATTTGAGGAGCAACTTTACCCATACCAAAATCGCTGTTGCCAAGGTTTACTTCAATGCCCTCATCAACAGGTGGCGGGGGAGGTTGTGGAATCGTCCAGCTTGCGAGAAATAAACACAGGAATAAAACACCCGAAACAAGCACTGTCATACCGGTTGCTTTCATATTTTTTTCTCTTTCAAACTCTTCGTGTGATATGTTGATGTTTGTCATCATTTTTATTTTGTTATATCGTTGACATTTAGTGGTGAATAAAGTTCAGAACGTACAAGTGAGTGACACAACAGACGATGCCATTATAATCTATAGTCCGTCACAAAAAAAACTCTACAAATTTATTCTGCATTATCAATATCAACTGTTATAAAGATGCTAACAGGTGTGCATTGTTTTTTAGTATTGAAAGAACGTGAAAGTTTTAACAAAATTGTTTATCCATAGTAATGATAAAGCCATGAGGGCGCATACTTCAAAAGCTTTGCGATAAGCCACCAACGTTTCGTGATATATACCCGCCATTTTTTTGTTTCAATAGCTCGTATAATTTGATGCGCAGCTTTTTCGGGAGAGGAAACCCAAAACTGTTTGTTGCCTTTGCTTTGCTTCGTTTTGATAAAGCCGGGTTGAATATCCGTAATATAAATTTTTGCTTTTAAGTTCCGAGCTTTTATATGCAGTGCTTCCATATAAGTGCTCATAAAAGCTTTGCTGGCACTATATGCCGGGGCAAGACTTAAACCTTTATTAGCTGCGATAGATGATGTTGCAGCAATTTGTCCGTGTCCCTGTTTTATAAAATAATTGAACATAAAAGCAGTGAGGTCAACAAAACCTTTTACGTTTATTTCGTAAGTATTTTTTTCGATTTCGGGATTGAGTGTTTTGCTCGGCTCGCCATAACCGGCGTTGTAAATAAAAATATCAACCCCACCCATTTTTGAAATGAGTGAGTTGAGACATTCAATGTTATTTTCTAAACGAACATCGAAAGATTCAATAAAGATTTGCGAAGGAAATTTTTGTTTTATCTCGTGAAGCAAAATTTCTCGCCGCCCGGTGATTCCAATCGTATAACCTTTTTGCACATATTGCAAAGCCATTTCTTTTCCGATGCCTGAAGTGGCACCAATAATGATTACTTTTTGGGGGGCGGTTTTCATTATGATATTTTGGTAGGTGGCTGCAATTTAAACCACATTACTTATTGGTGGCTTTAATAATGCTGCTAATAAAAATTTGAGAAAACAACCTTATATTAGTCAATCGGGGTAATCGAAGAAGAAAATAAATTGAGCGCCTTAAAAAATTTCGATAACCATGCATCTTTTTTTGGGTTATAATAGTCTTAATATAGTGCTATAAACGAAATTACAATAGCTACTAAGACAAAACTAATTGCTTAACAAGCAAGCTCCGCAGAAAGCCGCCGATTCGGTGGCTTTTTTATCGTAGAATTTTTGTGCTAAGCGTTCTTTATACTTTGTCACTTATGGCAGAAACACAGAAAATCATATTCTGAAATGCGCTATTCTTTCCGCATCAAAATCGCAATTGCAACATTCCTCATCAATTTCTGCCCCGCATCTTCTATAAAATTCAAGTGCAGAGATATTCCAATCTGAAACCTGCCAACGAACTCGCTTACAATTTTCTTCTTTAGCTACGTCAAAAATTTTCGTTAGTAATTCACTCCCTATTTTTTGTGAACGATAGGATTCTTTTACATATAAATCATCTAAGTAAAGTGATTTGCCCACCCATGTGTAATAGGCAAAAAAATAAGAAGCAATCGCTACAATTTCTTGCTGTTCATTTTCTGCAACGAAGCATTTGAATAAATCTTTTTCTTCAAGCATTTGGTCAACGGTGTTGATTACTTTTTCAGGAGTCTTTTGAAAGGTTGCCAGTTCTTTCACCAATGAGAGAATTGCAGGAAAATCTTGTTCAGTTGCTTTTCTAACAGTAATGTTCATAGGTTCAATTTATGGTATTTGTGACAAATACATTTAATGCATCTTTAATTCAGATGTATTTTAAAACTAAAAATATGCAGGCACTTCTTTGAGATTAATACATAGAACGGCAGCATTTAAGACATAATAGAATTATAATTTAATCTCTTGCCGGCATAACCGATGAACGAAAATAGACGCAGGGAAGATGCTATAAAAAATGGAGGCTTAGAACTTAGGACAAGGTAATCCTTTGCTTCCCGGAGTTTTTGCAATGTAAATAATGGAGAGCTCAACACCGCCACGGCTTTGAGACGCCGTTTTTAAATCAGACATATTGATATCGTAAGTGAGACCGAATCTTAAATTGTTGTACTCAAGACCAATATAAGGAATAAGCGCATCGCCGAGGCGAACCCAACTTCCTGCATAAAAACTTACAGGGTTTTCAGTGGTTTCAAGATCGCCTGTCGCGAACTGCATAGCTGCGCCTAATACGGTTTCATGAGCTTTTGCCTGTGTGCTGTAAAGTGCGCTTACATGCAGCGTACTTGTTTCGCTCGTGGGGAAGTAACCACCTGCATGAAACGTTGCCCGCGGACTTAAAAGATAATATGAATTAGCCGTGAAATTTTGCTTTGGTCTGTTTATGTGATACACGCTTACACCTGCATACAAATTGTTTCTGTCTGTAGTGCTTGTGGTATAAAGCAAACCTGCATTTACATCGAAGTAGCTGGATTTAAGAATTGCATTGTTAAAAGTTTCACTGGTTACCCCTGTAAAACCAAGCGGCGTTAATTGGTCTTCGAACTTTAGATCTGATGTAAAGATGTTCATATTGCTGTAGGTCGCTTGTAAACCTAAGCCAAGTTGTTTATATCCATCTTCATCGAGCCCCTTATGGAAAGCAGTGGAGAGAGAAACATAGTTGAACGATACAGCACCTGCGGCACTTTTATCGGTATAACCCATAATACCGATACCCCATGTATCGCGGTAATCTATGGTATTTTTCAACAATGGTGCGTCAATAGAAAGCGTTCCTGTCTTGTACGCCTGATTAATGGTGGGCCACTGATTACGGTAATTTCCGGCAACACGTAGATTGCCATTAAACTTACCGGTAAATGCCGGATTTAATGTAAGCGGCGAAGAAAAGAATTGCGAAAAATGCGGGTCCTGGGCTGTTGATAAAATTGAACAGGATAATAGGACTAAGAGTAAAAGAATATTTCTCATCACAGCGGTTTCAGGCAATAAAAGTAACAAATTCTCTTATAGTTTATCTTCATTAATCGTATTTTAAGAGGAGGCTTGATGAATTTTTAAGATTGAGCCTTGTTTCCGAAAGCAAGATCACCGGCATCGCCAAGACCCGGAACAATATATCCTTTTGCAGTAAGTTCTTCATCAATATCACCACACCAAATATGAACAGAATCGCCCGCTTCGCGCAAGATGTATTCAATGCCAATGGTACATGCAATTGCACAAGCAATATGAATCTGCGATGGCGCTCCTTCTTCTTTTATAGCGTCCATTGCTTTAACAATTGATGCACCGGTTGCAATCATTGGATCAGATAAAATGAGAATTCTGTTTTCAAGAGAGGGAGAGCTCATGTATTCAAGCCATATATCAAAACTGCCGTCGGGATTATGTTTGCGGTATGCAGAAACAAAAGCATTATCAGCCCTGTCAAAAAAACGGAGCATGCCATGATGCATCGGCAAACCTGCACGCAGTATGGTGGCAAGCACAGGTTGTTCCTTTAAAACTTTACTGGTATGAATACCTAAAGGTGTTTGTATTTCGGTTTCTTCCCACGGAAGGTGTTTACTAATTTCATAAGCTATTGTTTCGCCAATGCGCTCAAGATTGCTGCGAAAGCGCATACGGTCTTCCTGTACAATGGTATTACGAATTTCACTTATCCAGTTTGTGATGAGGCTATGTTGTTCACTTAAATTAGTAACCATATTGCTAAGGTAAGTTGTTTGTAGCTTATCGTTATTCGTTATTGTTTAATGAGTTTTTATGAATCGAACTACATTTAGAGTCACTTGTTTTAATGCAGCATTCCTAAATTAATTATTGTCTTTTCCAAAGCATTCAAAAAAAATTTGTCGGTTTTGAAAAAAACGTATCTTGTGTCGCTTTGAAAAAATTAGCTGCCATACTACTTCTCGCACTATTTGTTTTCAATACCATTGGTTACAGACTGTTGGTTGAATATGCTCTTAATAAAGCAGACAACAACCTCGAAGCACGTTTGGATAAAGGTCACTTTAACGAAAGCGAACTTATCACTATAAAAGTTGCGCTCAATCTTCCTTATCAAACCAATCAAAAAGATTTTGAACGTGTAAATGGTGAAATAAATTTAAACGGCACGATATATAAATATGTTCAGCGTAAAGTTTACAATGATACTTTGATACTGCAGTGCATACCTCACGAAGAAAAAACAGAGCTTCAACAAAAAGCAAACGACTATTTTGGCAAGGTAAATGACCTTCCATCTTCAAACGATAACAATAAAAAAGCCGAAGTATTTAAACAGCTCTCCGGTGATTATGATTTCAACACCTTAGCTCAAATTTCTTACTATTTAAGAGAACAAGCAGATTATAATTTATTCAATGATGCATCCATTCTGCATCAGTACCTTCCTGTGAATGGTCAGCCTCCTGAATTACTCTCCTAAAAAATCCCAACCACTAAAGGGATGAACGTAACATTTGTATTGCGTTCGTGTGAAATTGTTCCGCAATTATTTTCATTGCATGCTAAAACAAGTTCAAGCATGTAAACACGGTGTCCGTTGCTAACTTACCGCACAGAGTAGCATAAAGCAAAATTTTGAAGTTGTACAGAAAAGTTCAGAACGTACAAGTGAGTGACACAACAGAAGTTTAATAGCAGCACTTCAGCTAAGTACAAAAAAGAAAACACCTTCCAAAAAAAGCGGAACAAAAAGAAAAATGTGTGATTGTTTCAAAATTTGATTTAACCCCGTTATGAATAAAAATATTTCTTTCATTCTTGTTTTATGGCTTGCCGCCGCATCATGCGTTACAAAAGATTATTCAAAAGTTGTGCATGATCCTGTGTTGTATTCTCAAACAGTGAAAAAGCTAAACGACATTGTGCTGGAGAATAATTTTCCACCGATGATTGCATCGCGCAATTATGCGTATGCGGCAATTGCAGGGTATGAGGTAATTGCGGCGGGCGACAGCAATTATGTTTCTCTTGCAGGGCAAATAAAACACATGCCGCCCATGCCAAAGCCCGATACAACCAAGAAGATTGATTTTCCTTTTGCAGCCATGCTTGCGTTTTGCAAAGTAGGCAATGCTGTTACTTTTCCTGAAGGCAGCATGGATGAATATGTAAAGGGTTTAAAGGAAAAAGTGAAAGATGCAGGCATGCCGTCATCTGTTTTTGATAACAGCGTTGCGTATGGTAATAAAATTGCCGACAGCATTTTGAGCTGGAGCAAAAAAGATAATTATGCACAACTGCGGTCGGCAAGCAAATACACAGTAACGAACGACCCGGGAACATGGGTGCCTACGCCGCCGGGATACTTTCAGGCAGTAGAACCGCATTGGAAAGAAATGCGTACGCTCGTTCTCGATTCATGTTCGCAATGTATGCCACCTCGTCCGCCAAAATTTACACCCGAAGACAAGAATAGTGAGTTATTTAAAGCAGTGATGTTTGTAAAAAATACGGGCGACAGTTTAACAGATGAGCAAAAACACATCGCAGATTTTTGGGACGATAATCCTTTTAAGTTAAACGTGGTTGGGCATGTTATGTATGCAACAAAAAAGTTTTCACCGCCGGGTCACTGGATGAATATCGTTGGCATTATTGCACAAAAGAAAAATGCAGATTTTTCTGAAACAGCCCGGGCTTATGCGGAAACTTCAATTGCGCTCTACGATGGCTTTATAAGTTGCTGGGATGAAAAATATCGCAGCAATTATGTGCGTCCCATCACAGTTATTAACAAGTACATGGATCCGGAGTGGCAGCCATACATTCAAACGCCTCCTTTTCCCGAGTACACAAGTGGTCATGCAGTAATTTCTGCTGCTGCCGCCGAAGTAATGGCAAGTATTTTTGGAGATAATATTACTTACACCGATACATCTGAAACCGAATTTGGTATTGCTCCCCGTACTTTCCATTCTATAAGGCAAGCTGCCGAAGAAGCAGGCATGTCGCGTGTTTATGGCGGCATTCACTACAAGTACTCATGTGAGGTAGGTACAAAAGAAGGCAAGCAGGTTGGCGATCTTGTTGTGCAGCGTTTACGTATGACACGTGGCGATTTGCTAAGCAAGAAATGATCACCAATTAAGATGATTAGAAATGATTATTATGATCCAGAATAATTTTTATGAGCCGGGCTAATGTTTTTATGGCATCACCTGTTGCGTCGCACTCTTATACTGTTAAAACAATTAGCAGCATGGATCGAAGAACTTCATCACATCAAACAAAAAAATGACGTTAATTGAATCTTCTTTCCTCTTTTATGGGAATAGGGGAGCAACAAAAAAAATTTAACCACTCTGTTTCCCCTTTAGGGGATAGGGGCAAAACAACTTGTTTATGAAAAAGATCATCGCAACATTATTAATAGCATCATTTGGCATCCTTGTTTTAAACAGCAATGTAAGCGCACAAGGCTGCGTGGCTGTTCGTCAAATGGGCGGAGAAAACGCTTTAGGAGCAACAAGTTCTTACAATCTTTCCAAAGGCGATATGCAGGCAGGGCTTAACTATCGTTATTTTCACTCATGGAGACATTTTATTGGCAGAGAGGAACAGAAAGAACGCCAAACAACAGGTGGCGGTATTGGTGTAGATGGTAAAGACCGCGGCAATGCCGTTAATATTTATTCGCATGCAGTAGATCTCAATTTCGCCTATGGCTTAACAAACCGCATTCAGTTATACGTAGCCATTCCTTATGTGCATAATGAACGTTCTCAAGTTTTGAGACAAACGGCACCGGTTGTTGATACATTTCGATACAGTGTATATGCAGCCGGACTTGGCGATATACGTGTAGGTGCTAATTATTGGGTGTTTAATCCTGCTACTGCTCGAAAAGGTAATTTAAGCGTAGGCTTAGGGTTGAAATTACCAACAGGAAGTCACTCAAAAGTTGATCAGGCGCCTCAATCAGACGGAAGGATACGATATGCTGTAATGGATCAAGCCATTCAACCGGGCGATGGTGGATTGGGAATTTCAGTTGAAATGCAGGGCTTCGTGAAAATATACAGAGGAATTTATGGTTTCGCTAATGGTTATTACTTATTCAATCCAAAGGAAAGGAATGGAACTTTTAAATCAACGCCAACAGTGGTTACAGATTCAAGCGGAAACGTTCTTGGTACATTGACAGGCTATAATGAATATGCATGTCCTGATCAATACTTTGCCCGTGCAGGTTTTATGACTTCTGTATTAAAACATAAAAATCTCACGTTCTCTTTAGCAGGAAGATGGGAAGGCATTCCCCGTAATGATGTTTTTGGCGGAAAGGTAGCATACCGTCGTCCGGGTTATGTTGTGGCGATAGAATCCGGTGTTTCTTATCGCACAGGTCAGCATAGCTTCAGTTTATTTGTTCCTTACAATTTTATAAAAGACCGTATTCAAAGCGCTGCTGATATAGCAAGGCAAAATTTACAAAATTCGGTGATCACCGATAAAGCGCAATTGACGCACGTACAGGGTGATGCAGCCTTCGCAGATTATTCAATCAATCTTGGTTATTCGTACAGAATAAATACACACAAAAAAGCTATGGCAACGCATGATGTTCAATAATTGTAAAACAATTTTTTGTCTCAATAAACAAGCAGTTTAATAATCCTTGTTGTTTCTGCAGCAAGGAATATTTTGTCAGAATAGAATTGTATAAATGATGTGTCATTACAAAAGGTGAATGAAGAGTTGCAGCTGGTATCCCCTCCTTGGAGGGGCAGGGGTGGGTTGCTCAATATAGTTCTGAATGTACAAGAGTGCGACCCCGAGGCAGCGCACAAATCTTTCTCGGGGCAAGCGCAACAAAAGTTCAATAGTAATAATATAGCTCGGCTCAAAAAAATCTTGCAAATAAATTTTCACTCAACTAACATTATTATGAGAAAATTCAAACTTATTAAACACTGCGCGCCTGCCGCGATAGTGTTTTTAATATTGCCCTTTCTTGCAAAATCGCAAACCGATATGGATGCGATTATGATGAGTAAAAAATACTTGTGCATCGGTCCCATGTACGGATACAGCAGTTGGAAAAATTATTGGGAGGGCACATTTAAACGCGACAATGAAAATCTTGGACGCGTGTCAACCCAAATGTATAGCGTGATGGCTGCCTATGGCATAAAAAGCAACCTGAATGTAATTGGGAATTTGCCTTACATAAAAACAAAAGCAACCGAAGGCACGCTGCATGGCATGAAGGGTTTTCAAGACCTTTCGCTATGGGTAAAATGGATGCCTGTTTCAAAAGACATTGATAAAAAAAGCACATTCTCGTTATTTGTGCTTGGTGGCGTTTCCTTTCCTGTAAGCGATTACACGCCCGATTTTCTTCCTATGTCAATCGGTTTGCACAGCACGAATCTTTCAGGGCGTGTGATTGCAGATTATCTGCACAACAAGTTCTTTATTACGGCTTCCGGAACTTATACTTACAGAGATAATATCAAGATAAGTCGCAACGCATATTATACAACTGAAATGCATTACACAAACGAAGTGAAAATGCCCGATGTTGCTTCATTCAACTTAAGAACAGGTTACAGAAGCCATCATCTTATTGCAGAAGCATTTGCATCGAACATGACAACGCTTGGCGGCTTCGACATTCGCAAAAACGACATGCCTTTCCCCAGCAACAAAATGAATGCAACTTCTGTTGGTATTGGCTTTAAATACACTTTCAAAAAAATACACGGGCTTTCACTTATTGGTGATGCAAGCTATGTTGTTGCAGGAAGAAATGTCGGTCAGGCAACTTCTTTCAGTGGTGGTTTATTCTATGCATTTAAAGTTTCAAAAAAATAAAACAACTAACTCTAATTTTAATTGAGATGAAGAAGATATTTTTTCTAAGTGTAATAATTCTTGGTGCTGCGATTATTTTTCAAACATCATGTTCAAAAGATGTAAGGGGCAGAACAGATGATTTACCTGCTTTAGAACCGGCAAACATTGATCTTGATGCAGGCACATGGAAACTTGTCTTGCTTCCACGTCCCGATTCTTTTGCAGTGGCTGCACCTGCTGCAACAAACACTCCCGGCTATCTTGGTGAGTTAAACGAAATAAAGGGTTTGCAACAAAATTTGTCAGGCACTCAAGTTGCCGATATAAAATATTGGAGCGCAGGTGCTGTATTAAGATGGAATGAAACAATGAGAGAGCTTGTTGCGAAACACAATCTTCCGCCGTATCAAAATGAAGACGGCACATATCCCATTCCCAGTTCAACCAATCCTTTTGCATATCCGCAATTTCCTTTTTCTAATCCGCCATTTGCAGCACGTGCTTATGCTTATGTAAGCGCTGCTCAATACGATGCACTTGTTGCATGCTGGTACTATAAAAAATTATATAATCGTGCTGCGCCTTATAAAAATGATTCACTTATTAATGAAAAAACAACATTAATAGCAAAAACAGATTTGCCTTCTTATCCTTCCGAAGATGCAGTGCTGGCAGGTGTTACAGCAGAAATAATGAAAATGTTTTTCCCAACAGAAGTTGCTTATGTAGAACAGAAAGCTGCAAATGCGAAAGAAAGTTGTATTGCATCGGGAAAAGCGACCAGAAGCGATTGGGCTGCAGGTGAAACTTTGGGGCGACAAATCGCATCTGTATTTGCCGGACGCGGCAGAGCAGACAATGCAAGTAAAGCAGTTGGCACACCCGAACAATGGACACAACTTGAAATAAGCTGTGTGGCAACGGGTGAAATTCCTTGGTATAGTTTGGAAACACCAAAACGCCCACCCATGCTGCCTTTCTTTGGAAATGTAAGACCTTTTTTATTTGATTCATTAACTGCAATAGCATTGCGTCCCGGTGCGCCGCCATCAACATCGAGCGAACAAATGAAAAAAGAAACGCAGGAAGTACTCGATGCTGTTACGAATCCTTCTGCAGAGCATATCAGGATTGTACAATTTTGGGCAGACGGTGCAGGCACATATACACCGCCGGGTCATTGGAATGCGATTGCGTCGGAAGATTTCGTTACAAAAAATTTCAGCGAAGTGCGTTGGGCTCGCAATCTTGCGTTGCTAAACATGGCAGAGATGGATGCAGCCATCGTTTGCTGGAACACGAAATATTATTATTACAACCCGCGTCCGTGTCAAATGAACCCTGCGATAAAAACGCTTACAGGCACGCCGAATTTTCCCTCGTACATATCAGGTCACTCAACATTCAGCGCTGCTGCTGCAAGCGTGTTGGGGCACATTATTCCAGATAGAGCAAATGCATATACTAACATGGCGGAGGAAGCAACTTTATCGCGTTTGTATGGTGGCATTCATTACAAAAGCGATTGTGATAGCGGTTATTCGGTTGGTTTAAAAATCGGTGCGTATGCTATTCAAAGAGCTACGACCGATGGAGCAGAATAAATTTATTTATCTCATAATAATAACAAGCAGTTAGTTATACGACCCTTTGTTTCTACATGGGGTTCAGTTTTAGCTGATGAGAATGGTGAAATGATTACGACGCGAGAAATGATTGAATTGATGCGATGATAATTTGCAATAATCGTATGAGCCCGCCTTGTACTTTGTTTACGCAACTGCTTTCTTCACTAATTCCGCAGCCTCACTTAACAGAATTGCAGATTGAACTTTCAAACCACTTTCATCAATCAGCTTCTTTGCTTCTTCTGCGTTTGTTCCCTGCAGACGAACGATGATAGGAATATTGATATTGCCGAGTTTATTATAAGCCTCTATAACGCCCGCTGCCACACGATCACAGCGCACAATGCCACCAAAAATATTTATGAGAATTGCTTTTACATTCTGGTCTTTCATAATGATGCGAAAACCGGCTTCAACAGTTTGAGCGTTTGCAGTGCCACCAACATCTAAAAAGTTTGCAGGCTCACCGCCGCTCAATTTTATCATATCCATTGTTGCCATTGCAAGACCGGCACCATTCACCATACAACCAACATTGCCATCAAGCTTTACAAAATTTAAATTGTACTGACCAGCCTCAACTTCTGTCGGGTCTTCTTCTGTAATGTCTCTCATTGCAGCAAGATCAGAATGACGCATCAATGCATTTTCATCAAGATTCATTTTACAATCAACAGCAATAATCTTATCGTCGCTGGTTTTAAATAAAGGATTTATTTCAAGCATGCTGCAATCAAGACCGATATAAGCATTGTACAAATTCGTTACAAATTTTAAGCAATTCTTAAAAGCTTCGCCACTCAAACCAAGATTGAATGCAATCTTGCGTGCCTGAAATGCTTGTAAACCACCGGAAGGATGAACCCATTCTTTAAAAATTTTTTCCGGAGTTTTGTGTGCAACATCTTCAATGTTTACGCCGCCTTCTGTACTATACATAATTACATTTCTACCCTTTGCACGGTCGAGCAAAATAGAAAGATAAAATTCTTTTACAGGATTGGGTCCAGGGTAATAAACATCTTGTGCAATCAAAACCTTATTTACTTTTTTTCCCGCAGGTCCCGTTTGAACCGTCACCAATGTGTGTCCCAAAATGTTTTTTACTATGGTATCAATTTCTTCAAGACTTTTACCAACAGCAACGCCGCGCTGATTACTGCCAACAATCTCACCCTTGCCGCGACCGCCTGCATGTATCTGTGCTTTCACCACCGCAAAATTATTTCCCGTTTGATTTTTTATTTGTCTGTAAGCTTCTTCAGCAGCCATCACCGTATCAACCGCAATGCCTTCCTGCACGGGCACGTTGTATTTTTTCAACAGTTCCTTAGCCTGATATTCGTGAAGATTCATAAGTAAAAATTTGTCCGCGAAGATAAGAGATGTTTTATGTTTTGGGTTTTGTGTTTTAAGTTTTTTGTGAGCCAGCTTTGAATTACCATTAAGCTTTCGTTGTGTCACTCACTTCAACATTCTGAACTTTATAGGGCTGTAGGGTTCATTGTTTGTGTTCGCAAGAGCTTTATCTTCTAAAAGTTTGTGTTGCAGCCTTCGTGATTTTTAGTTCGGTCGTTATCTTGTAGGGTGTTCCCACCAGCCACACTTGTCCCACGCATTCATCTTCTTTTCGTTATTTTGCTAATCAATAAATTTACTCTTATGCGTAAAATAATTTCTCTTGCAATTTGTTTGTTTAGTGTTATGCTTGTAAATGCACAACCACCAAATGTCCCCGCAAACAGTGGTTCAACATTCGGAGATAAAACAACTGCCGATAGCGCTGTTACCGTAAACCAATTAATGGATATGATGAATGAAAAACAAACTTCAGATAAAGAAACGCAACTGAAATTAAAAGGTATTGTAAACGAAGTGTGTGAGGAAATGGGTTGCTGGCTAACGTTAAAATCTCCCCATGGTGATATAATGGTGAAAATGAAAGATCATTCATTTTTTGTTCCGCTTGCTATTAGCGGAAAGGAAGTAGTTATAGATGGTATTGCAAAAGAAAAAACCACCTCTGTTGAACAATTGAAACACCGCGCAAAAGATGCAGGCAAAACAGAAGAAGAAATTGCTAAAATAACCGAACCAAAAAAAGAAATTGTTGTTGAAGCGAAGGGAATTTTGGTGCTGTAGTATCTTTCAGGTTTGCCGTCTCACGTTTCACGATTGACGATTCACGGCATAATTGCGCCACTTTTCAATTACACTGCTCATATCATCAGGCAGTGGCACTTCAAAAAACATATCTATTTTCGTAACCGGATGCTTAAATCCAAGCGTCTTTGCATGTAAGGCACATCGGGGGCAAACAGCAAAACAATTCTCCACAAACTGTTTGTATTTACTGTAAATAGTCCCTTTTAAAATTTTATCGCCGCCATATTCTGCATCATTAAACAATGTGTTACCAATATGTTTCATGTGCACACGTATTTGATGTGTGCGACCAGTTTCAAGTGTGCACTCAACAAGAGTTACATAGTTAAATCTTTCGAGCACTTTGTAATGTGTTATTGCATGTTTTCCGTGCTCGCCTTCGGGATAAGCCTCAAACATTTTTCTGTAACGCTGGTGTCTTCCGATATGCGCCTCAATTGTTCCTTCATCTTGCTCAACATTGCCCCAAACAAGAGCGATATATTTTCTTGATACGGTATGATTGAAAAACTGTTTAGCAATATTTGCGGCTGCCTCCGCAGTTTTAGCAATCAGCAATAAACCTGTTGTATTCTTATCAATGCGGTGCACCAAACCATAACGTGGTAATACTTCTTCATTAAGATGTGGATCTTGTTGAAGCAAATGATAAGCAACTCCGTTTAATAACGTACCTGTATAATTTCCAATGCCGGGATGCACCACCATGTTTGATGGTTTATTTAGAACAAGCACTGCATCATCTTCGTATATAATGTTTAACAGAACAGGTTCGGGTTTAACTTCTGTTTGCTCAGGATTGGTAAAGCTTAGCAAAACAATTTCATCACCGGGTTTTACTTTATAATTGCTCTTTACTGCATGACCATTTACTGTAAGAAAACCTGCATCAATGGCCTGCTGGATTTTATTGCGGCTTGCATTTTCAATTCGTTGTTGCAGCCATTTATCAATGCGAAAGGGTTCTTGTCCTTTATCAACATGAAAAGATTTTCGCTCGTACAATTCTTCATTTGATTCTTCTTGTTGTATATCCTGTTCTTCAATCATAATGGTTTTCAGGGATTGTGTAAAAATCATCCTGAAGATTAAATTTATTGTTTGAACGAAAAAGTATATCTGATTTTTTTTGTGACCGTTTTACTTGCATCTTACACTTTCTTCATAAGTCAACATTCTTTCTTTTTCTTCATCGCTTATGTGTACATCTTTACTGCTTTCAGCAACTGCACGTGCAATAATATTCCGCTTAAGTTCCTTATCGGGCAATACAAATTTTGCAGTGATGTTTCCTTTATCTTGCTGGTTCATGTTATACATTTTCGGCAAACTGCTGCATGAAAAATCAAAACCATTAAAGCGGATGATTTTAATATCTCTGTTACTCTGCGTTTTAAAATGAATTTCTTTATCGGTAATATCATACACAATACTCCACTTTGTATAATCACCTTGTGAAACTTTATTAAGAATGGAAAAAGCATAATCCGTAACAGGCGTGTTTGTCTTGTCTGTATTCAATTGTTGTATCATGTTGCAGGCTGTAACAAAACGCTCAAGCGAATTGTTATTTGGCAGGCGATTGCTCTTTAAATAATTATTTTCTGCATTTACAGAAGATGTGTAAGTACTATTTGTAAGAACAGGAAAAGACAATTCTTTGTCCTTGTGTACCACCATTTTTCCTTCGAGAAATTCTATTGTAGCTGCATTTCCATTTGCATCTGCTACAAGATAATGCAAAGGCACGCCTCTGTTTTCGATTCGAAGTGCGGCATCAGACTTTATTATTTCTTCAACAGTTGTGCAATTGTCAAGCTGGTATTGTATCCATTGCAATACATTTACTGAAGGTCTTTCATCTTTTTCGGGGTACTTCGTTTCATCAAGCCACATTAACTCTACCACTAATCCTTTTTCATTCATACCGCCTGTAGGAAATTCTTTTCCGTATTGATTGAATGTTATGCTGCCATATTTTGAAACCCAACTTATTGTTGCACCATCATTATTTTTCAAAGATGTTTTATAAAGTCCGCGTTGATTGGTATTCACAATACCGGCGTCTGTAATCCAATCGTAATTTCTTCCAAAAACAATGTGCCCATCTTTGTTGATAACAAACGTTGTGCATGCGACTGCCATAAGGCTGATTATGCATAATAAAAAGCATGCAATCATCTTTTTCATAAAAAGGTTTTTTCAAATCTAACAATATTGGTAAGAATGAAACTGCTAAAATTGATGGATACTAATTACCCAACTTTATCAGCTTGTGCTTTGTAAGTGCAGCCAATCAAAATTATAGTTCCTTTTTGCCAAATACATAAATCAATCTAAAATCCACAAAATTTGCCACCTGTTTATGTGCTTTTAAATTAATCCCTGCCATAAATTTATCACCAACTTTACGATATAATCCCCAGCGATGAAACCAGCCTGGATAGTAAGGTGTAAAATCAAACAGATATACGCCAACCTGTTGAGAAAAAACATACTTGCCCCACAAAAATTCATGACCTATCATTACGCTGCTTTTCCATCCGCTTTTTGATATGCCCTCTATTTTCATTTGTTGTACGTCGCCATTATCATAATATGCTTCAAGAGCGCCTGTATAAGTATGCGTTTTGCCTGTTTGTTTAGACATCTGCAAACCTGTACCCGTTACCCCATAACGCACAGTAGCGGTATCATCAATACCTCTGGCAGCAAAAAAAACATATACGTCCCAACGCAAAAATTTTTTATACGGCTGTTGTAAATAGTGTTTCAATATGGGATATATGTCGGTTTTGCCATTTGGGAAATAACACAATATTACTTCGCCTGTTATCCAGTTAATACCCTTGTTGGGTAATTTAAAACCACCGTTGGATGTATGCCTGTAGCTTCCTCCAATCATAAGCTGCCATTGGGGTAACACAAGAAAATACGGTTGCACGCCTACCGCTAAATAACCGCTCAAAGATGTGCTGTAAGAATTATTATCGGGATTATTTTGAAGATTGTATGGATTGCTCAATCCTATTGCACCAATAGCAGTACGAAAATGGACACCAACTTTTTTATGAATTCTTATTTCGGGCTCGATAAAATAAGCAGCTAAAATTCCGTTGCCAAGCACAGAGTTATCAAAATTGAACCATGTAACACTAATTCCTTGCACAGGAAAACCATAAAACTTTTTGTAAGTAACAGAATCTGTTTTGCGCCATGAGTAATCTGCTTGTATTCCCCACGGATGAGAGCCTTTTGTGTTTTCTACATCTTTTGAATGCGCAAATACAAATCCCGAAGAAGCGCCAATGGAACATCGTTTTTCTTCTGATACAATTAGATTTTGCGGCCAAGAATTTTGACCGAGAAAGGTTAGCATTATGCAAACACAAATTGCTTTCATAATTAGCAATTCAAAATGTAATTCGTTAATTAAAAATAAGCACTATAGTGCTAAATTTTATTCAATTGGTTTTGATTGAATTTTGAAAATTTAGTTTCGCAGTTAGGTAATCAGATCTAAAGATGCAGCCATGTAAAGCCGGGCTCATAAAAAAAAATTCTTACTAATATATTTATAAAATTCTCCAACAAATTATAAACACATTAAATAAATTTCACTTGTATAAGGCTGCCAATTTTTCCATTTACTTTGCATGGCAAGTTATTTGAGAATGATTTTAAAAATAATTGAACTTAA